>Ga0302241_1000085_pt1 | contig 103004 bp, 73 predicted proteins | sample AAG_UR_Arg_MG_FD_193532 | JGI IMG/M metagenome (GOLD analysis project Ga0302241, IMG submission 193532) | Enriched activated sludge microbial communities from anaerobic digester in WTTP, New Holstein, Wisconsin, United States - AAG_UR_Arg | ecosystem: Engineered > Bioreactor > Anaerobic >... | reverse complement strand
TGTTTTGTATCCATGTTTATCATCGTTTTTGTGTTGCTGTTGTATTTGCAAAGCAACTGGTTTAACTTCAATAAGTGGTATACTTTTCAACGGGAAGGTGGTATAGTTTTCAATTAATATATACATTTACTCTCATTTTGTATGTTTTACTGCCCACCATTAAAATCTGTGATTTATTTTTTATTTAAGACTCATTTTCCAGGCTTTTATAATATTTTTGCTCTGTCGTTTAAAGTAAATAGTTTCAATTAGTCACTTTTAATCTAATTTTTTATGAAAACCCGGAAAACAATAATTCTATTATCATTCATGCTTGTTGCATTGTATAACATTCAGGCTCAGGATTTTTTACCTATGCTGAACGACAATTACATGGGAATTAATCAGGTGGTGCTTCAGCCGGCATCAATTGCTGACAGTAAATTTAAAATTGATATAAATATTGTGAGTATAAATGGTGATCTTTACAACGATTTTATTCAATTTAAACGCGAAGGTATAATTAACCCTTTGGGGATCATTACAAATAAAAACTGGTGGGATGATTATAGTTTTTTAACCAAACATTCAGATGAAGCCAGAAATGCTTTTTTCAACCTTACGGTAATGGGTCCGGGCTTTATGATTTCGCTACCAAAAGATTTTGCCATTGGTTTTACATCTAAACTGCGTAATATCATAAATATTGATGGTATAGGTGATGCCCTGGGACGGTCAATTTATGAGGATTTTGCCTACAAACCTGCATGGAATATCTGGCATCATGATAAAGACATTCGCTTTATTCATCATTTATATGCCGATTATGGCCTGACCGTCGCACGTAAACTATATTCTGATAAAAATCATCAGATAAAAGGAGGAATTACAGTAAAGCTTCTTCAGGGTTTAGGTGCTTCTTATATGCAAATAGATGATTTTTATTATATGATCCATCAGCCAAATTCTTCAGCTTCAAAAGCTGATCATGTTTCATGGAATACTCCATATGCATATTTGGGATTCTCTGACAACTGGGGACATTACAATGCTCTAGGGGATTTTGAATTTGACTGGAAATATAAATTTATTTCAAAACCTTCATTAGGGCTTGATATCGGTGCTGTTTACGAATTCAGAAAGAATTCAGGTGAAGCCGGTAACAAAACTGCTGAAAACTCATACAATGAAGCATCAGGTGCAAATAAATATTTTTTAAAGGTTGGAGTATCTGTTATTGATATTGGCAAACTACGTTATGACAGGTTTTATAGCAATGATTTTAAAATAGCTTCAACCCCTGATTACAAATCACGGTATGATAATGGTGATAACAGTATTCCCAATAATACATACTGGATGAACATCAGAGATGTCTCTTTTGACTTTCCTCCTTATTATTTATTTTACGATACACTTACTTTGAGAGAATCATCAATTAAAGGCGTAGAATTTAATAAAAAATCATCGGAAAAATTTGATATTCAATTACCAACTGCATTCAGTCTTCAGGTTGATGTTAATCCGTATAAATGTTTTTATGTTAATCTTACCACTTATACCGCTTTGCATCAAACATACGGAAACACAAGTAATTCGCATTATATTTCCACTTATAGCCTTACTCCGCGGATTGAACAACAATGGTATTCTGTTATGCTGCCACTTACTGTTAATCAATACGGAAAATTGAACTTAGGTCTTGGCGTCAGAGCTTCTTATGTTTATTTTGGAATAAACAATATTTTCTCCGGATTACTAAATAATACCTTTGGTACAAATTTTTACTTAGGAGCTAAAATCCCGATTTGGTATTCAAAAGATAATAATGGAGGCTGTAAGTAAAATCTTTTAGCAAGCTGCTTTAAATTTCTCAGCTTATCCGATATTATATACAAGCCTGGGCAGAAGTTCCGGGCTATTTTTTATTTTTCAAATTCTAAAGGCCTGTATGCAGCTTTGTCAATGTCTTTTATGGTTTTAAGAAGCCTTGGAGGATTAAGTTGCTTTGCCAGAAAAGCATATATTTTCAGGCGTGTTTCTTTGGCAAATCTGGTATCAATACGATCAAATCCATGACCTCCGGGGATGTCTTTATATATTTCGTATTCAAACTTTTTACCCTCTGCTTTTAAAGCCCGTATCAAATGTTCCACCTCAAGTACATAAACATCATTATCGTTGGTGTTTGTATGGATAAGTAAGGGGGTTTGTAATTTATGTGCATGGTTTACCGGCGAACGGCGACGATATTCTTCAATATTTTCACGTGCGGTTTTTCCAATGTGATAGTCAGCCGAAAAAAGTTCTCTGTAATCATCAGTAGCATATCCCATTCTAGCCACAACATCACTTACCGGCACTCCGGCAAAAGCAACCTGATATTCGTTCGGGTATTCAAAAATATTCATTAATGTTATCATCCCGCCATGACTCCATCCAATAATGCCGACACGCTTTGAATCAACAAATTCATAATTCTCAATCATATAATCACGGCTTGCTTTAACATCCTGATTTTCAAGCCCGCCATAATCAATAAGCTCATACATTTTTCTACCATAACCTGTACTTCCACGATAATCGGGTGCTACAACAATGTATTGCTGAGACATCATTTCACGAAGAATATGAATGTGATAAGTATCAAAAAAAGCATGTACCCCGCCATGAGGCAATACTAATAGCGGATATTTCCTTTGAGGATCAATATCACGTGGTATGAAAACATAAGTATAAAATCTGACAGGGTTCGCAGCACCCATAACCAGGGGATCCTTAATATTAGCCGGAGGCGGTCCGGTAATATAAACTTTGTCAATAAAGGCTATATCGCCAATACGGTTAAACCATGCCAGGTCGTCAATTGATTTATCAATCATATCAAGCCGGTGACCCAGATCTTCAAACCTTTTATTTATCAGTTCAATGATCTTTTGTTCATTATCAACCTGCGCATAAGTAAACACAGTTGAGGCAATTATAAATGCCGGCAACATAAAAATCTTCAAAAACAGATTTGCATTCTTCATAATTATTTGTTTTTTAGTGTTTTAAACTATTATATCATTATTTATGATCTTCGTTAACAAGCCGTAATATTAATTAAAAAATTTCTTTGCGCGATAAAATTACAAAGTCAAACTGAAACAAAAAAATATCCCGGATAATTCATTTTTCAGGAAACAGAACTTCATATTTTTAAATAGTTTTTTAGAATGATTCTAAAATAAGTAATAAATATAGTTTTAGGCTATAAAACCAAAATAAGCTGCTATTTTTGCAAAAAAATTTAATTTTATATGAAACCTACTCATATTGAACACATTGGTATTGCTGTCAGTAATCTTGAAGAAAGTATAAAATTTTATGAAGATGTTCTTGGATTTCAATGCTATGCCATTGAAGAAGTTAAAGATCAAAAAGTCAAAACAGCCTTTTTTTTGGTAGGGCAAACCAAAATTGAGTTGCTTGAATCTACTGACCCTGAAGGTCCTATTGGCAAATTCATTGAAAAGCGTGGTGAAGGTGTTCATCATATTGCTTTTGCCGTAAAGGGGATTGAAGATGCTCTTTCAAAAATGGAAGAAAAAGGAGTAAGACTTATTGACAAAGCGCCACGGGCTGGAGCCGAAGGTCTGGATATAGCCTTTTTACATCCTAAATCAACCGGTGGGGTTCTTATTGAATTTTGTGAACACAAAAACGAATAGCAAAAGCTTTTATGAAATTGCAGTTTCTAAAACTTTATCTCATAAACTATTTATAATCAATTAGTAAAATAACTTATTTAACAGCGATCAACATGGAGCGTCAGGCAAAGATTAATCATCTTATTGAACTACGAGAAAAAGCCAAATTAGGTGGTGGTACTAAAAGAATTGAGTCACAACATGCCAAAGGCAAATACACTGCACGTGAGCGCATTGAAATGCTCCTCGACGAGGGTAGTTTTGAAGAATTCGACATGTTTGTAACACACCGTTGTACTGATTTTGGTTTAGCCGATCAGCTTTTTCTTGGCGATGGAGTAATTACCGGTCATGGCACAATTGACGGCCGGGTTGTATATGTTTTCTCACAAGACTTTACAGTTATGGGAGGATCTTTGTCCGAAACCCATGCAAATAAGATCTGTAAAATAATGGATCAGGCAATGAAAGTGGGTGCACCTGTTATTGGTATCAACGATAGCGGTGGAGCACGTATTCAGGAAGGTGTTCAAAGCCTGGCAGCCTATGCTGAAATTTTTCAGCGGAATATTATGGCATCCGGTGTAATCCCTCAGATCTCAGCAATTTTCGGACCTTGTGCCGGTGGAGCCGTTTACTCTCCTGCACTTACCGATGTTATCATTATGAGTGAAAAAAATAGCTATATGTTCGTTACCGGACCTAAAGTTACAAAAGCTGTTACGGGTGAAGATATTACTGTTGAAGATCTTGGTGGTGCTGATGTTCATACCGGAAAATCAGGTGTTGCTCATTTTAAAGCCGAAAGTGAAGAAGAAGGCATAATGCTTATCAGAAAGCTGCTGGAATACCTGCCTTCAAATAATCTTGAAGATCCTCCGGCTACTGAATGTAATGATCCTATACACCGCAAAGAAGATATGCTTAACGAGATTATTCCGTTAAGTGCCAGTCAGCCTTACGATGTAAAAGATGTTATTTATGCAGTAGTTGACAACAATGAGTTCCTGGAAATGCACCGTCATTTTGCTAAAAACATAGTAGTCGGATTTGCTAAATTCAATGGTATGCCGGTAGGTATTGTTGCCAACCAGCCAATGTTTCTGGCAGGTGTTCTGGATATAGATGCTTCGCGTAAAGCTGCCCGTTTTGTGAGATTTTGCGATGCTTTTAATCTTCCTCTGGTAACATTTGTTGATGTTCCTGGTTTCCTTCCCGGCAGCCGTCAGGAACATGGAGGCATTATCATACAAGGTGCGAAGTTATTGTTTGCCTATGGAGAAGCCACAGTTCCCAAAGTTACTGTTACACTCAGAAAATCTTACGGTGGAGCTCACGACGTGATGAGTTCAAAACAACTGCGCGGCGATATCAATTATGCCTGGCCTACTGCAGAAATCGCAGTTATGGGTGCAAAAGGTGCTATAGAAATTCTTGAAGGAAGTACTGTTGCAAAAATGGATGATCAGGAAAAAAAATTGGAATATCTGACAAAAAAAGAAGAAGAATATATTGAAAAATTTGCCAACCCTTATCAGGCTGCAAAATTTGGTTTTATTGACGATGTAATCGAACCAAGAAATACCCGTTTCAGAGTAATCCGTGCTTTACAGGCTCTGGCAACCAAAAAGGATACAAATCCGCCAAAGAAACATTGTAATCTTCCATTATAAAAGTAAGTATTGCTATTGAGCTTCTTAATGGATTTTAATTAATGCGAAAATATCAGTGTATTACAGATTTTCTAAAGACAATAATAAAAAGATTTTTAAAATAAAACAGCAAAATATCTAAACATACAGAACAATGATCTATATCGCTGACATATTATTTGACCTATCTGCTATTGACGGATTTGCCCTTACTGTAACCGTAGTGGGTTATGTTGTTGTATTTCTGGCACTTGCCTTTATGTATTATGTTTTTACCATGTTACCTAAACTTATTAATTTAAATATACGCCAGAAACTACGACGTCAGGGAAAACATGAGGAAGCTGCAGGAGAATCAATAGATGTGCCTGGTGAAGTAAATGCTGCCATTAGCATGGCGCTTCATCTTTACTTTAGTGAACTTCATGATGAAGAAAGCAATGTAATGACTATCAAAAAAGTGAGTAAACGCTATTCACCCTGGAGTTCTAAAATATATGGGCTTAATACTTATACCCGTCGTTAATTAAAGAACCACGAATTTTAAAACAATTAATAATGAAAGCTTTTCAGTTTACAATCAGTGGAAATAAATATGATGTGGAAATCAAACAATTTGAAGAAAACATCGCTGAAATAGAAGTTAATGGCACTCCTTACAAAGTTGAAGTGCATAGAGAAGTTAAAACAACCAAGACTCCAAAATTAGTCAGATCGGCAGTTGCTCCGCCAACACGTGCAGAAACCAAGATCAAGAAAACCATCAGCGCTTCCACTTTCACAATTACAGCTCCCTTACCCGGAACCGTTTTGAGTATCATGGTAAAAGAAGGTGATGAAGTAAAAAAAGGTGCTACACTGTTGGTTTATGATGCAATGAAGATGGAAAACAGTATCCTGGCTGAAAAAGATGGCACTGTTAAATCTGTAAAAGTAACAGATGGTCATAATTTTCTGCAGGGAGATGTGCTTTTTGAAATTACTACCTCTTGATTTACTTAACTATTACTTAGGGTTTTATACGACTGATAATAAACTAATAAAAAATGAAAAGATCTCTGACAGTTATTACAATATTTGCTATTGTTATGCTGGCAAATTTTATTGCCGCACAAATTAACTCTGCTTCAGACGACAGCACCATACATTCAGTAACTTATAGCCAGGACAGTACCCAATACGAGGTATCAGAACAAGACGTAAATGAAGTTGCATTGATGGAAACCACGAAAGTTGCGGAACAGGGACTTAGAAAATTCTGGGAATATACCGGATTCAGAAACATGACACATGGGCACTTTATAATGATGCTGTTCGGTTTATTTTTTCTGTATCTTGGCATTAAGTATAACTACGAACCTTTATTACTTGTACCAATAGGTACCGGTATCCTGCTTGGAAATATTCCATTTTTTCAGGATGGAGGTATTAACCTACAGGTAGGTATCTATCAGGAAGGAAGTGTTTTAAATTACCTTTATTTTGGTGTGATAAAAGGGGTTTATCCTCCGCTTATCTTTCTTGGAATTGGCGCTATGACTGACTTCTCTTCACTTATATCCAATCCGCGACTGATATTATTGGGAGCTGCTGCCCAGCTTGGTATTTTTATTACTTTTATTGCTTCACTTGCATTTGGATTTGACTTGAAAGATGCTGCCTCAATAGGAATTATCGGAGGTGCTGACGGTCCAACCGCTATATTTCTTTCGTCAATGCTATCGCCACGACTTATAGGACCAATTGCCATAGCCGCCTATTCCTATATGGCATTGGTTCCGGTAATACAGCCGCCTATTATGCGATTGCTGACAACTGACAAAGAGCGCCTTATAAAGATGAAACCTCCACGTACTGTATCGAAACTTGAAAAAATTCTATTCCCCATAATTGGTTTACTTTTTACAACATTTATTTCACCCAGCGCATTGCCTCTGCTTGGTATGCTATTCTTCGGAAATATACTGAAAGAAAGCGGAGTAACAAAACGACTTGCCGATACTGCACGCAACGCCATGATTGACATCGTAACCATGATAATTGGAATTACTGTGGGAGCCTCGACTCAGGCAGACGTGTTCCTGACAAAACAATCAGTGTTTATTTTTATTCTGGGAGCTATATCATTTATGTTTGCAACTGCTGGTGGAGTAATTTTAGCTAAAATTATGAATCTCTTCCTTAAAGAAGGAGATAAAATTAATCCTTTCGTTGGTGCAGCAGGTGTTTCGGCTGTTCCTGATAGTGCCCGTGTAGTACAAATGGAAGGATTGCGTTACGATCCTACAAATCACCTGCTCATGCATGCAATGGCACCAAACGTTGCTGGTGTGATTGGTTCGGCTGTGGCAGCCGGTATCTTGCTGAGCTTTTTGTTTAAATAAAATATGTTAATAATAGGCATTGCCGGTGGATCTGGATCTGGTAAATCAACAGTAGTAAAAAAAATTACAAATCTACTGCCAAAAGATTCTGTTGTAGTTATACCACAGGATGCTTACTATAAAGATAATGGACATCTTTCGCCTGAAGAAAGAGCATTAATAAATTTCGACCATCCTTCATCCATTGAATTTAATCTGCTTATACGGCATCTGGATCAGCTCCGAGGAAACAACAATATCCAGATGCCTATTTATTCATATCTTACATGTGCAAGAGCAAAAGAAACTATTGAAATTCATCCGAGATCAGTAATTATTGTTGAAGGAATCCTTGTTCTTACCAATCCACGCCTTCGTGAACGAATGGATATTAAAGTATTTGTTGACGCCGATGCCGACGACAGACTTATGCGCGTTATCAGGCGTGATATTGAAGAACGCGGACGTTCTTTCCTGCAGGTACTGGATCATTATGAGAAATTTGTCAAACCCATGCATTTACTTTTTATCGAACCTTCAAAAAGGTATGCAGATATTATAGTGCCACTGGGTGGAACAAACAAGGTTGCCATTGACATTCTTTCATCAAGAATTATTCAGCAGCTTCATTAATTACACAAGCATACATAAGTAGCAAAATCTCCTTTCCGGAATTCTTTTTCTAATTTTGCCTCTTCAAAAATCAATCGCTTTGGAGCCAGGAGATATTTTAAAATACTATCTTGATCACAACAATGTTGAACTAATTGCCGGAAATCTTGCTGCCGGTAAAAACCGTCTTCAGATCAAAAGTATTACAGGATCGGCAAAGGCACTGGTACTGGCTGCGCTTTTTAAAAAGCAAAAAAACAATATTGTTGCTATCATCCCTGACAAGGAAATGGCTGCTTATTTTCTTAATGACCTTGAAAATATTTTTGAAGAAAAAGAATTGCCATTTCATAAAAAGCAGATTCTGTTTTTTCCTACAACTTATCGTCGTCCCTATGAGCTTGAAAAAACTGACAATTCCAATATCCTGTTAAGGACTGAAGTGCTGAAGCGCCTTGGTAATTCACAAAAGCCTACAGTTATTGTTACCTATCCCGAAGCTCTGAGTGAAAAAGTGATAACTCAGGCTTATCTTAAAAAAAATACCCTAAGGCTTACTATTAATGATCAGGTGGACATGGATTTTGTGTGTGATGTACTGATTGAATATAATTTTAATCAGGTTGAATTTGTGATTGAACCCGGGCAGTTTTCAATACGCGGAGGCTTACTCGATGTATATTCCTATTCAAACGATTATCCTTATCGTATTGAGTTTGGCCCTGAAGTAATTGAGAGTATCCGTTCTTTTGATCCTTCTTCACAGCTATCAATTGATCAGCTTAATCATATTACGTTGATTCCCAATGTTCAGGATAGGATGATAAGAGAAAAACGTGAAAGTTTTTTCAAATTTGTACCAGGAAAGCCTTTGATCTGGATTGAAGATACTGAAATAGCACTTATTAAAATTGAAAAAGAGTTTGACAAGGCTGTAGGGATTTTTCAAAGCCTCAGTAAAGAAGTAAAGCATATTGAACCTACACAACTATTCTGTTCAAAGAATGATTTTATTAATGACATAAATAGTTTTTCGCTAATCGAAACAGGATTGGCAATATTTGCCAGTGATGATCCGATAATATTCAATATACAGGCTCAGCCATCATTCAATAAAAATTTCGACCTGATCTTCAATCATTTCACTGAGAACACTGCAAAAGGATATCGCAATATTATTTTGTCAGCCGGCAACAAACAAATTGAGCGTATTCAGTTGATTTTTGATGATATGATTCAAAACCGTAATCTTGAACAGATTGATTTTGAATCAATTAATATGGCATTACATGAAGGTTTTTCCGATTCGGATTTAAAACTGGTTTGTTATACTGACCATCAGATTTTTGACCGCTACCATAAATTCCGGCTCCGTGACGGGTTTGCAAGTCGTCAGGTCTTTACACTTAAAGAGATTTATGATTTAAAACCCGGTGATTTCATAACTCATATTGATCATGGAGTTGGCCGTTTTGATGGTTTGGAAATGATCGAAGTAAACGGAAGATATCAGGAAGCTATCCGGTTAATATACAAAGACAACGATTTGCTTTATATTAGTATTCATTCATTACACAGGATTTCAAAATACATAGGTAAGGATGGTACTGTTCCCAGTCTTGACCGTTTGGGTTCGAACGCATGGAAAAATCTGAAAAGCAAAACTAAAAAGCGCGTCAAGGACATTGCCCGTGAACTTATAAAGTTATATGCACAGCGAAAAGCTACCAAAGGGTTTGCCTTCTCCCCTGATTCTTATATGCAATATGAACTCGAAGCTTCATTTATCTACGAAGACACCCCAGATCAGATAAAAACCACCAGCGATGTAAAAAGTGATATGGAATCGTCTTCGCCAATGGACAGACTTGTGTGCGGAGATGTGGGATTTGGCAAAACCGAAATTGCCATACGTGCAGCTTTTAAAGCCGTAGCTGATTCAAAACAGGTAGCAGTACTGGTTCCTACCACTATTCTGGCGCTTCAGCATTATTATACTTTTAGCGACCGACTTGCTGACTTTCCATGTAAAATTGATTATCTGAACCGTTTCAAATCAGCATCAAAGCAAAAGAAAACTCTACAGGAACTAAAAGAAGGACGCATTGATATTCTTATTGGAACTCATCGCTTGCTGAGCAAAGATGTTGATTTCAAAGACCTTGGTCTGCTGATTATTGACGAAGAACAAAAATTTGGTGTTTCTGCAAAAGAACGTCTGCGCGAACTCAGAGTTAATGTTGATACTTTAACGCTGACAGCAACCCCAATTCCCCGTACTCTTCAGTTTTCAATGATGGGTGCGCGCGATCTCAGCATAATAAACACTCCTCCCCCAAACAGATATCCGGTTCAAACCGAAGTAAGGCCATGGAATGAAGAACTTATACGCGATGCTGTTCATTTTGAACTGTCAAGGAACGGACAGGTGTTTTTTGTGAATAACCGGGTTCAGAATATCATGGAAATTGCCGGTGTAATTCAACGGGTTGTTTCTGATGCACGAATTGCAATTGCACACGGACAAATGGAAGGTGCTAAACTTGAGCGTATCATGCTCGATTTTATTGAAGGACGTTACGATATACTGGTTGCAACCACTATTATTGAATCCGGGCTGGATATTCCAAATGTTAACACCATTATTATCAACGATGCTCATCACTATGGCTTGAGCGACCTGCACCAGTTGCGCGGTCGTGTAGGGCGAAGCAATAAAAAAGCTTTCTGTTATCTGCTGGCTCCTCCTTTCACCTTAATGAGTGATGAAGCCCGTAAACGCCTCCGTGCTATTGAGGAGTTTTCCAATATTGGTTCAGGTTTAAATATTGCAATGCGCGATCTGGACATAAGAGGTGCCGGTAATATTTTGGGTGCAGAACAAAGCGGTTTTATTTCGGAAATAGGCTTTGAAATGTATCAGCGCATTCTTGATGAAGCAATTTTAGAATTAAAAGAAGACGAATTTAGTGCTGTTTTTGGAAAAGAAAATGAAAAAAATTATGTAAAAGAATGTCAGATCGAAACTGATCTGGAAATCCTTATCCCCAATGATTATATCACTAATATTACTGAACGTCTAAGCCTGTATAAAGAATTAAATGCCATTGAAGATGAAGCAACATTAGAAGCTTTCAGAGAAAGATTGCTCGATCGTTTCGGACCAGTACCGCCACAAACTGATGATCTGATCAATACCATACGTTTGCGGCGTTTAGCCCGGGATATTGGTTTCGAAAAAATAGTGCTTAAAAACGACTTGTTTGTTTGTTATTTCATCAGTGATCAGGAATCAGGATATTTTCAAAGTGAAAAATTTACTGGTGTTCTGAATTTTATTCAAACAAATCCCCGATCATGCAAACTCAAGGAAAGCGGAAACCGCCTAAGTCTTACTTTTAAAGAAATTAAAGACGTTACGGGGGCATTATTCTGGCTTGAAAAAATAAAAGAAAGTTTATAAATAATCCTTTTATTTCCGTAAACCGGTATCATTAATGGTTTGCAAGGTTATTACAAATCTTAAGAACCTTAGATATTCATAATATGCCTGAAACACACCTTTTCAATTTCATCGGCTTTAATGTGGGCATTACAGCAAAAAGAATCCTCATCAGTATGTTCGCTGCAAAAATTGATTTTTCTGTTTGCAATACGCTGAATATTAATGAGATGACGTGCGGAAATATTATCGGTTGTGATATTCTTTCCTCCCGTGCCACATGCCAGGGTCATTGATGGTTGTAATCCGTTATAGGTTCCACCCAAAGCTCCCTGCGATGATGGCTGATTCACGAGTATTCGTCCGGCATTCATTGTTTCGGCAAAGTATCGTATTTTGGCTTCGTCATTTGAAAATATACTGGCTGTATGCCCTAATCCTCCATAGCGGTTAATTTCACGACACCGGGCTATCCCCTGCTCAAAATTATCTACAACATAAAAAGCAAGAATGGGCGCCAGAATCTCAAATGAAAGTGGTGCTTCAGTACCCACTTTATTAAGTGGTGCGATCAAAACACTGGTGTTTTCCGGTACTTCAAAACCGGCCATCTTTGCAATATAAAATGCAGATTGCCCTATTACCGCTGCATTCATAACTTTTTGCGGGATATTGTATGCAATGGGCTCAAGTTTTGATATTTCTTCACGGTTCAAAAAATAAGCACGGCGCCTGATGAATTCCTTTTTAAGCTCCTCTGAATTATTCACTGAAACTATCACTGATTGTTCACTTGCACAAATGGTTCCATTATCAAAAGTTTTTGATTTCAGTATCTGATCGGTTGCAAAAGCAACATCAGCAGTTTTACCAACATATACGGGTACATTTCCAGGTCCAATACCAATAGCCGGATTACCAGATCTGTATGCTGCCCGTACCAGCCCTACCGAACCGGTAGCAAGAATAAGAGCGGTTTTTTTATGGCTCATAAAAGTAAGAATCTCATCTTTACCAACTCTTTTAAGCCATTGAATACAATTTTCAGGTGCACCTGCCTCAATAGCAGCCTCATAACAAATTCTTGCAGCCTCGATACTACATTTTCGTGCTGCACCATGAGGACTTATCACTAACGGATTTCTCGTTTTTATGCTGATAAGTATCTTAAATAATACAGTACTGGTAGGATTTGTAACTGGTGTTATTGCAAAAATTGGTCCCAGAGGACGGGCAATTTCTGTTATACCGCTCAAAGGGTCTGAAGATATCACTCCTGCTGCTAAAAAATCTTTGATATCATGATAAACAAAGCGGGTTGCAATGATATTCTTCACCACTTTATCACTGACTTTTCCTATTCCTGTTTCTTCATGAGCCATTTGTGCAAGATGGAATCTGTTATTAAAAGCTGCTTTGTAAACAGCTTTTAAAATCCTGTCAGTTTTATACCTGTCGAACGAAGCAAAAATATCAGCAGCCTGTCTGGCTTTATTCATTACTTCCTCAATATATTCATGGCTCTTTTCAGAAATTTCCATAGCTGAGATAATTAATGTTTTTATGATTAACGTCTGAGAATATTTATAGTTTGACAATTTGTTTTATTCTATCTCTTATACCGTCCTGCTGACAAAATCTGCAGAAATACTTGTTTTCAAAATTTTTATGACAAATTGGCGTTAATCATTTCAAAATTAATTGTGGCAAACAGTTTGATGCCACCGAAATTCATAAAAACTGAAAATTTATATTATGGCTTCAATTTGGATTATTTTTATCGTTTTTACGATTTTAAGCTGGATCGTTGGACAACAACTTAAATCAAAATTCAGTAAATTCTCAAAAATTCCCATTAACTATGGTCTCAGCGGAAAAGAAGTCGCTGAACGTATGCTTCGCGAAAATGGAATAAATGATGTAAAAGTATTATCAGTTCCGGGGCAATTAACTGACCATTATAATCCTGTAAATAAAACAGTAAATTTAAGTCCTGAGGTATATGGCAGCAGAAGTGTTGCGGCTGCTGCAGTAGCAGCTCATGAATGCGGGCATGCTGTTCAACACAATCATGCCTATGCTTTTCTGCAAATGAGGTCGAAACTTGTTCCTGTTGTAAGTTTTGCATCAAAATGGATGCAATGGGTACTTCTTGCAGGAATTTTAATGGTTCAAACCGTACCTGCTATTCTTTTGGCCGGTATCGTGCTTTTTGCAATGACAACTCTATTTAGTTTCATCACATTGCCGGTTGAAATTGATGCCTCACAACGTGCTCTTGTATGGCTTGGCGGTGCCGGAATTACTGATAAAGAAACTTATCCAAAAGCTAAGGAAGCTCTTCGCTGGGCAGCTTATACCTATGTAATTGCAGCTCTTTCGTCGCTTGCAACGCTGATTTATTACATTATGATATTCATGGGAAGGCGGGATTAATAAGTCTTTAATCCATTAGTTCCAGAAAAAATTCGGTTTTCGGTAAATTTCAGAAAAAGTTTTACTATATCTTATTGATAATTAGCTCAATAGCTGAAATCAAATCAAAAAGGTTTACAGTACCATTTCCGTCAATATCAGCATTTTCAAAACAAAATGGTTGTGGATCATTGCCGGTAATATAATTCACTATTGTAACAGCATCCAGCATATTTACGATTCCATCGCAATTTGCATCGCCTAAAATTATTTCTGCTCCGAAAACAGTAAATGGAGCCGGTGTAATCATGCTCGCCGACTGATTATCAGAAGCTACAGTGAGTTTCAGATAATAGTTTTCCGAACCACTTTCCGGTGTTATCCACTGATATTTTCCATTATTCGGAATATCTTCGGCGATTGTAACCCAGGGACCATTGGAACCTGTTGCCGACAGTTCAATTTTTACAGTTGATGGCAATCCACCCGGAACTGCTGATGCCCACTGAATAAACCTGGTGGAACCGGGAAAGAATTTTTCATTCCCCTTTGGATATAGTGGTCTGATCCATAACTCATCAGGAACTGAATTTTCAGCATATACATACAATCTATTGGTATAACCCATCCACGATCCTTCTCTGACAAGAAAAACCAGATCGCCAAAACCATTTTTATTCAAGTCGCCACCGGCTCTGAAAGCTTGTGCATATCCAGGAGTTTCAGGAGTTTGAAATGTTGCACCAACAGTCCAGTTACCATTACCATCGCCAAACCAAAGCATAAATGTACGATCGCCAAAAGCCATAACATCTGTGTATCCGTCAGCATTCATATCATAAAGCTGTGTGAGCTGAAAAGAACCACTGACAGGCAGATTACCCGAATAACTAACCCATGAGTTGGTAACATTATTAAATTCATATACCTCAACCCCGCCATTATTATTTATAAATGCAAGTCCAAAACTGCCATCATTATTAATATCACCAACTGAAATACCTTTACGCGAAACAGATGCTCCATAATATGGCAAGCCTGTATCGTTTTTAACAAAATTACCATTACCATCTCCAAAATAAGCTGTTCCTGTTGCATGTGCAGCAATAAAATCCAGATTTCCATCATTATTCAGATCAGCAAATTGGATTATCATATCCGAATTATTACCCAATATACCAAAACCAGGTATCCAGGATCCGTCTCCCTGATTCAGATACACATGAAACCCGGCGCCAGCCCCGAACGATATGCTTACCAAATCTAATAAACCATCATTGTTTACATCGCCCAGATCGGTTCCAAACATTCCATAGGTTTCACCATTGGTGGCAAGTCCCTGATCCCATGGAGTCCACTGAAGACCAGTTCCGTCGCCAAGTGCAACTTCAATAAGCTGATTACCAAAATTTGTAGAAGAATAATTATGATGCATCCCCATGCCAAAATCTTTAAAGCCATCGTTGTTAACATCGCCAACAGCAAGTCCGCCATAGCCAAAATGGCCGTTCATATGCAGATTGAAATTACCCTGCCCATCATTAAACCATATCATTATTCCATGCTGATCGGTATTGAATAAGGGACTGCCATGATCGCCAATTGAAAGAATATCAACATGGCCATCATTATTTATATCATCCATGACAAAATCGCTTCTGCCCTTTTCAAAATTAGGTACGTTCAAACCACTTGTCAGCCGCGAATATGAAAGCTGCCTTTTAGGTAAATTTTGAATTTTCTGAGCCTGAAGTGAAAAAGCAACAATTATAATCAATAACAGATTTACAGAAAATAAAAAATATCGTTTCATAAACTATATTTTAATCTGTTTTCGATAAAATAAGATTCACAGCGTCAATTAAATCCTGGATATTAATAATACCATCTCCGTTAATATCAGCATTTTCAAAACAGAATGGTTCGGGGTTAAAACCGATAAGATAATTGGAAATAGCGATAACATCAAACAGATTGATAACTCCATCACAATTGGAATCGCCCGGTATTATTGTTTGAACCACTGTAAAACTTCTGGCACCGGCAGCTCCGATAAACGGAAATGTTTCCCTGCGTCCTGACTGGTCAGCAGCCGATAAGTAATAAGATATGGTGTTATCGTCAGGCGAAGCCGGTATCAAGGCCTTATAAGTATTATTTTGATGATGAACGAGAGGAATAGTATCAAATGAACCCATGTTTTTCTTATAGATCACAAAAAGAGAATCAGTGTACAGGGGCGAGCCACTATATGGGATCATTTCAGCACTGATCTCAAAAAACGGCTGATATTCCTGTTCCCCAACTATGGGCATATGTTTAATATATAACATTCCAATATCGGCAATATCTTTTACGCGGCAATGCAGGGCATCAGTTGTAAGCCAGCTTCCAGTAAATCCAAGCACTTCATAACCGGGCATAGCTTCCTGGTATTTAGCAATTGCAGCAGCATCATTTGATGAACCGGTAATAGGAACATAAACCCTGTGGTTCAGAATCAGGGAATTGGTATAGGGTTGTCCGTTGGGTGAATATACCCTGTAAACCTGAAAAGGTGTTCCATAAGCACTTATCTGGTTTGCAAAATAATTGGCTACCTGTTCGAAATACTGATAACGTGGATTAGAAACAGGTACTTCTGTAATAATGATCTTATCAACATCAAGAAATTTTCCCCAACAGTCAATATGCTTAATGTAATCGCCAAGTGGATCCAGAGTAACATGATAAGTATCAATACCCAGATAATCATGCATTTGTTGATTTACCCAAGAAACATTGTTGTTGTTTTCTTCATAAACCAGATCAGTAGATGCCGAAATTCCCCATCCGTCAGTCATATAATTTCCGCCGGTATGTACAACATTCATTGCATACAATGGAATGTTCAGAAATGCAGCAACTTTTGAAGGAACCTGATTATCATTCGGTCTGGGGCGATCATACGGAAAATCAACAATAGCAACCTGATTTTCACCGGTAGTAATAAACCATGGACCATAATCCCTTGTCCAGTATGAATCAGTAGGAGCTATCAGAAACTGACAGTTCGCCATATTAACACCGGCTGACTGATAGGAATTAATAGCCTGATTTTGTACTGTTGTACTGGAAACCAGTGTAATTACCTTAACATGTTGCGACATAGCAGCTACTAAATTTAAAGGTATTCCAAGCGGATATCTGATCAGGGCTGCCTGCATTCTTTCGTGTTCAGCAATATTATGGATCTCTCCGGGAGGAATGGAAGTAGGAACAAAGTCCAATCCTATTTCATGTCTGCGCAATTCTTCCTCAGGTGTCATCCAGATAGGAAGGCTGTTAGGATCATTCCATTCAGGATATTGTGCCCTTGCAACATTGGTAAATAACAGTGCCAGCAATAATGCCGGTAAGTACAAATACTGGTTTTTCATAGTTAAATTGTTAATAATTTTTAATCCTGCAAAAGTATGAATTTGTTACTAATTATTTTAATTTTAGTTTATAACATTGATTATCAATTAATTGACTTATTAACGATGCATACCTAAAATATTATACTCGTATGTCCATATTGCATCGCATTCAAGCATTTCTTCAATACTCACATTGTTTTCTTTTGCTTTAAGCTTAACTGCTGAATACCATTCAGGATCTCTTTTAATTGTAAGTTTATAATATTCAATATGTTCCTGATAAGTGCGATCAGTTTTATTTTGTAGTTCTTCCCACAAAATATATTCAGCATGTTCATTGACTATTTCTTCAATTGTCCTTTTTTTGAGTTTTGCATCTTTCAAAATAAGTTCAAACCAGTTACGATCATGTCGGATCTTATTACCTATGTCATACAAAATATCAGTAGTATAATCAGGTTTGAACAGGCTATACAAGTTATCGGTAAAACTCCAGAAAGCAGTGTACAGAAATCGTTCAGTGATCATTACAAGAATTATTTCCTGTTGTTCAACAGCAGATTTTACATCAATTTCTTCTACTTTGAGTTCATTACCATAATGATCGGGGTAAACCAAAGAATTATAATACCAGAATGCCTCATTAGCAAAAATATTCTGAGGGATTCCTGAATTATAAATATTCCAGTAATAACTATCGGCTACAACCAAAACCTTAGGATAGTAATTATGTTCGTGTTTTTCAAATTCCATAACAGGGTAAGCCATTTTCCATGTTTTGGACTTCCAAAGTAAATTCATTGATTTTCCACCGTCGAAATCTGTGTCCCGTAAATCGGTGCTGATATCTATCTGATTTATATTAAAATGGTTCAGGTTTTTATCAAGCAGTGTTTCAATATATTTTAAGAGTGTGTCTGCTGCTATGGTCATTCCATAATTACTCCAATGTGTTCCGTATTGTGGATATAATGGATAAGGCGATGACGATTTGATTTCACAGAAATAATGATTCAAATCTAAATAATTGATATTAAGCTCATTACACTTTCTAATAAAATAATCATAATTTGAAATTGTTTTGTTTTCCGGTTTGTATCGTTTTGGTATCAATTCAGAATAAAAACTTGCCTTGCCAGGCTCAAAAACTATTGCAAACCAGATTCCCTTTGCAGCCAGTGTATCCTGAATAAATTTTACCCGTTCAAGTTTTTTATCAATAGTATTTTCACCTATGAACAACCTTCCAAGATACTCCAGAATATAATCTTCTTCAATGATTACATTATTTTTACCTATTATAATCCCTTCGCCATTTGCTTTTTTATAAAGTAAAAAATCAATCTGATTACGTAATCTGACCAATAATGGTCTGAAACCAATTCTTTCTTCTATATATTTCTCTGTTTTCTGTTGATATTCACCTTTTTCAAAATCAGAAAAGTAAAATGCCGGTTTTTCGCTTGATATAAAAGCCCCTTCTAACGGAGTGATACTAAATATGTTAAACAAATTCTGTAGTCCCGGCAGAAATAAAACTGTCAGCATTAAAACAAACATTATATATAATGTTACCGGGCGTTTCATACTAAAATCTGAAATAAATGAATGGATTAAAACCTGAGGCTGTTACATAGCTCAAACCAACAACGAACAGTATTATAGTCGCAACCATGCGTAAAAATAATCCTTTCAGGCTTGCATTGTGTTCAAAAACAGTGATCTGCCATTTTTCAATCCTGTTAATTATTGCTGAAAATGAAAAAATTCCGGATACAATCAGCAAGATAACTAATTGAGGTGTAATCATAAAATCACTTCCCGCATTACTTAATGAAAAAATAACCGAATAGTAATCAAAAGCATAGCTCACAGAATCGGCTCGGAACATGACCCAGCCAATAACTACCACAAAAAATGTAAAAGCAACAGATATGATTTTACCTGATCTTTTTAATAAACGCATTAAAAACAATTTCTCAAGAGCCATGATAAAACCATGATATAAGCCCCAGATTATAAAACTCCAACCTGCACCATGCCAAAAACCACAAATAACCATTGTAAGCATTGTTGCAAAAATGTAAATCCATTTTTCGGTTTTTAATTTCAAATATTTTTCTTCCGGCATTTTACGTGAAAAAGCATATGCGGATGGTAAGAATAAATAATCTCTTAGCCATGTTCCAAGAGTTATATGCCAGCGTTTCCAAAATCCGGTAATTCCAACAGAAACATAAGGATTATTAAAATTTTCCGGTATTCTGAAACCAATTATACGTCCCAGACCAATTGCCATATCACTATAAGCAGAAAAATCAAAGTAAATCTGGAAACTATAGGTCAAAGCACCAATCCAGGCAGTTGAAGTATTCAACATTGATGTATTTGTAGAAAAAATTTCATCAGCAAATTCACCTAACACATTGGCTATCATGACTTTTTTAACAAGACCGAGAGAAAACCTGAAAAAGCCGTTCAGTCGTTCTTCAATCTTTGGATTTTTATTCTGTGCTGATAAATCACTTGAAAAAGCATTAAATCTTACTATAGGCCCTGCTAAAATTTTCGGAAAAAATAAAATGAAGATCATATAATCAGTCAGGCTTCTGGCAGGTGTAGTAGTTTTTCTGTACACATCAACCAGATAGCTGATCTTTTGAAAAGCTATAAAAGAAATTCCTGCCGGAAGTATAATTTTTCCAATATCCGGTAAATTAAGCCAGGCTGCAAACTGATTATAAAAAAAGTGTGTATATTTATAATAAACAAGGATTGAAATATTCATCAAAAGCAAAAAAATCAGTATTATTCTCTTCGCTTTTCCATTTGACTCATACATTACATAAACCAGATAATGCTCAATAATCAGAGTAATTATAAGCAATACAAGAAAAGATGGTTTTGTCCATAAAAAGAAGAAAATACTTGCCAGAAGGATAATTATTTTCCTGGCTTTTTGTCCGGAAATAAAATAAAGCAGCAAAAATGAAGGCAGAAAATAAAGGATAAATAAACTGCTGCTAAAATTCATAAAATGAGGGTTTTAAATAACGATTTTACTCATCATAAGGTGGTTTTATTTTTATCCCGTCATATTTAATTTCCCTGTTATCGCTGTAAGTAATTATAATAAAGGGAACTCCATCCTCATCATATCGTATCCAGTCGCCTTCTTTCCGACCCATGATATAATTTTCTTCATCTTTTTTCTTGCCATCTTCCCAGTAATAAACATGCAATCCATTGGGGTTATCATTTATAAACTGCCCTTCAAAAGCAAGTTGTCCGTTCGGATAAAAATGTTTCCAAATACCATTCCTAAGCCCATTACTGTAATATCCTTCAATACGGTGATTTTCAATATTATAAATCCATTTTCCTTCTTCCATATCTTCAAAATACTCACCCTCTGAAATTATATTTCCATTAGGATCAAATTCAGTTACAAGACCATCCTTTAATCCTTTTATAAAAAATTCTTCTCTCCACAAATTTCCGTTATCGTAATACCAGACCCATAATCCAACAGGTTTACCCTCGCTGTTATATTCTCCTTTTTGTTCCAGTACGCCATTTTCATAATAAAATATCCATTCTCCTGTTTTTAAACCCGATATGTAATTGCCTTTTGCGCGAAGTTTCCCGTCAAAATAAAATTCTTCCCATGCACCTTCCTTAATTCCGTTTTCATCCATTATTCCCTTGCCAATAATATTACCTTTTGCATAAATAACAGCCTTTTCAATACTTCCATCTTCGTTATATTCACGGCTAACACCTTCAGGAAGACCATTACGATATGTTGTTACACTGCTTATAACACCATTGTCGTAATACTCAGTGACGGTTTCAAGTTTGGTTATTTCAGGAACATCAAGTACTTCAACATCGTCAACAAATTTTTTAAGTTCCAGCAGATTTCCGGTTTTATCATATGTTTTAAAAAAACCATCTCTTTTGTCATTTCTATAAGTTCCTTCTTCTTTCAACATTCCCTCTTCATAAAAATATTTCCAGTGTCCCTGTTTTAAACCATTCCTGTCTCTCCTGTTAATATTTTCTCTAAAAATTACAAAACCCTTACGGTATTCGGTATGAACCACAATATTTCCGTCATTATCGTAATTAAAACCATTACCCTCTTCCAATCCGTTTTCAAATGGAATAGTACGTTTTATTGAACCATCAGGATACAAAAATTCGGTTAAGCCCTCTTTTTGATCGTTCACAAAAGGCTCAACTATAATTTCTTCTTCTCTGTATGTTTTTCTGATACCGTGCTTTTTTCCATGTTTATAATTTATCTCCAGAATCAGATCTCCTGTTTCGTTATAAAATTTCCAAAGGCTGTCCAGTTCATAATCAACCCGGTTTCCTTCTGATTTAAGAATTCCGTCTTCATAATATGTTTTCCAATAACCATCAGGTTTACCATCTCTCATATTACCCTCGCTCGATATTTTTCCGTTTGGATGATAAAAAACATTAAAACCATCAGGATTTATGCTTTCCTGAGCCATGGAAACCCAGCAGCTAAATATTAATATGATGATTACTAATATTTTAAGAAATTTATTCATGACGATTTTTTCTTATGCAATGTTACGACATGAAAGCTTAATGGCAATAGCGGCTTTAATTGTATTAATAATATTATTTTTAAAATATAAAATTAGTATAAATATTATAGGTTGTTAGTAATGTTAGCAAAAATTATGATGATTGTTTGGAATTTCAGTTCTTAAAGAATGACTAACATTATATTAACAATAGTGTTTTAGTAAGTTACTGATATTATGTATTATATGGGTAATTAACAATTTCCGGATTCTGCTTTGTGTTTATAAATAAATTCAAATTGGCAATGTTTTTTTGTTGAGTATGCTCTTAATAAAATTTAATAAAAATGGGTCTTACCTGTCTTTTTCGATTAATCATCATAATTTATGTTGATAAGTTTTATTTATTAAATAAATGAAACACGTTACTAACAATTTATGTTTTGTTTTTGTTAGTATCTTATAAATAATTGATTTACTGTAAAATAGGTATCATATTCATATTTTGGATTTTAAATTAATTGCTTATAAGGCAAGCATGTAGGATTTTAAAATTATAAATTATTTACTTTTGTTTCAAAATATTATTAACAATGAAGTCAAACTGGCAAAAAGTGGCATTGGGTTCTGATCATGCAGGATACAATTTAAAACTTGATGTTATTAAATGGTTGATTGCCAAAGATATTGAATTTAATGATTTCGGAACCTTTTCTGATTATCGTGCTGATTACCCTGATTTTGCACATACGGTTGCAAAAAATGTAAATGATCATAAATTTGATGCAGGAATTTTAATTTGTGGAAGTGGTAACGGAGTTTGTATGACAGCAAACAAATATGTTCATGTAAGAGCTGCATTATGCTGGAATGTTGAATTAACAAGACTTGCACGTTTACATAACGATGCAAATATTCTTTGTTTACCTGGTCGTTTTATTGAAACTGAAGAAGCATTGAAATGCGTTGAAACTTTCCTTACTACCAATTTTGAAGGTGGAAGACATACTATAAGGGTTAAAAAAATTTCCAATATCATATTATGAGCAAGAATCTAACTCTGACTGAATTTTTGAAGAATTCGGAGAAAATTGCTTTCAACCGGCAACACCGGAAGATCATCAATTATAATATTTCGAAATATAATGAGGAGGTTGTAAAAGGAAAGAAGCAATTTAAAAATCTTGCTATTGCAAAGAAGAAAGCTGCTGTCCTTAAATATCGTGTTTTAAGTGAGTTGGAGCGTTATTTAGCTGAATTTGAAAAGAACTTTGAAGAAAAAGGCGGAGTAGTATTATGGGCTTTGGACGAACGTGATGCTGTTAAAGAAGTTCTTAATATTGCTAAAAAGCACCGGGCTAAAAAAATTGTGAAATCGAAAAGCATGGTTACGGAAGAGATTGAGCTTAATAAACATCTTGAAAAAAATAAGATAGAATCTGTTGAAACCGATCTTGGAGAATTTATTGTACAGCAGGCAGGACAGACTCCATATCATATTGTGACTCCGGCAATGCATTTTTCAAAAGAAGATGTTGTAAAACAGTTTCATGAAAAGTTCAATATATCAGAAAATAGTAGTCCCGAAGATATAACACTTTTTGTAAGATACCTTTTAAGAGAAAAATTTCAGAATGCAGATATAGGAATTACAGGTGCCAATTTTCTTATTGCCGATACCGGATCAGTGGTTCTTACTGAAAATGAAGGTAATGGGATGTTGAGTATGTCATTACCCAGAGTGCATATTGTTATTACAGGAATTGAAAAAATTATTCCTTCAATAAATGATTTGAATCTTTTTTTGCCATTGCTTTCTACTTATGCAACCGGTCAGCGTCTAAGTTCTTACAATTCAATTATTAACGGACCAAGAAAAGATAATGAAGATGATGGACCTGAATTCATGTATGTGATTTTGATTGATAATAAAAGATCAAATTTATTATCACAAACTGAGCAGCGTCGTGCTTTATCATGTATTCGTTGTGGAGCCTGTTTAAATGCCTGTCCTGTTTATAAAAATATAGGAGGACATACTTACAATACTCCTTACAGCGGACCTATTGGAGCAGTAATTGCACCATACATGATTGATTTTGAGAATTATATACATTTAAGTTTTGCTTCCACACTTTGCGGAAAATGTACTGAAGCGTGTCCTGTTAATATTAATTTGCACGAGTTACTTTTGCATAACCGTAATAAGGCAGTTCAACAGAACATTCCTTCGTTTTACGAACGTTCAAGTATAAGGATGATGAAGCATTATATGCTAAAACGACATCGTCTTGATGGTGCAAGTGCCAGTTTAAAAAACAGAATGCTTAATTATTTCTTTAAAAAATCCTGGGGAAAGCGTAGAAAATTACCTCAGGTTCAGCAAAAATCTTTTAAACAGCTTTGGATAGAACAAAGAAATAATAAGTAGCAATGATTTACTGCTAATACATTGTATTTTAGAAACAAAACACTCCTCTACCCTACCCTATTGAACATTTAAGCTTTTTATTTTGAAAGTTTTACCTTACCGTTAACTGTACCGGTAATAAGATTTTTTGCTCTTATATCGGCAATAATGGCTTCTTTGAGTTCCAGCGGAAAAGTACCTTCAAATACAGGTGTTTTTAACACAAAAGTAGCAATGGCACCTTTATTTTCTTTGAAATTCGCATTTGAAAGACTGAATGCTATCATTCTCAGTATTCTGGTTTCCGATAATGTGTTAGCCTGGATCATATGTCCCTGGCTACGTGTATTAACCAAAGCACATGAATTTTGTACATATTCAAAACCCAGAGGCAAAGGAATGTCCAACTGAAAAGCAACAATTGGCGATTCGTTTATGATTTCAAGGGTAATTGTAATATTTTCACCCGGTTTACCTTCAGCATCTTTTACTTTTAATACATATCCCTGTGAGAATACAGCAAATCCCTGGAAAACCAGAATAGAGACAATAAAAAGAACTTTCCTGATCATAATTTTGAGTTTTAATTAATGATTAAATGTTAACAAATAGTTTATGAATTTTTTAAAAATATCCTTAAATATCTGAGCCTTACGAAGTTAGTCTATATTTTCAATATCAGGATGCGATAAAATATCTGCAAGGATACTCCGAACCGATTCGTCGCCAAATGCCTGCAATTTCTCTGCCAATAATTTCTTTCTATCCGTTCTGTCTTTAGTTTCGCTGATAATTGCCATTAATTCTCTGTATTGCGAAATTCTCAGAGTATTTTCTAAAGCTGATTTTATAACAGAAATATTAATATTTGCATCACTTTTTATTTCGGGTAATCCAAAAACCTCAATTTCCTGTATAGCCGTTTCAAGAATTTCACGGCCAAGCCTCTTTACAGTTTCTGAAGCCGGAATCCCCGATGTATCTCTCATTGTCCAGCTACTGTATTCATAATTAATGTTTTTGATAAGATCTATTTTTCCCGAATCTCGTCCGAAAACACGCTCTAAAACCAGGATAGTAGTGTTTTTCCAAACATTGAGATTAAATTTCAGATCGTTCAGTTTTTCAATTTGTTTTTGAAGAACAAAAATCTCTTTCTCTGTCATAAAAAGAAAAATTTAGATGTGGAAAGCAAAAGTAATATGATTTTTGTAATTTAGCCGTGAAAGTTATAAATTCATAATACACTGATACCAAAAGATATCATACAATCAATTATTGAAACTGCCAGGATCGAGGAAGTGATTTCTGATTTTGTTAATTTGAAGAAAAGAGGCAGTAACTATGTGGGTTTGTGTCCGTTTCATAATGAAAAAACACCATCGTTTTCAGTTTCTGCAAGTAAAGGAATTTATAAATGTTTTGGATGTGGAAAAGGAGGCGATGTTGTTAATTTTATAATGGAGCATGAACATTATAACTATGTTGAAGCACTCCGCTATCTTGCCAAAAAATTTAATATCGAAATTCGGGAAGAGGAAGAAACTGCTGAATATATCCTTGAGCATAATGAGAAAGAAAGTCTTTACAACATAAGCCAGTTTGCACAAAAGTATTTTTCTGATTGTCTTCATAATCATAATGAAGGCAAGGCAGTAGGTTTATCCTATTTTATCGAACGCGAATTCAATGATGAAAGCATCGAGAAATTTCAGCTTGGATATTGCCTTGATTCATGGAATGAATTCACTACCAATGCTTTAAAGAATGGCTATAGCATTGACTATCTTATAAAAAGCGGATTAACTGTTGAACGTCAGGGTGGCGATCATTACGACCGATTTCGTGGCAGAGTGATTTTTCCTATTCATAATTTAAGCGGAAAGGTTATTGCTTTTGCCGGGCGTATTCTGAAAAAGGATCCGAACAAACCAAAATACATCAATTCACCTGAAAATGATATTTACAATAAAAGCAAGGTATTGTACGGATTGTTTTTCGCAAAAAACACCATAGTAAAGGAAAACAATTGTTATCTGGTTGAAGGCTATACCGATGTTATCTCACTTTTTCAGAACGGGATACAAAATGTGGTTGCATCCTCAGGAACATCTCTTACGGTTGATCAGATACGGCTTATCAAACGCTTTACAAACCACATAACTATTCTTTTTGATGGAGATGAAGCAGGATTGAAAGCTTCGTTCCGTGGCATTGATCTTATTCTTGAACAGGGTATGAACGTAAATGTTGTGTTGCTACCTGCAGATGAAGACCCGGATTCGTTTGCCAGAAAATACAGAACTTCTGAGATTAAGGATTTTATTGATGAAAATTCCAGGGATTTTATCAGATTTAAAACCGGATTATTAATTGAGGAAGTAAAAAACGATCCTGTAAAAAAAACTGCTCTGATCCGTGAAGTAGTAAGCTCAATAAGTCTTATCCCTGACGATATTAACAGACGTGAATATATAAAAGCTTGTGCCCAGCTTATGGATGTTGATGAACAGGCTTTGATCTACGAACTAAACCGGGAATTAAGGAAACGTTTTAAAAAACGTACCGACGAAATAGTCCGGAATGATGATCATGTTCAGGAGGAGCACACCGCAGTTCAGCAAATAGAATATAAAACCGATGATAGCGAGTATCATGAGAGTGAAATAGTAAGACTGATACTGAATTATGGAAATGAAAAATTGGTTTTCGAAAATGAGAATGAATTCGGGCATATTGAAACCTCTTTTATTAGTGTTGCAGGATTTATTATTAATGATTTACACCATGACGAAATAGTTTTTGAAACCCCTGTTTACAGACGTATATATGAAGAAATAGTACAAAACTATGAAGATGATGTTTTAAAGATTGGTTCTCAGTATTTTACATCTCACAGCGATCCGCAAATTTCAAAAGTGGCTATTGAATTATTAAGTAAACAGCACGAATTGAGTGAGAACTGGCTCAAGAACAAAATCTATGTAAACAGCGAGGAAGATATTCTTAAAGAAGTTGTTATTTCATCGGTTCTGGCATTAAAAGCTAAAAAGATATCAAAGGATTTAAATCTGATACTTAAGAAGATAAAGAATTCAAATGATGTTGAAGAACAGTTGAAATATCAGAAAGAACACAGCGATCTTAAAGAGATCCTTATGAAAATTAATAAAATTCTTGGTCGGATTATAAGCCAGTAAAGTTATTGCTCTCATTATAAACGTAATGCCAAACTGTAACATCTATCTTTTTCAGTTTTCTCAGGTACTGTACTTCGCTTAGTTCAACCACGAAATTCCAATTACCTGCATTCTTATTATTTAAATACACTTATTTGCAATAGCCTGCATTTTAAATGTTTATGAGTAATTCAACATTTTGGATCAAAAACGGTTTATAGTAAAGATAAGTTTGAAAAATACTACTTTATAAAATATTGTTATTTTTACCGATTCTAAATTAATATAAAAACTAATAGTCGTGAGTTATACTGAAAAGGACATTTTAAAAGCTCTGAGTCATGTACAAGACCCTGATCTGAAGAAAGATCTGGTAACACTTAACATGATTGAAGATATTAAAATTGAAGGAAACAAAGTCTCGTTCAAGCTTGTTCTTACCACTCCTGCATGTCCGATGAAACACAAAATGCAGAAAGATTGTGAACTGGCAATTAAAAAATATGTTGATCCCTGGCTTGAAGTTGAAGTAGAGTTAACATCAAGAGTTACAAGCCGGCGTAATAAGGCTGATGAGATGCTTATGGGTGTAAAGAATATCATTGCTGTTGCTTCGGGTAAAGGCGGTGTTGGAAAATCAACAATTGCCGTAAATCTGGCTGTTGCCCTTGCTAAAAATGGTTCAAAAGTAGGCCTGGTAGATGCCGATATTTATGGCCCTTCAATTCCGTTGATGTTTGACATGATAAATGTTAAGCCTGTGGCAATGGAAGTTGACGGAAAATCGAAAGTAATACCTCTTGTGAAGCATGGAATAGGATTATTATCAATAGGTTTTTTTGTTGATCCTGAAAAAGCATTGATCTGGCGTGGACCTATGGCTTCAAATGCACTTACTCAGCTTTTTACTGAAGCCGATTGGGGAGAACTTGATTATATGGTAATTGATATGCCTCCCGGTACCGGAGATATTCATCTTACTCTTGTTCAGCAATTGCCTGTTACCGGAGCTGTAATAGTCACTACCCCACAAGAAATCGCTTTGGCTGATGCTCGTAAGGCAATTGCAATGTTTCAGCAGGAAAACATTAATGTGCCTGTGCTAGGCCTGGTAGAAAACATGTCGTGGTTTACTCCTGCTGAACTTCCTGAAAACAAATATTATATTTTTGGTAAAGAAGGTGGAAGCAAGCTTGCCAAAGAAACCGGAATACCATTGCTTGGGTCTGTTCCATTGGTTCAAAGCGTTCGTGAAGCAGGAGATAACGGAACTCCGGCAGTGTTGAATCCTCAGTCGCCGGCAGCTTCGGCATTAATGGAAATGGCAATGGCTGTGGCACAACAGGTTTCAATCCGAAATGCAACTTTACCACCTACTATAACAGTAAAAATGAACAATTAACACTAAATTTTATTTATAGGATTAAACAATGGTATTTTAAGTTTTGCGAATTAATAAATGATTGATTATGAATACAAATATTGAACTGGTAAATAAAGTACAGAATATTATTGAGCAGGTAAGACCTTACTTGCAGGTTGATGGCGGTGATATACAATTTATTGAGCTTACTTCTGACAATATAGTAAAAGTAAGATTACAGGGCGCTTGTGGTTCATGTCCGTATAGCCGTATGACCCTGAAAAATGGTGTTGAAGAAGCTGTTAGAAGGGCTTTACCCGAAATAGTAGCCGTTGAAGAGGCATAAAAATCCCTTATTACTATTAATATTTAGCAGTAATTGGTATCCGGCGACCGGGACCAAATGCTTGTGATGAAACCTTTAGAATAGGAGGCGTTTGCCGGCGTTTCCATTCATTCGCTTTTACAAGTTTCAGAACTTTATTGACAATTTCAGGTTCAAAACCCATTCTTATAATTTCATTTTCAGAATGATGTTTTGTGATGAATAATTCAAGGATCTTATCAAGCAATTCATATTCAGGAAGTGAGTCAGTATCCTTTTGATCCGGACGCAGCTCTGCTGAGGGTGGTTTTGTCAGGATATTCTCAGGGATCATATTTTCATTGGAATTAATATAATGTGCCAGTTCATAAACTTCGGTTTTGTACAGATCGCCCAAAACTGCCAGTCCACCGCACATATCACCGTAAAGTGTACCATAGCCTACTGCTGCTTCACTCTTATTTGAAGCATTTAAAAGAACATAACCGTATTTATTTGAGAATGCCATGAGGATAATTGCTCTTATCCGTGCCTGAAGGTTTTCTTCAGTTACACCAAAAGAATTATTGTCAAAATAGGAATTCAAATCCTTTATTAATTCCTGATAGTGATTTTCAATAGGAATAATTAGATGCGGACTGTTAAGATTATTTAGTAATTGTTTTGCATCGCTGATTGAATGGCTGGATGAAAAACCTGAGGGCAACATCAATGACATCACATTTTCTTTTCCAAGTGCTTTAACAGCCAATACAAGTGCTACAGCCGAATCAAGGCCGCCTGAAAGTCCCAGAATTGCTTTTTTAAGCCCCAGCTTTGAAAAATAATCCTTTATTCCAAGAACCAAAGCATTATGAACAAGCTCAATTTTTGAAGGAGCTTTAAAACTATCAATGTATAGTTCTGTGCTGGATTTACTATTATCTGCAACTATAAAATCTTCATTAAAATATGCTAATCTGTTTACAATTTTCCCATGCTTATTTATAAACATTGAACCACCTTCAAAAATAAGGTCTGTTTGCGCTCCAGCCTGATTGACATAGTACAATGGCAGCTTGAGATCAGCAATATTCTTACTGACAAGCTCAGTGAATATATTGGTAGTGTCATGCTGAAAAGGCAATGCCGAAATATTAATAATCGCATCAGGACCTTGTTCAATAAGTTTTTTCATTGGCTGCTCGCTCATATTGAGCAGATCATTTCCAATAGTAAGGGCAAAGCTGCCAAAAGGCAGGCGAACCATATCAAATACTTTATTGGGTTCGAAATAACGGGATTCATCTGAAATATCAGAATCCTGTAATAATGTTTTATGAACTTGTGAATAAATATCTCTGTTAAACAGGACAATTGCTGAATTTAGAAGCTTTCCTTCTTTTTTAAAAGGGTTTCGTGTGGGACAGCCAACAATAGCGGCAATTTCATTACAATGTTCAGCAATATTTTTTACTGCTGTTGTACATTTATCAATGAATTCAGGATATTCAAGCATATCCTGAGGGGGATAACCACAAACTGAAAGCTCGGAAAACACAACAAGATCAGCACCCTCAAGCCTGGCTTTTTCTATATGATTAATGATTTTTCGGGTATTATATTCAAAATCACCAATAATATAATTAAGCTGAGCAAGGGCAATTTTCATAAAAAATCATGTGTTTCAGAATTATATCAAAACAGGAAGCCTATGTTAAGTTCTATAAAATTGGACTTACCTGCATGTTCGATACTGGCATCCATGGTATTATTACCTTTAAGAACATTGGTAATTCCATTGTTAAACAATATCCCCAACATCAGCTTGGATTGTCCGATCTCATATTCAACTCCACCGCCAAGGATTAGTGAAGCTCTGAGGAAATTAATTTCTTCACTTATTTTGTCTTTTTCAAAACGCTTGACTATACCAGCATCTTTAGGAATAAATTTATCTTCAGCTTTTGCATCAAGACGTATGCTTCCGCCAAATCCAAGCTGAGCATAAAAAGTAAATCCGGAAACATCAGGAGCACGCAATCTCATAACAACCGGAAGTTCAAGATACTTCAGGTTATATCGTCTGTACAGGGTTCCGGTGGAATCGTTCAGTTTATGGGGATATTTGAGTTTCCCGTTATTAAAGACAATATTAAAACCGGAAGACAGGTAATAATTCTCTTCAAAAGGGAATTCTGATATAAAACCCCATGAGAATCCAAACACTACCCCATCATTTTCGTATGATTTAGCATCAGGTTTTAACCAACCAATATTAGGTGCAATCCTAAAGCCAAATTTTGGGTTCTTAAAAATCTGGGCTTCAAGATCGTTAGTAAACATTACTAAAGTAATGGCAATAAAGGCTATTACAAAGGGTTTAATTTTTTTCATACTTTAAATTATTAAGTTAATTTCATGGCGCTAAATTAAATATTTTTTTCCTCTTTAAGGTATATTTAAGTATTCAGATGTAACATAAGTTTTAAATTAACGTTATAAATTGTATAGCTTCAACAAAACAGACGAAATCATCCCCAGACAGTTTCGGAAAACTAAATCAGGGAAGGAAATGAAAAAAATAGTTCTGTTATTTATTTTATTAATGCCTTTCACTTTGCTGAATGCACAGCTTGGTTTTACGTTAGGGCCTAAAGTGGGCTTTACAGCCACAAAGCTGAGCAGTAATAAAGATGAAATGGTGGAGACTTTTCAGGCTAATTTTATGGTAGGTGCCTTTATGCGTATAAGCGATCACCGTCTTTATATTCAGCCTGAATTTAATATCAAAACAAAAGGTGGTTTGTTCAGTGGCGATAAATTACTTGGAATCAAGGAATTAAGCCTGACAACCTTTGAAGTACCTATTCTTATAGGTATTCGTGTAGCTGGCGATAGAGCCAATAATTTACATATAATAGTGGGGCAAACTATAGCTTTTGCTACTGAAAAGAACATTAGGCTGGATAATAGCTCCGAACTGGATGGCAGCATGTTTGAGAATGTATTATGGGGGCTTCAGGCTGGTATAGGCCTTGATTTGATTGTGTTAACCCTGGATTTAAGATATGAATGGGGAATCAATAATCTTTTGATCTCAGGATGCAACGGAGTTAGTTTGAAAAACAGAATGATAGAGGTAAGTCTGGGCTGGAAACTTTTTTAAACTAAATCAAAATTCACCGCAGTTTCAAAAGAAACATAATATGAAAAAGCTTGTGCTTAATAAAATTTTGATTTTAAGCTGGATATCTTTGTTTATGTTTTCGTGTCAAAACCCTAAACAGGATGCTTTGCAGAAAGTGAAAGATATCAAGCTGGATAATATTTGCATAAAGCGTTACGAAGCTGATATGTTCAGTGTTGATACAACTTATCTTCAACAGGAACTTATGAAATTGCAAAATGAATATCTACCATTCCTTGATGTTGATCTAAAGGATAAAAGAAATATAGATCAAATCCGCGCTTTTATATCAGATACTCTGGTTAAATCAGTATTTTTAAAAGTCCGTACTGAATTTAAATCTTTGCAATTTCTGGAAGAAAACCTTACTCTGGCATTTAAACATATTAAATATCATTTTCCAGATTGGACACCTCCTCAAGTCTATTCCTATATTTCGGGGCTGGATTATGAAAATCCGGTAAGTTATAATGGAGACCAACTTATCATTGCACTTGATATGTATCTTGGGCAGGATTTTGAGACTTATCTTATGATGGGTTTCCCGAAATTCAAGATCAGCCGGATGACACGTGAATACATGCTTGCCGACTGTATTCGTGAGATTATAATGAATGATTTTACAGAAGATTATTTTGCTTCAAATTTAATTGACAAAATGCTGTTTGAAGGCAGGCAGCTTTATTTATTGAACCAGTTTATTCCCTGGATTGAAGATCAGTTTAAAACTGGTTTTACTAAAGAACAGTTAAGCTGGTGTAAGGACAATGAGGCAAAAATGTGGGCGTATTTCCTTGAAAATGAGTTATTGTTTTCGTCTGATCCAATGATTATCAATAAGTTTACTAACGATGGACCGTTTACTACAGTTTTTCATAATGATTCTCCTGCAAAAGCAGCTATCTGGGTTGGTTGGCAGATAATTGAATCATATATGAAAAAAAATCCTTCAGTGAACCTTCAGGAATTGCTCGTATCCCGGAACACACAGGAAATATTCAGTATGTCAGGATATAAACCCAGACGTACGGGCTTTTAAAGGTATTTATGAAAATACAGAAATATTACTTATAATATTTTTATGTAATATTAAAAAAACTTAGTATAAAATCCATTTAAAACATATTTAAAAAATCATATTAAACTAAAAAGAAAGAAGATGAAACAGTATCTGATTTTATTAATACCAATGCTGGTTTTGTTTTTTGGATGTGAAAACAAAAAACAGTCAGAAAGGATTTTAGCCCTGCAAATTGATAGTGTACGCTCCACAAGGTTAGTTCAGGAAAAAGAAGATGCAATAAACTCACTTTTAAAGACTCTGAATGAAATAGAAGAAAATCTTGCACTTATCAGGTCGAAAGAATCTATTATTTCTGATCAGACAGGCGAAAACCGCGAAATCAAGCCCGATGTGCAAAACCGTATTATGCAGAATATTTCTGACATCAATGATCTGATGGAGAAAAACAAACAGCTTATTAAGAATCTGAATGCACAGGTTCGTGGTTCGAACCTGAAAATATCAGAACTCGATAAAACAATTGAACGTATTAATGGTACTCTTGCTACTAAGGAAATCGAAATTTCTGAACTGAAACAAAATATTAAAAGCCTTAATATTAAAATTGATGACCTGAATATTAAAGTTGGTGATCTTGAAAAAGAAAGTTCTGAAAAAGACATGATAATTGCCGAAAGGATAAGTGAGATAAACAAAGTATGGTATATTGTAGGTAGTAGAAAAGACCTTCGTGATGGTGGTATTATAAACCGTACCGGTGGATTTATAGGCATAGGAAGAGTGACACTGCCATCAGAAGATTTGATGAACAAGCAGTTCATTGAAGCTGACCAACGCGAGCTTACTGAAATTTTCTTGAATGCCGGTCATGTTGAAATAGTTACAAATCATCCTGCAGGCAGTTATCAGCTAATAGGTCAAAAACCTGTTGAAAAGCTTGTTATTACTAATCCGCAGGAGTTCTGGATAACTTCAAAATACCTTGTAATAAGTACAAAATAAACCAGGTAAATATCAGAAACCGGATCAAAAGTCCGGTTTTTTAATTTCCTCAAGTAGGCAAAATCAAGAATTTCAGGTATCGGTTCTGATAATAATTAGACAGATTGCTAATATTTACTCAGTAAATATTACTTTTGTTGGTTATTTTAACGGATAACTATATTCAGAACAGATAATACCAATGAACACTAATTATCAGATACAGAGAACATTAAAGGGTATAATTAAATATACACTAATGTTTATTTTATTGGTATTCAGCTCATTATCATATTCTCAAACCACTATTCTAAATCTTGATAATTCAAAAACTTCAGCTACTGTCGTTCATGACGATATGCAATATTTTACAGCATTATTTACTTACAATGAGATAATAGCTTCAGACACTGAAACCAGTAATGGTTCGTATTGCGAGATTTATATTCCCAATACTTTTTTCATTGGAGAGCTTGGTTTTCCAAAACTTCCTGCCAGCCGTAAACTTATTGAGATCCCTTTCGGAGCTGAAGTTACAATAAAAGTCCTGAGTTATACTTTGAAGGAATATGATCTTGAAAAATTTGGTATCACAAATAAGATAATACCGGTTCAGCCTTCGGTGAGAAAAGATCAGGATGCTGAAATGATTCCATTTGAGCTTAACCATGAAATTTACGGGAAAGACAAATACCTCGAATATGATATTGCTACTGTTGATATTCTTGGGGTTCTAAGAAATACCAGAATGGCTCAACTGACCATTGCACCTGTGAGTTATAATCCGGTTCGGAATACAATAAAGGTTTATAATAATATTGAGGTTGAAATATCATTTTCGCCTGCTGATGAAGAACTAAACAGGTATATAAAATCTTCGGTGCGTTCATTGTGGTTCGAACCTGTTCAGAATATGCTGTTTAATAATCCCGGAAGTAAAGATCTTACATTCAATGATTTAACGAAATATCCTGTTAAATATCTTGTTGTTGCTCCCCGTATGTTTGAGGCGGATTTACAGCCTTTCATTGAATGGAAAACTAAAAAAGGTTTTGAAATGATTGTGGCTTATACTGATGAAATAGGAATGGATTTCAAATCAATTCAGCAATGGATTCATGATCAGTATAATTCGGCAACCCCGGATGATCCTGCACCAAGTTTTTTACTGTTGGTTGGTGATACACCCCTGATTCCTTCATCTACCGGTTCGTCAACCGGAAAATCAACCGACCTTTATTATGCAAGTGTTGACGGAGATTATTTTCCGGAAATGTATTACGGCAGATTTTCAGCCAATAATTCAGCGGAATTGATAAGCCAGATCGAGAAAACACTTTATTATGAACAATATCAGTTTACCGATCCTGCTTTTCTTGACAGAGCAACTTTAATAGCTGGTGCTGATGCAAGCTGGAATCCCTGGATAGGACAACCGACAATTAAATATGCAACCGGTAATTATTACAATAAATCCCAGGGATATTCTGATGTATTTACATATCTGACCAGCCCTTATAACGGATGTTATGATCCTGAAAAAATCAGGGTAGGTTTTGTTAATTACACTGCTCATTGTAATGAGACAACATGGGAAAATCCACTGTTAACTAATCAGTCAGTAAGTAATTTTGCGAATTATGGGCAATATCCGCTGGTTATTGGTAATTGTTGCCTGTCAGCCGACTTTGGATATCAGGAATGTTTGGGTGAATCGTGGGTAAGAACACCCGGAAAAGGTGCAGTGGCATATATTGGCTCCGCTCCGAATTCATACTGGCTTGAAGACTTTTACTGGTCGGTGGGAGCATTTCCTGCTCAGGGATTTAATAACGGATACGTGCCAACATTCGCTGAAACTACTCATGGAGCTTATGATGCACCGTTTGTAAGTGATTTTACTTCGTTGGGAGGAATTGTTTTTACCGGTAATCTAGCCGTTACCGAAGCTCATGTTCAGGGTTATAATATGCAGTCGAGTGCGCAGTACTACTGGCAGGCATACAATATTCTGGGTGATCCTTCTCTGGTTGTTTATCATACTCAGGGCAATTTAAATAATGTTACTCATTCATCTTTTTTCCCTTTTGGCTTAAGTGTTTTTGAGGTTAATGCCGAACCAGGTTCATACGTTGCCATTTCAAAAGATGGTGTTTTGCTTGGTGTGGCACTTGCTGATATTTCAGGAAAGACTGTTGTAGAAGTAGAACCTGTATTTTCAGATGGAATTGTTGAAATTGTGGTTACAAAACCACAATACGTTCCTTATTATGCTCAAATACCTGTTACTCAGGTAGAAGAACCTTATGTCATAATTTTCGAAAAAGTAATCACCGATCACAATGGAAATCAGAACGGACTTGCCGATTATGATGAAATTATTGGAATTGATCTTACTTTGAAAAACGTTGGAAGATTGCCAAGCAGTGATTTAACCATATCATTATCAGGAACTGACAATTATGTATCACTGATCAGTGAACCGGTTTTACATACCACGGCATTGAACAGTTTGGAAAATCTGGAAATAAATGATGCTTTCATTTTTTCAATAGCCGGATTTGTGCCGGATCAGTATAAAGCTAAATTTGAGTTGCAAATAAAAGATGGAAACCATTTCTGGGCTTCGGCATTGCCTGTTTGTGTTCAGGCGCCGGTATTGGTTGTTTCAGATAAATATATAATAAATGATTTAAATTCCGGAAATAATAATGGTATTATTGACCCAGACGAAACAGTACAGATAATTTTTAGTATCACTAATTCAGGACATAGTAGTATTGATAATATTGTTGTAAGTGCTGTTTCCGGTGATAGTTATCTAAGAATAATTAGCGAAGAAATTTATATTGATAAACTTAATCCTGGCGAATCATCTGAATTTGCTTTCACTGTTTTGGCTGATGCTTCAGCACCATTGGATTATTCTGTAAATCTTGAGATTTATGCCTCGGGAGGTCCTGAAGGTTCTTATATTGCTTCAAATAGTTATGAACTCATATTGGGTCGGATACCAGTTTACAATCTAAGTAATGATGTTATAAATACCTGTAATGCCAAATTCTATGATTCGGGAGGAGAAAATGGAAATTACGGAAATAGTGAGGATTTGGTAATGACTTTTTTACCTGATGAATCAGGTACTGCTCTAAAGGTGAAATTTCTTGAATTTTCAACTGAACAATTTTACGATAAACTATACATTTACAACGGTTCGGATACATTATCACCACAATTTCAGGGCAGTCCATTTCACGGATCAAACCTGCCCGGTACTTTACTTGCAACAAATGCTGCAGGCGCCATTACGTTCAGATTTGTTTCGGATAATGTAAATACCGGTTCAGGTTGGGAAGCAGAGATAAGTTGTTATTTTCCGGCTCTTGTACCTTTATGTGCATATGATCCTTTTCCTGCCGACAAAGCTACAGGAATATCTGTAAACACTTCATTTTACTGGGAATCAGAAGATGTTGACGGCTATGATGTTTTTATCGGCAAAACAATGAATCCACCGTTTGTTACCTCAATTAATAGAACCTCGTTTTCTCAGATTCTGGACCCGTTAACAACTTATTATTGGAAAATTGTACCCCGTAATAATGGAGAAACTGCTCAAAATTGCCCTGTCTGGTCATTTACAACAGGTAAGCCGGAGTTTACAATGACAGATACTGTTTTTATGGTGAACGACGGATTTTTTTACGATTCCGGAGGTCCTGACAATGATTACGGAAGTTATGAAGATATTACAACAACGTTTTATCCATTTGTAAATGATTATCAGCTAAGGTTTGACTTCATTGATTTTGAAACTGAGCCTGATTTGGGTCTTCTTTATGTTTACAATGGCCCTGATACTGTAGCTGATATGTTCCCGGGAAGTCCTTTTCATGGTGGAAACAGTCCGGGAACTATCATTTCATCCGATTCAAGCGGTGCAGTTACTTTCAGGTTTGTTTCAGATCATGGTAGTGGAAAGCCGGGGTGGAAGGCAAAAATCCGTTGTTTAGGTCCTTTGGCTGTGTTTCTGGCGTCAGGTCAGAACACAATTTGTGAAGGAAATACGGTACAGCTTTATGCAAATGCAACAGGAGGAACCGGTGAATATTCATATCAATGGACACCTGCATCAGATCTGGATGATCCTGAAATTGAGAACCCGCTCGCAATGCCTTTTGAATCTGTAACTTATAAGGTAATTGTAAATGATGGGGAAAATATTGCAACAGGTGAGCAAAATATTTTTGTGAATTCACAAATACAACCCCATTTTAACGCTGACACTACTCTTTGTGCTAATTTCGTTCTATCACTTGATGCTACTATTCCTGATGGAATTGATTATTTATGGACGCCCGGGAATATTACAACTCCACAAATTGTAATTGATTCAACCGGGATAGGACTGGGAGCCAGAGTTTTTACTGTTACAATAACTGACATAAACGGATGTATCAGTCAGGCTTCCATAAGGGTAGCTTTTGATGCATGTACTTTTGCCGGTAATGAAAATAATAATCTCAAAATTGCGGTTTATCCCAATCCTGCCGGTTCAGTGCTGAATATCAGTGTTGAGGGTTATTCAGGAAAGATTTACTACGAATTGATGAATCCACAGGGGCAAACTATTTATTCCAACGAACAAACTATCTCTAACAGCTTGTTTTACAACAAGATTAATACAGACGTTTTTGCCAGAGGACTTTACTATCTGCGCCTGCTTTTTAATGAAACTGTTATTGTACGAAAAATCATTCTTTATTAAACAATACAATTGATTCAGATGACATAGATCAGATTAAAAAGTTTTTTTGGTCAGACTGATGAAATTATTGATTTAAGCTAAAATCCGGAAAATTTACAGTATGAAGGTTAAAAAATTACATATTACAGCCATAATTCTCTTATGTTCAGTATTTTATTCTTTAGAACTTTTTTCTCAGGAACCATGGTTATATGATCATGAACAGGAATTACCCTTAATTTCTGAAGAAGAACTAATTCCATTAAATGCTTTGCCTCCCATACCGGTGCCGCCAATTTACCTGAGTCCCAATGCACCTGTATTGCCACCGGCTGTTAATAATTCGGTACATCCTTTCTTCCGTGGTCCGTTCAATCAGGCTGGATTTTCTTGTGGTCAGGCTGCATTTATTGGATACAACTACACTTACGAAGTAAACAGAGTAAGAAATTTACCCGCTAATGTGGCTGCAAATCAATATCCTACTCATTTTGCATGGAACTGGGTTAATGGCGGAAATGGCTGGTATGGCGCTTCTTATTTTCATACTGCCGATTTAATGAAGCATGTAGGAACTCCTAATGTAGTTACTTATGGAGGCATGTCGGACAATGGCGGAATTTGGTGGATGACAGGATACGACAAATATTATGAAGCCATGAAGAACCGTATTTATGATGCCTATGCCATAAATGTCGGGACTGTTGAAGGTTTGAACATTCTTAAACATTATTTACATGACCATCTTGAAGACAGTCAGTATGGTGGACTGGCTAATTTTTTTGCAAATCATCCTTCATTACAAACATTGCCACCGGGTACACCTGAAGCAGGAAAAAAGGTTATAACACAATGGTCATCTTTCAGTCATGCACTTACTGTTGTTGGCTATAATGATTTGATTTGCTGGGATTATAATAATGATGGTCAATATACGAATCATATTGATATCAATGGTGATGGTGTGGTTGATATGCGCGATTGGGAAATAGGAGGGCTTATAATAGTTAACAGCTATGGAGGAGTTCCAAACTGGGGCGATGGAGGTTATGCCTATGCTATGTATAAAACATTAGCTGAGCCTTATGGTTCCGGTGGAATATGGAATAATGCCGTTCATGTGCTTAAGCCAAAAGTAAATTCTGAGCCGCAACTGACAATGAAAATTACCCTTAAACATGATTCGCGTGAGAAGATAAGAGTTACTGCCGGAGTTTCTTTAAATCCATCAGCATTGATACCTGATATTGAAATGGACTTCCCTATTATCAATTATCAGGGTGCACATCGGCCTATGCAGGGAGAATATACCGAAGCTGCCAAAACCATTGAATTTGGATTGGATATTACGTCTTTGTTAGGATACGTACCCAGCGGTCAGAATGCACGATATTTTTTCCGTGTGTATGAAAAAGATCCATTAAATCAGGGAACAGGAAACATTTTGGCATTTTCGTTAATGGATTATACAAATGGTGTTAACGAAATTATTTGCCCTAACGCCCCCACTCCTATTTTTGAAAATGGTATAACAACGCTGTGGATCAACCATACTGTAAATTATCAACCGGTAACTATAACCACCGATTCATTGCCCGATGCCAAATATTATGAACCATATTCGTTTCAGCTTGAAGCAGATGGGGGTTCTCAGCCGTATAACTGGTTTTTAAAGATGGATTATGAAGAATCATTATCAAATCAGACATTTCCATATATTTCTACTGAACAGCTCACTCCTACCAGCAGCATTTCCGGATATGCCACCAAAAAGCTTGATTTCTCATTCCCTTATTTTGGCGAATTATACGATACGGTTTTTATACATGTGAATGGTGTTATTTTGTTCGACAGGCAAAACTATCCGTATCCCTACACACTTGAAGATATTATTCAATTCAAGGCATACAGGGTCATTGCACCATATAACTGCAGGCTAAGGCTTTATTCAGGGCAAGGACTCTGGTACGAAGGTGATGAAAACTCAGCTACTTTCCGGTGGAGAGCTTCAATTAATGATAACCCTTCTTCAGAACTTAATTTTGCAGTTAAATTGTTTCCAAACGGCAATATTGAATATTATTACGGCAATAATGAATATCCAACCACGACTGAATGGATAGGTGGTTTATCAAATGGAGATTTACGTGCTTATCAATATCTTTCCTTTACTGGTTCATCAACAATTCAGACCAATACAAAGGTTTCTTTTACAGCTCCCGATTTTGCCCCTGAATTCAGCCTTAGTACCGATGGGGTTTTAAGTGGTAAACCTACAAAACTGTATGAAAACAAGCAGCTTAAATTTATGGCTGTTGATAATAACGATATTTTTACTACCAAAACCCTTAATCTGAATACCAGAGGTCTGATGATTGATTATGTGGTTCATTCAGGTAACGACAGCATTATAGAATTTGGTGAAACAGCTTCTTTCGATATTATTATAAAGAGCCTGGAACCTAATCCCATAACGGATGCACAATTAAAATTAAGCATAAACGATCCCTATATCACATTGATTGACAGTATTTACCAGATTGGAGCAATACAGTCAAATGACAGCATTATCATTGAAAATGCTTTTTCTTTTTATGTTTCAAAGCAGGTTCCTGATAATCATTTTCTGAATTTTAACATTCTTACTGTTTCCAACGATGATACCTGGTCACGTGAGCTGATCCTCAAAGCTTATGCACCTGTAGTTAAACCTATGGCTGTACTTATTCAGGATGGAAACAATGGCATGATGGATCCGGGTGAAACCACTGATATTGCTGTTGAATTTAAGAATCTGGGTGGAGCTTTACTTGAAAACATAAATATTCATCTTACCACAAACGATCAGAATATCACAATAAATCAGGCGCAGGCTTCAATACAATCTTTGGCGCCCGGTATAGGGAAGTTTGCTACATTTAATATATCGGCATCGCCTAATCTGAATATTGGTGATATTGTGACCTTGAGTGTACAAATAAGCGGTCATAACGATTATTCAAGTACAAGTGAGATAATAATTATCACCAGTTTATTGATTGAAGATTTCGAAAGCGGATCATTTGTTTCTTTTCCCTGGCAGTTTTCCGGTAATTTACCATGGGTTACCGTAAGTTCTGGAGCCTGGGAGGGTCAGCATTGTGCAAAGTCCGGTGATATTTCGCATAATCAGACCTCGGCTATGATACTGGAATGTGATGTGATGCTCACAGATTCAATATCATTTTACCGTAAGGTATCTTCTGAAACCAACTATGATTTTCTGAAATTTTATATAAATGGCTCTCTTAAAGGGCAGTGGTCAGGTACAATCCCCTGGGAACGTTTGGCTTATGAAGTTTCTCCCGGAATAAATACTTTTAAATGGGAATATGTTAAAGATGTTTCTGTATCAAATGGAAGTGATTGTGCCTGGGTGGATTATATTATTTTCCCTGTGATGAATTCTTGTCAGCCTCCGCACGGCCTGACAGCATCAAATATTACTTCAAATTCTGCCCTACTGCAATGGAATCCTGGAGGTACTGAACTACTTTGGGATCTGATATACGGACCTGTAGGTTTTGATCCGAACACACAAGGGACTCTTATTGAAAATATCAATGAAACAAATTTATTGATTCAAAACCTGACAGTTTCAACTTATTATAGTTTTCATGTTCGTGCTTATTGTGGTAGTGATGAATACAGTGTGTGGAGCTCAGTAAAAAGTTTTTCAACCTTATGTGGAACCTATGATCTGCCTTTTACTGAGATTTTCAATAGTGCTTCGGTTGATTGCTGGACATATCCGCAAGGAATGGGAAATTGGCATATAGGTGGTTCGTATAGTCCTCCTTCTTCGGTAAGCGGGAGCCCCAATGCATATTTTTCATGGGATCCTACAGTTACAAATTACTCATTTTCACTGACGAGCCCTATGCTAAGCGCTGTGGGTATGATAAATATCAAAATGGATTATCTGTTGTTCCTGAATAACTACGACAATAATAATCTTGAACAAATGTCAGTGGAGTATAAAACTTCTGATGCTTTAAGCTGGACCTTACTGGAGAATTTTACAAATCTGGGCTTAGGAAATGGGAACATGGAATATTTTCGGACAAATCAGGCATTGGCAGGAGTTGATGGAAAAGAATTTCAAATACAATTCAGGGCTCATGGAGGTAGTAGTTACAGCATAAATGGCTGGGGTCTGGATGATATATTTGTTCATGGTGAAGAAGACCCTATAATTCCGGGTGATGCTAATTGCGATGACATTGTAAATATTTTGGATGTTGTTGTAGTCATAAATTTTATAATTGGTATAAATCCACAGCCTTTCTGCTTTGAAAATGCTGACGTAAATAATGATGGTATTATTAACATCCTGGATGCCATCGAAATTGTAAATATACTTCTTGGAATGAATAATGCCCCTGTTCCGGATTTAAAATCTCAACCTGTTTCTTTGTTTCTAAATAACGAAGGAGTTGATATTCAATCTGATGGCACTATTGCTGGATTACAGTTTGAGATCCTTGGTATTGATCCGGATCAGATAAGTTTCTTGTTTGATGGGTTTGAGTTTGCCTATAATTATAATGTTGAGAATAAAATATTTAGGGCTGCAATTTTCAGTTTTGATAATAAACCAATACCCGCCGGATTGTTGAGAGTGATTACATTCAAAAATAATTCTGACGAGTTGCATTGGGGTAATGCTATGGCAGGAAATATTTATGCCAAAGAGGTAAAAGTCATTCTTGACAAGAAAATATCGGGCTCAGACAATAATTCTGTTCCTTATGTCAGCGTTTATCCGAACCCTTCAAACAATGATATATTTATAGATATATCTGTTCCCTGGTCTGCAGATACAAAAATTGATTTATTTGACTTGATCGGACGTAAAGTGCTTGGTGTTTTCAACGATAATATGGATCAGGGTAACCGTATTATTAAAATTGATAAAAACTCTATTCCTAAACCGGGTGTTTATATTTTAAAATTATATGCTATTTCGTTAAATGACAATAATGAGATTATAAGTAAACAGGTGAAAATTATTATAAACCGCTAATTGGGGTCAAAATATTAATGACGGGCACTTTGATCAATACGGCTGCAATTATAACAGGAAGTACGATAGGATTACTATTTAAAAAGCAATTTCGGGAGGAATTAACAAATATTCTTTTTCAGGACGATACATTGGAGATTTGGTAGTTACTCCTCTTTGCTGGGTGCTGCGTACCGTTCAGAGTCCTATTTATCGGGCTTTATAAAATAGATGTAATAGATTTATTACCAATATATTGGCTTTACTGATACATTACTCTACAAGTACAAAATCCATTTGCTTTTTCTGCATGTCTACTTTCCGAACACGTATTTTTAATCTGTCACCTAATTTATATTCCTGCCCATAGCGTTGCCCCACAACCCTGTAATTATCCTCATCGAGGTAGTAAAAATCATCGCTCAGATATTTCAGCGATATCATTCCTTCACATTTATTTTCTTCAATTTCCACATATATTCCCCACTTACTTACACCTGAAATCAGCCCATAAAATTCCTGACCTATTTTATCCATCATATATTCTACCTGTTTGTATTTAACTGATTCACGTTCGGCAAGCTCAGCTTTTCTTTCCATTTCTGATGAATGCTGACACAGGGGTTCAAAATCTTCTTCACTTACTGATGGTTTTCCGGCAAGGTAATCTTTCAGCAGGCGATGAACCATGAGATCAGGATAGCGCCTGATAGGAGCGGTAAAATGTGTGTAGTACTTAAAATCAAGACCGTAATGACCAATATTTTTTGTTGAATATTCCGCTTTTGCCATGGTACGGATTGCAATATTTTCAATTATTGATGATTCTGCTTTTCCTGATATTTGTTCGAACAGTTTATTGAACGAATTAGCCACAACTTTACGCGAAGTTGTTTTCAGGTTATAGCCCATTTTTCCGATGAATTCAGTAAAACGGGTTAGTTTTTCCTGATTGGGTTCATCGTGTATACGATAAACAAAGGTTTTTGGCTTGCGATTGCCTCTTTTCATACCTATTAATTCGGCTACCTTGCGGTTAGCTAAAAGCATGAATTCTTCAATCAGCCAGTTTGCTTCTTTACTCTCAACTATGTATGTATTGAGGGGTTTACCGTTTTCGTCAAGTTTAAATTTTACTTCAACCGTATTAAAATTGATAGCACCACTTTTAAAACGTGCTGATCGCAAATTCTGAGCTAAGTCATTCAAGATCAGTAGTTCATCTTTATTATCTCCATCACCACCCTCAATAATAGCCTGTACTTCTTCGTAATTATACCGGCGATTTGAACGGATAATAGTTTCTCCGAACCATTCTTCAAGTACTTCAGCTTTCTCATTCATTATGAACACAGCCGAAAAACAAAGTTTGTCTTCGTTCGGGCGCAAAGAGCAAACAAGGTTCGATAATTTTTCAGGAAGCATAGGGATCACACGATCAACAAGATACACTGACGTGCCTCTTTCATAACCTTCTTTGTCAATAGCTGAACCTTCTTTTACATAATGCGATACATTGGCAATATGAATACCAACTTCCCATACATTTTCCCTGACTTTTTTCAATGAAATAGCATCATCAAAATCTTTTGCATCCTCAGGGTCAATTGTGATGGTAAATACGCCACGGAAGTCACGGTAGTTCCTGATCTCATCTTCCGAAATAGTTTCCTTGATTTTGGCAGCTTCTTTTTCTGCTGCTCTCGGAAAAGATAATGGAAAATTATGATTCACCAGAATAGATTTCATTTCCACATCATGATCCCCTGGTGTACCAAGTATTTCAACAACCTCTCCTATCGGGTTTTTAGCATGTTTAGTCCATTCAATTATTTTAACAACGGCTTTCTGCCCATTTTTTGCCTTTTTCATATTTTCAGGCGGAATCATAATATCAATGGGAATAGTAGCATCGTCGGGTATTAGAAAACCAATTTTTCCGCTAAGACTTATGGTTCCTACAAAATTTATTCTTGCCCGGGATAGTATTTCGACAATCTGACCTTCAATTTTATATCCCTTACGCTTCGGAAAAAGATGTACTTTGACCTTATCACCATGAAGTGCAGTACCGGTATTATTGTATGCTATAAATACGTCTTCGTCAAGTTCAGGCGTAATGATATAGGCTTTTCCGCTTTGTTTCATATCTACTACACCGGTAATATAGTTTTTAGGAATAGCTTCCTTGAATTTTTCAGGCGCAAGCTGATATTTACCTCTGTTCAGCTCAACTATTGATTTGTTTTTTCTGAGATCTTCAAGAATGATCTTTACCAGTTCTTTGCTTGCTTTATCGCTCAAACCTAGTTGAGAGGATATTTGCCTGAAATTCAACGCTCTGTATGGATTGTTTACAAAAACTTCAAATACAGCGGCTACAAAAGAACTTTTAGGAGTAGTATCTTTTTTATATGAGTTTTTCTTTTTTTTATTCATTTTTTTGAAATTGGATTAGAATTGTGCTTTTATTTGAATCTTGAATAATGCACAATCAGAACAATGCTTATGTTTATAAGCTATATAATTGATTTATAATAAAATAGAATACAAAAATATTATTGACCTATAAAATCAATAACGTTTCTAATTCTTTCAACTGATTCTTTTATTCCAAGAATCTCCATAATAAAGAACAGATCGGGGCCGGTTGCTGAACCTACAAGTGCAATTCGAAGCGGAAGCATTACACTTCCCATATTAAGTTGTTTGTTCTCGATATACGACTTTATTAAAACCGATAATTCGTTTGCTTCCGGATTGGTACAGTTTTCAATCAAAGGTATTATTTCAAGAAGCGCAGGAGTAGTTTCAGGTTTCCATCGTTTTTTAATAAGCTGTTCATCGTATTGTTTAGGTCTTACAAAGAAATATTCTGATTGAACCAAAAGATCAGGAATAAGATTAGCACGTTCTTTAATATGGGGTAATATCTTTAGGAAAATCTTTTTATCTACTTTGAGATCTTCTTTTTCGCTAATGTAGGGTTGTAATAATGTAAACAGTTCTTCATCCGGCTTTGTTTGAATGTATTTATGATTATACCATTTGGCTTTATCCGAATCGTATTTTGCTCCCGATTTACTGACTCTTTCAATTGAGAATACATCAATAAGTTCGGTCATCGAAAAAATTTCCTGTTCAGTACCGGGATTCCAACCCAGCATTGCAAGCATATTAATAAAAGCCTCTGGTAAATATCCTGATTCGCGGTAACCACTTGATATTTCATTACTTACCGGATCTTTCCATTGTAATGGAAAAACCGGAAATCCTAAGCGATCGCCGTCTCTTTTACTTAGTTTGCCTTTGCCATCGGGTTTGAGCAACAAAGGCAGATGAGAAAATTCAGGCATAATATCTTCCCAACCCAGATATCTGTATAACAAAACATGCAGTGGAGCTGACGGAAGCCACTCTTCGCCGCGTATAACATGGGAGATTTTCATAAGATAGTCGTCAACTACATTGGCTAAATGATAGGTAGGCAGTCCGTCTGATTTGAAAAGTACCTTGTCGTCAAGCAAATTACTGTCAACCTCGACAACTCCACGAATCAGATCATGTAAAACAACTGTTTCATTTTCCGGTATTTTTATTCTCACTACATATGGAGTTCCGGCTTCAAGGAGTCTTTTTACTTCGTTTTCGGGTAGTGATAACGAATTACGAAGCATTCCGCGTGTTTTGTTGTCGTATTGAAAAGGAGGGGCTTTAAGTTCTTCAGCTTCTTTTCTTTTAGCTTCAAGCTCTTCAGGAGTATCGAAAGCATAATATGCGTAGTTATTTTCAAGCAAAATATCAACATACTGACGATAAATTGCTGTTCGTTCACTCTGGCGGTAAGACCCGAAAGGGCCTCCCAGATGGACACCTTCGTCAAATTCGATCCCACACCAATTCAATGATTCAATTATATATTTTTCAGCTCCTGGTACAAAACGTGTCTGATCAGTATCTTCGATCCTTAGGATAATCTTGCCATTGTGTTTGCGGGCAAAAAGATAATTGTACAAAGCAGTTCTGACACCGCCAATATGTAATGGTCCGGTGGGACTGGGAGCAAAACGAACCCGAATTTCTGTTGAATTCATGATAATGAAAATTAAAGTGCAAATATATAAAAGTACAGGGAATTAGTGTTTTAAGTAAATTGAAATATGTTGTTAAAAAATTGAAAAACAAATAATTAAAGACAAAATAAACAGATTAAACTAATGTTTTATAACTTTGACAAATGATTTCAAACCATTTTATATGTATAAAAAAGGTAAGCCGGGATATCATGTAGTCAGAATTTATGTGATTTCAATTCTGTTTTATATCGCGCTGTTACTGCCGGTTCTGATTGCATTGTCGTACCAGATGGGTCCAAAATTAATTGAAACCCGCGATAGTGTTTTTAAAGCGATTTTGTTAGTTTTTAAAGATAGTGAAATACATAATGATACTATTGTCGGGTTTGAAAACCAAACCATAAAGAATGAGTCAATTGCCGAAAAAGATAAAACTACTGATAACGAACTTATTAAAAGTCAAAGTAAGGGTAGGAGAGAAGGATTATCGGAAATAGGAAAGAAATTGAAGCAGAATTATAAAACACCTTATTTTACTGCTATTTCAATTATTGTTCTGGTTGTTTTCTTATTTACCAGTTTTCTTGCTTTGATCATAAATCTGCCATTGAAAAGATTTTTCAGAAAACTTCGGAAAAACAAAAATATTTCACCACAGCATTGTAAGTACTGCAAACCTCTGTTGCTACGTTCGCCCTTTATCAATGCAGGAATACTGTTTTTGAGCTTTACAATCCTGCATGGGTATATATATTTTGTTTTGAGAAGCGGAAAAGGCTTTGAGGATATAATATGTTACAACCTGTTCATTCAGTTTTTTTATGTTTCAGCTGTTGCATCTTTATTGGCGGTTTTATTTGTTTTTCTCTGGCAAAAACACAGGGTTCGGAATATTTATCTCGAATATGTTTTTGATGCCGGAGATCTATACAAAAGGAATAAATATTTTCCCCAAAGCAGAATTCATAGGCGTTTATGGTTTTCAATTGGTTTGACCGTTTTAATTTCTCTTGCTTTAATCATCGTTTATGTCGTTCTCGGTTTGTCATCAATTAAGAGTTTCGGCAATTTAAGCGCAGAACAATTAAAAATACTTTCAGGATATTACTTTGAAAATATTTCTGATAATAATTATTTTACCAAAGAAAACATTAGCAGCCTTTACTATATAAATGCGGTTGATAACATATTGATGATCAGTGGGATAGTTATTACTATAATAGTAATGGTGGTTTTTATGTTTATCCTGATAAAATGGGCAGTTCTGAGTATTATTACTCCTGTGAAAGAGCTTTCTTACAATATGCAGTGGATTGAAGTAGAGAATACCGATAATTTTACTATTGTCAGGGCTGATGATGAGATTGGGCAATTGTGTGAGCAATGTAATGAAATGACCACCAGGCTTAAAACCCATACTGAAAAGATTAAAGAAATGAATAGGGGACTGGCAAGTTTTGTACCCGAACAATTTTTTAAATTACTGGGAAAGGAAATATTTACTCAAATAAAGCCCGGAGATCAGATCCAAAGAGACATGATTATACTTGTCTCTGAAATAAGTTCATTTTTTGATGATTCAGAAGAAATAAACTCCAGTGAAGGGATTAAATTATTAAATCAATATCTGAATATGGCAGAACCTTTGATACAGGACAATAACGGGGTTATTGACAGGCATTCCGGAGGTTCCGTCATTGCACTTTTCAGTAGAAGCGTTGATGATGCTATTGAGGCTGCTGTGGCAATTCAGCAGACAGTACGACAATTCAATGAAAAAAGAAAAGATTCGGAAAAAAAAGAAATAAATATTAGTTTGGGCATTCATACCGGAAGTTTGATCCTGGGAGTTATTGGCAATGAAAACAGAATGGAAGTCACTATTATAAGTAAGGCAGTAGATTTTGCTTTGAACCTTGGAAAACTTACCAAAACATATGGGTGTACTATCCTTATCAGCGAAGATGCATTGATAAAGCTTGGGAATACGGTTCGCTTCAGATATCGCATACTTGATATGGTAAGTACAAACGAAAAGTCTGAATTAATTTATATATTTGAGATACTTAATGGAGAAGAAGAAAAGCTGAGAAAGCATAAGGAAGAAACACGGGATTTATTTGGTAAAGCTGTTGAATTGTATCACAATAATAAGCTTGAGGAGTCATTGGATATATTTCAGAAAATCCTGACAATCAATCCTGAAGATAAGGCTGCTAAGTTCTATTATGATCGTTGTAGCTCAGCAGACAAAGGATGACAATAAACTATTGGTTCAGATAAATGAAAAGCACAGAAAACACCTTATGAACATGTGAAACCTTCAATAATGTGAAACGGGCAGTAAACTAAGCTGATACTTTATACGTTTAACAGTATAAGAAAGATAGTAGAAGAATGAATAATACAAGATCACTCGGAGAATTAATTCAAAAAATTGACGCTTTTATCCGTATGTACTACAAGAACCGGATAATACGCGGAATAATATATTCTGTTGGTTTACTGGTGGTTTTCTTTTTATTGTTGAACTTTCTTGAGTATTTCAGCTATTTTGGTAAAACCACAAGAGCAATATTGTTTTTCGGTTATTTGATTTTTGCTATTATATTGTTATATGCCTATATAATAGAGCCATTGCTGAGATTATTAAAAATCCGTAAAACAATAACTCACGAACAGGCTGCAAATATAATAAGCCGACATTTTCCTGAGATCAGCGACAGACTGATAAATACCCTGCAATTGGGTTCAATGACCAATCATGATGAAGGAAATCTTGAAGTTCTGGAAGCAGCAATTCGTCAGAAAACCGAAAAGATACGCCATATACCTTTTACTGAAGCAATTGATAAAAAGGAGAATGTACGGAAAATGCCTTATGCACTGATTCCGCTTTTAATAGTGATACTTATTTTTATTGCTGCGCCTTCAATGATAAGGGAGCCTGCCCATAGGATTTCGACCTATAGAACTCATTATGAGCGACCTATGCCATTCAGCTTTGTAATTCAAAATGAAGACCTGAGCGTATTGAAAGGTGAAGACCTTGATATTTATATAAAACTTACCGGCGAAGAATTGCCCGCTGAAATATTTATTGAATTCGATAAAAAGGTTTCACGTTGTATAAGAGTTTCAAATACTGAATTCATTTATAGGTTTAAGAATATTATTAAGGATCAGAGTTTTAAACTTCAGGGAGGAGGGTTTTACAGTGATGATTATAAGATAAAGGTTGTTCCCAGACCAGTCATTATTAATTATACTGTAAGTCTTGAATATCCGGCATATATAAGACGGCAGAATGAAGAAATAGCAAATACGGGCGATTTTTCGGTTCCGATAGGTACGAATATTACATGGAAATTCAATACCGAAGCAGTAGATTCTGTTTTTCTTAAAACAAATATTTCAGAGAAACCTACTATCAAAAAGTTGTCTGATAATAGTTTCTCTACAACTGTTAAGGTCATGGAATCCTTTGATTATGTTATAATACCGCAAAATAGCTTCACCATATCCAGGGATTCGCTTTTGCATCAAATAACAGTTATTCCAGATATGTATCCTGAAATAATGGTGGAAACTTTAATTGATTCAAGTAATTATAATCTTGCCTTCTATACTGGTCAGATAAAGGATGATTACGGTTTTGACAAGCTTGATTTTATTGTTAAGAAAAGAAATGTAAAACATCCTGATAAAATTCTGGAAGACACTAGAAAGAGCATAAATATTGATAGATCTGTTAATAGTCAGACATTCTTTTATAATGCTGATTTTTCTGATATTAATATCGAACCGGGCGACAGAATAGAATATTGGTTTGAAGTGTGGGATAACGACAGGATAAATGGAAGTAAATCAACACGATCAAGTTTAGGAACTGTTGAAGTACCCGGAATTGCCGAAAGAGAGCAGCAAATAGCTGATAGGCAGAATGAAATGACTACAGAAATGACATCTGTACAAAAAGAGCTTTTAAGGTTATCGAAAGAGATAGAACAGCTTCAGAAAACTATTCTGCAAAAAGAAAGCATTAGCTGGGAAGATACACAAAAATTACAGCAAATGCTTGAACAACAGCAGGAATTGCAGTCAAAGGTAGAGAAACTGAAAGATGAAAATACAGCTTTGAACAGGCTTCAGAATGAAATAAATCCGTACAATGAAGATATAATGAAAAAGCAACAGGAGTTGCAGAAACTATTTGATGATATAATGACGGATGAAATGAAGAAGCTTTTTGAAGATATTCAGAATTTGCTTGATAAACTGGACAGAGAAAAAATGCAGGACGCACTTAATCAAATGAAATTAAGCAATAAAGACCTGATGGATGATCTTGACAGAACTCTTGAGTTATTCAAACAGCTTGAAATGGAAAAAATGATAACTGAAACTGTTGAAAAGCTTAATAAACTTGCTGAGGAACAGGACGAACTGCTCAAAGAAACATCTGATGCCGGTTCAGACTCAGAAGAATTGGATAAAAAGCAGGAAGAAATCGCTGAACAATTTGAAAAAATAAAGGAAGATATTAATAAGCTTGAAGAGAAAAATGAGGAGCTTGAAGAAAAATATGATATGATTGAAACCGGTGATACACAAAAGGATATTGAAGACTCGATGCAGAAAAGCCGTGAAAATCTTCAGAAAAATCAAAAGAAAAATGCTGCTCCTCATCAGAAAGATGCATCTGATAAGATGAAAGAAATGGCTGAAAATTTTATGGATATGATGATGCAAATGCAGAATGAACAGTTGGGAGAAGATATTAAAATGGTTAGAAAGTTATTGGAGGATCTTGTTGATATTTCTTTCGATCAGGAAGATATGATTGATAAAACGATAAATATAAATAAGATGGATCCCCGCTTCAATCAGATTTTGAGCGATCAGAAAAAAATAAATGATGATTTACGCCTTGTTGAAGACTCTTTAAATGCTATTGCACGCCGTCAGCTTGCTATTCAGCAGTTCATTCTGCGAGAGATATCACAAATCAATCATAATGTTGAGGAAACCCTAAAATCGCTCGAGGACAGAAATATTAGCGTTGCAGGAACAAGGCAGCAGTTTGTTATGACATCAATCAATAATCTGGCTTTAATGCTTAGCGAGGCTCTGGAACAGATGAATGAAGATATGATGAGCAATTCAGACGACGGAAGCAGTTGCCCAAATCCTGGTTCTGGGCAGGGGAAATCAAAAAAGAACATGAAATCAATGAAGGATCTGCAGCAGCAGATGAATCAGCAAATGGAGCAGTTAAAAAATCAAATGGGTAAACAAGGGGAGGAGGGGAAACCTATGCCGGGCGGACAGACAATGAGCGAACAATTTGCGAGAATGGCTGCTCAGCAGGAAGCTCTTAGAAGGCAAATGCAGGACTATATTGAAGAATTAAAAAAAGAAACCGGAAAAGGTGACGGAAATGCAATGAAAGCAATTGAGGAGATGGAAGAAACGGAAAAGGATCTTGTTCACAAGAGAATAACTAATGAAACTTTGCTTAGGCAGGAAAGGATATTAACAAGATTGCTTGAATCAGAAAAAGCTGAAATGGAGAGAGAACAGGAGGAGAGGAGAGAATCCAGAGAAGCAGAAGACTACCCCGTAACCAGTCAGGATTCAATAATAGAGATATACAGGAAGAAAATGGCGGAAAGGGAATTATTCCGAACAATTCCACCACAGATGAATTCATTTTACAGAACAAAAGTAAATAACTACTTCATTCAGGTTCAATAAAGTATGATCAGTTTTCATTCATTGATACCGGGTTTCCAGCTTAAAAGGAAAAGAGAAATAAAGAGCTGGATAAAAAGAGTGATTGAAACTGAAAACCAAAAGGTAGGTCAGGTTGATATTATATTCTGTTCAGATGAGTATTTACTTGAAATGAATACTAAATATCTGAACCACAATTATTTAACTGATATTATTACTTTTGGTTTTAACGAAGATCCTAAAAAAATTTCTGGGGATTTGTTTATTAGTATTGAAAGGGTTGAAGAGAATGCACAAGCTTATAATACAACATTTGATGAAGAGCTTAGGAGGGTTATTGTTCATGGAGTTTTACATTTAATTGGGTATGATGATAAGGAGAAATCTGATAAACAAAAAATGACAGATAAGGAAGATTTTTATCTGTCAGAGTTTAGGAAGATTGATAAGTAAAGGTATAGGAATATAGAAGCCTGATATGAGTTATATGGTTTCACGTGGAACATTTGAGATGTTTAATGAGTACGACGTAATAGTGGTTGGTGCCGGACATGCCGGTAGCGAGGCTGCTGCCGCTGCTGCTAATATGAGCTCAAGGGTCCTGCTTATAAGTCTGAGCAGACAAAACATAGCTCAAATGTCGTGTAACCCGGCTATGGGCGGCATAGCAAAAGGACAAATCATTCGTGAGATAGATGCACTTGGCGGATATTCTGCAATTGTCACTGACAAAACAATGATACAATTCAGAATGCTGAATAAGTCAAAGGGTCCTGCATTGTGGAGCCCAAGAGCCCAAAGTGACAGGGGACTTTTTTCTCAGGAATGGCGAGTAGTTCTTGAAAAACTGGAAAATGTCCATTTCTGGCAGGATACAGTAACAGGATTAATTGTAAAAAACAATAAGGTTTTAGGTGTTAAAACCAAAATGGGTTTAAAAATTAAATCTAAAGCCGTTATCCTAACAAACGGTACTTTTCTTAATGGCATCATTTATATCGGTAAAAAGAGCTTCGAAGGTGGCAGGATAGGGGAGCCCGCAACAAAAGGAATTACTGAGAATCTTAGAAAACTTGGCTTTGAATCTGACAGGTTAAAAACCGGAACTCCTGTTCGTGTTGACGGTAGATCAATGGATTTTTCAAAGATGAAGGAACAGAAAGGCGATGATAATCCTGGAAAATTTTCGTACTTAGACACACCAAAACTCAAAAAGCAATTAAGCTGTTATATTACTTATACCAATGAGGAAGTACATGATATTTTGAGAACCGGCTTTCAATTTTCTCCAATGTTTACCGGCAGAATTGAAGGAATTGGCCCTCGTTATTGCCCCTCAGTTGAGGATAAAATTGACAGATTTTCGCATAGAAACAGTCACCAGATTTTTGCTGAACCCGAAGGATGGAATACGGTAGAATATTATTTGAATGGTTTTTCTTCATCATTACCTGAAGATATCCAGTATAAAGCCTTAAAAAAGATTCCTGGGCTTGAAAATGCCAGGATATTTCATCCCGGATATGCAATTGAATACGATTATTTTCCTCCGGTACAGCTTAAATATACACTTGAAACCAAATTAATTGAGAATCTGTATTTTGCGGGGCAAATAAATGGTACTACAGGTTATGAGGAAGCCGGTGCGCAGGGAATAATTGCAGGAATAAATGCTCATTTAAAAATTAATGATCAGAGGGAATTTATATTAAAACGTTCTGATGCCTATATTGGTGTTTTAATTGATGACTTAATAACCAAAGGTGTTGATGAACCTTACCGAATGTTTACATCAAGGGCTGAATACCGGTTGCTTTTAAGACAAGATAATGCCGATTTAAGATTAACAAAGCTGAGTTACGATATTGGGCTTGCAGATAAAGAACGCATGGATACTCTGATTGAGAGAGAGGATAAAATCTCTAAAATTATAAATTACATAAAAAAAATCAGCATTACTCCTGATGCAATAAACGGATTATTGCAAATGAAAGATTCCCAGCCAATCTCTCAAAAAACCAAATTATCTTCTATTCTTTTACGCCCGCAAATATCATTGAATGATCTTATTATGCATCTTCCTGATCTGAATTCTTTTGTTGATTCAATAAATGTACAAAATTCTGAGGAAGCTGATACTGCTGAAATTTTGATTAAATACGAAGGTTATCTGGAAAAGGAAAAAGACTTAGCCCAGAAACTGTCAAAACATGAAAATATAAGCTTGCAGGAAGATTTTGATTATCATCAGTTAAGTTCAATTTCCTATGAAGCACGAGAAAAATTAAACAGGATAAAACCCAGAACTATCGGGCAGGCTTCAAGGATAAGCGGGGTTTCACCTGCTGATATTTCTGTTTTGCTGGTTTATATGGGACGATAATCATTTTCACGTGAAACAAAGCAGAATGCAAACTATTTTAACTAAGCCAGACGAATGTATTTTATGTAAAGGAACTGACTTCGGGTTTTTCCTTGAATTAAAAGATCATTTTCTCAGCAAACAATCATTTAGTTTATTACAGTGCAAATCGTGCGGATTAATGTACACAACACCTCAGCCTGAAATTAATGATATTCAGGATTATTACAATTCAAAGGATTATACATCGCATGATACACGAGATAATTCGTTAAAGAATTATTTATATAAAATTGCAAGAAAAATATCGCTTGCATCAAAATTAAAGCTGATTTCTTCCTATAAAAATACCGGTAAGTTGCTCGATATAGGAGCAGGAACAGGAGAATTTATTAATTATTTTCATAAACACGGCTGGGAGATATCGGGGATTGAACCAAATGAAAAAGCACGAGAACAGGCAAGGAATAAATACAAATTGAATGTCGGGAACATTGATGATTTGAACGGGATAGCAGAAGGTTCGCTAGATGTAATCACTATGTGGCATGTACTGGAACATACGTTTGATCCGGTAAAACAAATGAAACTGAATTTTAAATTATTAAAAACCGATGGTTTGCTGGTACTTGCTTTGCCAAATTATGGCTCGTGGGATGCACATCACTATAAACAGTATTGGGCAGCCTATGATGTTCCGCGTCATTTATTTCATTTTTCTGAAAATGCAGTTAACAACATTGCGAAATTAACGGGATTTTGTGTTCATGACAAAAAACCTCTTAAATTTGATGCCTATTATATAAGCTTATTAAGCGAAAAATATAAAACAGGGAAAACGAATTATTTAAAAGCGGGAATTAATGGTTTCAGATCAAATTGGGCTGCATACAGGAGACGTTCGGGATATTCGGGCTTGATTTATGTGTTGAGGAAGAATTAAGCCGATTTAAGGCTTTTAAAAGTAGTCTGACCGCTGTATAATATTTTATATCAAACTAATCAAAAAAGTTTAACAGAGAGCCTGAAATTAAGTCGTTTTTTAAACGTTGATAATCAGGAAAATAATATCAAATCTCAATGTTCAGGGCAATATTTAATAAAACTGCACGCACAAGACTGATAATTGCACTTGTTATGATAAGTGTTGCAGTTATTATTGGTTGTTTTGTAACAAGAACAATTAATGAATCCAAATATGTTGATCATGTAAATAGGATTCTGAAAGAAAAATCGAAAATTATTGATAATGAACTTCAAAATCTGGTTCAGATCCCGGATGATGACCTTTTTACAGGTAGTCCGTGTAAATATGACCGGTTTCAGGGTATTGAATATCTTTTATACAAAAATGATACTCTTGTATTTTGGTCCGATAATCTAAATGCTGCCTCTTATATTTATGATTCAGCTTTATTTTCCAGTAATCTGGTTAAACTTGGAAATGGGTATTATTACAAAAGGGAATTGATCAGAGATGAAAAAATATATCTGGGCTTATTGTTGGTCCGAAAGAACTATAAATATGAAAATGAGTATATTACGAATGATTTTAATACTTGTTTTTCTCTTCCTCAAAACACATCAATAAGTTTAACTGAAAACGGAAATGATATAAAAAATGATGATGGAGAATACTTGTTTTCGTTGAATTTTCCGGATAAAAGAGCTATTAATGAAAACTGCCAGATTCTTGTACTCTTCATTTATCTGACTTCATTGTTATTTCTGATTTCTTCCTTATTTCATCTGTATCAGGGCTTTAGAAAAATATACAGAAACTCTGACTGGTTTTTTCTGTTTTTCGTAGTTGATGTAATTATAATCCGTGCTTTGACTTTTTATTTCAGAATTCCCAGGATACTGTATGAAAGCAAATTATTCAGTCCATCACATCTGGCAATTTCTAAAATACTTCCTTCTTTTGGGGATCTATTTGTAAATGTAGTTATTGTTTTTCTGTTAACATACTATTTTTTCACTTATTATAGGTTCGGATTTAAGGCTAATTTAAATGCAGTTTATAAGAAATTAACAGCTTTTATTTTATTATTAATCGTATATATATTTTTCAGATTATTTCAGGGATTATTTTATAGAATAGTAATAGATTCAACCATATCTTTTAATCTTGGCAATATTTTCAGTCTTGATCTTATTAGCCTGCTGGGCTTTATTGCGCTGGGGTTAATTGTTATTTCTTATTTCCTGCTGGGTGTAAAACTGAGTCAGACAGCACTGGAATTATCAGGGAATAAACGACTTTATATTCTTCTTTCAGTTATTACAGCGGTGGTATTTTCTTTGCTTATGTTAATACGTAACGATTTCCAGATTATTCCACCTGTATTAGTTTTTCTTTTTATTATTTCTTTTGCTTTATGGAGTAAAAAGGAAGATAAACTATTTGATACCGCAAGAATAGTGTTTTATTTATTCGCTTTTACCTTTATTACAACCCTTGATCTGCAATTGTTAAATCAATATAAAGAAAAGCAGGAAAGGAAACTTATTGCAATGGAGTTGGCTTCAAACCGTGATGAAATAGTTGAATTCAAATTCAAACAAATTGAAAGAGAAATATACAATGATACTATTTTACAGGCTCTTATCCGGGAAGCTTATTTAAAACCTGAAAACGAAAAGAAAGTAATTTCCTATATGCTGGACAGATATTTCAATGTTTCGTTTTCAAAATTCGATATTCAAATCACAATTTGCTTTCCTGAAAAACAATTATACGTTAAATCCCAGGATTACATAATTGATTGTAACACGTTTTTTGATAATTATATTGAAACTTACGGAGAAGAAACTGATAGCGAAATATTGTATTACATTTTCCCTGGCATAAACTATTTTGCTCATCTGAAATTTCCCGAGAAGGCTGTATCTGACATGAGTACTGCTTCCGTTTTCATTGAAATCAGTGCAAAGGCAATAGAAAAAGGTCTTGGATATCCTGAACTACTTATTGATAAGGCATATAAAAAGCCATACGATTTGTTCAATTATTCTTATGCAACATATATGGACGGTGAACTTGTACGTAGTGTGGGAAAATATTCATATGCCATCAAAGAAACTGAAATGCCTGTAAATAAAGAGAACTTTACTTTCTTTGATCATCAGGATCATAATCATCTGGTTTATTATTCTGATAGTAATACCAATATTATTGTAAGCCTTCCAAAGCCCTCTTTTTTGAATATAGTTGCGCCTTATTCGTACTTTTTAATCTTTCTTGGACTGTTAAGTTTTATATTAAGTCTGATCATTAAAATACGTAACAGAGCTGCACTGCGCTTTGTTAGCTTCCGCTATCGGATACAATTCCTGATGTTTGGTATTATTCTCGTTTCCTACCTTGTAATTGGGATTTCGGTTCTGGTTTATATTGTTCGCCTGAATGATAACAAGAATTTCAATGCTTTAAGAGAAAAAAATCATTCAGTACTGGTTGAGCTTGAAAACAAACTTTCTTCATATGATGAATTTGATAAAAACAATAGTGACTATCTGAATGATTTATTGACAAATTCATCAATGATATTCTTTTCTGACATCAATCTTTATAATCCTAAAGGCATATTGATCTCATCGAGCAGACCTCAGGTGTTTGAAGAGGGGCTTGTTTCGGATCGTATGAACCCTGAAGCATTCCGACAATTAGCTATTTATCATAAATCGTCATTTATTCACAGGGAATCAATCGGCAGTTATAAATATTTATCGGCATACATGCCTTTTCACAACGATGATTACCAAATAACAGGCTATCTGAACCTGCCTTATTTTGCAAAACAAAGTGAATTGCGCCAGGAAATTTCAACTTTTCTGGTAACCTTTACCAATATTTATGTTGTGCTGATGGTACTGGGGTTGTTTTTTGCATTACTTCTTTCAGGATATTTATTAAGGCCTCTTATGCTGCTAAAAGCCAATTTGCAGAAGCTTAAACTTAGTGAATCAACTCAAAAGATTGAATGGAAAGGAAATGATGAAATCAGCGAATTGATTGGTGAGTATAATCGGATGACAGAAGAGCTGGTTAAAAGTGCTGAGTTACTTGCCCGATCAGAGAGAGAAAGTGCATGGCGCGAAATGGCAAAACAGGTCGCACATGAAATTAAAAACCCTCTGACGCCTATGAAGCTGAGTGTTCAATACCTGAAAAAAGCATGGAATGACAATGCTCCTGATTGGAATGAGCGCCTTGAAAGATTTTCTCAGACATTGATTCAACAGATAGATTCTCTTTCTGAAATTGCGTCCGCTTTTTCTGATTTTGCTTCTATGCCGGCTGCTACAAAAACAAAAATCAATCTTGCTGAAGTAATGAATGATGCTGCTTCTTTGTACAAGGATATTCAGAATATCCGCTTTATTATTTCATCTCCTGATAATGAATCAGACAGATTTATAATTGCAGATAAACGACAACTACTAAGGGTTTTTAATAATTTGATACATAATTCAGTTCAGGCTATAGGAAACAAACCAGATGGTATGGTTCAAATAAGATTGAAAAAGGAAAACAATTATTTAATTGCAGAAATTCAGGATAATGGTTCAGGAATGAATGATGAACAACGGGCAAAAGTGTTTTCACCTTATTTTACTACTAAAAGTAGTGGAATGGGCTTAGGTCTGGCAATTGTAAAAAACATTGTTTCAGGAATGGGAGGGAGCATAGAATTTGTTTCTGAGGAAAATCGTGGAACAATCTTTACACTTCGGTTTCCTGTAACTGATAACCTGTGATGATATCAAATATTTTATCAATGATTTGCTAATAGCTGATGTAAGCAGCCTAATTTATTTATTTTTGCGCTATTCTTTATAAGTGTAAGCATTGAATGTATTAAAGCGACTTGCCGGACAAACTGCCATTTACGGACTACCAACCATAATAGGCAGAGTACTTAATTACCTGTTGGTTCCTCTTTATACAAGGGTGCTTGACCCTGCCGAATATGGTGTTGTTACTGAGTTTTATGCTTATGTTGCATTTCTTTATGTTCTTTTGGGCTATGGAATGGAAACGGCTTTTTTCCGTTATTCCAAAACAGAAGAATCGGGAAAGATAGTATTCAGCACGGCTCTTCTTTCCATAATAGCTACCACGCTATTATTCCTAATCCTTGCTATTGGATTTTCCGGAAATATTGCTTCCTATATGGGGTATGCTTCACACAGGGAATATATTATCTGGTTTGCCCTTATTCTCGGATTTGACTCCATATGTGCCATCCCTTTTGCACAATTGCGCCTGCAAGGCAGAGCCGCACGATTTGCTTTTGTCAGAAGCGTGAATATTTTCACAAATATAGGATTAAACCTGTTTTTCTTACTTTTCTGTCCGTATGCTCTAAAAACCTGGGGTTCTTCAGCTATACTGGAATTCATTTATGATCCTGATTTTGGGGTAGGGTATATTTTTATTTCAAACCTGATAGCCAGCGCAATTACTTTTATATTGCTAATATCATCGGCTAAAGGTGTGAAACTTGTTTTTAATACTGTTTTGTGGAAACAAATGATGATCTATGCCTGGCCATTATTGATTTTTGGCCTTGCCGGTGTAGTGAATGAAACTTTTGACAGAATATTGTTAAAACATCTTTTACCTGAAGATTCAGACCCTATTTATCAATTAGGTATTTATGGAGCTTGTTATAAGATTTCAATTTTGATGACATTATTTATTCAAACCTATAAATATGCGGCTGAACCATTTTTCTTTGAGCAGATGAAAAATCAGGATGCAAAATTGCTTTATGCCCGTGTGATGAATTATTTTGTTGCTATTTGCGGCTTTATTTTTGCAGCTATCATGCTTAACATTGATATTGTTATCCTGTTGATTGGTAGAGAGTTTCGTGAAGGGGCAGCGGTAATACCAATTTTATTAATGGCAAATTTATTTTTGGGAATTTTTTATAATCTTTCAGTCTGGTTTAAACTCACCGGAAAAACTTTTCATGGGGCTATGGTTGCAGTAGCAGGTATGATAATAACGCTTGTGCTGAACTTTTTGCTTATTCCCAGATTTGGCTATATCGGAGCAGCATGGGCAACCTTTGTATGTTATGCCAGTATGATGATAATTTCGTATATGCTCGGTCGCCGTTATTATCCGGTTCCCTATAATGTATTAAAAATCAGCTTCTATATTATTTTAGCTGCATTTCTTTATTATCTGAGCACGTTATTTAAATTTGAGAACCAGTTGATCATCAGATTCTCGAGTTTAGTATTATTAATGATGTATGTTGTAATAGTGATATTTGCTGAGAAATATCATAAACCAGAAGTAACTTAAAGGGAGTGCCGGAATATTCAGAGCCTGATAAAGTTTATAATTATTTTGCCTTCCTGCTAATTATAAAAATTTGAAAATCAAGTACTCTATAAGTTTTTTAGTAGCCCCGCTAGGAATCGAACCTAGATTTAAAGTTTAGGAAACTTTCGTTCTATCCATTGAACTACAGGGCCATTTTTAAAGCTCTTCAGGCTGCAAAAATAATAAAACAGTCCTGAATAGCAGAAATAAAAACTTTTTCATTCTATCAAATTGTATTTATTAAGCAATTTTGTATTTTTGCAACCCGTTTTATCTGATATCAGTATCTGATTAGATAAAAAAGCGCCTATAGCTCAGTTGGTTAGAGCAACTGACTCATAATCAGTAGGTCCCTGGTTCAAGTCCAGGTGGGCGCACAAAAAAACCACTTACAGCAAATATTGTAAGTGGTTTTTTATTATTTGAAACCTGGTAGTATTATTTTCCGCTATTGTTTTTACTCAGGTAAATTTCCAGGGCTTTTGCCATAGAAGGAGCTTCAGGAAGCGGTGCCTGTAAATCGAGCCGTAATCCTGCATCTAAAACTGCTTGTGAAGTAGAGTTACCAAAAGCTCCTATTCTCATATTATTTTGTTGAAATGCTGGGAAATTCTTAAACAACGATTTTATTCCTTCCGGACTAAAAAATATCATCATATCATAATCCAGTTCTCCCATTTTGCTCAGATTGTTATGAACTGTTTTGTAGATGACTGCTTTTGTATAATTGATTTTGCTGTCTTCAAGTAATTGATGTTGCTCGTTTTTACAAACATCAGAAACAGGTATTAAAAATTTCTCGCCAGAATGTTTTTTCAGCAAATCAATTAATTCCGTAAGATCACGGGTGCCGAAAAAGATTTTTCGTTTTCGGTAAACAATATATTTTTGTGTATATAAAGCAATGACTTCAGTAACACAAAAATACTTTAATGATTCAGGAGGTGTGTACCGCATTTCAGAACACAATCTGAAAAAGTGATCTACTGAATTTTTGCTTGTAAAAATTACTGCTGTATAATCTTTAAAATAGATTTTCTGTTTTCGAAATTCAGATGCTGTTAATCCTTGTACCCTGATAAATGGTTTAAAATCAATCTCAACGTTAAATTGAGAAACAAGATCAAAATAAGGTGATTTTTCATTCTCAGGCTGGGGTTGGGAAATCAGTATCTTTTTTACCTTCATATCTACACTTTAAGAATCCTTGGAATTACCTCACAAAAAAATTTTTGCAAAATTACATTAAATTGTGATATGTGCCACTGTTGAGATTTACAAAAAAAGTGAAAATCCGGATTTAGCAACAGGTCTTAATTACGTAATCTTTTGGTATACACAATTTTATCATCTCCTTGTTTATAGTAATTTTTTAATCTTGCTTCTTCATTATAATTATTTAAAGTGTAAAATCTGCGGGTAGGTTCATATAAATCTTGTGAAGAAGTTTCGGCATATACTGCTGTACCACCGGCATCAAAAATAATTTTTTCGGTTTTTGATAGTAGTTTTTTTCCTATTCCTTTATTACGATATTCATTATGAACTGCAATCCAATAAAGATCATAACTTGATTGTGTGCAAGGTATCAACCCAAAACAACTGTAAGCAACAATTTTATTATCTATTTCAACAAAAATGAAACTATATCCGCTATCACTACCTTTGTCCAGGTTTTCCCGTACAAGTTCTAAGGCAACATCAATCTCGTAATCATGAAAAAATCGGGTAGATGTTACAATTTCCCTTACATTTTCAATATCCTCGGGCTTAACATTAGTTCTTGTTATCATAAAGGTGTCGTTTATTTTTTAGAGTATCGTTGATTATTAATTTCACAATTTCTTCATATGATAATCCTTTTTTGGTAGCAGCAGCTACAAATCCACTATCTTTTGATATACAGGGATTTGCATTTATTTCAAGTACAAAAAGTTTTCCGTTCTTATCCAGTCTAAAATCTATTCTGGCATAACCACGTAAATTCAAAACTTTCCAGCAAAGCAGACAAATTTCATGAATGGATTTACTAAGACCTGATTCAGCTTTCTCGTCAATAAAACTACGGACTGTATTCTTGTACTCAAAAGATTCTTCGTCCCATTTTGCTCTATAACCAACAATTTTAGGTTTGTTTTCAGGATAATCCACGAATTTTATTTCAGGAATAGGAAGAACCATTGGCATAGAGTCATTTGCTATTACTGATACATTAAATTCTCTTCCTTCAATATATTCTTCGGCAAAGTATGTAAAATTTAAGCTATTTTTTTCGTAAAGTCTTTCTGCTATGATTTCGGCTTTATCAATAAAAACAGGATTGTGTTCGTCCATACCAAATGAAGCATGTTCCCATATTGACTTAATAAGAAACAGTTTCCCCCTGAATAGTGTTTTTAACTCGTCAGGATTGGTTGAAAATAACGGGGTTGCTATGTTTGAAAGGTGCAATATTTTTTTTGAAAGCAATTTATTACTGCTTATATAAATAGCTTCTGAGGAGCATCCGGTAAACGGAACTGAAAGATGCTCAAACAAAGTCGGTGCAAAATGAATCAATCGCCCATCACCACGAATAGTTTCAACCAGATTAACTATCAGTTCAGGTTTTGTTACTTTAATAGTTTCAATATTTTTATCAAGGTCATTTTCAAAATCCTGCTGATGAACATCATATCCAAGCTTAATAAGTCCTTCTTTGAAAAACTTTGCTTCGTCAAGTACATCAAGTTCATCAGCAGGAGGATTTGCCCCGAGTTTACTGTGAAAAACAAGTGCTTTTTTAACAGACATGTTATTTGGTTTTATTTATACGTTTTAAAGCTGATTGCATAATCATATCAATCAGGCATGAATAGGATATTCCGTTCATTCGGCAAAGGATAGGAAGGTCAGAGTGGATAGGGTTTAATCCTGCCAGAGGATTTATCTCTATAAAATTAGGAACACCATGTCGGTCAATTCTGATGTCAACCCGTCCTCCATCTCTGCATTCAAGAGCATTCCATGCAGCCAAAGCCAGTTCATTACATTTTTGAGTAATACTTTGTTCAGGAATCAAATACGACACTTCCGATAAATAATTATCTTTGGTATGTAACGAATAAATCAATTCCATTCCCTGTTTTTTTGATACTATTTCCATAATTCCACATGTAGCAGCATCTTTTCCGGTTCCAACAATACCCACTGTAAATTCTCTTCCTGGAAGAAATTCTTCTACAAGTATCTGATTATTGAAATCATCAGGCATTTCATTTATATATTGAACCAGTTCCAGATATGAATATATAAGCGATTTATGTGATATGCCTTTTCCGCTTCCTTCTGAAACAGGTTTAATAAATATGGGATATTCAAGATTGATTTTTTCAATATCGGTTTTATCTTTTATCACTGCGAAAGGAGCTGTGGGGATACCATGATTTTTAATAATATGCTTTGCCATAGCTTTATGTAATGTAACAGATAAAACCAAAGGGTCAGAAAAAACATAAGGAATCTGAAATGCATCAAGGATTGTCGGCACCTGTGCTTCCCGTCCTGTGCCAAAATATCCTTCAGAGATATTGAAAACCAGATCCCATCGTCTGTTATTGGCTAATGCCGTAGTTAACTCTATTATATTACCTATTCGTTCGGTTGTAAAACCCAATTCATTTAAAGCAGATTCAATACCGGCGATGGTTTCTTCAGAGTCGAATTCGGCTACCTGTTCATGTGATAAGCCTTGTTGAAGCCAGGTCAATTTAAGATCAAAGGTTATTCCAACTTTCATTGGCGATCGGGATAGGTAAAAATTTTGCCTTCATAATTTCTTAATCTGATATTTCCTTTTTCATCCTTGCCCAAATAATATTTAGGAAGTAAAGGAATTTTTCCGCCTCCACCCGGAGCGTCTATTACAAAATGTGGCACTGCATAACCGCTTGTATGCCCCCTCAGCCCTTCTATGATCTCTAGTCCTTTTTTAATCGGAGTTCTGAAATGAGTTGAGCCGGGAATAGGATCACACTGATACAGGTAATAAGGTCTTACGCGAATTTTTAACAAACCATGCATCAATTCTTTCATAATACTGATATTATCGTTGATATCTTTAAGTAATACGGTTTGGCTTCCAAGTGGAATTCCGGCATTTGCCAGTAATTCTGCTGCCTGTGTTACTTCAGTTGTTATTTCATCAGGGTGTGTAAAATGTATGCTCATCCATACCGGATGATATCTGCTTATCATTTTTACAAAGCTTTTTGTGATTCTTTGAGGTAAAACAACCGGTACTTTTGTGCCAATGCGAATAATTTCAACATGTGGAATTTTACGTAAACGCTCAAGTATATATTCAAGATAATTATCACTTAAAGTAAGCGGATCGCCACCTGAAAGCAATACATCCCTGATGGATATGTTATTTTTAATATATGCAAATGCCGGTTCAAGCGATTCTTTTCCAAAATGGAGTTTGTCTTTCTGAGCAACCATATGTGATCGTGTACAATAACGGCAATAAGCTGAACAAAAGCCTGTAATGAAAAACAGAACCCTGTCGGGATACCGGTGTACAAGATTGGGCACCGGACTCGAATCCGCTTCACAAAGCGGATCAGCATTTTCATCTGAACTAATTAGTAATTCATCATTTACAGGTACCATAGTCCGGCGAATAGCCTGAGTTGCATCATTTATTGAAAGTAAAGACAAATAATAGGGGGTAATGCGAATAGGCAGATTAACCTTATCGCTACCCATGCATTCAATTTCTTTTTCTGAAAGATCAAGAAAGTGCACTAAATCGGAAATACTCTTAATGCTGTTACGGATCTGCCAATGCCAATCGTTCCAATCGTGCAGGCTGGACATAGGAAAATGCATTTTCAGAAATTCAACAGATCTGTTTGAAGGTTTTATATTTAAGCTGCCGGAACTAACACGAGAATGGTTATTTTGCTTTACTGGAGTATTTTTTAATCCATTTAGTTTGTTTGATAACTCCGGAGGTTCATCATTTGGCTGGGGCTTATCTTCCTGGAAAATAAGCTCCGGAATTTGTTCGGTTTCCATTATTTAGAAATACTGACTTTTTATATTTTAATTATTTAATAAATTGACAATAAGATAATTACGAATTCCAATAAGATATTAGGTTGTAAATATCTGTTAATTTTTAATTCGGAAGAAAACGCATAAAGAGGTATCAAATTATTTATTTTACGTGAAAATGAAATAATTATTTCATTCTATTTTTAGACGTTAAAATTTAAAAATGTAATGATTTGTAAGACATTGATATACAGCGTATAGCAGCCAGGTTATGAATTTTTGCTCTAAAATCAGACTAAAAATATTCTCTTAAATGCTAAATAGTCATTTTAAAAATAAAGGATGAGTAATTGATTCAATAAATAGCCTATCCGTATTTTTCAAATAATTACGAATGACTAATATTTTGTACCACCTTTTGATTGTCTTAAAATCAATTAGTAAAAAAAGGTTGCCCTCAAATTGGAGCAACCTTTTCTCGATTCAGAATATGTATAGTATTCTTTTAGTATTCTTAATTTTCTATTGTTTCAGAACACACCTGTTATATTTCCATCCTCATCAATATCAATATTTTCTGCAGCAGGCACTTCGGGTAATCCGGGCATTCGCATAATCTCTCCTGTTATCGGAACAAGGAAACCTGCTCCTGAAGCAATTTCAATTTGTCTGACAGTTATAACAAAATCTTTAGGTCTGCCGAGAAGATCAGGATTATCAGAAAGTGATTTCTGAGTTTTTGCAATACATATTGCGAGGTTATCCAGTCCAAGTGTTGAGATTTTTGTTAAATCTGATTTTGCTTTAGCGGTATAATCCACTGCTTCAGCGCCATAAATTTTCTTTGAAATAGTTTCAATTTTTGTTTTAACACTGTCAGTTAATGGATAAAGGGGTACGAATTCAGAGTCGTATTCATCCAAAGTTTTTACTACCAGATGAGCTAATTCTTCAGCACCTGCTCCACCTTTTCCCCATACATCTGCCACTGCGACAGGAATATTATTTTGATTGCAAAAATCAACAAGCAAATCAATTTCTTCCTGTGTGTCGGTTTGGAATTTATTAATGGCAACAATGGGTGCAAGTTTAAATTGTTTTATGTTTTCCACATGTTTTTCAAGGTTTGGAATTCCTTTGGCAAGTGCTTCTACATTTGGAGTTTTTATATCTTTAAGCGACTGTCCGCCATGATATCTCAATGCTCTTATAGTAGCAACCAGTACTGATGCTTTTGGTGATAATTCAGCGCTTCGGCATTTAATATCCATAAATTTTTCAGCACCCAGATCAAAACCAAAGCCAGCTTCTGTAATTGTATAATCAGTTAATGATAAGGCAGTTTGTGTTGCAACCACAGTGTTGGTTCCCTGAGCAATATTTGCAAAAGGGCCACCGTGTATGATTGCCGGAGTTCCTTCAATTGTTTGTACCAGATTAGGTTTTATGGCATCTTTAAGTAAAGCAGTCATAGCACCATTGGCATTAAGATCTTTTGCATAAATTGGTTTTTTGTCAAATGTAAAACCAACAAAAATATTACCAAGTCTTTTTTTAAGGTCTTTTATATCGTTTGAAAGGCATAAGATTGCCATCACTTCTGAAGCGGCAGTGATGTCAAAACCAGTTTCTCTGGGAACTCCATGTGCTGTTCCACCCAGCCCAACGACAATTGACCTTAAAGAGCGATCATTCATATCCATTACGCGTTTCCATGAAATGGTACGTGGATCAAGTTTTAGCGAACGGTTTTTACTCTGAATGTTGTTGTCAATTAAAGCAGCCAGAAGGTTATGTGCTTTTTCAACTGCTGCAAAATCGCCTGTAAAATGAAGATTTATATCTTCCATAGGAACAACTTGAGAATATCCGCCACCGGCAGCTCCACCTTTAATTCCGAAAACCGGTCCTAAAGATGGTTCTCTGAGAACTACCGCCGAACGTTTTCCTATTCTGTTAAGAGCTTGTGTCAAACCAATTGAAACAGTGGTTTTCCCTTCTCCGGCAGGTGTTGGCGTTACAGCCGAAACTAAAATTAATTTACCAAATTTTGAACGGTCAATAAATGATAAAGGCAGTTTTGCTTTATATTTTCCATAAAGCTCAAGGTCTTCAGGTTTAATGCCCAGTTGTTCTGCTATTTCTTCAATAGGGCGTAGTTTAGTTTTACGTGCAATCTCTAGATCAGTCATAAAAAAATATTTTAGTTAGATGAACATTTATTAAAAACCGCTATAAAAGTACAAATAATTCTTAATCTCCAAATAAAAACAGAATTTTGATAATGAAATGTCAGATGTGATGAATAGGTAATGTTTTAATAGGATTTAACAAATATTATAATCCCAATGCTATAAAAATTTGTAATATTGCCGGTCGAATTAATAATTAAAACATTATGAAACGAGTATTTTTTGTAATTACTTTATTACTTACAACAAACTTAATGATTATGAGTCAAACTATTGAAAAGTCTCAGAAAGAAACTGTTGTGGTGATTCATACCGATTTGGGCGATATTACTGTAAAGCTATACAATGAAACTCCACTGCATCGCGACAATTTTATAAAACTGGTGAAAGACGGATATTATAACGGATCAATATTTCACCGTGTGATTAAGGAGTTTATGATCCAGGGTGGTGGTGGAACTACCGGTATGGAAGATCCGGGATATACTGTACCTGCTGAATTTATCAGCAAATATTATCATAAAAAAGGAGCACTGGCAGCAGCCCGTAAGCCCGATCAGGTTAATCCAAAAAAAGAATCTTCGGGTTCACAGTTTTATATAGTCCACGGACGTAAATTTGCTGAAAATGAGCTATCAATGTTCGGACAGCGTATGGGTAAAACTTTTACCAAAGAACAGATTGAAACTTATGCCAAAATAGGTGGTGCACCACATTTGGATGGTGATTACACTGTGTTTGGCGAAGTGATCTCGGGGCTTGATGTTGTTGATAAAATTGCTGCTGTTGAAACTGCTACCGGCGATCGCCCTGTAAAGGAAGTAAAAATGAGAATGAACCTCATGAAATAATCTCGGCAACAGATGAAAGATCGTATTCGTCAGATATTAGAGGAAGTTAAAGAGTATCGTGCAGGTTCTGAATATGATGCTGAAGCATTCAGAATTAAATATCTGGGTAAGAAAGGATTACTCAACGATTTGTTTGCTGATTTTAAATCGGTTTTAGCAGAAGATCGGAAAGAAACCGGACAACTGTTGAATGACTTAAAAAATTTATTACATAAAAGGGTTGATCAGTTCAAAGCAGGTTTTAAAAGTCAGGAGGCTTCATCGGCATCTTTTTCTGACTTGTCCCTTCCGGTTGATTTTCAGGAAACAGGCTCACGCCATCCGGTTTCAATAGTGCTTAACAAGATGATTGAAGTCTTTAACAAGCTTGGTTTTCCTATTGCTGAGGATCGTGAAATTGAAGATGACTGGCATAATTTCACAGCATTGAATTTTCCACTCGATCATCCGGCGCGCGACATGCAGGACACTTTTTTTATTGAAACAAACCCTGATATTGCATTACGAACCCACACTTCTTCGGTTCAGATACGTTATATGGAAAAACATAAACCGCCTTTAAGGGCTATCTTTCCCGGACGTGTATATCGTAATGAGGCAATATCAGCAAGGGCGCATTGCCTTTTTCATCAGGTTGAAGGTTTGTATGTTGATAAAAATGTTTCGTTTGCCGATTTAAAACAAACCCTTTTATATTTTGCTCAGGAAATGTTTGATGCAAATACCAAGATTCGTTTGCGTCCTTCATTTTTCCCATTTACCGAACCATCGGCCGAAATGGATATTTCATGTAATATCTGTGGAGGCAAAGGATGTAATATCTGCAAATATACCGGCTGGGTCGAAATACTTGGTTGTGGAATGGTTGATCCGGCAGTACTGGAAAACTGCAATATTGACAGCAAAGAATACACAGGCTTTGCCTTCGGGATAGGAGTAGAACGTATGGCTTTATTGCTTTATCAGATCAACGACCTGAGGCTTTTCTTTGAAAACGATCTGAGATTTTTAAAGCAATTCAGATCAGTAGTATAATCTGCAGTTGGTTTTCGTACTATAAAATAACTGAGAATAATTTCATGTTGCTTTGAACACCTGCAATCATATTTCTCAGTAAATTAGCAGTTTTATAAATAATTCATTGTTAATGATCACTCCTCCTTATCTGAAAAAAGGTGATAAAGTGGGTGTTGTAGCGCCTGCCCGTTGGGTTAAAGCCAAAGAAATTGAAGAGGCTTTGAAAATAATTGAGAGCTGGGGACTTGAAATCGTGAAAGGTGAAAACCTGTACAAGCAATATCATCAGTTTGCCGGTACTGACGAACAAAGGGCTGCTGATTTACAGGGAATGCTTGACAGTGAATCAATAAGAGCTATTATTTGTGCCCGAGGCGGATATGGTATAGTCCGGATAGTTGATATGCTGAATTTCGGCGGTTTTTGCTTGAATCCAAAATGGCTTGTGGGTTTTAGCGATATTACAGTATTGCATAGTCATATACAGCAGAATTTCGGAATAGAAACCATACATGCTTCCATGCCTTTTGGATATGTTGATGGAGATAGCACAAATGCTTCGCTCGAAACCTTGCGCATGGCTTTGTTTGGTGAAAGTATTGAGTATGAGTTAACACCCGGACAATATTCAAGGAAAGGGTTTGCACAGGCTAAGATTACTGGTGGTAATCTTTCATTGCTTTGCAATATTATTGGATCGGTTTCAGATTGCGATACTGATGGAAAAATTCTTTTTCTGGAAGATGTTGATGAGTATCTGTATCACATTGATCGTATGATGCAGCAGTTGAAGCGCAGCGGAAAACTCAGGAATCTTGCCGGATTGATTGTTGGCAATATGAGTGACATGCATGATAACGTAATTCCGTTTGGAATGAATGTCAGGGAAATAATAGCCAATGCTGTGGCAGAATACGATTATCCGGTTTTGTTCGATTTTTCTTCGGGTCATGAAGCACTTAACAAAGCTTTGATATTAGGACGAACGGTTATTTTGGAATCTGGTGAAAACAAGGCAAAACTTTCTTTTTTGCATAATTTATCCCGCGGATTAAAAAATGTTGTACCACGCAGGTTTTTTATTACCACAGGCCTGATATTTATTTTGTTTATCGCCATTTATTTTATTTATTATCTGGTCTTTAAACTGTTGCTGTAGCTAAAAATCTTATCCCTGGAATATTATTAATATGGCAGAGCATAACAAACTTGGTAAATCAGGCGAGCAAATTGCAGTTGAATATTTGCAAAAGAAAGGCTATAAAATTCTTGAAACCAACTGGCATGCCGGAAAATTTGAAATTGATATAATAGCCTCAATAACAAATCAAATAATTATAGTTGAAGTGAAAACCCGGACTTCAACTTTTTTAATGGAGCCGGAAGCAGCTGTAAATAAGGAAAAACAAAGAATGCTGGCAAAGGCAGCCGATATTTATGTGCAGCGTAATGAAATTGATAAAGAGGTTAGATTTGATATTATATCAGTTGTGATAGTAAGGGATGAATTCCGCATCAATCATATCGAAGATGCTTTTTATACTACTATGTAACAACAAGTACAGTATTATTCGGAACGAAAGACAAACACCGGTTTATTGAAGCGGCTGAGTGCCTTGCGGGTTATACTGGGGCTAAACAACTTTGTGAAAACATTGCGTTTATGCGAATTAAAACTTACAATACCTATATTGTTGTTACGCATATAAGTTTCAAGTCCGGTGAAAATATTATCGCTCAGCATATTTGAGAATTTAGCTTTCTGGTCAGGGTATTCAGCCTTTATATAATCCCGCAGGTTATCCATTTTCACCGAATCCCATGGTCTCTTACTTCCAATACAAATATGTACACAGTGCAGTTTCATGTTAAAAGGTCTTAGCAGATTAACAAGTCTGTGTATAGCTGCATAGTCAGTTTCATCAAAATCAGTGGCATACAGAATATTATTGATCTTCGATAATCCTGTAAATGTTGCTGATGCAGGAATTGCCATTAAAGGAACATCGATCTTATCAATCAGCTTGATTGCTACACTTCCAAATATTCCTTTGGTTTTTTCACCTATGCCATGGCTTCCAATAACCACAATTCCGGGTTTGTAGGTTTCAGTTATTTCAAGTATTGCATCTTCAGCAAAGCCATTGCTGGCTGTAGCAGTGATCTTTATTTTTTCAAGTTTTTTGCTTTTTACATAATTTTCGAGGTGTTCGGTAAGTTCCTGTAATTGTTTTTTAGCCTTGATCTCAATTTCCTGAAAATAATTGTCATAATTCATCTGGAACAGATGAGCTCCTTCGTAAGTTGGCAGATTTATGGCAGGCTTGAAAAACGCATGAAACAGTTTTATTTCTGCCTTAAATGTATCGGCCAGAGCAACGGCATAATAACAGGCATTTTTTGAATAATCAGAAAAGTCAACAGGAACAAGTATTTTTTTGATTTGTTGTATCTTTTTCGCTGTTTTTGCCTTTTCTTGTATTTTACCGGATTCCTGTATAATTCGCAGAGCTGCTTCTACATCCTTGGTTTTTACTCTGAGACGGACTCCACTACCTACCATGGGCTGGATTACATTAATACCGGTAAGCAAACACTCAATACCGGCTGCTTCCAGTTGATTTTGTATTAACAGCGCCCGTGAGTAGGTATGATAAGCGATGGTTGTAAATTTATCTTCCATGATCTTGTATTTTAAAAAACCGTATAAATATACAATCAATTCATGACATAGCAATAAAATAAATAAAATTAATTTGCATTGGAAAAGATGTGGTGCAATAACTTTCGTACTTTTGCCGGCTAAATTTCACACAATCAATGAAAAACAAGGAAAAAGAACCTGAAAGGGAAAAGCAACCGGAGGCAGGTAAAAAGAGCTATTCTTCAAAAACCTCAAAAGAAAACAAAAAGTTTTCCAGCAAAAAAAACGAAAAAGAGAAAAAACCTTATAAAAAAGCAGAATCATCAGACTATCGAAGAGAAGAATCATTCAAATCAGGAAAGGAAAAATCTTCCGGTTCAGTAAGGCGCTCAAAACCAGATTCTTTTAAAGAAAAGAAACAAAGCGAGGAAAGAAAAAGACCGTATAAACGGACAGAAGAAACGCTTCCGTATAAAAGATCAGGAGCATCGGATTCTGGAAAATACAGGGATCAGGATTCAAATCAGAAATATTATCACGGTTCTGAAAGGAGGCGTTCATTTTCGCGGGATGATGAAGCAGATAATGATCGTAATATAAGAAGTGGCAAAAAATATAGTGAGGGTAGAGATTATGAATCAGGAAAGCACTCGGGTTCAGAGTTTTATAAGGAAAAGAGATACAGTGAAGAAAGAAAAAGACCGTATAAACGGACAGAAGAAACGCCTCCGTATAAAAGATCAGGATCATCGGATTCTGGAAAATACAGGGATCAGGATTCAAATCAGAAATATTATCACGGTTCTGAAAGGAGGCGTTCATTTTCGCGGGATGATGAAGCAGATAATGATCGTAATATAAGAAGTGGCAAAAAATATAGTGAGGGTAGAGATTCTGAATCAGGAAAGCACTCGGGTTCAGAGTTTTATAAGGAAAAGAGATACAGTGAGGAAAGAAAAAGACCGTATAAACGGACAGAAGAAACGCCTCCGTATAAAAGATCAGGATCATCGGATTCTGGAAAATACAGGGATCAGGATTCAAATCAGAAATATTATCACGGTTCCGAAAGAAAACGTTCATTTTCGCGGGATGATGAAGCAGATAATGATCGTAATATAAGAAGTCGTAAAAAATATAGTGAAGGTAGAGATTTTGAATCAGGAAAGCACTCGGGTTCAGGGATTTATAAGGAAAAGAAATACGGTGAAGAAAGAAAAAGACCGTATAAACGGACGGAAGAAAAGCCCCCGTATAAAAGATCAGGATCATCGGATTCTGGAAAATACAGGGATCATGATTCAAATCAGAAACATTATCATGGTTCGGAAAGGAAGCGTTCATTTCATATGGACGAAGATTTAGGATATGATAGAAATAAAGGCAGACGGACAAGGTATGGTGAAGAAAAACCTGCTGAAAAAACTTACCGTCCTGTAAAAGCTGATCCGACTACTCCTATACGTTTGAATAAGTTTATTGCAAATGCCGGAGTATGTTCAAGGCGTGAGGCTGATAAATACATTGAAAGCGGTGCTGTAAAAGTAAATGGTGTAATTGTTACAGAACTCGGTGCCAAAGTGAGCCCAACGGATAAAGTGCAGCTTGGAGACCAGACTCTTTCATCTGAAAAGTTTCGATATGTTTTGCTTAATAAACCCAAAGGCTATATTACTACTTCTGATGATCCTTTTAAACGGGATACGGTAATGATACTTGTGGAAGATGCCTGCAGGGAGAGGATTTATCCGGTTGGCAGACTTGACCGTAACACCTCAGGGCTTTTGCTATTCACAAATGATGGAGAACTTACCAAACGTTTGACACATCCGAGTTTTGGGGTTCGGAAAGTTTACGATGTAGAACTCGACAAGCCGCTTACAAAAAAAGATATGGAAACAATTGCCGGAGGAGTAGAGCTGGAGGAGGATATTATTTCAATTGATGATATTGCATATGTTGATTATGATGAAAGCCGTAAACATATTGGAATTATACTTCATTCCGGACAAAATAGGGTTGTAAGAAGAGTTTTTGAAAAATTCGGTTATGAGGTAACCAAACTCGACAGGGTGATGATAGGCAGCCTTACGAAGAAAGATCTACCGCGTGGAAAATGGAGGCATTTAAATGATTCAGAAATAAGAATGCTGAAACGATTATAAGACAACATTAATTATTTGCCTTAATCTCAGCTTGTTAAAGCACACTTTTAATTTTTTGCCGAATATCCTGCTTATCAGATTGGTTTTTGTGTTGAAATAGCAGATGAAATTTCATCAATGCATCTGTAATATTATCTTTTTCTGGCGATTACCATTACAGGCCAGTGATCAGAAGGAAGGATACCATTATGCATTTCCATCAGCACCTCATATTTAAGTGCTTTCAGTTTTCGGTCGAGGAAAATATAATCAATACGATCTTCTTTACTTTCATATTTAAAATCATTGAAAGTGTCAGCAGGTCCTTTTCTATGCAAAGCATCAAAATAAGGGTCAATTAATAATTGATGCTTTTTCAGGTATTCATAGGGTTCTTCTTCAGGCCCTGTATTAAGATCGCCCATAAGTACAGCATGGTAATCGCTATATTCAGGTTTTTTCAGAAAGTCAACAATCAGTTGAATACTGTTAAATCTTGCCAGTTTCCCAATATGATCGAAATGAGTATTTATTACCAGATAATTTTCATTTGATTCATGGTCGTATAATGTTGCCCAGGTAGCAATTCGTGGTAAAGCGGCATCCCATCCCACAGAAACCTTTTCAGGATTTTCAGAAAGCCAGAAAACACCATTATCCAGAATTTTGAAGCGTTCAGTATTAATAAATAATGGCGCATATTCTCCGGCGGTGGCTCCATCATCACGACCCACACCAATACGCTGATAATTTTTCATGCCATTTTCCAGATCAATTAGCTGCCGGTGCAAAACTTCCTGAAAACCGGCTATATCGGGTTTAAAATCATGGATCTGAGCCAGTATCAATGGGTTGCGTGCTTCCCACACATGAGGGAAATCTGATTCGTTGGCATAACGGATATTATAAGTCATTAAACGAATATCCTGACTTTTAACATAACTACAGAAATACAGAATTATAAGTATCTGCAGAGCAATTGTTTTGATTTTCATAATGATAAGTTTAAACTGAAAATATCAATATTGATTTAATTCTTCTGCAATTTTACTGACTTTTTTAATTTAACCGGACTTACTTCATAGATTTTTGAGAAAACCAAACGCTGTCAGTCTTTTTGTTTCTGCGAATAAAAGACATTTTGCTAATAATTACATGCTTATCTGATTGCATATTAACTGTCATTTAGAAAGCAATCATTATTTTTGAAAAAACTTTTAACAATGGAATTATTTGTAAAAACGGTTGCTTTTCAGGGAGCACCGGCAGAAATACATATTAACGGACAAACAGAATTACGTGAACTATTTCCTGAGATCACCTTCAGGTTCGTAAGCGAAAAACCTGACCTGATTTATTTTTTAACCGGTGGCTCTGAGCAGGAGGCAGTAGCCGCAATGCAGACTGGCAAGCATTTTTTATTGCTTGCCGGATTTGAAAACAATGCTTATGCAGCAGGCATGGAAGTAAAAGCCTGGGCAGATGAAAAGAAAATATCTTCTTCCCTTGTTTCATTACATGAAGCAGAAGAAAAGAAAATATTAAATGATCATGCTCTGATATGCAGCTCGTTACGTTTGCTTAATAAAAAGCATGCCGCTCTTATCGGAAATGTTTCGAAGTGGCTGGTTGCATCTGAGTTTCCGTTTATTCTTGCCAAAGAACGTTTCGGAATAAATATACTTCATCTGCAGTGGAGTAATTTGCCTGATTTTATGAGCTTTGATCCTGATCCGGAATTTTTTGAAGTGTTTAAACAGGTAAATAAAGACTCTTTAACAAATGAAGCCCGTTTCTATTCATTTCTTAAACATATTCTTAATGAATTTAATATCAGCGGCTTGACTGTTGAATGTTTTCAACTTGTGAACACACGTAATATTACTGCCTGTCTTGCTTTGGCAATACTTAACAATATGAATATTGCAGCCGGATGCGAGGGTGATCTGGTGAGTTTGGCAGGCATGATGCTGGTACAGGCTTTAACAGGACATATTCCATGGATGGCAAATGTTGCAGGATTTAATGGGTCAAATTTACTATTTGCTCATTGCACTGCACCGGTTAACTTGCTTGATGAAATTGAACTACCAACGCATTTTGAAACAAACAAATCTTTTGCAGTGACTGGAAAGCTAAAGATGGAGGATGTAACCATATTTCGTATGAACCAGCATTTAGACCGGGCTTTTATAAGTACCGGAAAAATTATTTCTCAGCCCCGTCATAGTTTTGCCTGTCGGACTCAGGCTGAAATAACTGTTTCAGAAACAGATTTTGAAAAATTACTAAAACAGCCTCTTGGTAATCACCACCTTATATTCCCGGGAGACCACAGGGAAATACTTGCAAGGGCATGCCGGTATAAGCAAGTGCAAATAATATAGTAGGGTGTAAGATCGTTTTTAGGTGGTTAATGAAAATAACTTTTAGTAGCTTGATAACTCAACAAGATTTAATAAGAAACAAAACACTGGTTTACTGAACTTATTGATATTTTTCTTGTTTATTAATGAAAAAGCCTCAAAACTTAAATTTGCAGCTTTAATCAAACAATGAGATTACAACGGATTTACAAGATACTCTCTGTTTTTCTCGTTACGCTGATACTGTTTTTTACTATCGGAGTTTCAGTGTACAGGCATTATTGTGCATGTACCAGTAAAGCCATTGTTTCTGTTTTTATCGAGTCAGTATGCGATAATGATCATGGTAGATCCTGCTGTGCTTCGTCATCAGGACAAGAGCATAAGTGTTGTTCTTCTGATATTCCAGGTACAACAGAATCACACAATAGTTGTGATTTATCAGGAGCCTGCAAAACAGAAACAAGTATATTCCAGATAGAATCAGAATATCAGATTTCTCAGGAAAAGTTGCAAAAAGCAGATTTTATCACAGAAGTTTTAATTGCTTTTGATAATATCAGTACTTATGAGAAGCCGGTATTTATTTCTCATTCTTTTTACACTGATATTTCACCCCCGCGTATTGGCAGAGAATTCCTTACTTCCGTACATCAGCTTAAATTAGATATTCCTGTTTGCTAAATCTATAACCGGAAACATTCCGGTTTCCATGGCTTTTTAGCCATATTATAATTTTAGCTATTCAATTATAAAACAGGAATTTATGAAATCAATAATTAAAATATCATCAATTGTTTTTTTAATATTATCTGGTTTTGTTTTACAGGCTCAGGATATTAAAGGTGTAGTTTATGAGAAAACCGATCACGGGCATAAACATCCGCTTCCAGGAGCTAGTGTTTTTTGGTCTGGTACACAAACAGGTACAGCTACAGATGATAAAGGTAATTTCGCCATCAACAGGATCAAAGACAATAATCAGTTAATAATCAGCTATATAGGATATAGAACGGATACTGTCACTATTACTTCACAGCAAAGACGTGTTGAAGTTTCACTCGAAGCTGTCATTGAACTTAGTGGTGCTGAAGTTACAGCTCGTCTGGCCGGTAGTCATTTTTCAACTTTAAACCCCATTAAAACTCAGGTAATTACACGTGGTGAATTACAAAAAGCAGCATGTTGCAACCTTGCAGAAAGTTTTGAAACCAATGCATCTATTGATGTTTCATATGCTGATGCTATTTCTGGGGCAAAGCAAATCATGCTTCTTGGAATTCCGGGGAAATACAGTCAGATGCTTTTTGAAAATATTCCCAATTTAAGAGGTTTATCATCCACGTATGGATTGATGTATATTCCGGGACCTTGGATGGAATCAATACAGGTAAGCAAAGGAACCTCTTCGGTTACTAATGGTTTTGAGTCGGTTTCGGGTCAGATAAATGTGGAATATAAAAAGCCTGAGAAAAGTGAAAGGCTACATTTTGAACTCTTTGCAGGAGATGTTGGGCAGATTGAATTCAATTCAAATTCAGCAGTACAATTCAATGAGAATTTAAGTACCGGACTTCTGGTTCATGCAAGTAAAACTAACAGAAAAATTGACTTTAACGGAGATTCATTTTTGGATCAGCCACTTACTGAAATGATTAATATTATGAACCGCTGGAATTATGAAAATCATCAGTGGGAAATGCGGTTTGGTGTCAATGGTTTGTACGAAAACCGTCAGGGTGGGCAAATGATTGGTGTTTCTGAAAATGCTTTAAATCCGGGTAATCCGTATTTAATCAAAGTTAAGACCAGGCATGCAGAAGCCTTTTCAAAAATTGGCTGGATGTCGCATAACAGGGCTGCCACCAGTATTGGCTGGATTACTGATTTTAGCTACCATGACCGCGATGCTATGTTTGGAAAGAATATATATAGGGGAACCCAACAGAGTATTTATTCAAACGTATTATTTCAGTCCTACATCGGAAATACGGCTCATACCTATACTACGGGAGCAAGTATAATGTACGATAATTTCAGTGAGAAGCTCAACGACAGCATCTTTGGTCCTCGCGAAATAGTGCCGGGTATGTTTTTTCAATACACATATAATAATTTTGAGAAGTTTTCGGCAATTGCAGGTTTAAGACTTGACCATCACAATAAATTTGGATTTTTCTGGACACCACGTCTTCATCTCAGATACGAAATTGATACCAATACCATAGTAAGAGCTTCGGCTGGAATGGGTTATCGCAGCGCACGTATCATTGCTGAGAATAATCACTTACTTGCCACTTCGCGCAGGATTATTTCCCTGGAAGAACCAAAAATGGAAAGGGCAGTAAATTATGGATTGAATATAACACGAAATTTCACTATTGACGGTCGTGTTATGAGCATAAACGGAGAGTTTTACAGAACAAGCTTTAAAGACCAGCTGATCGTTGATATGGACCAAAAGACCACCGAAATCCACATTTATAATCTTAATGGAGAAGCATATTCAAATAGTTTTCAGGTTGAAATGATGTGGGAGGTTCTTAAAAACTTTGATGTTGTTCTTGCATACCGTTGGAACGATGTTAAGGTAACCCAGCAGGAACAACTGGTACGCCAGCCTTTGGTAAATCGCTATAAGGGTTTGGTAAATCTATCGTATGCAACCAATCTGCGCAAATGGCAGTTTGATTTTACATCTCAGTTCAATGGTGATGCCAGATTACCGGATACAAAAGTCAATCCTGAAAAATACCAGCGTCCTGAGAATTCACCTGCCTACACCATTATAAATGCTCAGGTAAGCAAATTCTTCAGAAAATGGAGTATTTATGCCGGTGTTGAAAACCTTACAAACTTTGTTCAAAAAGACCCGGTTGTTGCGGCTGACGATCCCTTTGGCGAGTATTTTGATTCATCAATGGTATGGGGTCCGATTTTAGGCAGAAAAATATATGCCGGGCTTAGAGTAACGTTATAATACAGTAAGTTTAGGTGTTGGAGGGTTTAAACAAGACTCTCCGGCACTTTAATTTTTTAAACTGACAGATTTATTGGCAATTTTAAAACCTTATAAAAATGAAAAACATGCAATTAATTTACAGGATCCTTCTGGCTGTTATTGTGATTTTGTTTACAGCCGGTTATGTTTTGGCTCAGAAACCTTCAACCAAAACGAAAGTAAACATACAAACCAATATGGATTGCGAAAGCTGTAAAAAGAAGATCGTTGATTATATGACTTTCGAAAAGGGAGTAACAGAGATTAGTGCTGATGTAAGTACTAAAATTGTAACCATTGAGTACCGTAACAATCGTACCACTGAGGATAAGCTTGTTAAAGCAATTGAAAAGCTTGGTTATAAAGCCGAAGTTATAAAGGAAGATGATAAATAATTCAGAAGCCTTTATTGGCTAATTATCAAAATAAAGCTCAGCCGGATAAAGCCTTTTAAAAAAATTGTTTTTCCTCATCCGGGATATCATTATAGAAATTAAGTACTTGCAAGGGATTTTTAAAGGCAAGCCAGTCAATGATTTCCAGAGCAGTATCTTTGTTCAGCCTACTCATTGGGAAGTGATAAATAACATGCAAACGGTCTTTCGATCTTTTATCTTTTCTGTTTCTTGATTTTTTGCTCTTTTCTTCAATGATTACACGTCGGCGTACGAGAAAATCCTCCTTTAATTCAAAATTCACCAAATCCTCATGTTTGGAGACATAAATATAAAAAGTCCGGACATTCTTTATTTGCGTGGGTTTAATAAACAGCGATAACAAAAATTTTGTTTTTTGTTTTCTTCTGCTGGTATAGAAATAATGAAGCTTATTTTCCAGTTTCGATTTTTTTGAAACAGCACTTATTTTCCTGAAAGGCTCACGATGTTCTTCAGGCAGGTCATTAACGCGTTCTGACAGATTGAACATTATTTCAATGAAATTATCATAAGTTTCCATGTTCTTTTCATAGTTTTTTTTAATAAGGCTTTTCTTTTCCTGTACCATTTTCTGAAAACTCATTGAACGGCGTTGAGATCTTTTATGTGTTCTTTCTATTTCATCTATCCAGTGTGCCATGTTAGTGTTATCTGATTGATAGTCTTTGAGTTAGAATATTAGTAGTTAGTTTTAAGTTTTACAAAATTAAGTGAATTTTCTCTTCAGTTAATAAATAAAGATAAAAAGCACGATTTATTATGTATTCTGGTAAAAGTTTTATCAGGTAATAACAGTGCTTTGTAGTCTTTTTGGGAAAAAAGAGCAGGGCTGGTTTTTACCAGCCCTGCTCTTACGTTTTCTTAAAATAATAAGCAATATATATGATTATATTCCTGTTTTGGCTGTTACTGTTGTTTTGCCCACCACAGCGGGGTAAGAACAGCGTCAGGTCCTTTCAGGAGTTCAACTGCCATCTGATATCCAACCGGGTTGCTGTTTTCCAGACCTGAAGGATATTTCAACCTTTGAGGGAAATTCTTAATAGAATTCTGCATATAATTAGCCTCTGTAAGGTCAGGAAGAGTGGTGATCGGCAATTCAATGGCAGGATTTTCCAGGAAGGGCAATCCGAGTCTGCGGTGATCATTCCAGGCTTCGAGAGGTAACCAGGGATTCTGTGCCAGATATTTCTGGGTGATAACCTTGGTTAGCTGATCGTTATTTACCGAACCATTTTTATAAATGGTGTTTTTGGGATATGTATATGTGTAAGTACCTTGTTCCTGTGTATAGCCATTGATATAGGATTTACTTACAGTAGCCTGAGCTTCTGCAGTGTGGTCCCATTTAACCGAGGTTCCGACATTATTATAGTTTTCAGAAGCAAGATATTGCCCGAGGAAGCTCTCAACACCAAAATATATGAAACTGGATTCAATACCTTTTTCATAAGCTGCTTTAGCAGTAATAGGGGTAGTCCAGCCTCTGAGTGAAGCTTCTGCGATCAGGAAATAAGTTTCCCATGGAGCAAAGAATATACGTTCGCCGGGGCTTCTGTATTTCTGGGTCATACGAGGCATAGTTCCAGTGTAGGTTGAAACTTGATTTTTAGGACCTTTGGGTCCCCACATACCAAGTGGTGAAGCATTGTAAGTATATGAACCGTCAATTGCAACAAGAACTTCATCGCTGTCGAGTTTGAAAAGGTTACGTACTACAGTTGTTGCATCATTGGTATATGACGGGTAATATGAAAAATCAGGATTATCAAACCATCCGGGAAGGATATGTGCCTTATAGGCTCTTGGGTCTATTTTTGCCGGAACTCCGTCGAGCCAGAATCCGGCTGCAGGATCATTGGTTTTAGTTGCGATATGATTTTCATATCTGATACCAAGATAGTTTTCAGGTTTGATATAAGAATGAATATCGTCAGGAAGCAGATCGTTTGAACTAACTCCTCCAAGACCAACAAAAAGGTTGCGCATTGTTACTGACAGCATTTGTGAGTTCCATTCTCTTGACATGACCGGTGACAAAGGATCCCAGCCATCTCTTTCAGCAACTTTAAAAGTTTCATTCCATTCAAGTATCACATCACTTCCAGCAACAGCTTCTTCAAACTGAGCTTTTGCATAGGCAGGCTCAACTTCTGAAAGACGCATTGCAAGTCTCATACGCATTGAATTGCCATATTTTTTCCATTTGGCATAGTTAAAACTATATGCTTTATCATATTTTGCTGCATCGGGTGAAGTTATATCCACATCAATTTTTGAAACGGCATCTTTAAGTTCGCTGATCATGAATTCATAAACTGTTTTCAGGTTTTTAAATTCAGGATTAATACCCTTGAAGCCATCAATGGGCATAGGTCCGAAGTTATCAGCAAATTCACTCATAAGATAAACACGCCAGATACGTGCAACCTGCATCATATTAAAGGTGTAGGGTGCTTCTGTATTATTTTCAATTTTTCCTTCAGCAACTGTAATTGCGCTGGTAGCATCTTTGATCCATCCTGACAAATAGCTGTAGTAGTCTGAACTCCAGCCATCATCGTAATCACCAAACGATATTGCACCATTGGTACGGTCAAAACGGGCTGCATTTTTCCAGTACAGTATAAAAGCACGTTCTGCAACGTGGGGGTCCATCTGAGCTCCGGTAATTGAATTATTTATGAAATATTCAACCTGAACCTGATCTATGCTGGCGGCTTTAGGGTTTTCGTTTACATCAAGGAAATCCTTTTCACACGATGTAAATACCAAACTGCCGGCAATCAATAAAATAGATAATACTATTAATCGTTTCATATTCCTTTATTTTTAAAATGATACACTTAAATTGAACAAGAAAGTCCTGTTTGACGGTGGTGCTGCGTTCTCAAAACCAAGAGCATTGGTTCCGGTAGCGTATACCGATTCAGGATCTACCCCGTTCAGATTGCTCTTAATAAGCCATACATTATTCATGATAGCGCCTATTTTTACATTCTGGATGGGAAGATTTGCCAGAAGCCTGCGTGGCAGATCATAACTCAGATTAATATATCTTAATCTTACGTTGGTAGCATCATAAATATTGGCTTCAGTAATACCAAGATTACCGGTTCCGGCAATAGTACGCCAGTATTGTTCCTGAGTAATTGGTTTATCGTTTTTACTGTATGTGCCGTCAGCATTTTTAATCACACCATCCACAATCACATCGGGTCTTTTACCATCAGGAGCAGTAATTTCGGCTGTTCCGTAAAACTGCATTGACTGATTGGTTTGTGAGAAAATGTAACCTCCAAAACGACCATCGATCATAAAGCTCAGTCCAATTCCTTTGTAAAAGAATGAATTTGTGATACCCATCATAGCATTGGGCTGCTGGCTGCCAAAAGCCAACGGAGTATTGTTTACCTGAGGATAACCATTTGCATCAAGCAACAACTGTCCGTTGAACTCGTCTTCTGACCATAATCTGAGATAGCTGGTACCATAGATCACACCATAATCCTTACCTACTTCAGCAACAATCTTCATATTGTCAAATCCGCCAAGGGTGTAAACATCAACATTATCAGTAAGTTTTTCAATGGTATTTTTATTTCTTGAATAGTTGAACTGTACTGTCCAGTTAAAATCATTGTAGTTTTCCAGAATTTTGGCATTGGCCATGAATTCAAATCCTTTGTTCTGGATATCTCCTGCGTTGATCTTTTTGAAGTTATATCCGCTGAGAGGGTCCATCGGAAGATTAATCAACTGATTGGTAGCGTTTGATTTATACCAGGTAAAATCCAATCCGAATCTGTTATTGAAGAAACGAACATCAGCACCAAGTTCTTTTGAAGAGATAAGCTCACTCTTAACATTCGGATCAAGCAATATGTTTCCGGTTGTTGCTGTGGTATTACCAAGCGGGTCGTTACCAATGCTATAAGTATTATAGAGTTCGTAAGGATTCAGTGAGTTACCAACCTGAGCCAGCGAAGCACGTACACGTGCAAATGTCAGCCATGCAGGCATGTTCTTATCAAGTTTTTCGAGCATATCGGTAATCACCCATGATGCACTTACTGAAGGATACATAAATGAACGGTTATCCTTGCTCAGGGTTGATGACCAGTCGTTACGCAGGGTTCCGTCAATGAATACATAACCATCCCAGTTAAACTGCAGGGTTCCGTAAGCTGAAAGGATACGTTTCTGGTAGAAACCTTCTGAAACAGATGGGTTGTTTACACCATTATTAAGAGCAAAAAGATTTGGAACTACAAGTTCACCTGAATTACTGCTGATTGATGAGAACTGCTGATCCATGATGTTGCCGCCAATTGAAGCACTTCCACCAACTTTTGAGAAAATATTATCTTTTCTTGCAATGAAAAGAGTACTGAAGTTGTTTTCATAGAAAGTTTCCTTACCCATATTAAAATTACCATTGGGCTGAATTGGGCTTCCGGCATAACGTTTACCTTCGGAATTGGTAGTATAGATGTCTGATCCGGCATTGATTTCACCGGTAAGCCAGTCATTAAAATTATGTTTTAATGAAGCATAAAGCAGGAAGCGGTCGCGGATATCAGTGTTGTTAGCATATTTTGCAGTCCAGTATGGATTGATCTGGCTGCTTCCGCCGTACCACAGCATTTTTCCGTCTTCTTTGGTTCTGCTTTCAAAATCAGTGATATTAAGGCTGCGGGGCAGCAGGTACATAGTATAAAATGGATTTTGATAGTTATGTCCGAGCAAAGGTCTGTTTTTTGCTTCTGCTCTCATATACTGAACTTTAGCATCAATTGACCAGTTTTTATTATTTCCGAAATTTGAAAATGCACGGGTAGTCAGATTGGTTTTAATAAGTTCAGCACCAGGGATAATACTTTTATCATCGCTGCGCGAAAATGAAGTATAAACTGATGAATTATCAAATTCCTGCTGGAATGACAAGATATGATTCTGTGATGTTCCTCTGTCGAAAAAGTTGCCAACGTTATCGTGTGCACCAAGTTTTTCATCTTTTCCATTCCAGTTGGTAATGGTTTGTCCGGTTATTTCCGGTCCCCAGCTATAATTTGACATATTGTCAAAAACTCCACTGGTTCCCTGTCCGAATTTATCCTGCATTTTAGGATGAGTAAGAGCTGATTCAGTACCAAAAGTGGTGGAGAAAGTAATTCCAAGACCAGGTTTGCTAATACCTTTTTTGGTAGTGATAAGAATAACACCGTTACCAGCACGAGAGCCGTAAAGTGCAGCAGCAGAAGCTCCTTTAAGTACCGAAATACTTTCGATATCATCAGGGTTAAGGTCGGCAATACCGCTACCCATATCGAGCGAAGGATTCCAGTAGTCATTATTATCACGGCCTGTAAAGTTATTGAGTGGCTGCCCGTCAATTACAATCAATGGCTGGTTGTCGCCGGTAAGTGAGCTTTGACCCCTGAGAATTATTTTTGAAGAACCTGCTGGACCATTGCTCGAACGAACAACCTGAAGTCCGGCTACTTTACCGGTAAGAGCATTACCGATATTTGATTCCCGCGATTCGGCAAGTTCGCTGCCCTGTACATCCTGCAAGGCATAACCCAGAGATTTTTTCTCTCTTTTAATACCAAGAGCAGTAACCACAATTTCCTCAAGTCCGAATGATTCTGACACAAGGTTTACATTAATTACATTGGAAGTACCAACTGTAATTTCCTGAGTTACCATTCCTACAAATGAGAAACTAAGCACCTGACCCTGTCTGGCACGGATAGAATAATTTCCATCAATATCAGTTGTAGTACCAACAGTGGTGCTTTTTATCCATACAGTTACGCCGGGAACGCCGAATCCGTCATCCTGGCTGGTAACTTTTCCTGTGATATTGAGTTCCTGACCATAAAGATTCAGGCTCGCAATACCCAGAATGAAACTAAAAAGCAAAGCCAATTTTCGCATAAAATAATTGTTTTGATTAATAAATAAAAAACATGTTAGAGTATATAATTGATTTTCATTAACTTAAACCATAAAATACTCTGAATTTTTGGCGGTGCAAAAGTACATAATATTTTATTATAAAAAACCCATAATCGTAAATAAATGAATAGTTGTGAGATAAAGCAGATAGTTAAGCTAATATGCCTGAAAACCAATTAGTTGAAATAAGCGCTCAAAAAGGCAGTATTTTAGAATGATGGGTGATGATTTATTCATTACCGGATTCATTGATCTTTTCATGGTTTTCTGCTGCCATGAAAGCAGGTATTTACTCTTTTATTAATTAGTTGGATATTGACTATCAGCTTAACAAAGAATTTTAACATTTATAAACAGAGTATATTTGCAAATTCATTATTGTAATCCTGATAAATACAGAAAAACAGGCTGATGATCAAACCGAAACAACAAGAAAATAATGAAGGTGAGAACCTGATAGCCGGTGCTTTCAGGAAACTGGAAATTCCGACTTCATATGCTGTGCTGGTTGCTGTAAGCGGAGGCATGGATTCGGTGGCATTGTTGCATATGTTTGTTAATTCAGGTATTAAAACCGGAATAGCTCATGTGAATTTTAATCTGCGCGGAGAAGAATCTGACGGTGATGAAGCTTTTGTAAAAGCATTGGCAGATAAATATAGCTTACCATTTTATTGTCAATATTTCAATACTGAAGAATTTGCAAAGCAGCAAGGCATATCTATTCAAATGGCAGCCCGATTACTACGTTACAGGTGGTTTGAAAAAATTGCAGCTCAATATAAATGGGATTTTATTGCTACAGCACATCATCTTGATGATCAGATAGAAACTTTTTTTATAAATCTCCTCCGTGGTACAGGTATTGGCGGACTTAAAGGTATTGCTGCTAAAAGCGGTATTTTTATTAGACCCCTGATTGATACCCCGCTCAGTACTATTGAAGAATATGTAAAGACCCATAATCTTTGTTTCCGCGAAGATTCCAGCAATATCAGCAACGATTATCTGCGAAATCGCATCCGTCATCAGTTGATCCCTGTTTTTGATGAGCTGCAGCCTTCGTTTCGTAAAATAATGGCAGGTAATCTTGAACTTTTAACTGAAACGGAATCTTTTTTTCGTAGCGAAATAAATAAGCTGAAAAGTGAAATCATTACTCAGCATGATTCAAAGCTGGAATTATCAATTACAAAACTTACCCAAACCGGTTTCCCGGATTTATTGCTCTACGAGATCCTTAAGGAATACGATTTTACCACTGATCAGACACAATTTATACTTCAGTCAGTTGATGCTCAGCCCGGAAAAACCTTTTACAGCTCTTCTCACAGACTTATTAAGGACCGGGAGGTGTTTATTCTGCAGTCATTGTCAGAAACCGGGGTAAGTGATTCGGAATTCATTATTGAAGAAGGAATGGCAGAAATTTTTGCACCATTGCATCTGGAATTTCAAATTCAGAGAAAGGATGCTGATTTTCAGGTTATTGCAGATCCAAACAAAGCATTCCTCGATTTTGACACTCTTGTATTTCCTTTAAAGATCCGTCAATGGAAACAGGGGGACAGAATAAAACCCTTTGGTATGAAAGGACAAATGAAGATCAGTGATTTTTTTACTGCCAATAAATTCTCAATAGCCGATAAAGAGAGAACCTGGCTGCTTACCGATGCCCACGACCGTATTGTTTGGATAGTAGGATACAGGATTGCTGATCAAAACAGAATAAAGTCAATTACACAAACAGCCTTTGTTATTACCATAAGTGGTAGTAAATAAGTATGATATGTTTGTTTGCCGTAATGTGCCATTAATGAGATGAAGTTTAAAATTTCGTCCGGCATTTAATTAAATTCTATTTTTGCAAAAATTTTTATAAAACATGAAATTAATTATGAAACGCTTATCATTACTAATTCTGCTGGCAGTTTTTTCACTGCCTTTGGCAGCTCAGATGCTTGAACCTGTTAAGTGGTTATTTGCTGCCAAACGTATTTCTGCTACCGAAGCAAACATAATTTTTACTGCAACTATTGAAGATGGCTGGTATTTGTATTCACAGGATTTACCGGATGGTAGGCCTGTTGCTACCAATTTTAATTTTGATGAAAGCGATGCCTTCAAACTTAATGGTAAAGTAATTGAAAAACAGCCTATTAAGAAGTTTGATGAGATTTTTAAAATGGAGCTCAAATATTTTAAAGGTAAAACGGATTTCACACAAAAAGTGGTACCTGCATCAGGTGATGCCTTTAAAGTTATTGGATACCTTGAGTTTATGTGCTGTGATAATTCTTCGTGTCTTCCCCCTACATCCGTTGATTTTGAAATAACGGTGCCGGCTTTTAAGGAAGAAGCCTCTGCTGCCCTTACTTCAGATCCTGAAAAAACAGCTGCTGAAGAAACTGATATTGATAGCAGTATTGAACAGTCAGAACTAACTGAGGAAATACCAGCAGATGAAGAGACCATTATAACAAGCGACCTGGATGAAGAAACTCCAAAAACAAAAACAGGACTTTGGTATATTTTTATTGCAGGATTGCTTGGAGGGCTACTTGCATTGGTAACTCCATGCGTATTCCCGATGATACCTATGACAGTGAGTTATTTTATACGCAACACCAGCAATAAAGCTAAAGGAAGGACTGATGCCCTTATCTATGGTATTTCAATAGTGATCATTTATGTTGCCTTGGGTACCGGTGTGTCAATGATATTTGGCTCTGATGGTCTGAACCAGCTTTCTACCAGTCCCTATTTCAATATTTTCTTCTTCCTGTTGCTTATTGTTTTTGCAGCGGCGTTTTTTGGAGCTTTCGAACTACAATTACCTTCAAGCTGGACTACAGCTATTGACAATAAAGCGGAAAAAACCGGAGGATTAATAGGTGTATTTCTTATGGCGCTGGTACTTGTGCTGGTATCGTTTTCATGTACCGGTCCTATTATTGGTACTTTACTTGTTGAAGCAGCAGTATCGGGCAATAAATTATCGCCTATTATTGGTATGACCGGATTTTCAGTAGCCCTTGCTATTCCTTTCACCTTGCTGGCTGTTTTCCCGTCAATGCTTGGAAATATGCCAAAATCAGGCGGCTGGCTTAATTCAGTAAAAGTTGTGCTTGCTTTTCTGTTACTTGCTTTTTCATTGAAGTTTTTGATGGTAGCTGATTCAGTTGCACAATGGGGTCTGATGAGTCGTGATGTTTTTATTGCAATCTGGATAGTGATCTTCTCAATGCTTGGATTTTATCTTCTCGGGAAGCTTAAATTCGCTCATGATGACGATTTACCATATATCTCGGTGTCACGTACATTTCTGGCTATTATTTCATTTTCTTTTGTTATTTATATGATCCCCGGCTTATGGGGTGCTCCGTTAAAGTCAATAAGCTCATTTGCTCCTTCTATTACTACTCAGTCGTTCAATTTAAACCGTCCGGCACAAAATGTAGCATTCGTTCAGGGTTCTGACAATAATCAGGAATTATCTGCCTATCAGACCAAGGAAGGTATTTCGGGACTGATAAAATTTCTTGACTACGAAGAAGGAATGGAATATGCCAAAAAGGTTGGCAAACCTATTTTTCTTGATTTTACCGGTCATGGCTGTGCCAACTGCAAAAAAATGGAAGCAGCGGTATGGAGTGATCCACAGGTCATTCAGCGATTGCGTGATAATTACGTGATAATATCACTGTATATTGACGATCGTACTGAGATCCCTAAAGAAAAACAATATGTTTCGGAATTCAGCGGAAAGCGGATCAGAAATATTGGTAATAAATGGAGTGATTTTCAGGCTCAGCGTTATGGTGTGAACTCCCAGCCATATTATGTATTGCTTGATCATGCCGAAAAACAACTGGCAAAGCCATACAGCTTCAATACCAATGTTGACCAGTTCATCCAATTCCTTGATTCAGGCGTAGAAGTTTTTAACAAGTGATACGAATTGTATTTATAAAATAGTCCAAGCTGTTTTGTAAATTACAATCGTTAATGCCGGTGGTTAAAATATTCAGAACAATAAAGCGGAGCGATAATTGGTCTGTTATATTTTGCCATCCGGTAAAATTGGTCTGTTATATTTTGCCATCCGGTATAATTGGTCTGTTATATTTTTCCAATCGGTATAAAAAGTAAAATAGGCAGGGATAATTGGTTGAAATGCCTGCCTGCCAATGGCGTTAGCCAAAAGCAATCTTATTTATTTAGAACACACTCCTCTGATTTTTAAGGGAGGCAGTAGATGTATGGCATAAATCCACCCTCACCTATCCAGAAAGCATTGAAAAAATCAGAAGTCCTTTTGAAGATTTAAAAGAGGTTTTTTTAAATAAATTTGCTTATAAAACCAGCCACAAAGGTTAGGCATCTATGCAAAAGTTGTTATATAGTCCAACTTTTTGGCAGAGTATAAACAAGTTACGGACAAGCAAAAAAAACCACAGCTAAGTTATTTTAGTGAAAAGAATTAAAAAATGTTGATTATAAGTATCAAATATTGGGAATTTTTATTACCTTTGCACGTTGAAAGAACCTATATCAATGAAACTCGGAAAATACGAAATAAATAATATCTATAACGTTGATTGCTTGGTCGGAATGAAAGAATTACCGAGCGAATGCATTGATTTGGTTGTAACTTCGCCACCTTACGACAACTTACGAGATTACAACGGATATTCTTTTGATTTTGAGAATATTGCAAAGGAATTATTTCGTGTTATGAAAAAAGGCGGGGTGGTAGTTTGGGTGGTTGGCGACAAAATTAAAAATGGTGACAGAAGCTTAACAAGTTTTCGTCAATGCCTTTATTTTCAAGAAGTTGGATTTAATGTTCACGACGTAATGATTTACCAAAAAAAGAACACCCCTTTTATGCGTTCCAATGCCTACACGAATTGTTACGAATTTATGTTTGTTTTTTCAAAAGAAAAAGTTACAACATTTAATCCATTGAAAACCAAAACAGCACGAAGCGGATTTGAAAAATTGGTTTTTGACCCGATGAGCGGTTCGGGGACTACTTGTAAAATGGCAGCATAAAAATTAAAAAATGATATGAAGTTAGATTACAGCAATTTAGGAAAATGTCTTGAAAAAATTCTTAAAGCAGACAGACAAGATTGGGATAAATTTCACGAGGATTTTGTTAGAATCCTTGTTGATTTTGGTTATGGTTATTGCCTTACTGTTGAAGAAAAACAATGGTACGATGAGAACAAAAATGAATATAATCAAAATATTAGCGAATTTTCAAATTTTTAAATAAAAAATGTCTGTAAAATTACTTAAAAGCCCTTTTGAAAAAGAATTTCAGTCGATAATAAAGCGCACAAAACACGAAATTGTTTTTTCAAGTCCCTATATCAATGATGCTGGTGTTTCTATTTTGCTTAATTCTGTCAATCCCGCAAACAAATCTATACATATTTTAACAAATTTATCCGCTCAAAATATTGTGGACGATGTTACACAACCAGCAGCTTTGATTAAAATGTATGATGTTTTTAAGCAAACAATAGTTTCAAGTTTAGCAAAATTACACGCTAAAGTTTATATCATTGATGATGATGTAGCAGTAATTACTTCTGCAAATTTGACTTATGGTGGTTTAAAATCTAATTTTGAATATGGAGTTTTCATTGACGATAGAACAACAATAAAAACCGTAAAGCAAGACATATTAGATTATGCTGCTCTTGGACTTATTTATGACAATGAGTTTCTTAAAAAAATATATAAAGAAAGCCAAAAAATAGAAAAAGTTCAAGAAAAACCCGAAAAACAACGAAATGATTTAGAATTAAGAGAACTTCTCGAACAAAAAAAAAGATTGATTCCATTTTAGCAAGTAGCTACAAAGATAAAGAAACAAGACACCGTGTTTTAGCAAAAACAATAAAATTCCTTCTTGAAAGACACAAACAATTAACAACTGCCGAATTATACTCACTTGTTCAAGAAATACACCCTGAAATATGTGATGATAATATCAAATATACTAATGGCGAAAAGAAATGGAAAATTGAAGTTCGTCAAGCACGACATTTTTTAAAAAAACAAGGTTCCGTTACAATGCAAGGTACTTCTCATAATAACATTTGGATGTTAACTGACTTATTAAAATAACCTTAATTACGATGCTTCTTGCATTAATTCAACATTATCTTTAAATCGCCCCAAACCCGTATTACAACTATCACAAATCCATTCTCTTGCTTTGCCTGTATCGTGGTCGTGATCAATCACTAAATTTGCCGTTATATATGGAATTGACGATTTTTTGCAAATCGGACAAACGAAAAATTTTTCAGGCTTAATGTCAGTCATTCGTTTTTTTTCAGATAGTTTTAACGGAATACCGTCAATGACTTTTCGGCATTCTGTACAAGTAGGGCGAGTAGTTTTTCTACCTTGTGCATCAGTCTGATTGATGTCAAAATTTTTGTAATCTTCTTTCAAAATATGACAAACATTACAAATTTTGTATTTATGCGGTTTTCCTGTTTTGGTAACGTCAAGAAACTTAATTTTTGACAATTCAACCTCAATTTTCTTGTTTTTGCCTATAAAAAAAATTTTCGCCTTTGAAGTGGTTATTTTTTCAACGAATCCGACCGAATTTTTCTCTAAATTCTTAACCTTTTCTGTTAAAACAACAAAATCATTCACTTTAATCATGCCTACTTAAATAAATTTGAGTTAAAAAAATCGGAAACAGAAATATTGAACGCTTTGGCAATTTTCTCAATATTGGCAATAGACACATTTCTGCGTCCTTGCTCAATGCTTGCGATGTACGTCCTGTCAAGGTCGCACTCAAAAGAAAACTTTTCTTGACTTATCCCTTTGGCAGTCCTAAGTTCACGTAATCTTTTACCTATTTTTTCTTTAATATCCATACAAAAATTAATTTGCAAAATAAGCATATTGTAGATTTTTGTACAACGGACTATGAGTATCAATGTGGAATTGAAATTGCCTGCCCATAACACTGGATATAATGCAATAACAGAATAACGCTCTCGTATCGAAAGCTTTTTGTAATTTTGTAATCGGCGCTTCATGCGGTCGGTGTGCAAAAAATCCGTCACAACATTTAGCCCCAAACCGTTATCGTCCACCTTATCAAACTCTCCATATTATCTAAACATTTATCGGACAAAACAAAGCTCTACTCCTTATTGACGAAATTGAGACTTTGTTATAAGTTTCGTCAATAATAATTATCTTTGCCGAAAAATATGTAATGATAATACGAGAAACATACCTTAAAAAGCTTCGTCAACTCAAAGACCAAAATATAATCAAGGTTATTACAGGTATAAGACGTAGTGGAAAATCGACACTTATGGAAGCCTTTAAAAACGAACTTCTTACACAAGGTATCCCTGAGAAAAATATCATTTTCCTAAACTTTGAGGAGCGAGAAAATCTGCATTTAACCGATTGGGTTACGCTATATGATGAAATTATAAAGTCTGTAAATCCAAATGAGAAGCATTACATCTTTTTGGATGAAGTGCAGATGGTTAATGATTTTGAAAAACTAATCAACAGCCTTTTTACTAGAAAACATCTCGACCTTTACGTTACAGGCTCAAATGCTTATTTACTAAGTAGCGAATTGGCAACATTACTTTCCGGTAGGTATATCACCATTAATGTACAGCCCTATTCTTTCAAAGAATACTCTTTGGCTTTCAGTGAGGAAAAAAATACGGACCGTCTTTTTCGGCAATATATGAACAGCAGTAGTTTTCCGGAGGCAGTTACCTTGTCGCAAAAAAACAACAATCTGGTAAATGACTATTTGCAATCTATTTACGATACTGTGGTTATCAAAGATATTGCCCAACGGTATAAACTGCGAAATGTTCACAATTTACACCGCATTGTAAGTTTCGTTTTTGATAGTGTTGGCTCCTATCTTTCTCCCACCAATATAGCAGGTGAATTAAGTAAAAACTCGAAAACAAAAATATCGCACAATACGGTAATCAAATATATTGATTTTTTGATTAACTCCTACATTCTGTATCCTGCACCACGTTACGATATTAAGGGAAAAGAATTGCTCACTACCAATGAAAAGTTTTATGTAGTGGATTTGGGTCTGCGAAACATAACAAGTTCCAATAAATACGATGCTGATTTAGGGCATAAACTTGAAAATATGGTATTCTTTGAACTCCTGAGACGAGGAGGAAAAGTATTTGTTGGAAAAAACTATGATAAAGAAATAGATTTCGTTGTTCAAAAGCCAAAAAACCAAAGAGAGTATTACCAGGTAGCCTTTACTGTTAATGACGAAAAAACATTAAAAAGAGAGATTTCGGCATTTAGCCATATTAAAGATAATTATCCAAAATTTCTCTTGACTCTCGATTTTGACAATACGAATATATACGGTATTCAAAAATTAAACGTGATTGATTGGTTGTTGACCGAAGAAGAAATTTAATATAGTACAAAAAAGGGCGAGGCGATAACAAGCGGTTTACCTCTGGTGCTACTACGTGGTGAACGCAAGCCGGGCTAACTTCTTTGATTTAACATTTTCGGTAAAAAGCCGCCAAAACGTTATAGCCAATATTAAAACGACAGTTCCAATACTAACAGATAAAATATGCCATTTACTTTCTCACATCTGGCGATAGTTTTACCACTAACTTACTTTCCAAAAAAGTGGTTTTCTATAACTGGACTTGTAATTGGAAGTCTGACACCGGACTTTGAATATTTTTTACGAATGCGAATCAAAAGTAACTACAGCCATACACTTGACGGACTTTTTTGGTTTGACCTGCCGTTGGGGATTTTACTTGCTTTCGTTTTTCACGATATTGTTCGCAATAAGCTGTTTGACAACTTACCTCCATTTTTTAAGTCCAGATTTTCAGTGTTTAAACAATTTGACTGGAACGGACATTTTAAGAAAAACTGGTTTGTAGTTGCAATCTCAGTTATTATAGGTGCAAGTTCCCACATACTTTGGGACAGTTTTACACATAAACACGGTTACTTTGTGCAGACAATTCCGGCATTAATAAATACCGTTGATTTATTTAACGTAAAAATTCCGATTTTTAAGATATTACAACATTCAAGCACAATCATTGGCGGACTTGTAATTGCCTTTGCTGTTTTCAAACTACCAGCAAGCAAAACAGAAAATGAAAAGGTAAATTTGAAATACTGGGCAATTTTTGCAGGAATAACGTTGATAATAATTGCAATTAGACTTTTAAGCGGACTTGACATCAAACAATACGGAAATTTAATTGTAAATGGAGTTTCAGCAATGTTAATCTCATTAATTTTGACACCATTAATAACAAAAAGAAATAAAAACTGGCTATAGCAAGCGGTTTACCTCCGGCGCTATTACGTGGTGAACTCAAGCCGGGCAAACATCTTCGATTGAACATTTTCGATAAAAGGCCGCAAAAACGTAATAGCCAATGATAAGAGAAAAAGCCTCGAAGCTAATAGAAACAGAGTCAAGTTATTATTTTTCTATGTGCGGTGAAAAAAGAAATTATTTAACGCAAATTTGCGATAAATAATTAGTACATTTTTCGCATAATTAGTTTCCGGCAATGGCAAAATACATTTACGAACATAAAAACTGGACAGATTTTACCTGGCGGGATAAAGCCATAAACGCTGTGTTTGGTGAGGTTCGCTTAATGCAAGGCAAAATCATTGGACAAATGAACGCTTTGGGATTTTCTGCCAAAGAAGAAGCAACATTAGCGGCATTAACTTTAGACGTAGTAAAATCTTCTGAAATAGAAGGTGAGCTTCTCAATTATGACCAGGTACGCTCTTCCATAGCAAGGCGTTTGGGCATTAACACCGCAGGACTTATACAAAGCAACCGTTATATTGAAGGCATCGTAGAAAAGATGCTTGATGCTACCCAGCATTACGATTTGCCTTTAACCGAAAAACGCTTGTTCGGTTGACACGCAGCACTTTTCCCCACAGGATACAGCGGACCTTACAAAATAGAAACTGGCAAATACCGAACAGGTGAAATGCAAGTGGTTTCGGGTGCAATGGGCAAAGAAAAAGTCCATTACGAAGCTGTAGCACCAAAATTGGTTAAAACTGAAATGGACAAATTTTTAGATTGGTTTAATAATGATAAGCAACTTGACCCTGTACTGAAGGCTGCTATTGCTCATTTTTGGTTTATCATCATTCACCCTTTTGATGGCGGTAACGGACGTATAGCCAGAGCCATAACCGATATGTTACTTGCACGTGCAGAAAGTAGTGGCGAACGTTTTTACAGTATGTCAAACCAAATTTTAATAGAACGCAAACGCTATTACCAGGTATTGCAAAAAGTACAATACAGCACAGGTGACATTACCGAATGGCTAGAATGGTTTTTGCATTGCCTTAAAAACGCAATGCTCGCCACCGAACATACAACACAACAAATATTGCGTAAAGCTGAATTTTGGAAGCTGCACGAACATACGCCAATCAATGAAAGACAAAGAACTGTTTTAAATATGCTGTTTGATGGATTTGATGGCAAACTACAGACAAGCAAGTGGGTTAAAATCACCAAAGTTTCAACAGATACAGCATTGCGTGACATCAAGGATTTAATAGAAAAAGGTATTTTACAAGAAACTAAGGAAAGAGGACGAAACACAAATTATGAACTGACAAACTTTAAAAAAGAATAACCACCGGCTATAACGGCCGGTTTCGCATCAGGCATGTCGAACTGGAACGTTCGATATCTTTTGTATATTTGAGCTTTGTTACTCACTTTGAATCCCGTAAATACGGGATCCCGTACGAACACAAGGCTGTAAAGACATTATTGGTAAATATAAGAGACATGGTAATATTCCAGGGGGAAATGAGTTATTACAAAACATCAAACTAAAAATTAAGACATGAGAAAACTATTGTCAATCATTACAGCCTTTCTGCTGTCAATGGCAGTTTCAGCTCAAAATGGATTTTACCTTGGATATGAAAATGGTGGGCTATTTGAGAGTTATAATTATGTTAACAGCAAGGCCAAAACCCTGACACAATCTTCAATTGGTGGAATTTTGGGTGGTTATGCAGGATTTAAACACAATTCATACACTGTAGAAACAGGTTTTTACGCCCTTCTTTCTTCACACCCGATGGTTGTCTACAACTATAGAACTTCTGAGGTAAGTAAGTCTGCTTCAATGAGTAACGGACAGGAAAGCTTTCTGATCCCTCTTCGTTTTGGAAAGGAGTTTTTGGTGGCCGGAGACAAAATATTCATCAAACCTGAAATAGGTTTTAATTGTATGGTTTCTCGTGATTATTCTGAGAATCAAACAATAATGGGATGGGGTGAAAATGTTTCAGCTTTTCCCGGTGACAACAATTATGTAGCCACAGGGTCAGATTCTACAAGAGCTTACGGATATATTCCATCAAAAACTAATTTCAGCGTAGAGCCGGGTATTGCGTCAGGCTATCGTTTTAAAAAGAAAGCAGACATATATTTGAAACTCAGCTATCTTGCTAATTTCAACCCATCATATTACGAAACTATTACTCATTACTCGCAAACCGAAACAGTTTATGCGACCAGAAATATGTCAAACGCAATTCTGTTTCAGATAGGATTGAAATATTATTTCGTAAAACGGGAATAAAAGGATTACATAGTCATAACAACCTCTGTGCCTAACAGCTTGTAAAAAAGAAGTTTAAAGCCGTTTTATCAACACCTTAACACTAAATTAAAAAAAATTAATCCAATAAAATAAATAATAATGAGAAAAATAATTTATGCTTTTATCTTATCACTGACTTTATATTCATGTTCTACGAATGATGGTAAAATAAAAATTACAGGAAAAGTTCAGGGTTTCCCTGATAGTACGAAGTTGATTCTAATGAATTGGGAAACTAATCAGAGATTAGACACTACGTACATATTGAACAACAAATTCGGTTTTACAGTTGCTAATACAAAACCCTGTTTTCATGGAATTTTTATTGGAGAAGTTCCTGAATTAGAATATTTGCCTCTTTTTATAGAAAGTACTGACATAAAGATAACCGGGGTAAAAGGAAAAATGAAATATGCCAAAGTTACAGGAGGCGAAATACAAAAACAGAAAAATGACTACTTAAATTCCTCTCTTCCATTGGAATACAGGATGGATAGTATAACCAAAGAATTAATGAATGCTTTTCAGCAACAGGATAATGACAAAATCGAAGCCTTAGATAAACAGCAAACAAAGATCATTAATGAAAGAATAGATTTTGGAGTACTTTATATCAAAGAAAATCCTGATAATCTTTATAGTGCTTTTGTCTTAGAAGGATTTTTACCAGGTCTTCCAAAATCTGAAATCAAAACACTTTATGAAAACCTGTCTCTTACAGTTAAAGAGTCTGAATACGGGAAAACCATTGCTCATTGGCTGAAACTTCATAAGTTGACTCAAGTTGGGGATATAGCAGAGAACTTCTCATTGCCTGACATTCACGGGAATGAAGTGAGTTTAAAGGATTTTCAGAATAAGTTTGTTTTATTGGAATTCTGGAGAGTAGATTGTATAAACTGCGTGGCAGAAAATAAAAATATCATAACTGAGTATGAAAAATATAAGGAAGAGGGTTTAGAAATAGTTAGTATAGCAGGCGGTAAAAACATTGATAATTTAAAGGAAGCATCTGACAGGTCTTTTATTGAATGGCATTCATTATTAGATAAAGATTCTGAACTTGGAAATGTTAGTTCAAGATATGGTGTAACCCTTGTTCCTGCGAATTTTTTAATTGACCCGTCAGGAGTTATCATTGCAAAAGATCTAAAAGGCGATGAATTAGGAGATAAGCTGAAAGAAATATTTCAGAATTAAATACTGCTTACAACATACAATATAGAACTGGTGTATTTCAGTGGGTTAGCAAATCCTGAGATTATGCCAACGTTCCCCATTTTGGTTACTAACGTACTCAAAAAAAACCAAAAGTTAATGTTATAACGATTGTAAATACAAATCGTATTAATTGCGTTTCGATGAGCAATAAGTGAATTAAGCGGTTAAGAGATTGTAATTTTGTAAAAAGCCAAAATATGAACACATGTCTTAATTACACAATGGGTTAATATTATACCTTGTGTTTACGAATGTTGTATATTTGGGTTCGTGAATAAGATAAAAACCCTGGTAATAATAATATTTTCATTAATCATTATGACATCATTTGGACAAAACGGATTAAAAGAAGGAAATTATTTTTTGTTATTGAAGAATAAAGAAGAAATCTCGCTGAATACATTTGAAGATAACAAGATCGTTGAAAAGAACATTTTCCCAATCACCCGGAAATCTATCTTTACGACTGACCAAGAAGAAAGAGTAGCAATTCTTGACACAGCAAAAAAAATTGTTGCGCTCTATGAAATCAAAACTTCAAAAGAATTTAAACTTTCTATTCCTTACGATATTAAGCCAAAAACTATTTTATTGAACGATGACAACCTATTCATCGGTGGGAAAATGGGAAAAGAAATTCTTGTTCAGTATCATGTACAAAGCCAAAAATGGTATCAGCTTGAAATTCCGCATAAAATTGCCATTTTGGGAAAAGCCGTAGATGATCTGGTTGTTAATGATAGCATGTTAATAGCCATTGACAATATTATAAGTCCTCAATATGTATTGTTTTATAATTTGAATTAGCAGGTAAACTTGAATTTTTGCATTTCAGGGAACTGAAGTCAAACAGTAGTTATGAAGACATATATCAATGTAGGATTACGCCTGAATATCTTGGGATAAGATCAACGACCATGAATCATGGATACATGTACGAGCATATTACAATATATGCCGACCTTGACTTGACAAAGAGTTTTGCTATTTCATCAGAATTTAAACAGAAGGAAAATTTTACTGATTTCATTCTGTTCAAGGATAAACTATTTATTGCTAACAGGAAAAAAGGACTGGGCGTGTTTGAAATTAAAAACTCCTATTTTAAGAAAAGTAAAGACGAGTCCTTTGCCTTCAATACCTCAGTAAGTGAAAACAAGATCAAATACACACAATTTAAAAATGAAGAAATAATACGGCTTACAAAGATCCCGAATGAGTTTAAAATTATACTAACCATCAAAAGTAAAGATGGCAAAATCAGATATGAAATAATCGGTATGCAGATGTAGAAATACAGGGTAACAGCCAGTTTTGTGTCAGGCAGGCTGATATGTAACCCCGGAACTTCATGCTTTTATCAAAGTTTCTGATTGATTGTCAGTTTAGTTCTCAGGAATACTTCCCCCCTCAATGTATATATTAATTGAAAACTATACCACCTTCCCGTTGAAAAGTATACCACTTATTGAAGTTAAACCAGTTGCTTTGCAAATACAACAGCAACACAAAAACGATGATAAACATGGATACAAAACA
>Ga0302241_1000081_pt1 | contig 104975 bp, 98 predicted proteins | sample AAG_UR_Arg_MG_FD_193532 | JGI IMG/M metagenome (GOLD analysis project Ga0302241, IMG submission 193532) | Enriched activated sludge microbial communities from anaerobic digester in WTTP, New Holstein, Wisconsin, United States - AAG_UR_Arg | ecosystem: Engineered > Bioreactor > Anaerobic >... | reverse complement strand
ATAGAGAAAGGGCCACACCTGTTCCCATCTCGAACACAGAAGTTAAGCCTTTCATCGCTGATGGTACTTGGGGGGCAGCCCCCTGGGAGAGTAAGTCGTCGCCGGGTAAATAAAAACGGACATTTGCATTAAGCAGATGTCCGTTTTTTATTGTAGAGGGTAGTCTGTAAATAATTTGTGTTCACGGCCAACTAAAGTTGCTTAGGTTCCAAACAAATGTTAGAATTAAAACAAATGTACATACAATTAACGGGGGACCTTTTATGGATATATTTGATCAGAAAAAAGAGAACAAATCATTGACGACTATTATCTTTGATAGAGTCAGAGATGATATTTTGAGCGGTAAATATGTGACGGGCGAAAAAATTGTAGAGGCCAAGCTGGCTGATGAGCTTGGGGTCAGCAGAACACCTGTTAGAGAAGCTTTGAAACAACTGGAGTTGGATGGTTTGGTTGAGAACCTTCCAAACAGAGGTGTTATTGTAAAAGGCATCACTGACCAGGATATCAGCGATATTTATACAATCAGACTTGCTATTGAAGCGATTGCTGCTAAATGGTCTATTCATCGAATGGAGAAAGCAGAATTAGATCAATTGAGAGAAATCTTTGAACTAATGGAATTTTATGCAGCTAAACAAGATGTTGATAAATTTTTCGAGTTGAATACCATTTTTCATGAAACCATTTATCATGCGACGAAAAGCAGATATTTAGAACATTTATTAAAGGATTTTCAGCTCTTTATCAAGTCCACCAGGAATGCATCTCTTCGAATGGAAGGCAGAATGGATAAGGCCCTTACAGAACACAGAACCATTCTCGAGGCATTCATAAGCAGAGATGAGGAACGGGCTGTTGAATCCATTACCAAGCACATATCTAATTCTCGAGCAAATGTGGATCGAATTAGAAATATTCCTGAAGATCAGAAATAAAGTTAATATCGAGTTAAATATTATGTAAGGACCTCTGCAGCTGGATCTAATTTAGCTGCAGATTTTTTTTGTTATGGAGTAAAGGTCATTCATGGCAATAAGGCACAGACTTATCCAATAATTGCTTAATCACATATGATTTTTTATTAACGATCAAATAGACGAGATTATTAAAGTTGTTTTTGATATAATGGACTAAGTATGCAAATGATGTGAGGTGTTGTGATTGACGGAAGAAAGACGCAATAAAATTGCTGCCATACTTCATGAAAGTGAGGAGGCTGTCACGGGGTCAAGTCTTGCGAAGCTATTTAATGTAAGTCGACAGGTGATTGTTCAGGATATTGCAGTTCTTCGGGCTTCAGGACTTCAGATCGTGTCAACATCCAACGGCTATTTAATCCCAAAGCCTAGGATCAGATCCCACATAAGAACCCTGCAGTCATTCCACAGCGGCTTGGAGTCACTGGAAGAAGAACTGTCAATCATCGTGGATCTTGGAGGCAGGGTTATAGATGTGATGGTAGAGCACCCTGTCTATGGTGAGATCGTCGTCGCACTGATGATCAACAGCCGAACAGACCTCGAAGCGTTTATCAGAAAGGTTCGAAATTCTGACGCCATGCCATTGGCTTCTCTGACGGACGGGAAACACTATCATACTATTGAGGTTCCGAATAGTGGTGTATTTGACATGATTGAGGCAAAATTGAAAGAGCGTGGATTTATTCCCTTGTAAGTAGGGGAAAGTCCGCACATTTTTTTACCTAAGGGTGACAAGACACCTGATTATACAAGTGAAGGATGTGTACATGAAGTGTCATTAAATTTGATTGAAAGAATTCTGAAACTCAAAGAGGAAAAAAACGCACTGATTATGGCGCACAATTACCAAATCCCTGAGGTTCAAGAGATTGCAGATGTTGTTGGCGACTCCTACATGTTGGCTAAGTATGCCCAAAGTACAGATAAGGATTGTATAATTTTTTGTGGTGTTCATTTTATGGCGGAGAGTGCAAAAATACTTAATCCTTCCAAGAAGGTGATCCTTGCAAATCCTGATGCGGGATGCCCTATGGCGGACATGGTCGAACCAGCGGCATTGAGTGAGTTTAAGAAAAAGTATCCGGGGGTCCCTGTGGTGGCTTATGTCAACACATCGGCAGAAGTAAAAGCTTTGAGCGATTTGTGCTGTACATCTTCCAACGCAGTGTCGCTGATCAAGGCTATGAAGGAAGATAAGATTATCTTCCTTCCTGACAGAAACCTGGGGAGATTTGTGGCCCAGCAGATCCCTGAGAAGGAGGTCATTCTTTGGGATGGCTTCTGCATTACTCACGAACGCGTCGAGGAGGAAGACGTGATTAAGGCAATTGAGGCGCATCCGGAGTCCAAAGTTCTCATGCATCCGGAGTGCAATCCTGCTGTGTGGAAGTACGCGGATTATATGGGGAGTACGGCACAAATTATTGATTATGCAGCCCATTCGGAGGATCAAAGTTTCATTATAGGTACAGAAGCAGGCATTTTGCATTCATTGAAGAAGGTTGCACCGGAAAAGACATTCCATTTACTGTCAGGCTGTCTGGTATGCCAGAATATGAAAAAGACGACGCTGGCGGATGTGGAAAAAGCTCTAAATGGCGGCGTTCCTGAGATTGTCATGGAGGAGGACTTGAGGCAGCGCGCGGAAGGTGCACTTTTAAGGATGTTGAATCCCAATGGCTAGACGGTATTTGACGGAGGTTTGCCTGAATGCAGAAACCCCATATTATGATGTTGTGATTGTTGGTGCCGGTGTCAGCGGTTTATATTTGGCTGCAGCTCTGCCGCTGCATTATAAGGCTCTGGTTCTTTCAAAGGACAGTTTATCTGTTTGCAACAGCCAATTGGCACAGGGTGGTGTCGCTCTTACATTGAACGGGGAGCTAAACAGCCACATTGAGGATACCTTGGCGGCTGGCGCTTATATGAATGACTTGCGTGTGGTCAAAGCCATGGTCAGCGAGAGTGAAAAGGTCCTTGGCCGGTTGCTTGACTATGGCGTGGAATTTGATAAAGACGAGGGAAATAAGCTGAATATGACCATGGAGGGCGGCCATAGAAAGCGCAGGATTGTGCATTCGCGGGACACAACGGGGATGGCTTTAATGGAGGCGCTGATCCGGAGGGTACGAGGCTGTCCGAACATTGAAGTACTTGAGTATGCTTTTGCCATAGATTTGATCTCAGATCACAATGGCAGTCTTGGCGTCTCATACAGTATAAAAGGCCTCAACCAATGCGTGGCTTCAAATGCAGTTGTGTTGGCGACAGGAGGCATAGGCGGATGGTTTTCGAGAACGACCAATGCACCGGTTGTTACCGGAGATGGCTTGGCTATGGCATTGAGAGCGGGGGTTCCTTTAAGAGACGCGGCTTACATTCAATATCACCCGACAGCATTTAAACTTAAAGCGGGTGGCTATTTCCTAATTTCTGAGGCTGTAAGGGGAGAAGGCGGCCATCTGATCAATAGCGCCGGCGTGAGGTTTATGAAGGGTGTTCATCCTTTAATGGAACTGGCGCCTAGAGACGTGGTCTCCAAGGCGATTCATGACCAGTTCAGTACTGGGTCTGAAGTCTTTGTAGATGTCAGACATTTGGAACCTGTGTTCTTCCAGACAAGATTCCCGAATATTTATAAGGTTTGTGTTGAGAATGGCATTCATCCTGAAACTATGCCGATTCCGATCGAGCCTGTCGAACATTATCATATGGGTGGTGTCATGGCGGACAGTACCGGCGCTACACCGGTCAAAGGTCTTTATGTTACCGGTGAGGCGGCTGGAACAGGCTTTCATGGGGCAAATCGATTGGCGAGCAATTCGCTTTTGGAATGCATGGCACTGAGTGAGTGCATTGTCAGAGTCTTGGAAACCAAGAAGCCCCAAAAACCATTGGTCAAGGCGTACAAAGCGACCCCGCAATTGGTTCTGGATTCTGACAAACCTAATATCTCGAAGTACGCGCTCCGCGAGATTTTTGATACTGCGCTTCCTCTGGTCAAGCACAATGATATTCTTGAAAATGCACTTGAAAAAATAAAGATAGCTTTTGAGGACATTGAAAACACTGAACTGACAACAACAGAGGAATTTGAAGTCTTCAATGGTCTACAGATCGCGAAGGCGCTGATCCTGGATGCGCTTTCAATCAAAAAATCTGTTGGGAGCTTTGTGATTGAATAATTCTACTGGCATGAAGGGAGAGTATCCATTGATCAAGCTGATTTTAAAAGACATTGTCGATCAAGGACTGAAAGAGGATCTGCATTACATTGATTTGACAACGGATTTGCTTATTTCACCAGAGGATGTCAGCAAAGCGAGAATTGCATTCAAAGAAGACGGCGTTCTTTGTGGCACACCGGTGATTGAAGCCGTTTTCGAAGCACTGTCACCCGGACAGATGCGGTATACCTATTACAAGAGTGAGGGCGAGATGTTGTCAAAAGGTGATTCGGTCGCCGAAATAGAAGGACCGACACACGCTCTCCTAAAAGGTGAACGCCTGTGTTTGAACCTCTTGCAGCGTATGTCAGGCATTGCGACTGTTTCCAGACAGTATGCCGAGACGGTTCAACATACGAGCGTAAAAGTAGTAGACACCCGTAAGACGACGCCGGGACTCAGAGCCCTTGAGAAATATGCCGTCAGATGCGGTGGGTGCTTCAACCACAGGTTCAATCTATCGGAAGGGGTTCTGATCAAAGATAACCACATTCAAGCGTGTGGCGGCATCAGAGAGGCCCTTGAAGCCATCAAAGGCAAGGTTGGCCATACGGTAAAACTTGAGATCGAAGTTCAGGATTTAAAGGGTATGGAAGTGGCCATCAATGCAGGTGCGGATATTGTTATGCTGGACAACATGAGCGTCGAACAAGTACGTGAAGCGGTGGTGCTCAACGATCATCGCGTCGTGCTGGAGGCCTCAGGCGGCGTGACCCTTGAAACGCTCAAAGCACTTGCGGAGACTGGGGTTGATGTGATTTCCTCTGGTGCTTTGACACATTCTGCACGCGCACTTGACATCCACATGAAATTTATAGGCTGAGGGACGAAAACCATGGGAAAAAAAATTAGAGATTACTTGATTAAAACTTTAAATGGCATGGCACTTGGCCTGTTTGGCTCCTTGATTATTGGACTGATTCTGAAGCAAATAGGTGATTACGGCGGCATAGCGGCACTGACGACCTTTGGCAGGGTCGCGCAGTTTATGATGGGACCGGCTATAGGCGGCGCTGTAGCGTATAGTGTCGGCGCCAAGCCTTTGGGAATTTTCGCATCTATGGTCGCGGGTGCGGTCGGCGCCGGGACTGTGGGTCAGAACGCCGCCGGAGATTTTATCGTCAAGATTGGAGAGCCTATGGGTGCTTTTGTTTCGGCCTTGGCGGCGGCGGAATTTTCCAAACTGATCAGCGGAAAAACGAAGGTAGATATTGTCCTTGTGCCTGCATCGACCATCATAGTCGGTGGTATGGTAGGCCTCTTTGTGAGTCCGGTGATTGCGGCGCTTATGAAGTCCATCGGCCAGGTCATTAACCTTGCGACAGAGCTGCATCCGGTGCCAATGGGTGTTCTGGTTGCGGTCATAATGGGGATTGTCTTAACGCTCCCAATCAGCAGCGCTGCCCTCGCGATTTCTCTGGGACTGAGCGGTCTGGCGGGCGGGGCCTCACTTGTGGGCTGCTGCGCGCAAATGGTTGGCTTCGCTGTGGCGAGCTACAGGGAGAACGGGTTTGGGGGGCTGATCGCTCAAGGCCTCGGCACGAGCATGATTCAGATTCCAAACATCATACGAAATCCAAAGATATGGATTCCGCCCATCCTGACCAGTGCGCTATTGGGGCCTATTGCAACAGTTGTGTTCAAAATGGAAAGCAACTCAGTGGGTGCCGGCATGGGAACGAGCGGTCTGGTCGGTCAGTTTGGCACAGTAGCGGTTATGTCAGAAACGACAGTGTTCACAACCATTTTGATTAAAATGATCGTTCTTCATTTCCTTCTGCCGGCAGGATTGACCCTGATTTTTTCTGAATATATGAGAAAAAAGGGCTGGATCAAGAGCGGGGACATGAAACTATAGTTTGTTCATAGAGGAAAACTTGGGCGTGGAAGCGGGTGTCTGACATCCGCTTCCATATCTTTTTTGCAGTAATGAGAAATTAAGAATGTTGGTACCATCGGCATTTGTTTTTGGCAGCGACGTTCTTATTATTTCACTTTGTCCCCCTACATCTTGTGGTCGGGATCCCAAAACTTGTGTCAAGAATATGTAAATAAAAATTCCATTTTCGTTAATTTTACATGAATCTCATCGATATTATGACAACTGCGGGGAGGTTATCAACAAGCAAACTGTTGATAAGTTGATAAGAAGTTACAAATTTCGAGTTTTAGCAGTAAAGATTGCATTTTTTTTGGCATGTATTATAATAACTGTGGACAACAATGAGGGAGGAGGGAAATTCCAATGTCATTGTCTATGCTGGACAATCGCCCCATTGGAATCTTTGATTCCGGGATGGGGGGCATTTCCGTCCTTGGTGAAGCCATCCGACAGATGCCAAATGAAAAGTTTATCTATTACGGGGATTCTGCTAATGCGCCTTATGGTGAGAAGACGACGGCGCAGATCATCGACTTATCAGATCGTGTTTGTGAGAAGCTGATAGCCTATGACGTCAAAGCCATTGTGATTGCCTGCAATACTGCGACTTCAGCAGCAGCGGAATATCTCAGAGAGAAATTCGCCCAGATTCCAATCCTGGGCATGGAGCCTGCTTTAAAACCCGCAGTCCAAGAGCACCCCCATGGCACCATTGTGGTCATGGCGACTGAGGTGACACTGCGTGAAAAGAAATTCGCGGCGCTGATGCAGAGAACCGCTGCTCAGGCCAAGGTGATCAAGCTTCCTTGCCCAAGTCTCGTACGAATGGTCGAACGCAGCGTCGTGACCAGTCCCGAAGCTGAGCTAGAGATCACAAACTGCTTTCAGGGAATTGACACAGACAGCGTAAACGCCGTTGTACTTGGGTGCACCCATTTCGTCTTTCTGCGCAAAGCCATTAGGACTCTGTTTGGCGGCAGCCTTCAGATTTATGACGGCAATGCGGGCACAATCAATAATCTCAAGATGACCCTGGAGCAGAAGGGCATGCTGACACACTCGGAAAATGAAGGCGGAGTCACGCTGCTTAATTCAAAGAATGACGCATACAATCTTCAGATGCAGCAGCTCCTCGATCTTTACGAGCAGGTCGTCATCTGACAATAAGAAAATAGAAATTCTGGTAAGGTAGGTTGTGAAAAATTATGAAACAATGGATTAAATGGCTTTCCAAACTGATCTGGATCCAGGAGGAACCAACGCCGCCTCTTGAAAAAATGCTGATTGGCGGACACATTCATCAAACGACAATGAAATCCAAATTTCAGAGGTAGTGGCCCTTGGAGACTGAAAACAAGCTGCAAACCCCTGAAGCGTTGGAATCGAGAATACAGGTTTTATTGGACCGACAGCTCTTTGATGACACGGAGTCCAATCTGATCCGGCTCCGTTATGGGATTGGGATCGAGCAGCCTCTGCCGCCGTCAGAAATTGCCAGAGTCATGAAAATCAAGGCGAAAGTGCTGGAAGCTCTGGTGGACCAGGTAGACAGAAAGATCTTCAATCATCTGAAAAATGAACTTTAAGCTAAAGGCAATTTGGGTGGGATGTGGGGTTACCATGACCATCGGCAAAAGCAGGAAGCATTAAGCTTTGAATTTTGAGTTCTGTCTTGCAGAATCTGGCGTCTTGTGCTATGATATCTGCAATCAAAGCAGTGATGAGGAATAGTAAGCAGAGCATCCGTCAAAGAGAGCCGGTGGTGGTGGAAACCGGTACGAGATGAACGCTGAATCCGCCTCGGAGCCTCCGGGTAATGCCGGACGCGTGGCACACGTTACAGTGCTGTTGAGAGGACGTCGCGAAAACTGGCGGCGTCAATCAGGGTGGCAACGCGGAGAGCAGGCTCTTCGTCCCTAGGATCGGGACGAGGGGCTTTTTTATTTGCATCATTATCAACCCGGTCGAATCAAGCCTATCATGAAAAACAAACAGTTGAGGAGGTTTTATTATGTTGGATATTCGAAGAATCAGAGAGGATTTCGAAAACATCAAGAACAGAGTCGCATCCAGAGGGAACGGGGACTTTGAGATTGACCAAGTGATCGTACTCGACAATGAGCGTAAAGAAATTCTGGTAAAAGTCGAAAAGATGAAAAACGAGCAAAAGACGGCCTCCAAACAAATTCCGGTTCTTAAGAAGAACGGCGGCAATGTGGACGCCCTCATGGAAGAGATGAAGCAGCTCGCAGATGAAATCAAGGTCATGGACGAGCGCGTCTCCGTCATTGAAGCTGAGTTGAAAGACAGACTTCTCAACATTCCAAACGCGCCGCACGAAAGCAACCCGGTTGGCACGAGCGACGCTGACAACGCAGTCTACAGAGTGTGGGGAGAACCAACTGCATTTGATTTTGAAGCTAAAGCCCATTGGGATGTCGGCATGGACCTCGGTATTCTGGACTTTGAACGCGCGACCAAAATTGCCGGCACAAGATTCACAATCTACAAAGGACTTGGCGCAAAGCTGGAGCGGGCGCTGATCAACTTCATGCTGGATCTGCACACCGAACAGCACGGCTACACGGAAATCCTGCCGCCATTTATGGTCAACCGCGCGGCTATGACGGGCACCGGTCAGCTGCCTAAATTTGAGGACGACATGTTCCATGTACCGGCCAAAGACTTTTTCCTGATTCCAACAGCAGAGGTTCCTGTGACCAATATGTATCTGGATGAAATACTGGACGACAGCATGCTGCCGCTTTATCACACGGCTTACACGCCTTGCTTCCGCAAAGAGGCAGGCTCAGCCGGCAGAGACACCCGCGGCCTGATTCGTCAGCATCAGTTCAACAAAGTCGAGCTTGTCAAATTCGTCAAGCCTGAAACGTCTTATGATGAGCTTGAAAAGCTCCTCGGAGAAGCCCAGGAAGTCCTGAAGCTGCTCAAAATTCCTCATCGCGTCGTCCAGCTGTGTACGGGTGACCTCGGCTTCAGCTCCGCGAAAACTTACGACATTGAAGTCTGGATGCCAAGCTATGGCCGCTATGTGGAAATCAGCTCATGCTCCAACTTCGAGGATTACCAGGCACGCCGCGCCAACATCAGATACAGGGACAAAGACACCAAAAAGGTCAGCTTCGTCCACACACTGAACGGCTCAGGCCTTGCCATTGGCAGAACCAACGCAGCAATCCTCGAGAACTACCAGCAGGCGGACGGCAGTGTCGTCATTCCTGAAGTGCTCCGCCCTTACATGAGAGGCGTCGAAGTTATCAAGTAGGATTTGATCTGCTTCAAAGCTTAAAACGGGTGGCCGATGGTGACGTTCGCCAGTTCTCGCCTCCCGCTTAAAGAAAAGAAGACGGTGCCAATTGGCCAGTTTAACACAACCTGGCCACAGGTACCGTCTTTCTCTGTTATAGGAGTTTTCTTAACGGGTGAGCGGAATGGCTTTTTCCAGAAGCACTATTAAAGTGACGCCGCAAAAGCCGCCAGCTTCGCCATGCCTTCTCTCAAGGTCTCTTCGCTTGCAGCCGTAGATGCCCGAACGTAATTGTCCAGACCAAAGGCAATCCCCGGAACCAATGCGAGCTGGAACTTTTCAAGCAGAAGGTCGCAAACCTGGATGGATAGGCTTTCCGCTTCAGGCAGTTTTGACTTGAACGCGCTGACATCAATGAACACGTAGAACGCGCCCTGCGGTCGGACAAAGTCAATGCCCTCAATCTCGGACAGAAGGCCGCTGACGAGGTCTCTTCTCTTGGCGTAGGCGTTCTTCATGATGACCATGTCTTCTTTGCAGCTCAGGGATTCAAGGGCTGCGTACTGTGAAATGGTCGCCGGGTGTGACACCAGGTGCCCCTGAATGGTCGCCATTGCTTTGGCAATTTCTCGCGTGCTTGCAGTGTAGCCAATTCTCCAGCCGGTCATGGAGGTCGACTTGGACATGCCGTTGATGGTGATGGTCATAGCCTTAATGTCACTGGACAAAGATGCAACGGAAGTAAATTCCTGATCAAAGACTATTTTTTCATAGATTTCGTCCGCAATGATGTAGACGCCTTTACTGACGAGGTATTCCGCTATTGGCAGAAGCTCTTCACGGCTGTAAACAGCGCCGGTAGGGTTGGAAGGATTCGTGATGAAGACGGCCTTGGTGCGGTCGTTGATGCATCCAGCCAGGTCTTCCACGGTAACCTTGAAATCGTTGGATCTCTGGGTTTCGACGAAAACCGGTACGCCGCCGGTCAGCTTGACCATCTCCGGGTAACTGACCCAATAAGGCTTGGGAATGAGCACTTCATCTCCCGGATCGAGCAGCGCCATCAGCGCGTTGGTGATGGAATGCTTCGCGCCGCTGGACACGACGATCTCATCTGCTTTGTATTCGATTTGGTTTTCTTCTTTGAGTTTGAGGCAAATCGCTTCCCTGAAGTCGCGCACCCCTTCTGCGGCGTCATATTTGGTCTTGTTCATCTCAATGGCCTTGATTCCGGCAGCCTTGGCGCGGTCCGGCGTAAAGAAGTCAGGCTCCCCAATGCTCAGATTGGTGATGGCAATCCCGTTTTTCTTCATTTCGTTGACCTTAGTGCTGATGCCGATGGTAAAGGAAGGCGTAATGGCAGCAAGTTTTTTAGAAAGCAATTTAGTTCCTCCAATCATGTTTTGTGGATATGTTCATCATACCTACTTAATTTGTGATAAAATAGTACCGTTGATGAGCATTCATTATGGATGTCATTATATCAGAAAAATTCATCTGGGGGGAGTCATCAATGTCGCCAGTTCAAATAGTCACGCTAGTCGTCGTGAGCGCCATAGTTTTGAGCAGCCTGCTGGTTTTTCTGATAGATCTCTGGAAAATGAGAAAGGCTCTGGACCGCGCTCAGCCGGTTGAGCCAAAACCGCGCCCGAGCACTACATTGCGTAGGCGTCCCCGAGACAGTCGAAGTCCGAGCGCGAACAGGGACAGAAATAAGGATCGGTTTAAGGTCATCAAATAACAGGGGGCACCATGGGAACATTCGAAAGAGAAACGGTTAAGAGAAAACCGGTGGGAACGCTGAAATTACTAGTTGCCATTGGTCTTATTATGTTAGCGGTCAATGTATTGGTTCAATTATTAAACTTGCTGCCATCCGGTTTAAATAGAGCGGTTTCTGTCGTAGTGATCATTTTAAGTTTCGCCATTGTTTGGAAGATGATCGCTCATAATGGAGAATCTTTTACTTACAAGATTTCTGAGGAACAAGGGCTTTTAGTGATTGAGCGGCAAATGGGCCGGTCGAGCACCTCCTTTTTCAGTCTAAATCTAAGGGGAGTAATTGAAATAAGGGCTTATGATCCTGCTCAGGACAGAAAGATTTCCGCCAAAAGGCGCTTTACAGTGTCTCGTCATAAGTCGTCCTGGCAGGTGGTTTCCTTCAAGGCTGCAGAACTGGAAAAGCTGATTTTTGAACCCTCTGAGACTTTTCTTGACAACTTAAGCACGCATATTGCCCGGGAAAAGGTGAAGTCGTGATATGAAATCCACACAGAATTTGTTTGAGAAACTTTCGGAACTGAGACATCAAAACCAAGTCTCATTTCATGTTCCCGGACACAAGTTTGGAAGGGGTTTATCTGAGCTGCTGGCACAGCAGGCACTCAGTCTGGAAGCCCTGGACTACACTGAGATTCCCGGCACAGACAATTTGCACGCACCGGACGGCGTTATTTTTAGAGCGCAAAAGGAGGCAGCCAGAATCTTTGGCGCTTTGGAAACTCAGTTTCTGGTGGGGGGCACAACCTCAGGTCTTCTTGGTGCAATACTCGGAACAATTCCGCGAGGTGCAAAGCTCATTTTGCCCAGAGACGCCCACAAAAGCGTATTGTCCGCAGTCCTGCTGGGCGGCATTGAACCAGTGTTCATTATGCCGGAAATTGACAGCGCTGTGGGGATTGCCATGGGATTGACCACGGTTAAAGTTCTGGACACTGTCAGACAACATCCGGACGCGGCTGCCATACTTGTGACGTATCCAAATTATGAAGGTGTGGCATGTGATCTGGGATCCATTATTGAAGTGGCACATCAGCATGGACTGACCGTCATTGTTGATGAAGCCCACGGGTCGCATTTGGGGTTGTCGATGGATCTTCCGGAGACTGCATTGTCGCTGGGCGCGGATCTCGCAGTCCAGAGTACTCATAAGACCCTCACCTCATTGACCCAGAGCTCAATGCTGCATTATGGCACAGAGCGGGGGCGCCGCCTCAAACCCAGAATTTCTGCCTATCTTTCCATGCTCCAGAGCTCCAGCCCGTCCTATCCCTTGATGCTGTCTTTGGAACTCGCGGCGAGGCATTATGAAACAAAGGGACCGGAAGAAATGCAGCGACTGCTGGCGCTGATCGACGATTTTAACATTACTGCCGCTTCAATGGGCTATAAGTTCATGCACGGCCAGATGTCTTTGCCGGAGGGCTTCTGCTTTGACCGAACGCGGCTTGTCATCAGCGGGTGTGATCTTGGCATAAATGGGTATCAGCTATACGAGGCGCTGGAGCTGGATGGCGTGATTGGCGAGTATGCCACGCCCCTTTACGTCGTTTTAATCCCAAGCATTGTCAGTGACGCTTCGGATTTTGACCGGTTGACGTCTAGTCTGACCCGAATTGCTGAAATAGCGTCTCCACCCTCTAAGCCCATTAATTCTTTTGAAATTAATGTGCCAAAGCTGAGGGTCGCTGAGCTGCCAAAACGGGGCGTTTCACCAGAGCAGGCCCTCTGGGCTGAGCAGGAGCGTGTGCCGCTTTCAGAGGCCAAGGGACGCATAGCCGCAGATTTCTTGATCCCTTATCCCCCGGGAATTCCACTGCTGGTACCGGGTGAGATTATCTCTGAAGAAGTCCTCAGAATAGTTCTGTCAGATCTGGGTATTCAACATAAGGTAAATGGATTGACCGATGGTCTTTTTGCCGTTTTAAAAAGTTTTGGTAAATGAAGCCCGTTCAAAATATGAGTCGGTCGGTGAAGGAAAGGTTTTTAATGCGAAGCCGAAGAGGGCTTCAATCTTAATTTGACAGCAGCGCTGTCCTCAGGGAGAGATTCACAGTGAAAAACGAAATTTTTGAATGGCTGAAGTCGTTCGCCATAGCCATAATTATTGTTCTGGTTTTCAATATTTTCTTCGCCACAACGGTGGTCTACAGCACCTCTATGTACCCGACGCTTATTGAAAAGGACATCTTGCTCCTGAAACGCACTCAAGAAGTTAAGAGCGGAGACATTGTCTCTTTCAAAACGGATTTAATGCTTTCGGAGAATGACATTCAGTCCCTGAATCCTATTCAAAAGCTCTTCGCGAGTGTCAATCCGAGCAAAAACCTGATCAAGCGCGTCATAGGGCTTCCGGGGGACTCGGTGGATATTGTTAATGGAGATGTCTTTATCAACGGAGAGAAGCTCCAGGAAATCTACGTCAGTTCGAATACCAATGGGGATGTCCATATTGACTCGATCCCGAATGGGAAATATTTTTTGATGGGCGACAACAGGGCGGTGAGCCTGGACAGCAGAGACAGCCAGGTGGGGCTTATTGATGGTGAGAAGATCATCGGCAGAGCTATCTTCAGACTCTATCCCTTGACGAGATTTGGGAACATGTAGCGCTGTCAAACCAGAACTCAGACAGCAAAGAGAAAAAAAGGAGGCCGAAATCTATGAAATTAGTGATCGCGATCATTCACGACGAGGATGCTCAGGAGCTCATTGTCAAGCTGAATGAGTCCGGATTTGGCGTTACGAAACTGGCTTCAACAGGCGGCTTCCTGAAGGCGGGCAACACAACTGTGCTGATTGGCGTCAGCAAGGAGCATATCGATTCAGTTATGACGCTGATCGGGGAGACGTGCAAGACGCGCAAAGAGGTGACGACGACGACGTCGATCATCAGCGAGGCGGGCGGGTTTATGACGATGCCTATTGAAGTAACTGTAGGCGGGGCAACGGTGTTTGTCGTGGATGTTGAAAGCCATGTTAAGTTCTGATGAGGTGAACTATGGGGTATAATCAGATTGCGGGCCATGAAGATGTGATTGGTCTGCTGAGATTGGCCATGAACCGGCAGAGACTGGCGCATGGCTATATTTTTGAGGGCGTGCCCGGATGCGGCAAACGTCTGGTCGCACGGGAGCTCGCGAAGGCGCTGCTCTGTGAGGCCGGTCTGGACGAGGGCTGCGGGCACTGCCAGTCGTGTCTGAAATTTGAGACGCAGAACCACCCGGACTATCTGGAAGTAGAACCGGACGGGAAATCCGTCAAGGTTGAGCAGATTGAGGCGCTGCAGTCTTTCGTTATGGTCAAGCCCTACAGCGGGGCGCGAAAGGTTGTCGTCGTCGACGAAGCTCAGACCATGACGCCTTCTGCCCAGAACCGGCTGCTGAAGATGATCGAAGAGCCGCCCTCCTATGCAACGCTTATTTTTGTGACCGCCCAGGCTGACGCGCTTCTGCCAACCATTTTGTCGAGGTGCCAGATCGTCTCTTTTTCGAGGCTTAAGCCTGAGGTGATCGAATCCTGGCTTATTCAAACTCATGGCGTGGAGGCGGGGATTGCCCGGATAGCGTCTAATTTTGCCGATGGTTCCATCAGCAGAGCCCTGATGCTGGCGACTTCCGAGGTCTTCACCCAGACCAGGCAGGATGCCCTAGACATCATAGGTGCTCTGATGCGGCGGGATCCCCTGGACGGCCTCCTGAAGCTTCAAAAATACGGCGCAGACAAAGTTTTGGCTACCTCTTTGATCGAATTGATGATAATATGGTATCGAGATCTTTCTGCCCTTTGGGTAGATCCGAATAGTATTAAGATCTTTAGTCAGGACAAGCGTTCAGAGCTCGTCGATCTTTTGGGTCGAACCCAGAAGTCGCCTTGGCTGGACTGCCTTGAGATCCTTGAGCAAACGGCGCGCGCATTGGATGGAAATGCGAACACGTCTCTCGCCATGCACGCCATGGCTTTAAAAATACAGGAGGTTATACATGATAACAGTCGTAGGGGTCCGGTTTAAGAAGGCCGGCAAAATCTACTATTTTGATCCGGATGGACTTGACATAAAGCGGGGAGACGACGTCGTCGTGGAGACGGCACGCGGCATTGAGTATGGTTCGGCTGTCCTCGGACTGCGCGAAGTCGAAGAAACTGAAATTGTTTCACCGCTGAAAAAAGTAATCCGCATTGCTACGGAAGAGGACCAGTCGATTCAAAGGGAAAACCAGGAAAAGGCTAAGGAAGCCTTTGCTGCCTGCCAGGCAAAAATTATCGAGCACGAGCTCGAAATGAAGCTGGTGGAAGTGGAATACACCTTTGACAGCAATAAAGTCATCTTTTATTTTACTGCGGACGGCAGAATTGATTTTCGCGAGTTGGTCAAGGACCTCGCTTCAGTGTTCAGAACCCGCATTGAGCTGCGCCAGATTGGCGTGCGCGACGAGGCGAAGATTGTCAACGGCATTGGGCCTTGCGGTGTTGGTCTCTGCTGTGCCAACTGGCTGGGGGATTTTGCCCCTGTGTCAATCAAAATGGCGAAGGATCAGAATCTCTCTCTCAACCCAACCAAAATTTCCGGTATTTGCGGCCGGCTGATGTGCTGCCTCAAATACGAGCACGACACCTATCTTGATATTCGACGTGAGCTGCCTAACAAGGGCGAGAAGATCAAAACACCGGACGGCATGGGGATTGTATTGGACGCGGTTATTCTGACGGAATCCGTGAAAGTCCGCCATATCCTGGGTGAAAATGACGGACGCCTTGAGCTCAGCGAAGACATTGTCACTTATAAAAAGGATCAATTGGGCGACAATCCTGTGCGTCCTAAGCAAGTCGAGGAAGAGCCTGTGGATGATATGCGCTTTGACGGGCTGGATGACTATGCCGCGGGAGACCGGGCAGCAAGGCGCGAGGCAGCAGCGGCGGCATCGGCGACATCTCAGGATCGCGATCGCTCGGCAGATCGACGGGATAAAGGTAAAGGCGGAGCGAAGCCACAAGGCCAGGGCCAGCCTGCAGATCGAGATCAGCGTCGGCCACAGAAAGACCGGACAGAGCGACCGGAACGACCAGAACGAACAGATCGACCTGAGCGCCCGGAGCGACCGCAAAGACAAGACCGGGGTCAGGGCAAACCAGGCGCAGGTGCCAGTACGGTACCAGGCGCACCTGCAGTTTCCGGTCCGGGTACCGGCAGCAGCACAAGCCAGGAAAGGCCTTGGCGTTCGGAAAAGGGGCAGCAGACGCCGCCGCCCCAAAAGCTTGAGCCAGTGCAGTCAAGTGCCGAGCTGTCAGATGTTGAGGCAGAGGGTTCGGACGAAGACGTTCAAAAGCCGCGTAGACGCCGACCTAGAAGACGCAAGAAAAAATAATTCAACATTTATTCAGAGTCCTAAAGCCGCCTCCGGACCAGACCTTGCTCTGGCGGGCGGCTTTTTTAAAAGGAAAAAAGGGAGCGAGGAAGACGGTGTCTGCAGCTATTGCCTATCGATCCCGTTTTCCTCGCCCTCCTCATCTCGCTTTAAATTACTTTTTTACTATTGGAGGCTGTCATGGAAAGAGAAAAGCTCATATTACCGGGGGAGCGGGTAGATGACCTGCAGCTTGAGGGTCTCAGCATCATTCAGAATCCCAGCGGATTTTGCTTTGGAGTTGATGCAGTGCTGCTCAGCGATTTTGCAAAAGCCAAGCACGGCGCACATATAGTGGATTTGGGCACGGGCAACGGGATTCTGCCGCTGCTGCTCAGCGCCAAGACCAAGGCAACCCGGATCACAGCCTTTGAAATTCAGGATGAGGTTGCGGACATGGCACGCCGCAGTGTTGTTTACAATGCGCTTGAAGATCGCATTCAAATTATTGCGGATGATCTTCGGAACACCTTTAGTCACTTGAATAAATCTTCTGTGGATGTCGTCGTCACTAATCCGCCTTATGTATCAGGCGGCGGTGGTCTCGTGAATCCTAAGGACGCGAAGGCCATAGCCCGTCATGAGATTCATTGTACCCTGGAAGATGTCATTCGTACGGCCGCGCAGCTGCTTAAGCCGGGGGGCTCTTTTTATATGGTCCACAGACCATCCAGACTTCCGGATATGATTGAGCTGATGCGGCGCTTCAAGTTGGAGCCAAAAGCCCTCAGGTTTGTACACCCGAGGCGCGGACAAGCCCCCAATATCCTGCTGATCAAGGGCGTTCGGGGCGGTGGGGCTGAGATGCGCGTAGAGCCGCCGTTATATGTCTATGCCCAGGAGGGCGGGTACGATCCGGAAATCTTGGAGATTTACCGGCGGGCAGGTGTCGATCCGACGCCAAGGGACCCAGAGAAGAAGGGAGAGAACCAGTGATGTCGGGAACGTTATTTGTTTGTGGGACGCCCATCGGCAATCTCGGTGACATCTCCAGGCGGCTTGAAGAGGTCTTGGGACAAGTGGATCTTGTGGCGGCGGAAGACACGAGGCGCTCTTCTCAACTGCTCAACCATTTGGGGATCCGGAAGTCTCTGGTCAGTTATCATGAGCACAACCTAAGGAAGTCCGGGGAGGCGCTGCTCGAGAAACTGAAAAGCGGACTCAGCGTGGCGCTGGTATCTGACGCTGGCATGCCGGGGATTTCTGATCCCGGAGAGGTGCTGATTCAAAGCTGCATTCAGGAAGGGATTCGGGTGGAGCTGGTCGCGGGGCCGGTCGCGGGCATTCATGCCCTGATTCTTTCCGGGCTTCCAACAGAGCGATTTGCATTTGAAGGCTTTCCCGATCGAAACAAAAAGACGCGGAGGGCTCAGTTTGAGGCTCTGGCCAAGGATGAGCGGACGCTGATCTTTTATGAGGCCCCCCACCGGCTGGAGGCGACACTGAAGGATTTGCTGGAATGCTTCGGGAACCGGCGGGTTGCAGTGGCACGGGAGCTGACCAAGCGCTATGAGGAATTTGTCAGAGGCACGATCTCAGAGGCAATCCGGCATTTCGAGGTGGAGTCCCCAAAAGGCGAGTTTGTCATTGTCTTGGCGGGCCTTGATCCGGTTGAAGCTGCGGCGGCCAATGCTGCATTGGCGCTGGCTGAAACACCTGATGAGGAGACGATTCTTTTGGAAATCAGAAGTCGCGTGAATGAGGGCATGAGCCGGAAAGACGCTGCTGCTGAGGTTGCAGGTCTGTATAAACTTTCTAAAAAAGAAGTCTATAGGCTGTCGACGCTGGTTTAGTCAGGGACTAAGAGCAGTGAAATGGGTATGGGAACGATAGGAATCGCAATAGGAATAGCTATTGCGATAACGAAACAGGAAACAAAAAGAAAGAAGGCTGTGCCAAGTTACAGGCACAGCCTTCTTTGTCGTTTTAAGAAGTTTTCAAACTTACAGTTTAGAAATTTCGGAGATACATTCCGGGCAGATGTTCTTGCCTTTGACGTTCTTGACGCCTTTAGCCTGACCGCAGAACACACAAGCTGGCTCGTATTTCTTGAGGATGATCGTGTCTGCCTCTGTGAAGATTTCGAGCGCGTCTTTCTCACCGATGCTGAGGGTTCTTCTAAGTTCAATCGGAATAACTACGCGTCCGAGTTCGTCTACTTTTCTTACAATTCCTGTTGATTTCATATAAAAACCTCCTTTTTATAATACAAATTTCGACAATATTCGCTTAAGTTAAGAATACCAGCATTTACATTAATAGTCAACTGGAAAAATTATATCCAACAAAAAATAAAATCCAAGTCGCTTTTTTATGTGCCCAGACTTAGATGATATATTCATTTATACCACAAAATGGATTATAAGTAAATAAAAAAACGGATTTTCATCCGTTTTTTAGCAATTTGTCAGATATTGGTAGAATTCTTTTGGCGGAATTAACCTTTTTTCTCTGAATTGTCTGCAGCGTGTTTGCCTTTTTCCTGGTGCTGTTCTGTGTCTGCCTCTGCTTCGGTTTCTGTTTTAAAGATCCTGTCGTAGGAGCCTTTGACGATCCTCGCGGTATTGAAAACTGACGAAACATTGGCCACAATATCTTTATTGTCTTTGATGGTCGAGGTCACGTTTTCAGTGGTTTCAGCGACGTTCTGGATAGTGCCGTGAAAGGCTTTCAGAGTAGTGTTGACTTCATCAGAAATCTGATTGACGTTTTTGGTAATGCCTGGTGCTTCTTCAAGGACTTTATCAATATTAGCTCTGTGATCATCGACAATTTTCATGATGTCTTTGAACGAGCGGTAGAAACGGATCAAGACCAAAAGGATAAAAATTAGTATGGCGACGAGCAGCGCCCATAGTACGAGCATGCCAACGTCTTTGAGTGTGAAAACTAATTGTGAATTCAAAAATATACCCCCCCATATTCTCTGCTGCCGAATTGTCCGTGATGAGTACTGAGTACTGATTACCTTATTTGTACCCTATTTTCACATTTTACACGAAATTGTTGCCGACGGACATAAAAAAAGCCGCAGAAAGTTGCGGCGTTTTCTCAGCTCTGTTTAGTCAAGGTGTAACGGAGATCGTTGATAGTGATGCCCTCTGCTTCAATAAACAGGGTAGCGTCATCAAACTCGATGTTGAAGTTGGGGACTGATATGGAGGATTCGAGATTGTAAAATTCAATCTCTTCATCTTGATTCTGGACAACGGCGAACTCACCGAAGCCGTCGTGGAGATAAGAGACCGTTTTCATAGTGGACCGCTTGCCTGGAATGGTGGTGTCGGGTTGTCCCGGATCGCTGTAAAAAAACGCGTTGACGCCCTCAAAGACAAGGTCGAACCGCTTTTCCCGGTCGCCTGCTTCTGAGCCCTGGATTCGAATACATTCTTCCTTAAAGTCAATGTTCATAAGATCCAGCTCGATCTGCCGGATTTGATTGAGTTGGTCATTCAAATACTTGCTCATATCTACGCACCTCTTTACTGATTCCTTACGTCAGGGTATGCTAAGAGTTCTCTATGGTTTTATCATATTACGCTAAGGGAAGCAACTTGTTTTTACAGTCAAGTTTGTACTTTGTTATTTACCGCGTGGACAGAGGACGGTTTTCCAAATTTCGTGTCGGTGTCTGACACCAACTTCAGATGAGTGACTGTCACCAACTTCAATTTGGTGCCAGAGCTTCACACAATTCTCGCGCAATTCGATTTGAAAGCACAAAACTTGCACCCCAATACACGTTGTGCTATAATGTGGTACAATTGATATGAAAAGGTTATGACGGGAAGAGTAACACCTCGTAACTTGCCTTCAGAGAGCCGGGATTTGGTGTGAACCGGCGGCAGGCGGAGTGTGAAGATGGCCCCTGAACCGCGCAGCTGAAACGACAAACTTGTGTCGGTCAGGCAGCGCCGTCTGGCTGACGTTATAAAGCCGGCTACAGTCCTGCAAGCGTCAGGCCTGCAGCGCTGAGGCGCGATTCGTCGCGTAAAGCAAGGTGGTACCGCGAACAGAACCTTCGTCCTTGAGGAATCAGGACGGAGGTTTATCTTTTTTTAGGCAGCCCGAATTTTAAAATTTTGAAAGGAAGTGCGATATGACAGCAAAAGGCTCATTCTACATCACCACCCCCATCTACTACCCAAGCTCGAAACTCCACATAGGCCACACTTATACCACGGTCGCCGCAGACGTCATGGCCAGGTACAAGCGTGCCCAGGGCTTCGACGTCATGTTCCTGACCGGCACGGACGAACACGGACAAAAGATTGAGAACGTCGCGAAGGCCCAGGGCAAAGCACCAAAGGAATTCCTCGACAAAGTCGTCGCGGAAATCAAAGACCTCTGGAAAGTCATGGAGATCTCCTACGACAAATTCATCCGCACCACGGACGACTACCATGAGCGCCGCGTTCAGATGATGTTCGAGAAGCTCTACGAAAAAGGCGACATCTACAAAGGCACCTACGAGGGCATGTACTGCACCCCTTGCGAATCTTTCTGGACTGAATCCCAGCTCGTGGACCACAAGTGCCCGGACTGCGGCCGCGACGTCACCAAGACCAGCGAAGAAGCTTACTTCTTTAAAATGTCCAAATACCAGGACCGCCTCCTGGATCTCTTTGAAAACGTCGAAGGCTTCGCGGAGCCTAAGTCCCGCGTCAACGAAATGGTCAACAACTTCATCAAACCTGGCCTCGAGGACCTCTGCGTCACCCGGACCTCCTTTGACTGGGGCATCCCGGTACCGTTTGATCCCAAGCACGTCATCTACGTCTGGCTGGACGCCCTAAGCAACTACGTCACCGCCCTGGGCTACCCGGAAGAAGTGGACGGCGACTTCGCGAAGTTCTGGCCGGCGGACGTTCACCTCGTGGGCAAGGAAATTGTCCGCTTCCACACCATCATCTGGCCGGCCATGCTGATGGCGCTGGACGTGCCGGTGCCTAAGAAGGTCTTCGGCCACGGCTGGATCCTCCTCGAAGGCGGCAAAATGTCAAAATCCAAGGGCAACATTGTCGACCCTGTGGTCCTGATCGACCGTTACGGCGTCGACGCCCTCAAATACTTCCTCCTGCGCGAGTACTCCTTTGGCCAGGACGGTATCTTCACCAACGAAGTCCTGCTGAACCGACTGAACTCAGATCTGGCGAACGACCTGGGCAACCTGGTTTCCCGCACCATCGCCATGATCGAGAAGTACAACGACGGCCTCATAAGGAAGAGCAGCGCGGTGACGGCGTTTGACGCTTCCCTGTCAGAGCTGGCTGCCGAGACCATCGGCAAAGTGGAGGAGAAGCTCGACAAGCTGGACTTCTCAAACGCCCTGGACGAGATCTGGAAGCTGGTCCGCCGCACCAACAAATACATTGACGAGACTGCGCCATGGGTCCTCGCCAAGGACGAGCAGCAGAAGGATGTCCTCGACACCGTGCTTTACAACCTGGCGGAGGCCATCCGCGTTGTGTCCGCGCTCATTCAGCCGTTCATGGTCCACACCTCCCGCAAAATCTGGGACCAGCTTGGCCTCGAAGAAGGCGGCCTGACCCATTGGGACAGCGCCCGTACTTTTGGTCTGCTCCCTGTTGGCCTGAAGGTGCAGAAGGCGGACGCGCTCTTCCCGCGCATCGACATCCCTAAGGAGCTCGAAGCGCTGGCCGCGCTGGGCGCGCCTGCAGAGGAGCCTGTCGTGGAGGAGAAAAAGGAAGAGGCACCAGCCAAGGAAATTAAGGAAACCCCTAAAGACAAGGCTTCTGCCGATGGTCACACCACCCCAGAATCCTCCGAAATCACCATTGACGAGTTCGCCAAGGTTCAGCTCAAGGTCGCGGAGGTCGTAGCCTGCGAGCGTCATCCAAACGCGGACAAACTCCTGGTGCTCCAGCTCAAAGTGGGCGAAGAGACACGTCAGGTCGTCAGCGGCATCTCCAAATTCTTCGAACCGGAGGCGTTGGTGGGCCGAAAGGTCATCCTCGTCGCCAACCTGAAAGCAGTCAAGCTCCGCGGCGTCGAGTCCCACGGCATGATCCTGGCAGCCGCTGACGGAGAGGCCCTGGGTCTCCTGACGGTGGATATGCCATCCGGCTCGACCGTATCATAATTAAGATAAAGAAAAGAGGTAAGAAATGCTCTTTGATTCCCATACCCACTTGGATTCAAAAAAATTTGAGAACGACCGTGAGTTTGTCATCAACCGCGCCAAGAGCAACGGCGTCTCGCTGATGGTCAATCCCGGCGCGAGTCTGGAGAGTTCCATGGACGCCGTCAAGCTGAGCGAAACCTATGACTTCATCTATGCAGCGGTCGGGATTCACCCCCACGACGCGAAAACCATGGACGAGGCCATGCTGGCCATGATCGAAAGTTTGGCGAAAAAGGAAAAAGTCGTGGCCATCGGAGAAATTGGCCTCGATTTTCACTATAACTTCTCCGAGCCGGAGGTGCAGCGCAAGTGGTTTATCGAACAGCTCCACTTGGCGCGGCGTCTGGGCATGCCCGTCATCATTCACGACAGGGAAGCCCACGAAGAGATTTTTAAGACACTTAAAGCGGAGAAGGCGTTTGACCACGGCGTCCTGATGCACTGCTATTCCTCCAGCGCAGAGCTGGCGAAAGAGTATGTCAAGCTTGGTGCGTATATCTCCATTGCCGGACCGGTGACTTACAAGAATAACCACAAGACCGTCAGCGTGGTGGAACAGGTGCCCCTCGACCGCCTGCTGATCGAAACCGATGCCCCATACCTGACGCCCGAGCCACACCGGGGTAAGCGCAACGAGCCTATGTATGTCAGACACACCTGCGACATGGTGGCCAAAATCAGGGGCATTACCCTGGAAGAGGCCGCCGAGGCCACTTATCAGAACGGTCTGCGCTTTTTTGGCATCCGGGACCCGAGGTCTGTCAAATGATGCGGGTCAAGGAAGTCATAGTCGTCGAGGGCCGCAGCGACGAACGGGCGGTGAAGCGGGCGGTAGACGCCCAGATCATAGTCACCAGCGGCTACGGCATCAAAGAAACCACCTTTCGCGCCATTGAAGAGGCGGACCGCCGCTGCGGCGTCATCATCTTCACCGACCCCGACTTTATGGGTGAAAGGATCCGCGAACGCCTGAAGCTGCGGGTGCCGGGCGCGAAGCACGCCTACCTGTCCAGGGCGGATGCCACTTCAGAAGGGGATATTGGCATTGAAAACGCCAATCCCCAGGCTATTCTGGCTGCGCTTGAAAAGGTCAGAACCTGGGTGGAGAACCCCGTGGATGTTTTTACGAAGTCAGATTTAATTAAGAACGGCCTGGAGGGGGGCCCCGGCGCCCTCGAGCGCAGGGATAAAATGGGAAAGCTTCTGGGCATTGGCTATGGCAACGGCAAGCAATTCCTGCTCAGGCTCAACCGCTTTGGGGTTTCCCGGGAGGAATTCGATAAGGCACTGAACGCAATTGATCTTGAAAATGGAGGCCCGGAGACATGCTGAAGCTCACTTCACCATCCACCATACGCTATATTATGGACAAATACGGCTTCCGCTTTTCGAAAAGCCTGGGTCAGAACTTCCTGATCGACGAGGGCACCGTGAACCGGATCGTTGCCAATGCAGAGGTCGGTCCGGAGGACATGGTCCTGGAAATTGGGCCGGGGATTGGCGTCATGACCCAGGTTCTGGCAGCTCATGCCGAAAAGGTCGTGGCGGTGGAGATCGACTCCAGCCTCCTGCCCGTCCTGAATGAAACGCTGGAGGGGCTCGATAACGTCGAGGTCGTCCATGGGGACATTCTGGAGGTTGATGTCAAAGCACTCTTAACAGAGCACTTTGGTGATAGAAAGCCCAAGGTCGTCGCCAATCTGCCCTATTACGTTACAACGCCTATTCTGATGCGGTTTCTCGAGGAACGGCTGCCGGTGTCTGAGATTGTGGTTATGATCCAGAAGGAAGTCGCAGAGCGGATGACGGCATCCCCGTCCACAAAGGCCTATGGCTCGCTGTCCATAGCGGTGCAGTATTACTGCGAGGCTGCCGTGGTCCAAAAGGTGCCGCCGACGGTCTTCATGCCCCAGCCAAGCGTCGAAAGTCTCGTGATTCGCTTAAAGCTTCGTGAGAAGCCCTGCGTCGAACTGCTCAATCCGGACTTTTTCTTCAAAGTTGTCAAAGCTGCCTTCGGCCAGCGGCGCAAGACTTTGCTCAACGCCCTCAGTGCCGGGCTGACCATGCCAAAGGATAAGATTCTGGAAGTCCTGGAAGCTGTCGAGATCGCCCCGAACCTTCGCGGTGAGGCGCTGACGATCGAGGCTTTTGCAAGACTCGCGAATGCATTTGAGGAACTTAAATAAAACTGCTGAATATGAGAAAAGGTGCCGGATCCCGCTTTAAAAACTGGGGAGCCGGCACCTCTTTTTATTTTTCCTTTTGCTTCATCTTCTCCCTCACGTAGTTATTGAGGGCCGGAAGATAGTTCAGCACCCCCATGGCAGACAGCTCAATCTTGTACTGCTCGCTCATGGCGCTGTAGGGAATGGATTTGCGCGTCTTTCCATAATAGTAATGCCGCACGACCTCGTACGGAATAAGGAAGTAAGTATCATTGAATTTGAAATGCACAATGATAAAGGTCAGCCCGCCCTGGAGGTCAATGTCCCGCATGAACTCGACCTGATGCTCGTGAATATTGTAAAGGGGCAGATTCTTCTGGTGGGTCTCCTTGGCTTCAAACGCCACGCCCACACCCTGGATCACGCCCTGGAAGTCTATAGTGGACTTCTTCTCAAAATAGGCTTTGGTGATCATGCCGCGCTCGTCCAGCTCCACCACCTTGACGGGCACGTGAATTTTGTCGATCCGCGCCAGCTGCTTGGAGCGGTAATAGTCGTGGGTCTTCAGCAGCAGCGATTCGAGGGCGTCGCCGCGCAGACCGTGGGATTTCCAGACCGTCATGGTGTCACTTCCTTTCCGTTACCAGTATACACTATCCCTTGACGCTCTTAAATACATTAGCCGATGGTCTCCTAACCCAGCCATCCCACCAGCCATCCCACCCTCCTATTTCCAAGTGCATGACTTCGTTTCACGGAGTAATCTGAGAATGATAATCAGGAAAGTTCACACTTTTTGTGGACAAGGTTGTGGAAAACTGTGGATAACCTGTGGATCATGTGTATAAGCGAACGTATTAATCACTGAACATCCTAAAATAACCCTGTTTTTGGGGATGCGCGAATTTTGAAGCGAATGAAAATACGGTATTAAAGTATAAAGTTCGTCAGTGTTTAACTATAATCAATTCAGGGAATAAAGAAAACGAGGTCGACTTTGAGGATTCAAATGAGAAAGTGAAGGTCAAAGCGGAAGCGGTGTCTGCTTAAAATTTTGTGTTGACAAAATACCCCCCCATGGTTTATTATGAAGACAACCCCCCACCCAGGGGGATTTAAGGAGGGTATAACATGGTTTTTAAAGTGACTGAAGAAGCTAAGAAAGAACTCATAAATACGCTTGAAACCCGTAAGAACACCGCTATGAATTTCCGCGTCTTTGTCCGAGGCATTGGCTGAGGCGGCCCCGTTTTCGGCATTGCTCTGGATGAGCAAAAGGAGAATGACTACACAGAAGACTTTGGCAACGGAAAACTCATGGTTGAAAAAGACCTCAAAGACCAGTTCAAGACTTTTGAAATCGACTTCATGAAAAACTTTTTCTCAAAAGGCTTTGTGGTTCGCTCGCAGTATGGCGGATCCCGCTGCTAATCTGAAATTGGAGGGATATGGCATGGGCAAAAAAGTAGTGGTCTACACGAGCTCCACCTGCAGTTACTGCCACCTTGCTAAGAATTATTTGAAGGAAAACAATGTTGAGTTTGAAGAGAAGAATGTCTCAACGGATACGGTTGCAAGAAAAGAACTGATGTCCAAAGGCTTTATGGGCGTACCTGTCATTTATGTGGATGACGAAGTGGTTCAAGGCTTTGACAAAACCAGATTGGACGAGCTCCTTAAAGCCTAGTGTAATATAAAGTGAATCATGATAATGCGCCCTTTTTCCGGCTTGGAGAAAGGGTTTTTTTTGTGTGGAGGAAGTCGGTGTTGGAGGAAGTCGGTGTCAGACACCTTCTTCCAATGAGGAAAAAGGTGTCTGACACCGACTTCCTCACCAAAAAAAACAGCCACACCTGTGAGTGGGTGTGGCTGCGGTGACCATCGGCAAAACAAGGGTCTTATAAGATTTCGAGCTCGATGCCTTCCAAATCCAGGATTTCTATTGTGTGCTTGTCGAAGTCGATCAAACCTTCCTCGCGCATATTGATCAGCTCTCGAGAAAGGGAGGGGCGCTGAAGGGACATGAGTTCGGCCATTTCCTTTCGGGTAAAAGGGATATCGAGCTTCAGCTTTTTCTGTTTTTTGTACTCCTTCAGGATAAAGTCGCAGATCTTCTGACGGATAGTTTCCAGAGCCAGAACTTTGACTTTCTTATTCATCAGGAAGAGCTTGTCTGAAAGGAGTCCCAGAAAATTTTCCAAGAGGACGGGATGGTGGGTGAGAAGAAAGACGACTTCCTTTTTATCGATAAACATAATGGTGGAAGCGGTGGCGCTGAGAATGGTGATGGGATATTCGGTTTGCTTCGAGAAAATTAGTGCCTCGCCAAAGACTTCCCCAGGTCCAAACTGGATCAGCGTGACGACTTTGCCGGAGGGCAGGATGTTCTGGAGGTCGATCTTGCCGTCCAGGACAATCCCCAGACGGTCGCACTTGTCGCCTTCAATGGCAATGGTGGCATCCCGTTTATAGGCGATGGCCTTGGCGCCGAGGACATTGAGCAGGTGGGCAATCTGCCCCTCGTGGAGATTGGTGAAGAGGCGGCAGTCTTTCAATATAGTTAAATAATTGCTCATTTTTATCACCTTTTCTCATTTTGTAACGTGGGTTACATACATATTAGTTTAAGATTAATATAATCTAAGCATAAGTTCAAGGCGTTAAACTTGTTTGTAAGAATGCCTGAAATGAAAAAATTACAAAGTGCTGGACTGTATTCTGACGTGAAATTTACATAACGGTCATAGATAGAACGGAGAGATTAAGAATGAAAAGAAAAATCGTCGAAATCAATGAGGAGCTTTGCAACGGCTGCAGACTATGTGTGGACGCCTGCCATGAAGGCGCCATTGAGTTGGTAAATGGAAAAGCAAGACTGGTGAGCGACATGTATTGTGATGGTCTGGGGGACTGCCTACCGGCTTGTCCGACCGGTGCTATTGAGATCATCGAGCGTGAGGCGGACGAGTATTCTCAGGAAGCAGTGGACGCGAGACTCTCGGCCGCAAAAGCGCCATTTGGGTTTACGCCTCCACCAACGGGCTTCCATAGTGCGCCAAAGGCAAGCGCAGTAGTAAAAGCAGAGGATGACTGTGGCTGCCCGAGCTCAAAACCAATGACCATAGAACGTAAGGCTATGGATCAGGTGATGAAACCAGCGGCACCCGCTCAGACGGTGACGGAGGGGGTCAGACCATCCGAGCTGACAACTTGGCCGGTTCAGATCAATCTGGTCAATACGCGCGCTGAATTTCTGAAAAATGCGGACCTGTTGATCGCAGCGGACTGTACGGCCTTTGCCTACGGGGACTTCCACAAGGATTTCGTAAAAGGCAGAGTGGTGCTGATTGGATGTCCAAAGCTGGACGACAACCAGCACTACATCAACAAGCTGGCGGAGCTGTTCACGGTGAACGATTTGAAGTCGGTCACCGTGGTGCGCATGCAAGTGCCGTGCTGCTCCGGGATCACACATGCGGTCAAGAGCGCGATGCTCCAGTCCGGAAGGATCTTCCCGTACAGTGAAGTGACCATTAAACAAAATGGTGAGATTTTGTAGATAGACTAGAAGCGGAGGCCCCCTTATGAGGGCCGCCGCTTTGCTTTTGGTAAATGGGAGGGTGTGGGGTCGGGTGACCATCGGCAAAAAAATGTTTGTGAATATTTAAAATAAAAAGCCGATGTTTTTAAGATGTGTAACTTGAGTTACCGCTAAGTTGGATATAAAGAGCTATAGTGGGGTTAAGAAGTTTACATCAAACCCTTAACAACAGCTTGAAAGGAGATTGATTTATGTCCATGTTCTGTTATCAGTGCCAGGAAGCTTCCAAAGGCGTAGGCTGCACCGTCCGCGGTGTCTGCGGCAAGCCGGAGGACGTCGCTAACCTTCAGGACCTTCTCGTTTTCGTACTTAAAGGCATTTCAAAATTCGACCTGATCGCTCGTGAAAAGGGCCTCTCTCCAAAGAGAACGGACCGTTTCATCGTTGAAGGCCTCTTTACTACTATTACTAATGCTAACTTTGACAAAGCCGCTTTTGTTAAGCGCATCCAGGACGCACTTGCGCTCCGTGAGGAAATCAAAGCCGCTCTCGTTGCTAACGGCGTTGAAATTCCTGCTGATTTACATGAGTCCGCTACTTGGACAGCATCTACAGAGGCTGAGTTTGACGCCAAAGCGACAAGCGTTGGTGTCCTCGCGACTGAAAATGAAGATGTCCGCTCCCTCCGCGAGTTGATCATCTATGGCCTCAAGGGTATGGCAGCCTACGCTGAGCACGCTATGAACCTCGGCTACGAAGACTTGACGATCGCCGCTTTCGCTGAAGAAGCCCTCGTCGCAACGACGAATGACGCGCTTTCTGCGGACGAGCTCGTGGCTTTGGTCCTCAAGACGGGCGAATACGGTGTCAACGTGATGGCGCTTCTCGACAAAGCCAATACGTCCACATACGGCAATCCAGAGATCACAAAAGTCAACATTGGCGTTGGCAAGAATCCGGGCATCCTGATTTCAGGCCATGACCTCCGCGATATGGAAGAGCTCCTCAAGCAAACCGAAGGCACAGGCGTTGACGTCTATACGCACAGCGAGATGCTTCCTGCGAACTACTATCCTAAATTCAAAGCTTACAAGCACTTTGTCGGCAATTACGGCAATGCTTGGTGGAAGCAAAATGAGGAGTTCGAGTCCTTCAACGGCCCAATCCTCATGACGACCAACTGTATCGTCCCTCCTAAGGACAGCTACAAGCACAAGCTCTTCACAACGGGCGCAGCTGGCTTCCCGGGCTGCCCTCACATTGCGGATCGTCCTGAAGGCGGCGCTAAGGACTTCAGCGCAGTCATCGAGATGGCTAAGACTTGCGCAGCTCCGGTTGAGATCGAGACTGGCGAAATCGTTGGCGGCTTTGCCCACGCTCAGGTCTTTGAGCTTGCAGGTGCAGTGGTTGACGCGGTTAAATCCGGCGCAATCAAGAAGTTCTTCGTCATGGCAGGCTGCGACGGCCGCATGAAGGACCGCGACTACTATTCAGAATTTGCTGCGGCGCTTCCGAATGACACCATCATTTTGACAGCAGGCTGCGCGAAATACCGTTACAACAAGCTTCCGCTTGGCGACATAGGCGGCATTCCTAGAGTCCTCGACGCTGGTCAGTGCAACGACTCTTACTCTCTCGCCGTCATCGCCCTCAAGCTCAAAGAAGTCTTCGAGCTCAATGACATCAACGATCTTCCAATCGCTTACAACATCGCATGGTACGAGCAAAAGGCTGTCATCGTTCTTCTCGCCCTTCTGTACCTCGGCGTCAAGAACATCCACCTTGGACCAACACTTCCTGCGTTCTTGTCTCCTAACGTTGCAAATGTACTCGTGAATACGTTCGGCATCGCAGGCATCGGTTCCGTTGAGGACGACATCAAGCTGTTCATGGCTTAGTCTGAAGCTGAAACTAAAGTTAATTAAAGCGTTTTAGATTTCAATACTCCAATACTCCAATGAAACATAAGGCACCCTGCCGGGAACTCCCTCCTGGCGGGGTGTCTGTTTTTATTGTTTTTATCGTGTCACTTTATTGTGGAATTCATGCTGATAATCTATTGACAAACTAGTTAGGCAAGCGTATATTAAAACTATAGTCGCCCCCACAGGGGTGGGGGTAAGTGGAAAACTAAACATAATAACTAACTTAAACCTAATTGGAGGGTTCAAAGTGGGAAAAAAAGTATTGATTGTCGGCGGTGTCGCCGGTGGCGCAAGTGCGGCAGCACGTCTCAGACGTGTGGATGAAACCGCAGAAATTATTTTGTTTGAGAAAGGCGAATACATTTCATTTGCGAACTGCGGCCTGCCGTATTATATCGGCGAGACTATTGAAGAGCGATCGGCGCTGCTTGTACAGACACCGGAAGCCATGAAGGCGCGCTTTGAAATTGACGTGCGCGTTCAAAATGAAGTCCTCAGCATCAACCGCGAGAAGAAGACCATTGAAGTCATCAATCTTGCCAGCGGGCAAAAGTACGAAGAGAGCTACGACGTCCTGGTCCTGTCACCGGGCTCTACACCGCTCAAGCCGCCAATTCCGGGCATCAACAACCCGAACATTTTCACCCTTTGGAACATTCCGGATACAGATGCGATCAAGGGCTTTGTCGACAACCTCAAGCCAAAGCGCGCAGCGGTTATAGGCGGCGGCTTTATTGGTCTCGAGATGGCGGAAAACCTCTGGGACCGCGGCATTCAGGTCAGCGTGATCGAGATGCTGGACCAGGTCATGGCACCAATCGATTTCGAGATGGCGCAGCAGGTCCACGCACACCTAAGAAATAAAGGCGTCGACCTGAGACTCGGCGACGGCGTCAAGGAATTCAACTACAACAACGGCATCACTACAGTAACCTTAGCCAGCGGCGCTAAAGTGGACGCGGAAATTGTACTCCTTTCAATAGGCGTCCGTCCTCAGACGCAGCTCGCGAAGGATGCCGGCCTCGAGCTTAACGAGCGCGGCGGCATTGTGGTCGACGGCACGCTGAAGACCAGCGACCCGAACATCTATGCGATTGGCGACGCCATTGAAGTCACGGACTTCGTCCAGGGCATCAAGGCTATGGTGCCGCTCGCGGGCCCTGCCAACAAGCAAGGCCGAATCGCGGCCAACAACATCGCCGGCGCTAATGAAGTCTACAAGGGCACGCAAGGCACGTCCATTGCCAAGGTCTTCGACCTCACAGTCGCCAGCACAGGCGTCAACGAAAAATCCCTGAAACGCGCGGGCAAAGTCTACGGCGTCGACTTCTGGACCTCCATTATTCACTCCAAGTCCCATGCAGGCTACTACCCAGGTGCTCTGCCGATGGCGCTCAAGCTCATCTTCGACGTCAAGGGCAAAGTGCTGGGTTCCCAAATCGTAGGTTACGAGGGCGTCGACAAACGCATTGACGTCATTGCAACCGCCATCCGCTTTGGCGGAACTATAGAAGATCTGAAAGAACTCGAGTTGGCTTACGCACCGCCATACTCTTCCGCCAAGGATCCGGTCAACATGTCAGGCTTCACAGCAGAAAACATCCTTAAAGGCGATCTTAAAGTCATTCAGTGGCACGAACTGGATGCCCTCGATCCTGAAAAGAGTGTCGTCGTTGACGTTCGCGACGCTGTCGAGCGAGAGCTCGGCTATGTCGGCGGCTCGGTCAACATTCCTGTGGATGAACTCAGAGCACGTCACGGCGAACTCGACAAGAGCAAAACCATCGTGGTATACTGTGCTGTAGGTCTTCGCGGCTACATTGCGGCCCGTATTTTGAAGCAGCTTGGCTTTGAGGATGTCCGCAACCTCAGCGGGGGCTTTACGACTTTCCAAAATGTCTTTTGCCAAGACCCGGCCAATATTGACAAATGCGGCGGTTCTCTCTGCGGCGGCGCGGATGGCGGCAGCTGTGGCTTGCCGGCTGAGTCTGAGCTCACCGATTCTGGCGAGATCATCTCAAGGGCAGTCAAACAGACCGGCAATGTCATCAAACTCAATGCTTGCGGACTCCAGTGCCCAGGCCCGATCCTCCAGGTCTACAAACGCATGGAAGAAATGGCGCCAGGGGATGTCCTGGAAGTCACCGCGACAGATCCTGGTTTCGTCAATGATATTGCGACCTGGGCGAGGAAGACCGGCAACACGCTCCTCTCTTCCGGCAAAGGCGACAAGAAAAACGTTTTCGCCAACGTCATGAAAGGCACCAGCGAGCACAAACCGGCACATAACCTGTCGGAGCTTCCAAACGACAAAACCCTCGTCGTTTTCAGCGGCGATCTCGACAAGGCTTTGGCGGCCCTGATCATAGCCAACGGTTCAGCTGCTATGGGCAGAAAAGTCACCATGTTCTACACCTTCTGGGGTCTGAATATCCTGAAGAAGGCCAACCCGCCATCAGTACCAAAGGGCTTCATGGCCAAAATGTTCAGTGTTATGCTGCCAAAGGGCACCACTAAGCTTGGACTGTCCAAAATGCATATGTTCGGCATTGGTCCTGTGATGATGAAAAACATCATGAAGAGCAAGAATGTTGATACCCTTGAGACCTTGCTTCAACAAGCTCTTGAAAACGGCGTACGCATGATCGCCTGTACCATGTCCATGGATGTGCTCGGCGTTGAAAAAGAAGAGCTGATCGACGGCATTGAATACTCTGGTGTCGCAACCTACCTCGGCGCTGCGGAAGAGGCTGACGTGAACCTCTTTATCTAAAGGAGGCAGTTTTATGGAGCTGTATAACGAAAAATCAATGGAAAAAAACCGCAAGGACATCATCAACCGCCTCAGAACAGTCAAAGGCCACATTGCCGGCATCGAAAAGATGGTGGATGAAGGCAAGGGTTGCGAGGATGTTCTGACCCAGATCCTCGCCATTAAGTCCTCGGTGCACAAGATTGGCCTTATGGTTATGGAAAGCCATGCCCTGGAGTGCCTTCTGGATCCGGATGAGGACGGCAAGGTCGAAGCGGAGCGGATGGAGCACATTATTCACATGATCCTGCAGTTTTCGAAATAACATTATAAAGGGACAGCCTGACAAACCCAAGGGGCGCCGCAGAGAACTTCTGTGTGCGCCGGATCATGGGGGCGCCGGTCTGTCCCTTTTTCTTTTGTTTGGATAGTGCGGCAAAGGATATTTATAGGATAATTCGGTTGCTTTGCACTTTACGCGAGGAGGCGTTATGACTATGAAGAATATCTCAACTTTTTCCATTGTCGCCCGGGATCCGGTCACCCAAGAGCTGGGCGTTGCCGTCCAGTCCAAGTTTTTGGCTGTTGGGGCCGTGGTGCCCTGGGCTAAAGCCAACGTGGGCGCTATTGCCACACAAGCCTACGCCAACCTGGATTACGGTGAGATTGGCCTGGCGCTTCTAAAGAAGGGCTACACTGCGGATGAGACTCTGAAGGCACTGCTGGCGCTGGATGAAGGCAGGGAAGACCGCCAGGTCGGCATTGTGGATGCTCAGGGCAACGCCGTTTCCTATACAGGAGAGCGCTGCCATCTGTGGGCAGGCGGACTCTACGGCGACAACTATGCCTGCCAGGGCAATATATTGGTCAGTGGGGACACCGTGACAGCCTTGGCGGATACTTTCGAAAGCACGGAGGGAACATTGGCCAGACGGTTGCTGGAGGCTTTGAAGGCAGCCCAGAACGCCGGGGGCGACAGCCGCGGCAGACAGTCCGCCGCTCTGCTGATTGTCCGGGAGAACGGCAGTTACGGAGGCTATAATGACCGTGCGATCGACCTGCGGGTAGATGATGATCCGCAGCCTATAGAAAAGCTCGAGCATCTGCTGACCCTCCACGAAATGTACTTTGAAGCACCTGCCAAGAAGGACCACCTTGATGTAACACCTGAGATTGCCGGGAAGCTCCGAAAGGCACTGGAGAACCTGGGCTATGCAGTGGAAAGCCACGAAGCAGCCCTTTTTTTTGAGGGGCCGCTGAAAGCTGCCTACGAGGCTTTTGCCGGCAATGAAAACTATGAAGTGAGACTTCTGCAGGGAGAGGTCATTGACCGGAGAACCTATCAGCATTTGTTGAAAAAGGCTGGTTTGGCGGAATAAGGATGGATGGATGAAAAAAAGAAACTGGGTGTCTGACACCGAGTTTCTATCGACCCCGAGTTTCAAAGAGGAACTGGGGGTTGATAGGCGCCAGCCGCAGCGGCTAGCGCCTATCGACACCCACTTCCACATCAAAAAAGTGAGAGACGAGAGAGGGAATTGGAGCTTTATCCAATTCCCTCTCTCGTCTCTTATTTCTCTATAACATCCTCTACCATTTGTGCCACACTGACGCCTTTGCCTATGGACTTCTGCATTACGCCTGACTTATTCAGGCTGCCCATTTGGATCCCGCCGACGTAGACCCCGTCTTCGAAGTAAAGTTTTTTATAGACACCGCTGTGTCTGTCGTAATCTGTGATGCTCCGGAGGCCTTTGGATTCAAAGGTCATGATGTCTCCGACTGAAAACACCTGCATATTCATGCTCTTGAAAATGCTGGACGGCACGGTCATTTTCCAGGCGGCATCCATTCCCGAGGCGCCTGTGCCGGCCACTTTGCCCATTTCCAGCGACATAGGCCAAAGTCCAAAGACAGTGCCACCCACCTCCGCGACGTCTCCAGCCGCATAGATGCCCTCAGCACTGGTTCTCATAGCCTCATCCACAATAACGCCGCGGCTGCAGGCAATACCGGCTGCTTCCGCCAGCTCCTTGTTGGGTTTGACCCCCGCGGAAACGAGGACCATCTGGGCATTTATAATTTCTCCGGCGCCCTCTCCAATAAGCACGCCCTCAACAGCATCTTTGCCAATCAGCTCCTGGATTTTGACTTCCTTTCGGACTTTGATGCCCGTTTTCAAAACGCCTTCCTCAAACAGCCGGGAACCTTCGTGGTCCAGCTGGCGAGGCAGCAGACGGTCCGCAATTTCCAGGACGGTGACGTCCAGGCCCAGGGTTTTCAGTCCCCAGGCAAACTCAAGTCCGAGAAGCCCGCCGCCAATAACCACGGCCTCCTGGACATTTTTCGCATAGTCCTTGATGTCGTCCGCGTCCTTTTTGGTCCGCACCGTAAAGACCCCGGCCTTGTCGATATTGCGGATGGGTGGCACGTTGTTTCTGCTGCCGCTTGCAAGGATCAGCCTGTCGTAATTGTACTGTGCCCCATCCTGGGTTTTAAGGCACTTTTCTGCCGGAAGAAGTTCGGTGACTGTAGTTCCGAGGCACAGGTCAATCCGGTTGTCCTCGTACCATTCCCTCGGGTGAAGATAGAAGTAATTGGGCTTGTGGGCGTCATAGAGGTAATAACTGACCATCGGCCTAAAATAGCCGAGTTCAGGCTCTGAAGTAATCATGAGCACCGACGCGTCGGGTCTGAGGCTGCGGATGCTTTCCACGGCGCCAGTACCTGCGGCGGCGTTGCCTATAATGATAATGTCATACGATTTTCTTTCCATGGGTGGGCCTCCTTCAAGTTCTTTGGTTGCAAAGTGCGGTACGACGTACTCTTACCCATTACTGAGGCCTAAAATCGCTTTGATGTGGAATGGGTCAGCACAAAAAAACAGATTTAAGTTTAGGCAGCCTGTTTTTAGGTATAATAATAAAGCATTATGCCGCTTAGCCGATAGTCATGTAAATTGAAACAATCAGAAAAGGGTTGACGGCGCAGAAATTAATATGTTAGTATAAAAATGTAATCATTACATTTTAGAGGGAGGCTTATTGGGATTGGATCTTAATCAAGAGGTTTTAAAAGCATTTGAGGACGCGGGCGACGCGGTCCGTCCCGGAGATATCGTTGAAAAGACAGGCGCTGACAAGAAAGATGTCGATAAGGCCATTAAGCAGCTTAAAGAAGAGGGCAAAATTTACTCGCCAAAGCGCTGCTTCTATGAAATCGTAAAATAGAGTGAAGTGTGGGCTGCCGGAACCATCGGCAAAAACGTCTTACTTTTTTAAAAACTCAGTTCGGTTTGAAGCCGGTGAAATTCCGGTTCAACAATAAAACAAACAGGGAGGATTACACATGAAATACGTTTGCACAGCTTGCGGCTATGAGTACGATCCAGCAATTGGCGACCCTGACAATGGCGTAGCGCCGGGCACTGCCTTCGAAGACATTCCGGATGATTGGGTCTGTCCTCTTTGCGGCGTTGGCAAGGACATGTTTGAGCCGGTCTAAACCGGTCATATTTGATGTTGAAGAGTCAGTGGCAAGGCGTTAAGGGCTTTTGTCAATGGCGAGCGAATCCCATTTTGAAAGGAGACTTTTTATGGAAAAATATGTTTGCACCGCATGTGGTTATGTTTATGATCCTGAACTCGGAGATCCAGATGGCGGCGTAGCGCCAGGCACGGCTTTCGCTGATATTCCTGATGATTGGGTTTGCCCGCTTTGCGGCGTTGGCAAGGATATGTTTGAGCCTGAATAAACCTATATAGTCAAGCAATCGAAGGGAGTCAGGGCATCATGCTCAGGAAGATCGAGAACATCAGCGAGTATTTGAAAGAAAGCGGTATCAAGCCCTCCTATCAGAGGATCCGGATTTTCGAGTATCTGATGCATACGAAGGAGCACCCTACCGTAGATACAATTTACCGCGCGCTTGTTCCCGAAATACCGACACTCTCCAAGACGACGGTCTACAACACTTTGAACCTCTTTGTTGAAAACCGGATCGCATACCTGATTTCCATTGAGGAAAATGAAGCCCGCTACGACGCGGATACTTCATTGCATGGGCACTTCAAATGTGTTTCCTGCCAGAAGGTGTTCGATTTTGACGTAGAAGCGGATCAATTGCGTTATGGCGGCCCAGAGGGATCGGAAGTTCGAGAGAAGCATGTGTATTACAAGGGACTGTGCTCTGGGTGCAATCAGGTCCAGTAGTATGACAATAGGAGGGAAATAATTTGGCTAAGCATCTTGGTGTATTTAAATGTGAACTTTGCGGAAACATAGTAGAGGTCTATAACGAGGGCGGCGGCGAGCTCGTATGCTGCGGTCAGCCTATGACGTTTATGGAAGAGAAAAAAGCGGACTCCTCTACTGAGAAGCACGTTCCGGTTATAGAAAAAGTCGAGGGCGGCTACAAGGTCACCGTCGGTTCCACACTTCACCCTATGACGGACGCTCACTACATTCAGTGGATTGAGCTTCTGACGGGCAAAGAAGTGCTGACGGCATTTCTCAAGCCAGGCGATGAGCCGGCTGCCTATTTCTGCACAGACGCTGAGACCGTCTCAGCCCGCGAGTACTGCAATCTTCACGGACACTGGAGCTCAGAAGCGTAATTTTTACTTACCGCATTTGAATACCACTAAAACACAGCGACTTTCAGAGGTAAGTCTGAAGGCAGTACAGGAGTGACGAAGCATGATCAACAAAAGAGTAGAAGAAGCTTTCAACATTCAAATCAACGCAGAGTTGTACTCAGCGTATCTGTATCTTTCTATGGCAGCGTATTTCGAAGCGCAAAACCTCCCTGGCTTCGCGAACTGGATGCGCGTTCAGTTTCAGGAAGAGCAGTTCCATGCAATGAAAATGTTTGACTTTGTCAACGAGCGCGGCGGTCGTGTCATCTTGACAAAAATTGACGGTCCAAAGGTTGAGTGGGAAAACGTCGTGGATGTGTATGAGGAAGTGCTTGCTCATGAGCAGCACGTCACCAGCCTGATCAACAACATCATGGACATCGCCATTGACGAGAGAGACCATGCGACTAAGAGCTTCCTGAACTGGTTCATTGATGAGCAGGTGGAAGAAGAGTCAAATGCAGAAGCAATTATTTCTGAACTCAAGCTTATTGACGGCAAGGGCAATGGCATTTTAATGATGGACCGCGAGTTCAGAGCGCGCGTGTTCAATCCGGCTGCTGAGTAAGGTTGCCAAGCAAAAAGAGATTTGATGGCCGGCCGGACAGTTTTGTCCGGCCGGAAGAATTTACATAATCAGGAGGGACATAATGTCAGCCATTAAGGGAACACAAACAGAAAAGAACCTTTTGAAATCCTTCGCTGGTGAATCACAGGCGAGAAATCGCTACCAAATGTTCGCAAAGAAGGCTATTGAAGAGGGTTACGAGCAAATCGCCGGCCTGTTCAACGAAACTGCCGACAACGAGCGCGTTCACGCAGAAATTTTCTTCAGCTTCCTGACTGCAGGTGAGGCCCTTGAAATCACAGCGGCTTATCCTGCGGGCACAGTGGGCTCAACTTATGAGAACCTTCTTGCGTCGGCTCATGGTGAAAACGAGGAGCACACCGTGCTGTATCCTATGTTTGCCAAGATCGCTGAGGAAGAAGGCTTCAAGGATGTCGCCACGGCTTACCGTATGATCTCCAAGGTTGAGTATGAGCATGAAATGCGCTATCTCAAACTGGCAGAGAATTGCGCAAATGAGGAAGTCTTTGCAAAGAAAGAAAAGACCCGCTGGAAATGCCGCGAGTGCGGTTATGTCCACGAAGGCGAAAAAGCGCCTGGCGTTTGCCCGACGTGCAAAAAGCCTCAGGGCTATTTTGAAGTCAAGGAAACCAATTATTAATCCCTTTGTGGGTGTTGAAGAGTTGAAGAAAGCGGCGCGAAGGCGCCGCTTTTTGTATGTTTGTGAAACGGGATTTGAAGTGTCATGAAGGTGGTATAATTAACTTAAGAAAACAATCAGCGCTTAAGGAGGTTATATTCTATGATGGTCACCAGAGATCAGGCCTGGGTGCTTCTAAAGGAATTTGTAGAGACGGACAGCCTGCGGAAGCACGCCCTCGCCGTTGAGGCTGCCATGCGCGGGTACGCCAAGCGCCTGGGAGAAAACGTAGAAGTTTGGTCGGCGCTCGGACTGCTTCACGACCTGGATTACGAAAAATTTCCGGACAAGCATCCTTATGTCGCCATAGATCTGCTCGAGCACAGGAATTTCCCGGATGAATTTGTGCTGGCTGTAAAAGGACACGCAGATTATACAGAGACGCCAAGGGAGACGCTGATGGCAAAAATGCTTTACGCCTGCGACGAGCTTGCCAGCTTTGTAGTCGCGGTGGCACTGGTGCGGCCGGATGGCTTTGAAGGCCTTGAGGCAAAATCCGTCAGGAAAAAGCTGAAGGATAAAGCTTTTGCACGGGCAGTGAACCGGGACGAAATTGCAAAAGGTGCCGAAGATCTTGGTTTTGAGTTAATGGAACACATTCAGACGGTCGTCGAAGCTCTTAAGGAAAGAGAAGCAGAGCTTCAGGCGGAGGGACTCAGTTTATTGTAGCGGCGTTTGTTGGCTATGAGATCAACATGAAACCTAAAAAAACCGCTGTCATTTGACGGCGGTTTTTTGGTGTGTGAAAATTAATGAGCGCAAAGTCTACATGGGCTGGTTCTTTAACTTCATCTCATCAATGCCTTGGTTGGCAAGGGCGTCAACTTTGGCATTCATTTCGAGCAGATGCTTGAAGGTGTCCTCAGAGTAAGTGCGTCCGTTGTAACGTTCGATCTTTTCCTTCCACTGGCGGACTTCTGTCGTTTTTTTCAGATTGAGATGGCCCTTGATTTTCAGGAATTCAACCTTGCTGAAACTTTCGACCAAGGGCAGCAGCGCTTCCCATAAGTCTCTGTTTTCGACCGGCTGCCGGGAAGAATTAATCCAGCCGTTCAAACGCCATTTATCATACCAGCGCTCCCGAAAGCAGTTGACCAGATAGGCGCTGTCCGAATAGATTTCAACGGACAGATCCCTGGATTTAAGAACGCGAAGGGCTTCCAGCACGGCAGTCAACTCCATGCGGTTGTTGGTGGTGTTGATCTCTCCACCATAGAGGGTTTTGACGTTGTCGTTGTATTCGAGGAGTGCTCCCCAACCGCCAAAGTTTTGATCAGATTGATTGCCGGCGCAACCGCCGTCTGCATGTATGGTCACGAGTTTCAAGCACGGAAGCCTCCTGTCTTTCAAGTGATTTTTAAATCTCATTGCATGATTTTCAGTTAAATTTAAGGGTTTATTGACTATTATTGCACAAAAGCAAAAAAAAGGCTATAATCGTTTCAATAAGACCACAGCCATTGTGGCGCAAGGAGCCAAAAGACGCGAGCAGCCGTAAGGCGCAATAGCCGAAAGGCGCGAGTAGCCGTCAGGCGCAATAGCCGTCAGGCGCAATAGCCGTCAGGCGCGATCGGGGGAGGAAAGTAAATCATGGACGCAACAGATAAGGAAATCCTAAGAATCCTTCAGGACGACGCCAAGCTGTCCATTTCTGAATTGGGACGAACCATTGGTCTGTCAACTACGGCGACCAAGGAGCGTGTGAAAAAGCTTGAGCAGGAAGGTGTCATCAAGGGGTATACAGCTGTATTGAATGCCTATGAGGTTGATGCCGGCCTACTGTCCTTTATTAGTATTCCACTCGGGGATGTCAGCATAGCGGAGATGGGCGAGAAGCTCATTGCCATGCCGGAAGTCCTGGAATGCCATAAAGTCACTGGAAATACGACCTTTTTAATCAAAGTCAGAACCTCCACGACTACGGAGCTCGAGAACGTCATTGAGCGGATCAACGACTTTGCCCGAAATACCTACACCTATGTTGCATTGTCTACTTTAAAAGAGACTTCCAAACTCAAGATTGATTAAACCTCTGCGCGAGGCTGTGATTTCGGTTATGGGAAGTTCAATAAACCGCAAACAATCGCATTTCGAGTACAACAATCCACTAAAAAGGCTGCTCCGGCGGCATGGTGAGCATATCACACCGTGTCCTGAAGCAGCCTTTATGTTATAAAGCCTTAAATGTGTCCTTACTCTTCGAGGGCTGTTTTGATCCCGTGCTCCGCCAGGGCGCTGCTCAGAATGGTCATGGTTTCCCGTACATTAGGCGTTCTGCCCTGATGCAGGAGTTTGCCCTCCAGTGCCATTGCCGGCATCATTTCAACTCCGGCTGCCTTGATGAGCCGGATGTCGCCTATGATTTCAACCTCCAGTGAAACTTTCAATTGTCGTATGGCCTCATCCACGATGGGCGCAATTTTCGAGTACCCTCAGCACACTTGATCATAAATAATCAATTTCATGGGCGTGACTCCTTTCAAAGTTCTCGGGGACCTATTTCTTTACCTGAAGTAAAAGGGCTTCGAGGCTGCTGCGCCCCGGTACCGCGTTCGCGGCGTAAACCACTGTGCCATCAATGCTCATGGCCGGTGTCGTCATGACACCCGCCTTGTAAATCTCCATTAGGGATTCGACTTTCTCAACCTCGGCATGGAGGTCGTATTCAGCCAAGATCTCGAGGACCAGTGCGTACATTTTTTCACATTTGTCACAGCCGTGGCCGTAAATTTTTATGTTCAAAATACATCCCTCCCAGATGACAAGCACTCATGTTTTCTACATTGTACACCCGCAGGACTTGTAGGGCAAGACTGGGGGCGGATGCGCGGCGAGTGGCAGCAGACCACGGGCTGAATTATAAGGTTTTCCACAGGAAAAAGCCCAATGCTGTGAATCTCTTGTGTAAAATCTGTGTAAAACGGTGGATAACCTGTGGACTATGTGTATAACCGAATCTGTGTTCGCATCGAAATTTGTCGAATAAACACCCTCAACACGACTTATCCACAGAAACTGTGGATGAACTGTGTAAAAGTTCGTTTTTCTTGGGGATGGGGTGTGTAAAAGCCCGCTGAAGGTGGGGAAAACAAAAACCACTCATCCAGAGGGTAAACTGTGGATTTGTTGGTGATTTTTAAAGTGATTCATTTAAGCCGATAGTCATTAAAACGGAACTTATGCAAGCGGGGTTGCATTTTTTCCTTTGATCGGGTATGATAGGTCTGAAATTAACATAAATCCTTGGTGTCTACGGACTTAATTGGGAAGCCGGTTTGAAGCCGGCACAGTCCCGCTACTGTGAGCGCAAGCTATTGAAAACGCGCGAGTCAGGAACCAGCCGAAGGATTTCTGGTACATCAACTCACGAGGATGAGGTTGACCGGCTACATAGGCGAACTCTATATATTAGAGAGTTTCCAGCTTATCCGTAACGGTCCTCACCTAAAAAAGGGAGGATTTTTTTAATGTTCAAAAAGAAGTTTTGGTCACTGCTCTTAATGCTCACGTTGGTTTTAACACTGGCGGCATGCCAGTCCCCTTCCCCGGAGGCGCCTGCAGAAACCCCTGCTGAAACGCCTGCAGAGGCACCTGCAGAAGCAGCTGCAACCGCTTATCCGCTCACTGTGACGGATGCCTCGGGCAAAACTGTTGTCATTGAACAAGAACCTATGAAGGTCGTTTCATTGTCGCCGGCTGCAACTGAAATTGTCTATGCCGTTGGCGCGGGCGAAAAATTGGTCGGCCGTACCGATTACTGCAAATTTCCTGCAGAGGCAGCGGATGTCCTCTCAGTAGGGACGATCACTGAACCCAACATTGAAACCATAGCCTCTGTCGAGCCGGACTTGATTCTCGTTTCCAACATGTTTAACGATGATGTCCGCACCAAGCTTGAATCACTGGGCTATAAGGTGCTCGACCTGTCTTCCCATGATACTTTTGAAGGCGTTTACAACGCCATTTCACAGACCGGCAGTGTCCTCAATAAACAGGATCAGGCAAATGTCATTGTCGAAGACATGAAGACAACCGTTGCTGAGGTCGAAGAAAAAGTAGCCGGTGTCGAGCCAAAGACCGTTTATTATGTTGTAGGCTATGGCGAAAGCGGCGATTACACTGCCGGTGCAGGTACTTTTATTGACCAGATGCTGACCATGGCAGGCGGCGCTAATGTCGCCAATGACACGGAAGGCTGGAAATACAGTATTGAGAAGCTCGTAGAGAAAGATCCGGAGTTTGTGATCTGCTCGCTGTACAACGACGACAAAGCAGGGATTGAAGCTACGAATGGATACAAAGAACTGACAGCGGTCAAAGAAGGCCGTCTTGTAGAAGTCGACAATAATCTCATCGATCTTCAGGGGCCAAGACTCGCACAGGGACTGCTTGAACTCGCGAAAATAATGCATCCGGAGTTGTTCTAATCCTAAACGGATGTTTCCTGTTACAGAAAAGGATGTGTGGCACGCATGAAAAAGCGAAATAAAAAGCTGATTCAAGGCCTTGTGGCGCTTGCTGCAGGACTCGTGCTCGCCGTTGTCGCCGCAAGCGCAATTGGCTCTGCAGACATTTCATTCGTGGACAGCGCCAGGATTCTGTTATCCAGAATTCCGCTGCTGGATACTGTGATTCAAATGGATGAAATAAAACCCACACACGAGGCGATTCTATTGAAGATCCGCCTGCCACGCATCTTTCTTGCCGCTTTGGTTGGCAGTGCCTTATCTGTATCCGGGGTAGCCTATCAGGGCATTTTCAAAAATCCAATGGCAGATCCCTTCGTCCTTGGGATCTCCTCAGGCGCGGCTTTAGGCGCCACCTTAGTCATTGTGACAGGCTTCAATGCAGGCGTCGCCGGACTCAGCTCCGTTTCGGTGGGTGCATTCACCGGCGCAATTCTGGCAGCTTACATAGTCTACAATGTCGGCAGAGTCGGAAACAGGACGCCGGTGGTGACGCTGCTGCTTGCGGGGATCGCGGTCAACTATCTGCTTTCCTCAATGATTTCACTGATTATGTCGCTCAACCGCGACGAAATGGAGCACATTATTTTCTGGACCATGGGCAGCTTTGCGACGGCAAACTGGATGCAGATCCTGGTGGCTGCGGTGCCAATCACCATCGGCACAGGGTACTTGCTGATGTATTCCAGGGATCTCAATGCCCTTGCCATTGGAGAGGAGAGCGCAAAGGGTGTCGGAGTGGACACCGAAAAGGTGAAGAAGAGTATTTTGGTGGTGGCCTCCATCGTCACAGCGGCGGCGGTTTCGGTCAGCGGGATCATAGGTTTTGTGGGGCTCGTCATACCCCACGTGGTTCGGATTATTTCGGGCCCGGATCACAGGACCCTTCTGCCGTTTTCGATTCTCGGGGGAGCAATGTTTCTGGTGATTTCGGACACGCTGGCCAGAACCCTGATCATGCCCGGAGAGCTGCCTATTGGCATCATAACGTCGGTCTTTGGCGCGCCGTATTTCCTGTATCTGTTGTACCGCAATAAAACGCGGTCGAGTGTGAGGTGAGTGTAATGGAATTTCCAATTCTCGTCGAAGGTCTTCACTTCGCGTATTCCAAAACGCCGGTGCTGAATGGCGTGGATATGCGCATCCGTAAAGGCTCGTTTACGACCATAGTCGGACCAAACGGTTCCGGGAAGTCCACGTTCGTCAAGAACCTGACCAGGATGGTGCATTCGGGCAAAGGGGTCGTAACGGTGAACGGCCGGGACTTGGCCTCCTACTCCCACAAGGAGCTCAGCAAGGTCATAGCTTCGGTGCCCCAGGTCACCGCAACTGAATTTGACTTTTCCTCTCACGAGATGGTCATGATGGGACGTTATCCGCATCTGAGACGCTTTCAGCCGGAGTCGGACCTGGACCACAAAATTGTCGAGGACGCCATGAGGGCAACAGGTGTCTGGGAAATGCGGGATTTTCCCATCAACAGCCTCAGCGGCGGCGAACAGCAGCGCGTGATCATTGCCCGGGCCATTGCTCAGGAGCCGGAGATTCTGGTGCTGGACGAGCCTATTGCCCATCTTGATCTGCATCATCAGATCGAGCTGATGCGGCTTACACGCAAACTGACGAAGGAGCGCGGCATCACGGTGGTGGCCATTCTCCACGACCTCAATTTCGCCATTGAGTTCAGCGACTACGTCTTCATGATGAAGGATGGCCGCGTTTACAAAGAGGGGCCACCCGCCAATGTTATTAAAGAGGAATACATCAAGGATGTCTACGCTGTAGATGTGACGCTGATTGTCAATCCGGTGACGGGAAATCCGCATGTGATTCCGAGGTGAAGTAATAAAAAAGAAAGTCTGCCGATGGTTTATAATACAAAACCATCGGCAGACTTTTTTTATGCTTTTTGCTCCGCCAAATTCTTAAACCTCTGGATGTCGCCCAAAATAACATCCAGTGACTTCAGCCAGAATTCTTTTGTGGTGACGTCAATCCCGACAGAGGCACAGACCGACTCAACAGAAGCTTTGCCTGATTCGGACAGGAGCTGGTCGTATCGAGGCAGGAAGGACGTCCCTTCTTCTCTGTAGAGTTGATACAGACCCTTGGCGAACAACAGCCCAAAGGCATAAGGGAAGTTGTAGAAATTGACCGAAGCGCTGTAGTAGTGGCCTTTGACCAGCCACATGTAAGGGTGACGGACTTCCGGATCCATCGCATCCCCATAGGCAGCTTCCTGGGCCTTCAGCATTTCTTCCTTCAGCTCATTCACCGACAGGGCGTGGTCCGTTCTCAGCTCGAAGAGGCGGGATTCAAAGAGGTAACGGGAATAGATGTCGACAATGGCCTGTCCGGCATCCTGAAGGCTGCTTTCCAGAACCGTCATGGACTCGGCGTCGGAGAGCGTCGCCAGTGCAGCATCGGCAATGACCGTCTCGCAGAAGGTCGACGCAGTTTCAGCGAGAGTCATAGGAACTTCAATGTTGAAGAGCTTTTGGGATTCAAGCCTGTAATCGTGGTAACCGTGACCGAGCTCGTGGGCGAGGGTCAGGACATCGCCAAGACTGCCCTGGAAATTTGTCAGGATACGGCACTGGCGAACCGGGTAAAGGCTTGAACAAAACGCGCCGCCGACTTTGCCTGCTCGCGGCTCGACATCGATCCACTGTTCGTCTCTGGCATGGGCTGCAAAGGCGCCCAGCTCCGGATTATACGTGCTGAAATGGCGGATGACAAAGTCCATTGCGGTCTCATAGGTATAAACCTCAGACAGAGTCCCGACAGGCGCGAAGAGGTTGTGGAATTTAAGGCCATTTTGATCCCCCAGCAGGACTGCTTTTGCCTTGTAGTAGCCTCTAAGCTCCGGCAGCTTTTCTTCTATGGCACTGATCAGCGCATCCAGGGTTTTTCTGGACATTCGGGCTTCCTTAAGCGTCGCTTCGAGAGGAGAGCCGTACCGGCGCTGCTCTGTCAGGGTCAGCACCTCGCCTTTGATTGAGTTCAGTGAGGCTGCAATGCTGTCATCAATTTTGGGCAGCGCTGCGAGCTCTGCCAGATAAGCCTGGCGTCGGACCTCGGGATCCGGGTCGTAGGCTAGAGCCCTGACCGCAGACAGCGGCATCTCGGTTATTTGGCCTTGAGCGTCAGAAACGGTGGCCATCAGCGTTGAGGTCAGTTTTGCATGCAGGGTCTCCCAGGCATCCGATCCTGTTATGCGAAGTTTGGCAATCAGGATTTCTTCCTCGTCGCTGAGAAGGTGGTGAGCTGATTCAGCCCGCTCCTCCAGGGCGAATTCAAGGTCTTTGAGATAGTCGGAGCGAGAGTTCTGCAGCCATTGAACCAGGTCCTCTATGCGGCCAACGGCACGCTTTAGTCTGACTTCGAACACAGTAAGCTCTGCCTGCAGCTTCCGGAGCTTTTCTTCCAGCGCCAGCGCAGGTTCGCAGGACGTATCCGCGGACAGGGTGAGGGAGGCAAAGGCGGAAAGCTTCCAGAGTTTTAAATAGAGCGCTTCTGAAGCCCTCAGCAGTATTTCGAGGTTTGCAGGTTCGGGTTGGCCTTCTATGAGGTTCTGGCTTTCCTGGATGAGTGTTTGGGCCTCTGTCAGGCATGCCTGATAGTCAGTTTGGAGATTTGGGTCGTCAAAGCTGAGATAAAGGGCGTCGAGACTCCAGTTATGGGACATTTTAATAACCTCCGTTCGGTTGTTTTAAGCGGTGTTATAAATCATACGAAAAAATTTATATGGTCTTTTTTACAGCGTACCACAACCGGAGGAAAAATTAAATGGGGAAGATGGCGGGGTTGGGGGAGAGAGGGAAGGCGGGGTCGATAGGCTTAAGGCGCCAGGGCCCTTTAGCCTATCGATCCCGCCTTTCTCACCTGAAAAAAGGGGATGTCGCGCTGACATCCCCTTTCCTCACGCCTTCATCTTTCGTGATTCAAAATTGCCTCAAGTTCCCCGGCTCCAGCCTCCTGAAGCTGACGCATCAAATTCGATTCGAATTGATCCGTGGAGATTTCACCAATGATATAGGCGTCTATGGTTTCAAACAAAATTGCATCTAAACGCTTAATGAGTTCGCTGACCCGGATCGTTTCTTTCATGGTCAGAGGCGGCGGTAAGGGCGATGGCTGCCCCATGCCGCTCTGAACGATTTGATCCATGACGTCCTCCAGCTGAGGCTGAATCTGGAACTGGAAGGTTTGATCCAAATAGGGCGTGAAAAAGCCTTGACCGGTGCCGCGTTCATACTGCATCAGCCTGAAGCTGAAGGGCTCCTCTTTATAGCGCATGAAATGCTCCGGCTGAATAATCGCGCGGCCATCCTCCAAGGTGTAGTCCGTTCCAAGGGTTCCATAATTGGCGACAGAGGCGCCCTCCTCGGAATACAGCCAGTCGAGGAGCCGTATGGCAGCTTCAATGTTTTTGGATTTGGAGGAGATCGCGTAATAGGTGTGCAGCCAGTGAGTGTCGTATTGCAGACTGATTCGGGCTTCTCCCGCGGTATTTTTGATGTTTAGAAGCGGTGCGAAGGCATAGGCGGCGTTCAGCTTTCTCAAAGGCACATTGAAGTTTTCGAGATTAATGGGCAGGTCAAAGAAGAACAACGCTTGGCCTGTACTGAGCTTTTGCTGCCATTCATCCACGGTGGTCAGGGCGTAGTAGGGATCTAAAACCCCGCTTTCATAAGCCTTGTTTAAGAAGACCAGCACCTCTTTGAAGCTGCTGTGGGCAGGGCCGTACAAGAATTCGCCATTCCCGGAGCGCGGCTCAAAGTAAAAGGAGGTGGACTGACTGAACCCTGAGCCCAACGGATAGGAAATGTTAGATATTAAATTTCGCGTCCCGCTGCGATTGATCCACAGATCTTGGTTTGGATGCGCCGCTTTAATCTGAATAAGAAGCTCAAGGAGCTCGTCGTAGGTCTTTGGTCTTGATAAGTCCTGACGGTCCCCAAGATTCAAGGCGGCAAGTATATCTGCACGAAGAATAGGAACAGCGGCGGTCGGGAGAGACTTCCAAACGATCATTGGAAAAGCATAGTAGTCGTCCTGAACCATTAAAGACTTAAGTTCAGGGCGATCCTCCAAAAGCTGACTAAAGTGGGGCGCATGTTCAGCGATCAAGTCGTTCAGGGGCGCGAGTCGGCCTGTGGAAACGGACTGAAGCATTTCAGGGTATGACATCTCAATTATATCCGGCAAATTTTCCGAGGCCAGTGACAGTTTGAGCTTACTTGGATAATTGCTGCTCGGTACAGCTTCAATTTGAAGATCTATGCCCGTGGCTGCCTGAACGCGGGTGCGGGTTTCCGGATTAATATTGATAGGCTGGAAGACAGACTCGCGGCGCATGATCCTCACTTTGAGAGGCGCTTCATCAGACGCCTGGGTTGTGGGCTCAAGCTTCTCTGTCTGTTGGCAAGCCGTCAGAGATAATCCGGCAACCAATATTAGGCTCAGCATGATCAGCAACAGGCCATGATGCCTTCTGTCCGCCGGGAAGAACAGCGCTGCCTGGACTTCGCTTCCTGGACGCTTAGCTGCTTTATTCATTTTCATCTGCATCCGCCTCCTGTCCCTGATCCAAGTCCTGGTCGGTACCTTTTCTATAGCTCCCCGGATTGGTGCCGACGTGTTTCTTAAAAAGTCGGTAAAACGTCACCCGGCTTTGCAGCCCCACCATGGGATAGATATCATCTATGGAGAGCGTGGTGGTGTTTAGCAGCGCCTTTGCCTTGAATATGCGCTTTTGACTGATGTAATCCGTCAGATTCTGGTTCGTTTGGGACTTGAAAAGCTTGGAGAGGTATTTGACAGAGATGCCTGCCTGACTGGCGATCAGCTCGGGGTGGATATCTTCGTGGAAGTGATCGTCAATGAAGGTGACGACGTTTTGAATCATTTGTGCCGATCGGTCTGAAGGCGGCTCAGCCAGAGCCATGAGAGATTTAAACATCTGAAGCAGCACAGCCTTATCCGGGTTAATCCCTGGCTCGACTTCCGCTCCGTGGGTCTGCGTGGTCCAGGACCAGACCTGCTGATCCAGGGCAGTGTAAAAATCCAGTCCGTGGGCGGCGGCGTAGCGTGCAGCGGTTCGGTGCAGATCGTGGAACAGCGCCTGCCGGCTAAAGCCTGTGCTGCCGATGGTCTCAGTCTGTCTCACCAGCCCATCGAGAATACTTTCTAGTCCGGCTTCATCCCGGGCTTGGAGGCAATTCATGATCTTTTCCTCATCTTTGAAGGTGTAGATATGATGGGGCTTGATTTCAAGGGTTGAGGCGTCCGCCACCTGATTCTGCGCTGACCCGGTTGCGGCTTCCAGGGCGTACTGGGCTTCGGAATAGGAGAGCCACAGCTTGTTCAGACCACCGTGGATTCTGCCAACACCGATGTAAATTCTGTAATGCTTCAATTCATAAGAAAAAGATAAGAGCAGTTGTTCGAGGGATTTCATCAGCGTCACCTGATCCTGATGGGTGTCCAGATTGGCTATACCCACAAAATGTCCCGGTTCGAGCTCAAGCAGATAAACTCTGTTTTGGGCTGCCAAGGCATCCAGAATAATGATTTTTATGCTTTCCAGGACATGGTGCCGCTCCTGGCTCTCAATCTTTGTAAAGAAGCGCTCGTTAAAGTCAAAGACTACGGAGAAACAGAGAAACGTCTCAGTTGTGAACCGGAGGTCGTCCCGAATCAATGTCCTGAATTTTTTGATGGGATCCAGGGAATGGCCGCGAAGCAGCTGGATAAACGCGTTGTCCAAATACTCGGAGGACAGCTCGTGGACTTTGTCAGAGTAGGCGGTTTTTTCGCTGAGCAGCTCATGAAGGGCTGACTGTATGAGTTCAAACTCATTCTGATGCTTTGGTGCAGGCCCGCCGGTGCCTTCACTGCCGCCGTTTTGCATAAGGATTTCCCGTATATTGTTGATGGGGCTGTAGAGTCTGACGCTGAATATCAAAGCTAGGCCTATGCCGAGCAAAATGATGGCAATGCTCGTCCAAAAGGTGACGGAAAGGACATTGTTGGCTTCTGCCCTGAAATAGTAGCTTGGCGTGATGGTGTAGTAGGTCCATTCAAGGCGCTCGGAAGACAGAGCTGAAACCAGGTAATTTTCACCTTGCCACTCCAGAGGAATGAGTTCGGAGGGACCGGCGGCACTGAGCGACTTGAGCCTTTCGACAGCGTCGCTGTTCCATAGGTCATCCCGGCTGCTGGTTATGATATTGTCCGCCGTGTCCAGTAAGATAAATTCCGTTTCGGGATAGATCATGTTGGATCGGATGGTCTCATGAATCGCGCTGGTGGAAAGGCACGCGACTACCGCTATATTGCCCTTGGGACTATGCTCTACGGCAACGGTGGGAATCACGGTTTTTGTGCTGCCGCTCGAGGTTTTGATCAAGGTTGGGGACAGATACTGAACCGCTGATGGCCTGGTCAGATAAGTTTTCCAAAAAGGCACCGGATACTTTTCGAACCAGTATAGCTCCCTGAAGAAGCGGTCAAAGGTTTCCGGACCGGCGCTCCGAAACACCCACTCACTGTCTCTGAAGACGAAAAGGTTGTCAATAAAATAGTTGGAGATGTTCTGACTTTTGACGATAGCTTGAATCATGCTCTCAAAGTGGCGTTTTTGCTCCGTGCTCATCTCAGGTGAGCTCATGACGGGCTCGAAGAAAGCGTCTTCCATCATCAGATTGAGGCTCGCGTCCACCGCCATTTGAACAGAATGGTCAATGAGTTCCATAGAAAACTCAAGATTCTTTGTAATGTTTTGGCTAAAGTCCTTCTTTGCTTCAGAAACCGAATAGTTATAGAAGAGGATGCCGATGAGGAGGACGGGAATCAACAGCGTGCTGAAGTACATCAGCATCTTAATAAACAGACGATTTGAAAAAAACGATCTCAGATGCATTATTTCGGTCCTCCTTTCCACTCCGTAGAAGGTAGTGTTGCTGGATATGATTATAACATGGATTGTACAGAATGCGAGGGTCTGATACAGCGTAGAAGACCAATAAGCAGAATATTGAAACAAAATGCTCTGAATTGAAACAGGTGAAAGGTCCATTTGATACATCTTTCGCTATCCTGGTGCTTATGCTGCGGCCGGGAATTCGCTAAGGTGTTGGTATCAGCAAGATCATTTCATACCTGGTTGAGCTGAGGCGTCAAGGTGAAACTCGGTGGCGTGGAACTCGGTGTCAGACACCAAGTTCCAAACCAAAACCGTTTGAGCTGAAGCGTCAAAGTGAAACTCGGTGTCAGACACCGAGTTTTCAAAACATAACTATCGGCGGAGGTGATCTTCATTGTCAGGAATAGGGACTACAGAGCTCATACTGATCTTTGCTGTGGCTTTGGTCATCTTTGGACCTTCAAAGCTGCCGGAGCTTGGTAAAATAGCCGGACGTTCCATTGGCTCTCTCAAGCGATATGCGACTACTATTGAGAAGGACTTGGAAAGCGGAGATTTATTCGGCGCGGAAGAGGCGGTTGAGCGGGAATCAACGTAATGAGATCAGAGAAGTGAGCGCTTGTTATAGGTGAAAAAACTTAGTGAGTCAGGAAGGGGTAAAGTCATGGGAAGATTTGGAACAACTGAGTTGATGGTCATCTTTGGTATTGCGGTGTTGATCTTTGGGCCCACCAAGCTGCCGCAGCTGGGGAAGGCGGTTGGACAGACTATAGGCAACTTCAAGAGGAGTATCTCCAAGGCGGAAGCTGAGCCTCTGACCGAGCGGGAAGAGGGCTGAAGAAGGCCATGCCAGCCAATAAAACAACGACGCTGATTTCTCATCTGAACGAGTTGAGAAAGCGGCTGGTGGTCAGCGCGATCTGCTTTGTCGCCGCCATGAGCGTGTGCCTGGCAAGATCGGAGTTCGTCATTAAGCATCTGGTGGGCAAAGCCAAGGATTTCGAGTTCATTTACGTCGCGCCGGCGGAGCTGCTGATCGCCTACATAAGAATCGCGATTATTTGCGGCGTTGTCGTGGCATTTCCAGTGATTGGCTTCCAGACCTGGCAGTTCATTCGACCGGGCTTGACGCGCCGGGAACGCACCGCGGCAGCTTTTGTGATGACCTTTGGCATGGCGCTCTTCCTGTTGGGCGGCGTTTTTGCCTATGAAGTCGTCCTGCCTTTCACGCTGAAATACTTCGCCGGGCTCAACGGGGGAAATTTTGGGGATGGCCAGACAATTCAAGCCATGGTTTCCATTCAGAACTACCTGAATTTTGTCGTGAATACAATTCTGACCTTTGGGCTTGTCTTTGAAATGCCTATAGTCATTATCCTGCTGACACAGCTGGGCATTCTCAATCCGAGGCTCCTGAGGAAAAATCGTAAATATGTGATTCTGGCGGTCTTTATTATAGCAGCCGTCATTACGCCGCCAGATGTAACCTCGCAAATCCTGATTGCTGTGCCGATGCTGGTGCTCTTCGAAATCAGCACCTGGATCAGCAGTGTGATGTTTAGACGCAAGTTGGCACTGAGAGAAGCAAGTTGACAAGGGCGCCCCACGCCGGACACTTGAAGGGTTGGGGAACGAAAGTACGTAAATCAAAGTTCTGTGTGGGGCGCTGAAGCGGCAACAAAGCGGCTTTGCAGCCGTTTTTATTTTAGGTCTGTGGTTAAGGACCATCAAGTACTGAGGAGGTAGGATTTGTGACTAAAGACAAGACAACCGATCAAAAAGAGAACAGAATGGAAACCCTCGGGCTTTCGGAAGAGGGACTCTCCAGAAGAAACTTCCTGAAGGGCATGGCTGTTGGTGCCGCAGGGATTGCCGTAACGAGCGCTATTCCGGGCTATACGGTGTTTGCGGACGTCGAGGCGCCTTTGGCTAATGGGGTGTCGCGTGCGGAATTCATCGGCAAAGTCTCTAATTATTTTGCATGGCCGCATCCGACGCAGTACAACGATATTTGGAAGGCGCCGCTGAAGCAATTCAAGGATGTCAAGACGGCAGACCGCTATGGCAAGCAAATCGAGACAGCTTATGAGGAAAGTGTGACCAGCGGTATTGGCAATGGCTATTTTGACCCGAACGCCCAGCTGGCCCGTCAGGATGCAGCCGTCATGATGGTGAAGGCATTCCATCTGCCGCTGACCACGAAAACGGGTTTCTTTAAGGATGAGGCCTCGATTTCTTCTTACGCCAGAGCCAGTGTCAACACGTTGGCGGCGCTTGGTTATTTGACTATTAATTCAGATCAGCTGTTCCAGCCAAAGAGAGCGCTGACCGTGGACGAAATGGAAGTTCTGTTCAGCAAAATCACAGGAACCATGGTCGCGCCGGTTCAAGCGCTGCCTAAAGCGAATTCTGTCGCGCCCAGACGTTATGTCAAGCTCTACTGTCCAACGCCTGGAGCGGCCATTCACTACACCACGGACGGCTCAGAGCCAACTGCGGACAGTGAAGTTTACACGGTCGAAACCAAAGGGCATATCATGGAAATGATTGGCACTCGCGGCGGCGGCCCGGATGAGCCGGTGCCGACGGACCGTGTCGTGACCTATAAAGCCGTAGCGTTCAAAGACGGCATGGCTGCCAGCCCGGTTCAGACCTTTGTCTGGAACCTCCACCGCCCGCTCATGGATGACTTCCAGGTGCTCCAGATGGAGAAGAAGACTTCTGTCAGCCCGGCGATCTTCAGAATTTGCAACGATTCTGAGTCTGTCCGGCCTCTGGCTTGGTACATAGAAGGGCCGACAAGCGGCATTGTTTTCGACGCCCTGCAGACCCCTGCGGATAAAAAGAACCTGAAGACCTTTGTCGATGGTTTCGCCACAAAACCGTACATCCTGATCATAGGCCATGAGCACGGTGACCACGATGCCCAGGCCATGAACTTCATGAACGCGGGCGTCGACGTTTACCTGAGTGAGCGGGGCTGGGCGTCTACGTCTTCCACTTCAGGCCCATTCAAGCCAATCTTCTCTACGCCGGAATCGCAGGCAAAAGTTAAGAACGTTGATGAGGGCATGAAGTTCGACCTTGGCGGCGGTATTGTCTTTGAGGTTGTTGCGCTGCCGGGTCATGCCAATGGCAATGTGGCAATCCACGACAAGAAAAACGGTCTCCTGTTTGCTTCAGACTTCTATGGCTGTACCCGTGCGGGATCTGCAGACAACGTCGGTGTGGCGGGTATGCCGCCGGACCTTCTCCTTTCCTTTGTCCAGCAGTCTTACTCGAAATACACCAAAGAGGGAGGCAAGTCAGACAAGCTCTTCACGGGTCATGACGAGTCGCCCCTCAGCGACAACAACCTGAAGCTCTATGAGGCAGCCTTACAACAGGTCGTCGACAAGGGTGAGGGCGGCTGCCGTCCATCCCTGCGCGGCGGTACAGACGCGCCGGGAGCGAGAACGACCATGATTGGCGACATGTGGAAAGACGGCACCAACTGGTGCGCCATCAAGCTGACAGGAGTTATGGGCGACAACGCGGAATTCTTGTCTTCAACCACGGACCTCAAGGTGCGCCCTTACATGGCAGACGCGGCTAATGTGGGGTTAAACTACAATTTTGGCGGTCACGTCAAATACTCTGTCCTGTCCAACATTGAATTTGCAGGCGGAGAATTGGTCGGAAAGACCGTGGAATACGCGGCGCCGGGTGCGCCATTCACTTGGGCGGGCAAGGAGATCGCGGTGAAGAACGCGCTTCAAAACCGCTTCAATCCTTGGGCTTACGACTATACGGTCAAAGTGCCTAAGGCAAACACAAGCATCACTGTAATCCCGACATCCATGTCCACGAAGGCGGCGTCTATTACGGTGGATGGCAAGGCCGTTGCCTACCGCTCCAGCAACAAGATCGCTGTCAAGGATGGCCAGGTCATCACGGTGAAAGTTGTCGCACCGGACAAAATCACGACGTCCACTTATACGTTTAAGGTGGCAATGGTTTAGAGTTTCAAAGGTAAAAGATTTTAAAAGAAAGACCAGGAGGAAGCGGCCGTCCAAAGAGCGACGGCCGCTTCTTCTATTGTTAGCAGCGGAAAGGGTGAAGAAGGCGCGCCGGCCTTCTTCACCCTTTTTAAGTTTCACCCGCCCGACACCCCGCGAAAAGGTTCAAAATGGCATCAATATTTGAAAGAATGCGCCAACATCAATGCTTTTTTAATGGTAATTTAAGAATTGTTGGGTAATATAGAGAGGTAGTGCATAAACCACCAGGCACAAAAGTTTCAACCAAGAGGAGCTGACCCGCTATGAATTTCTTAACCAGCCTGAGCCCATCTGTCATCTGGATCGCGCTCATCATCATTTTTGCAGTTCTAGAGGCACTGACCATGGGTCTTACCACCATCTGGTTTGCTGGCGCCGCGCTTATAGCACTTCTGGCGGCCATGATCGGATTGTCTGTGCCGGTTCAGATTGGCGTCTTTTTAGTATCGGCAGCAGTACTGATCTACTTCACCAAACCTCTGGCCAAGAATTTTCTTCATATCGGGAGCGAAAAAACCAATGTGGAGGCAGTGATTGGACAGAGCGGACCAGTGCTCAAAGACATTGAGCGCTATGCCACAGGTCAGGTCAAAATCAATGGCCAGATTTGGAGTGCTTTGTCTGAAGACGGAGAGCCCATTGAAGTCGGGGCGAAGGTTCAGGTCATAGCGGTGGAGGGTGTCAAGCTCATCGTCAAGAAAGCATGACCTGATGACCATTCAGGCATGTCGAAATCAGCATTTGCAGCACACTAAAAGGGAGGCTAACATTAATGAACATTTTAAGGCTCATCATTCCAGCACTGCTCTTTCTCTTTGCGATTTTGTTGATCATCACCAACATCAGGGTTGTACCGCAGGCTCAGGCTTATGTCATTGAGCGCCTTGGCGCCTTTCTGACAACCTGGAGCGTGGGTCTCCATTTTAAGATTCCATTTATTGACCGCGTGGCAAACCGCGTTTCATTGAAAGAAAATGTAGTCGACTTTCCTCCGCAGCCGGTCATCACCAAGGACAACGTCACCATGAAAATTGACACGGTCATTTATTATGCCGTTACAGATCCAAAGCTATACTCTTATGGTGTTGCACGTCCTATTGTCGCCCTTGAGAATCTTGCAGCGACGACGCTGAGAAACATTATTGGCCAACTGGAGCTGGACGAGACGCTGACTTCCAGAGACCTGATCAACACCCAGATGCGCGCGATCCTGGATGAAGCGACAGATCCGTGGGGCATCAAGGTCAACCGCGTTGAAGTCAAGAACATCATTCCGCCTGAAGACATTCAGAATGCCATGGAAAAACAGATGCGCGCTGAGCGTGAGAGACGTGAATCCATTATTCGTGCGGAAGGTGAAAAGAATTCCAAGATTCTCGTGGCACAAGGTACTAAGGAGTCTATGATTCTTGAGGCGGAAGGCGAAAAGCAATCCTCAATTCTTCGTGCTGAAGCTAAGAAGGAAGTTCAGATTCGCGAAGCAGAAGGTGAAGCGGAAGCGATTATTAAAGTCCAGGGCGCTAAGGCCAAAGGCATTGAAATGATTCGTGAAGCTGGCGCGGACCCTGCGGTTATTGCCATCAAGAGCTTTGAGGCCCTTGAAAAAATGGCGAACGGCCAGGCGACGAAAATTATTGTGCCTTCAGACCTTCAGGGTTTTGCCGGCACAGTTGCTGCTTTGAACGAGATTATTAAGAAATAGGTTGGTCGAGTAAACAGTTTAAGGGCTGAGAGAGTTTTCTTTCGAAAAGCGCTCGCTGAAAACATCAACAGCAATAAAAAGTTAAACGCCGCTTGATTCGGGATTCCGGGTTCAGCGGCGTTTTTGCTTTGTATTTGGTTTTTGATTGGTGTGGTTTAGTTTTCGATTTCGTTTCGAATTAGTCTGCAACAGGTTCAATTTCGCTGTGCGCCCAAGGGCGCACACTTCCAAGAGAAGGGGGACGCGGTGCTGGGGCAGGCTTGTTGGTGACGCGGGCGGGGGTGGTTGGGCTTGGGTGACTGGTGCGGGGGTGTAGTTGGGGCTTGGGACCGTGCTGAGGTATCATTTTGAGAAAGTGTGTGTTTCCAGTGGTTTTGAGGTTCAGCTCTGGTACAAAAATTGAGTTGGTGACAGTCACCAACTTAAAAGCTGTCCGCGTCACCAACTCAAAACTTGTCCGCGTCCCCATCCTGGTATTTAAGATTCTTTTAATACTTGCTACCTTGCATAAAAAGGTACCCTGTGATATGCTGTAACCATGAAAAAGCAGAAAAGAGGCGATCCTCTGTGAACATACAATTCAAGAAGGGTGTTCTGGAGCTGTGCGTACTATCTATACTGAGCCACAGGGACTGCTACGGCTATGAACTGGTTCAGGAAATTTCAAAAAATATCACTATTTCTGAAGGTACTATCTATCCTTTGCTGAGAAGGCTGATGGATGACGGCATGTTTACGACTTATCTGAAGGAGTCTTCAGAGGGGCCGCCGCGTAAGTACTACACGCTGACGGCGCGGGGGCGACAGGAGCAGGCCGCGCTGGCAGCGGAATGGCGGCGGTTTGTGACGGGTGTCAACTTAATTGTGGAAGGAGAGCACGGGGAATGAACAAGCAGACTTATTTGACTCAGCTTAAAAGCGCGCTTTCCGGCATGCCGGAGGCGGAGCGGAGTGATATATTGTACGATTATGAGGAGCACTTTGATGCAGCCCTCGAAAGTGGTGAGACAGAAGAAGCCATCCTTGAGCAGCTGGGCAGGCCGGAGGTGGTCGCGAAACAGTTCCGACTGAGTAAAGTGATTCAGCGGGCAGAGGAAAAGCCAAGCTCTGTGAATCTGTTTAGGGCGGTACTGGCGTCCATAGGCCTCGGACTTTTTAATATCATCTTTATTCTTGGACCTTACCTGGCGCTGGTGGGCATTCTGGTCGCGGTCTACGCGGTGGCAGTGTCGCTGATAGTAGCGGGCATTGGTCTGGTGTTCGGCGGGGTCGTCGCGGCGGTGACGGGTTCGGTGGCGTTCGCGCCTGCGCTGATCCCAGCCGGGATTGTTGGGGGCACTTTAATTGTGGCAATTCTCGGAGCGGGGGTTGCCCTCGCAGCCCTTGGCGGACTGATCTTCCTCGCGGCCATCAAACTGACTCAGCTGTTTTATCAAGTGACACTGAAATATCTGAAGCTTAACGTCAAGATCATCAAGCAAAACTGATTGGGTAGGATGACTTGGCGAAGAACGCCCTGTTTCTCCCTGTAAAATTAAAAAAGGAAGAAGGTAATCCAAGTGAGAAAAATTGCGCTTTGGTTGATTGCAGCGCTTCTGATTGGCGGCGGCATTGCTATGCTCGCACTGCGTGAAGCCGGACCGGATCTGATCGACAGACTGCAGGGCGAGGAATTAGCGCCCCTTGCCGGGAGCCAGCGTTTTGAGCTGGACGAGACCAGGACAGTGGAAGTCAGCAGCGAGAACGCGACTGAAGGACTGGCTGTTGAAACAGTGTTTGAGTCGGTTGAGGTGACCCGTGAAGCCAGAGAAGATATTGAAATTAAGCTGACGGGGACTTACATTGCGCCGCTGGATACGGATATGCCAAAAATACGAATTCACAAGTCGGAGGGTGGCCGGCTGGAGATCGACATCGATCGTGGGCTGACGCTCCCGCATTCCTTTACATCCACGAACCTGAGATTAATGGTGAAAATACCGGAGTCGTTGTCCGGCGATCTTGAGCTTCAAAGCGTCTCCGGAGCGGTCAAGCTGCGTTCGCCAGGGACAGCGCCTTTTGAGGGCAATGTCTCCGCCGGGTCGGTTTCTGGCAGAGTCTATGTGGAAGGGCTTGAGGCACGAAACCTTGAGCTTGGTTCCGTCAGCGGTGACGTGGAATTCCTGGGCAGCGCAGACCAGCTGGACGTGAAGACGGTGTCCGGCGCAGTGATGCTGAAGCTAACTGCACTTAGGGGGGACGGACGCATGGAGACGACTTCGGGGACGGTTGAACTGACCTGCGAGGCGCCCCTCAACCATGAGATTAAACTCACGTCCACCTCGGGGACCCTTGCGCTCGAACGCCCTGAGGCAAACGTAAAAGTCCTAGAGGACCGCCTCATTGAAGCGACGGCCGGCAGCGGTAAGTTTACGCTGGAGCTGTCCACAGTCAGCGGCAATGTGAGCGTTAAGTGACCGGGCAGAGATAGTGTCCTAGCTGCAATAGCGACAATCGGCAAAAGAAACATCCCTTTGGGGCATAGACGAAACGGTCTGGGCTTCAAGGGGATTTTTTGGTATTGAGTATAAGGGGGGATCAGCGGATGTGTAAAAGACCTATTACCGGCTTTTTTCCTCCGCGCTGGCGACACGGTAACGGGGGGTTATGCAGCTTCCGCTGCCCCCCCCCCTCTTCGTCATGCAATCACTCCAAAAATAGAATAAAAATTCTCAAAAAGTGTCGAAGACGAGATTAAACTGGGTAATAATACCCGCGAGGAGGGATCGCAAATGACCGCCAATTCAATCAATGGAAGACATGTGTATTATGCCATCTTGGCAGGAGCCAATGAGGTGATTCAAAATAAGAGCGAGCTGGACCGCATCAATGTATTTCCCGTCCCGGACGGGGACACGGGGGCCAATCTGACCTCGACCATGAAGGCGGTGATGGAGAATCTACGCCTTGAGAACGAGGTGGACCTGGTGCTTTCCAGTGCTGCAGACGGCGCGCTGATGGGCGCCCGGGGCAATTCCGGGCTGATTTTCGCCCAGCTGATCTACGGCTGGTACATGGAGGTCAAGAGCAAGGAGACGCTGACCCAGGATGAGCTGATTCACAGCCTTCAAGGGGCGCTGAAGCGGCTTTACGGCGTCATGCTCAATCCTGTGGAGGGCACCATTTTGACAGTAGTCCGGGAGTGGATCCATTCTTTGGAGAAGCACAAGGATAAGGCTGCCACAATACTGGAGTACGCCGAGCGTACGCTGTCAGACAGCGGTGTCGCGCTGAAGAAGACGACTGAAATGCTGGAGCAGTTAAGAAAAAGCAACGTGGTGGACGCCGGCGCCAAGGGCTTTTACCATTTCCTCGAAGGTATCAAGCGCTATATTGAGCATGGGGAGGCGGGGATTGAGAGGATTTCTGTGATTCCAACCGAGGCCCACCCAAGGAGCGCTGAAGCCCATGAGACTCTGGGCGAGTTCCGCTACTGCTGCGAGACCTTGCTGACGCGCCGGGAAAAGGGAAAAGACAAAGGCATGAATGTGGAAGAGATCCGGGAGATCGCGGCGCGTTATGGGGATTCCCTGGTCATTGCCGGGGGGGAGGACAAGCTCAGGGTGCATCTTCACACCAACAGCCCGGAGCCAATGTTTGACGCGCTGAGCCATGTTGGTCAGCTGGACGCCATCAAAGTCGACGACATGAAGATTCAGGTGGATATCCGCAACCACAGGAAATACCCGTTTGCCATTGTGACGGATACCATTGCGGACCTGCCGCAGTCCTTCATTGATGAGCACCAGATCTCGGTGATCCCGCTGCAGCTGGAAATTGGGGGCGTGGTGCACCTGGACCGTGTGACGGTGTCCGTGGGCCACTTCTACGAATTGAACAAGACTCTCAAGGATCAGCCTCAGAGCTCGCTGCCGGCTATTAAAAATGTCGAGAATCTATTGATGTTCCTCAGCGATTATTACGAAGCCATTCTGGTCCTCTCGGTGTCAGACAAGCTCAGCGGCACCTATGGCATGATCAAGGGCCTCGAACCCGTGGTCGAAAAGCGCGGCCGTAAGATCGAAGTCCTGAACACGCTGAAAAATTCAGGAGCTCAGGGTCTAATGGTCAAGAAGGCTGTGGACATGGCCAAAGAAGGGCGCAGCTTCGAAGAGGTCGTCGAGATCATGCGGGCAATGCGGGACCGGGTTAAGATCCTGGTTTCCGTAGATACGGTCAAATATCTGGAGCGCAGCGGCCGGGTGAGCCGAAGTGTCGGAAAAGTCGCCAAAGTCATAGGCCTTAAGCCGCTGATGACTTTGGACAGGGAAGGCCATGGCAAAGCTTATGGCGGCAAGCTGACCTTCAACGCGGTCATGAAAAAACTGGTGAAGTCCGTCAGCGCGGACATTGAGAAATATGGCCTGGAGGAATACGTCATTGTCCATGCCGCGTGCCTGGACCGGGCGATGGAACTGGCCAGAATCTTTGAGGAACTCACCGGCAAGCCGCCGGAATTTATCGCGGAAATCTCACCGGTAGTCGGCGCGACAGCAGGCGAGGGCGCGACGGCGATTGCCTACCTACAAGAGAAAGCAGGCTGGTAATATGTCAGGGTTGTTATGGTTTTCTTGGCTCGTGATTTTTCTCTATTTCATGGGATTCTTTATTCTGGGGACTGCAGTAAAGAATAATGCCGTGGTGGACTTTGGCTGGGGCCTGGGTTTTGTGGTCGTGGGCTGGGCGTCGCTGTTTTATTACGGCAACCTGGACGCGGTGTCCTTGCTGCTTGTGGCATTGGTCACTGTCTGGGGCGTCAGGCTGTTTTACCATCTGTACCGGCGAAACTGGGGCAAGCCCGAGGACTTCAGGTACGCCAACTGGCGCCGGGAGTGGGGCAAGTGGGTCATTCCAAGGGCGTTTCTGCAGGTTTACGTTCTTCAGGCGGTCTTTATGGCGGTGGTGTCCTATGCGTACCTCTACGCTATAACGGTGGCGGACAAGTCCGTCAACCTTTGGGTGGTCCTGGGCACGGCAGTCTGGCTCATAGGCTTTTATTTCGAGTCTGTGGGGGACAAGCAGCTGGAGGTCTTCAAGAAAGATCCCGCCAACAAGGGACACGTCATCAAGACGGGGCTGTGGCAGTATACCCGTCACCCGAACTACTTCGGCGAAGCCACCATGTGGTGGGGGATCTTCCTCATTGTTATTGGTACGACCGGTTTTTGGCCGACCATCATCAGCTCCGCGGTGATCACGTATCTGTTGATGTTCGTCTCCGGGGTGCCTATGCTTGAGAAAAAATATGAGAATAATCCCGAATTTCAGGCTTATGCGGCGGTCACGAGCAAGTTCTTTCCGTGGTTCCCTAAGAAGTCTTAGATGGAAAGGTTTGCTGAGGGTGACCATCGGCAGGGTCTTCAGCTTTTAAAGGCTCAAAGACCAAAGCTCTGCCGATGGTCCCGTTATTTTCCCCTCAACATCCGTGGGTGAAGTGGGCAGAAACACCGAAATATGTTATAATAATAACAACAGGAGACAGCATAGTTGTTTTGAGCATTATCAATAATCAGTCCTGCATCCTGCGGGACTTTTTTCTTTGACAAAAGCGTGTTATTTTATCAATCAAACGACAACGCTGGTCCGTTTTTTGGAACACCGTGCCGGAGGGAAAGTCGAATGGATAGGGTCATTCAATCAGAATTCCAAAATTTAAGTGCGGAAGAGACGGGGATGAGTTCGGTGCCCCAGAGTCCGGCCAAACTGGGACGAAGCCTCGGATCAAACACCAACAACGCTGACGTGGAGACCCTTGCGGCGCTTGGTTTTACGCGGATAGAAGTATGTCTTGGGCGCCACAGACCTTATAAGGACATGCTGGAGCGGATTTTTTTAGATCTGGACACGGCCAAAGCGCTGGGTCTGGATTATACAATCCATCTCCCGCTTTGTCTCTATGACTGGTTTCCCTTCGATTATCTGGACGGCTATTACCTGGATCCGGATCCGGAGAAACGGGCCCTGGCCTTCAGATTTCTGGAAGAGAACCTGCGCCAGCTGACCAGCCGCTATCAGCCGGATTATTACGTGATCCATTTCCCCGGGATCTATAGGAATGCCTATCACGACTTGGATTTCCATGCTATCCTCCATGAAGCCCTCGGAAAACTTCAGTCTATAGCGGAGAACTTTGGCACTGTCCTGGCTCTGGAATATTTTGGGTCAAACAAGGATTTCAATCGACCTGAGCAATGGATTGAAGCTTTGAATGGTTATTCGAGACTGGCGCCGCTGCTGGATACGGGTCATCTCTATTTTTCGTGTCTGATGAACGGTTTTGATTTTAACCAGGTTGTCGAGACCTTTGGCCCTTATTGCCTGGGCTTTCACGTCTGGACAGTCCGGGGGAATGATTATTATGGAAACTCGCCATTTTATAAGGAATTTCACCACGTGATCCCTCATCCCGGGCAACAAAGGTCGGAGGGATGGGCCTTCGACCCTGCTTCTGTCTACCGTCAACTGAAGGCCTTTGAGTCTCCGGTTGTGCTTGAGGCGTCCAGTTTCTATGGCGGGCGTGATTATTATTTGGAGGGCCTCAAATATGCGGCGGACTGCTATTTGGGAGGGGCCTGCGAATGAGGGAGAGAAGTGAGACCGTGACTGGTACTGTGACTGCAACTGGAGCTGGGTCTGCGACATTCAGGGATCCGGACCTCGACGCCCGGTGGAGAGCGGCGTTTGATCAAGCCTGGGAAAACGGCTTGTTTGAGCGCCTTTCAGAGGTCTATGCCAGGGTGCCTGGAGGGCGCTGCAGAGGCTGTACCGCGTGCTGCGCCGAATCCGTCAGCACTTTTTTTGTGGAGTGGCTTCGAATCCGGGACTTTTTAGAGGCGTCTGGCCGATGGTCGGAGGCCCTCAATCGGGCGGAAGACTATGCCCGATTTGAACTCGCCCGTCCTATGAAATGCCCCATGCTGGAGGCGGATGGACGCTGCATGATCTATGAGGTCCGCCCTTTGACCTGCCGAATCTTCGGGCATCTTAAAGCCGCGGATTACGGACGGAATCTCAAGGCGGTGCTGAAGGCCAACCAAAGGGCGGCGGAGGAGATTTTCAAGCACTATGGGGTGAGACTTCCTGCTGCTGTCGTGGAGCGGTCTATACCTTTTTGCGAGTCCTTCGTGTCTGAGGCGCCTATGACGTCCGGGGATCGGGATGAGTTGTTTGATGACTTGTTTTCGATTGATTCTCGTTTTTTGATGACGGGGCTTTTGGAGCCGGATCAGATTCAGCTGGGCTTGGTAGATTGGTTCGCCATGGTCAGGCTGGAGGGTGATGCGTTGGCTGAGGAGCGGGTGAAGCATGCGGCTGAGATGGCTGAGGCTGGGGAAAAAGCTGATAAATAGAGTAATTTGAGTTTAACGAGGAAAACGTAAGATAAAAATAAGTAAGAAAAAGAGAAGACAAAGCCAAAAGGTTAAAATTTGGTTAATTTATATTAATATCGAGCGATCAAAGGTTAGAACAGAGGTAAAATATGCGGATCAGTTGGCAAAAGATGCATTCGAATCGTCTGTAAAAAGTTGCTTAAATGCAGCAATTTGAGGCTTTTGAGAACATTTTGTACTTGACATAAAACTAACAGACATTTTTCGACAAAACCTAGTTGACAGATTAAATACTACTATTGTATAATATTTGACTTTTCTCTGACTGTATGGTAATATTTATACAGTGTGATAGAGAATGGGATGGTGGTCAACTTGGCGACAAAAGCGACACTTGCAGAGATTCGAAAGTCGGTCGAAGGTCTGATTGGGGAACGCGTAATTCTCAAGACGAATAAGGGCAAGCGCAAGGCGAATGTCCGTGAGGGCATTCTCGAAGTAGCTTATCCAAGTGTTTTCACTGTACGTATCAACGCCGGCCTCGATACAGAGCGCCGTGTATCGTTCAGTTATTCAGACATTTTGACGGACACAGTAGAAGTGACGCTGTGCCAAAGGGTTAATGTTTCATAGAGACTGATTTATTCTGTATTTATTTATGCCAGTGACTAGCCGTGAACGCGGCTGGGTCGCTGGCTTTGTTCTTTTTTGGGGGTTGATGTTTAACTTGATGTCAGGTTCACGTTCGCTGCGAGACGTGCACCTCGCTCCGCCTTGTTGCGAAATGAACACTTTACGCTACAGACGTGCACCTCGCTCCGCCTATCGCGGAAGTTACGTTTATACGCTATGAGACATGCACCTCGCTTCGCCAATCGCCTCGCTGTGCTCGGTGACAGGCTGCGCTTCGGTAACGGGCTGCGCCCTATATAAAGTGAAGAAGCACTGCCCCTCCGTGAGCAAGCTCCCGGCGAGACAGCGCTTCTTCACTTTATGCATGTCTCTAGCTATCGTAAGAATATCTTAAGAATTATCAGAGGTTTTTCGACGTTTTTTTCTGTTAAGATGAAATTATTCGAGCTTGAATACAGATTCCCAAAAACCAAGGCCAACGCCCGCAGTGCACGGAAGGCAGATTTTATCAGCGACAACCGCACAGGGCCATCATATTAACTTAGGAGCTAGCTTATGAAAATCTTAGTCTGCGATGACGATCGCGCCATAACTGATGCCATTGAAATCTATCTGAATCACGAAGGCTACCAGGTCGTCAAGGCCTACAATGGCCTCGAAGCCCTGGAAGCCCTCAAAAACCACGATATCCAGCTCATCCTCCTCGATATTATGATGCCTGAGCTGGACGGCCTGCGGGCGACTCTCCAGATCCGCGAACACTCCAACCTGCCTATCATCCTGCTGTCCGCCAAAACCGAGGACACCGACAAAATCCTAGGCCTCAACCTGGGCGCGGACGACTACATAGCTAAACCCTTCAATCCCCTTGAGCTCCTGGCACGGGTTAAATCCCAGCTTCGCCGCTTTACAAGCCTGGGTGCGTACACTGAGAAGCCGTCCACCTTCCGCAGCGGCGGCCTTCTTCTCGACGACGAAACCAAAGAGGTGTTTGCCGATGGTGACCCTATCAAACTCACCCGCTACGAATATCACATCGTGCGCCTCCTGCTTTCAAATGCCGGCAAAGTCTTTTCCTCTGACCAAATCTACGAGCAGGTCTGGTCCGAAACGCCCATCAACTCGGAAAATACAGTCTCGGTCCACATCCGGCGGATCCGTGAAAAAATCGAAATCAACCCGAAAGACCCAAAATACTTAAAGGTGGTGTGGGGCATTGGATACAAAATCGAAAAACTGGACTAATCTCTTCAGACACTGGCTGACGAAAACCGCAGTCATTCTATTGATCCTGGCGGCAGGCCTGGTCTTCTCAAATACCCTTTACGACGAGGCAGAAGGCACCCTGTTCGACTTTGACTACCGCAGCAGCCAGGCTTATGAGGAGCTTCAGGACCCTAACGACTGGCACGAAGCCTGGCTCGCGGACAATACCCCGACCCTGATCCTTCTCGCCGCCTGCGTCATGATTATGCTTACCGGTCTCATTTTCCTGGCCGCGGTGTCCGGCCGCCGTCCTGACTCAGACGACGTCCACTTCCTTAAAACCGACCGAATCTTCGTTGACTTTGGCCTCGCGCTATGGATTGGAATCCAGGTCGCCCTGGTTGGCCTCGCCGGTGAACTCCTGCGATTCGCCGAAAGCGAGTGGCAGCTCCTGATGAAACCCGTCGCCGCACTCTTTCTCGTCCTAAGCGGTGCCTTAGCCCTCTACGCCTGGACTTTGACCTGGAAGCGACTTAAAACCGGCACGCTGCTCAGCCACACTTTTGTGGTCTGGTGCGCTTCAAAGTGCTTTGGCGCCGTTTCAAGGCCTATTCGCAAGGCGCTGCGCAGACTAAGGAGCGGCCCGGTGGACCGCATGCCTCTCCTCATTGCGACTGGCTTCCTCGCCCTCAACGCCTTCACCATAATCTTCGGCGGCCTTCTGACTGCGACCCTGGGCGTCTTAGGCTTTCTGGTCGGCGGCGTGGTGTACCTCTCCGGCATTGCGCTTCTTGCACTCTATCTGATCCGTCAGGATCAGGTCCTGGCACGGATTGAGACCAGCCTGGCCGCCGTTGACGCCGGTGACTTAGGCTTGCCGATGGTCCCGGAAGGCCCCGCCCGACTCAAAAGCATCTCCACCAAAGTCAACGGGATCGCCGTGGGCTACCAAACCGCCCTGGAAACTGCCCTCAAATCCGAGCGCATGAAAACCGAGCTCATCACCAACGTCTCCCACGACCTGAAGACCCCGCTGACCTCCATCCTCAACTACATTGATCTCCTCAAACGCTCCGGCCTAAGCGCCCCCGAGGCAGCTGACTATCTGGCCGTTTTGGACCAGAAGTCCCAGCGCCTGAAGACCCTGACTGAGGATCTCTTCGAGGCCGCCAAGGCCTCCTCCGGCAATCTCAACGTCCAGGCCGAGCCTCTCAGCCTCCAGGAATTCCTCCATCAGTCCGCCGGTGAAGTCCGCGACCGCATGGAGCAAGCCAGCCTGGAGCTCAAATTGACGATGCCCCCTCAGGACCAGCCCCTCACCATCCATGCTGATGGCCGCCACCTCTGGCGCATCATGGAGAACCTGTTCCTCAACGTCCTGAAGTACGCCATGCCCGGCTCCAGAGTCTACCTCGATCTCCAGCGCAGCGAGCAAAACGCCGTCATCACCTTGAAAAACATTTCTGCCCTGCCGCTGGATGACGTGGATGACAGTCTGACCGAACGCTTTGTACGAGGCGATGCTGCCCGTACCACCGACGGCTCCGGCCTGGGCCTTGCCATTGCCAAAAGCCTCGCCGAACTCCAAAAGGGCTGCTTTAAAATCGAAACCGACGGCGACCTCTTTAAAGCCATCCTGACCTTGCCGCTCATAGACGCTTGAACGACACTTCCAAAAGAAAGGTGACGCGGACAACTTTGGATTTGGTGACGCGGACAACTTTTGGATTGGGGACGCGGACGGAAATAGTATAGAAATAGAACTGTTCACTTTTGAGCGAGATGAGAATCATTCTCTCAAACTCTGGTACAAAAAATATTTCCTTCCGCGCGGCTTGTGGCCTATTGTCCCCAACTTCGTTTTTGTCCGCGTCACCCACCTTCAAACTACAATCAAAAAAAACCGCCAAGCGTCAGCCGTGGCGGTTTTCTCCTTTTTATTCACTAAATCTTTTAATCATTTTCTTACAGCAGCCATCCTCCAAGAAGGGAATCCATCAAGGCGACAGCGGTTTCTGCGGTTTCATTCTTGTTGTCGATCAGCGGGTTGACCTCGACGAACTCAGCGCTGGTCATGATGCCTGCCTGGGCGATCAGCTCGAGGGCGAGGTGTGACTCGCGGTAAGAGAGGCCGCCGGCGACGCGGGTACCGGTGCCTGTGGCGTAGAACGGATCCATAGCGTCCATATCGAAGCTGACGTGAACGCCGTCAGTGCCGTCTGATGCGACGCGGATCGCTTCTTCCATGACCTTTGGCATACCAATGAGGTCAACCTCGTGCATGGTGAAGACCGTGACGCCCAGCTCCTTGAGCAGCTTGCGTTCGCCAGAGTCGAGGTCGCGGGAGCCAATCAGGACGATATTCTTAGGATTCAGCTTGTTCTCAGCGCCGCCAATCCCTATGAGGCGTTCATGACCAAGGCCCAGCGCCACCGCCACCGGCATCCCGTGAATGTTGCCGGAAGGCGAAGTCTCCGCCGTATTGATGTCGCCATGGGCGTCGAACCAGATCACGCCGAGGTTCTTCTTGTGCTGCAGGACACCTGCAATGGTGCCGATGGCGATGCTATGGTCACCGCCCAGAACCAGCGGAAATCTCCCTTCAGACATAATGTCCGCAACCGAGTTGCAAAGCTCTGTATTGACGCGGACGACTTCGTCCAGGTATTTCAGATTGCTCTTAGCATCTCTCGCGTTTTCAGGACGGACCACCTGGATGTCGCCGCGGTCCTCGAAATCGTAGCCAAGTCGCTCAAGTCGGCCTTTGACGCCCGCATAACGGATCGCGACAGGGCCGAGGTCGACGCCTAAGCGGTCCGCGCCCAGGTTCATAGGGACACCAACTATGGAAATGCGTTTTTCTTTGAGTGCTGTCATAAAAAATCTCCTTTCAAGCATGTAGGATCCGGGCTGTGACCCACTAATAGGACCGTACGGAATCCAAATCGTTGCCGGTTGACTTTGTGCTACCATCATACTCGATCCAAGCTGAACCTGTCAATCTGTAGTCAAATCGCCTTAAAGTACCCCAAAATGGGGTAAATATCGCTTAAAAATTACTTGTGATTAATCAATATGCATAACGCCCGGAAGCGGAGGAAATTCAGCGTTATGTTAACTGAAAGAAATGTGACCATCGGCAGAGAATTTTAGGTCTTGAGGGAAACCTAAAAAAGACGCGCCCGCCACAGCACAAAACACCTTCTGGCTGAGCCTCCGGGCCAACTATAAAAATATGCAAAAATTCAGAAAAATCTTTATGATCTTTTTTTAATGATTATACAGATTTTCACTGCCTGCAATTTGTTCATAAAGTTCAGAGACAAGTCATAGCAAACGGTGACGCCAACGAATACCATAAAATAACAATTTATACACTCGATGAATATCCACAGTCAGTTAAATTATTCAAAAAAATTTTTATTATCTCGTAAACCTTAAAATTACTAAACTTGAATAAAATATTTCTGGAGTGGTATACTAAAATCAAAGGAGAAACGGATGAATAAATTGCCAATTAAAGCCAATTACCACAACTATAGATGTGTATTGGAGAGGTGGAGCCCATGTTGATCACACCGGCAATCAACGTTTACTCGGAAATCGGAAAACTTAAGCGGGTGCTGCTGCACAGACCCGGCAGCGAAATTGAGAACATTACGCCTGAGCTCATGGACAGGCTGCTCTTTGACGACATCCCCTATCTGGATGTGGCAAGGCAGGAACATGACGCTTTCGCTGAAATCTTCAGGGGCAATGACATAGAGGTGGTCTACCTTGAGGATTTGGCGGCCCAGAGCATTCAAACGGAGGAAATACGGGAGCTCTTTATGGAGGAGTTCATCGAGGAAGCGGGACTTCAGGGGGATATGAAGCAAGAGGCCGTTCGGGAGTACTTCCGGTCCTTCAAAGATACCCGGGCCCTCATCGACAAAATGATGGCGGGTATTCGCAAGGAAGAGGTCTATATTGCGAACCCTAAAACGCTGACCGACTTTCTGGACAGCGACTATCCCTTCCTGATCGATCCCATGCCGAACCTCTACTTTACGCGGGATCCCTTCGCGGCGGTGGGCACGGGCATTTCCCTCCATCACATGCGGACGGTCACCCGTCAGCGGGAAACCCTCTTCAGCAAATACATCTTCCGGCATCATCCCGACTTTAAAGACGCCGGAATCAAGCTGTGGTACGACCGCCGGGAGCCTTACTGCATCGAGGGCGGGGACATTCTGGTGCTGACGGACAAGGTCATAGCCATTGGAATTTCACAGAGGACGGACGCTTCCGCCATTGACCTCTTTGCCCGGCGGCTGTTTGACGACGGCCAGAGCTTCGAGGTCATCCTGGCCTTCGACATTCCAAAATCAAGGGCTTACATGCACCTGGACACGGTGTTCACCATGGTGGATCACGCGACCTTTACCATTCACCCGGAAATTGAGGGCCCGCTGACGGTCTATTCCATCCAGCGGCCCGCAGGGAAGAGCCGCGACCTCCGGATTGAGAAGGAGACCATGGATCTGAAGCGCATTCTCGAAAAATACCTGGACCTCGAACACGTCTCCCTGATCCGCTGCGGCGGCAAGCGCGGCATTGACGCGGGCAGGGAGCAGTGGAATGACGGGTCCAACACGTTGGCTATAGCGCCGGGCGAGGTGATCGTGTACGCCAGGAACCACATCACCAACCATCTCCTTGAGGAGCAAGGCATCCGGCTTCACGTCATGCCGTCCAGCGAGCTGTCCCGGGGACGGGGCGGACCGCGGTGCATGTCCATGCCGCTGATCCGGGACCCGCTGTAAGTCACGCCGTTCAAAAGATAAGTGCTTTTTGCCGATGGTGACTTCAAAGGGCGACATCCCTTCCCAAGTCGCTTCTGAGGCCACTGGACTGAATAAATTCAAAAAAATAAGCATAAATAATCAAAAAAGTATTGATTTCTGGCGCAAATGTGAGAAAATGAAATTCAGAATTGTGAAAATCAAGGTTTGGCGCAGGAGCGGCGAAGTGGGACTGGAGGCGACCATCGGCAGGATGGAGACTGTAGGACTTTAGACTTGTCCCCCGGGCCAGCAGAATGTATAAGGGGGTTTATCCATGCCAGTCAGTCTCAAAGGTAGGCACTTTCTCACACTGAAACACTTCACTCCGCAGGAAATCCGTTATTTGCTCGATTTATCCAGAGATCTCAAATGCAAAAAGAGGGCTGGCGTCCGGTCGAATCTTCTGGTCGGCAAAAACATTGTCCTGCTTTTCGAAAAGACCTCCACGCGCACGCGCTGCGCTTTTGAAGTCGCTGCTTATGACGAGGGCGCTCACGTGACCTTCCTCACCAACAGCCAGATGGGCAAAAAAGAATCCATTGAAGACACCGCCAAGGTCCTGGGCCGTTTCTATGACGGCATTGAGTTCAGGGGCTATGAGCAGTCCACTGTGGAAGCCCTTGCCCAGCACGCCGGCGTTCCTGTTTGGAACGGCCTCACGGACATGTACCACCCAACGCAGATTTTGGCGGATTTCCTGACCATTATGGAGCACGTGGACAAGCCGCTGAACAAAGTGAAATTTGTCTATGCCGGCGATGCCCGCAACAACATGTGCAACTCGTTGATGATTGGCGCGGCCAAGATGGGGATGCATTTTGTCGCCTTCGCACCTAAGGAGCTTTGGCCGGCGGAGGACCTCGTGGCAGAGATGCAGGAGGTCGCGAAGGAGACGCGCGCGGTCCTCGAGTTCTCCGAGGATCCGGACTGCGTCAAGGGCGCGGACGTCATCTACACGGACGTCTGGGTATCCATGGGCGAGGAGCATCTCTTCGAGGAGCGCATTGCGCAGCTGTCGAAATATCAGGTCAATATGGATCTCATTAATCGCACGGAGAATCCGGATATGATCTTTATGCACTGTCTGCCGGCGTACCACGACCTGGAAACGCAGGTTGGTAAAGAAGTTTTTGAGAAATTTGGCATCACCGCCATGGAAGTCACGGATGAGGTCTTCAGAAGCCGTCATTCCGTGGTTTTCGACGAGGCAGAGAACCGCATGCACACCATCAAGGCGATCATGGTCGCGACGATTGGGAACGTGTAGACGGATTCAAGGGCTACATTTTAGAGAAAGAAAAGCTGAAGAGCTGGGCGGTGGGGCGTGGGTTGGATGACCATCGGCAGAAGTCTTAGGGTTTTAGCTGTATAATGACAGGTGAAATGTACTTAATAGTGGGCCGGGGATCAGGTTGAGATCTCCGGCCCGCTTTTTTGTCCCCGGAAGGCAGCGACGGCGCCAGATGAACAAATCGCGTGCTTTTCCCGGCTTTTACCGCCAATTCGAAGCCGCGGCGAACTTCCCCTTTTAAGCGCGTCTTTTTTGGATATAATAGAGAAATGACGTTTGTGATGAAACGGACAGAAGCAGGAGGAATTGCCCATGACTATAAATAAGACGGACGATCTTGAAAATAGAATTAATGATTATGACGTGCTGGTGATCGGCGGCGGGCCAAGCGGCCTCAGCGCGGCCTATTACCTGGATCAGATGGGAATGGACTACTGCGTCATTGAACGCGGTACTCTCCTGAGGACCTGGCGCCACGAGCGCTGGGACTCCTTTACGCTGGTCACGCCGAACTGGATGACCCGCCTTCCGGGCATGGAAGACATGGCGCCCAGCGACAACCGGTTCATGACCCTGGAGGAGATCAACCAGCACCTCACGGACTGGGTCGAACATTTCAAGCCAAAGGTCATGGAGGGCGTGGAGGCGACGCGCCTCAGGCAGCTCACCCAGGAGGAGATCGATGCCATCCCGGTGGCGCCTTACGACCGTCCGCTGAGATATCTCATCGAAACCTCGGCAGGCATTTTCAGAGCCCATGATGTCGTGGCAGCGACCGGCCAGTATAATCAGCCGTTCATTCCGGCGGCCTCGCAGGCAATCCCGAAAGAAGTACAGCAGATGCACTCGGTGACCTATAAGAACCCCGGCCAACTGGCGCCAGGCGGCGTCCTTGTGGTGGGCGGCGGCCGCTCGGGCATTCAGATTGCCCTGGAGCTGCGCCGGGAAGGCCGGGACGTGTGGCTGTCCCTTGGTACTCAGCGGCCCATCCCGGATGCCTATGACAACATCAACGGCGTATACTGGCTCAACCGCCTCTCCGGCTTCGCGAAGCTGGACCGGGGTGTGGAATATGCACCGGATGACCTGGAGCGCCTCGAAATTGTGGAGAAGCTCCGCCAAAACCTCGCTACCTGTCAGCAGGAGGGCGTGACGCTGGTCGGCCGTCTCAGCGGCTTTGAGGGCGGCGCCCTGATCGTCCGGCCAAACCTGATCGAAACCCTGAAGGACGCCGAGACGTACCTTCAGCGCTTTATGGATGAGATTGAGTCCCACATTGGAAAAGCGGGGCTTGGAAAGCCTAAGTCCAATCTGGACCTGAAGCTGCCGCGGCTGAGCTGGGGCACTCTTCAGGAGACGGAGCGCCTTGAGCTGACGCAGACCGGGATCACCAGCGTCATCTGGGCTACAGGCTTTCGCCCGAACTACCGCTGGATTGACGTCCCGGTTTTCGCCCAGGACGGACAGCTGATCCACGAGGCAGGAAAAACTTCTGCCGATGGTCTTTATTTCACCGGAGTCGAGCTGAACCCGGGCTTCGGCGGGCCATCACCCTATGGCATTGGTTTCTACAGCTTCGGAGAGGACGCCCGCAGGGTCGTCGACCAAATCTGTGAGGATTCTGGCTCAATGTTCTGGGCAGATTCCATAATTGAGGAGCTGGATTAATGAGCGTGCTGCATGTGGTGAAAAAGACGGCCCCCGGAGAACGGGATCGCTCTCTCGCCCTTGATCTGCTGAAAATAGTGGCCTGCGTACTCGTGGTGGTCATACATGTCACGGCTTCCGGGGTCACGGGTTACCTGCCGGGCTCGCTGCTGCAGCGGCTGACGGTGGGCGTCAACAGCTTCAGCCAGTTTGCGGTGCCTGCCTTCATCTTCGCCAGCGGCTTTGGTCTGGCGGCACGATTTCGCAGTGATGACCGCGTGGCAGGCCTCCTCCGCTTTTGGGGCCGCCGCCTTGAAACGGTGGTCCTTCCCTACCTGATCTGGTCCCTGATTTATCTGATTCTGCAGCAGCGCTTCATGGGCATTTGCTATGGCGCCTCGGGTATGCTGAAGCTGGTGCTGACCGGCGGGGCCTTCTACCATCTCTATTTCATGGTCATCCTGATCCAGCTCTACCTGGTGTTTCCGCTGCTGCTGGTTTTCAGGAGACGCTTTTCCAAACTTGGCGTGGATCTTGTGGTTGTGACCATTCTCTACCTGGTTTACGCCCTGTGGCTGAAGCAATATGTGCCGCTGAGCGACCGCTTTTTTATGAGTTATCTCCCGTTTTTCTACGCGGGCATAGTGGTTTATGAGCGGCCGCCCAAAGCGACGCTGCTGACGGCGTTTGGCATTGTGGGCGCGGTTGCCTTCGCAGATTATCTGGTTTCCCGCCTGGCCGGCTTTGGAGCGATCACCCCAATCAGCATGCTTTCCCTGCCGTTCGCCTGGGAGCTGTACGCGCTCTCCATAGTCATCCTGCTCCTTTCCTGGTTCAAGCTGGTCAACATTGACGAGAAGCAGAGCGACTGGGTGAGGCGTCTGTCTGGCGTCACCTTTGATGTTTATCTGGCTCACCCGCTGGTGCTCGTTATTGTCGACTGGTGGCTGCGGACTGTCGGTGTGCAGTCGCTGAGCCTCAAGATTTTGCTGGGATTCCTACTGGGCGTGTCACTGCCGGCGTTGGTGCGGCTGGGGTACAATAAGGCAGAGTCTGGGTTTAAGGAGAGGCAGAGGGAGAGGCAGAGGGAGAAGGAAAAGAGGGACGAAGTGAAGGATAATGATAAGGATAAGGAAGAATAGGATAGGAGATTGGAAGAAGCATTAGAGGGACAAGGAAATAATGAGATCAGGCAATAATGAGATAAAAATAAAAAGCTAAAGAGATCAGGACAAACACAAGGACAACGCCTCTCCGGCCGCCAACGATGCGGCTGAGGGGGCGTTTTTACGTATAATCGCAGCTTTCCCTGTTTCACTGAGTAGGTCTTTACAAAAGAATCTGCTTAAAAAAGAATAAATTGTTCTGATTCTTGTGCAAGATGACACTAGTATCTTGCATGATTTTTATGTATAATACTTTTAATGTATTTTGTATAATGTATAAATTTTGCACAATCTGGATTTTCAGTTTGGGGTGACGCCATGGAGCACAATAGAATCATAGAATTTGCTTACGCTAAGGTCAATTTGTCCTTAGACGTTCTGGGTGTACTCGAAAATGGCTACCACGAAGTTGAAATGATTCTGCAGGAAATTGATCTTGCAGATGATATCATTCTCGAGCCCCTCGAGTCAGGCATTGAATTGCATTGTGATGTGGACTATCTGCCGCTGGACGCCTCCAACCTGGCTTGGCGTGCAGCAGACCTGGTGTTGAAGGAAACGGGACTCGATAAGGGCGTCAGGATCACAATAGTCAAGCGAATCCCCGTGGCAGCCGGCCTGGCCGGTGGCAGCGCAGATGCCGCGGCTGTGATCCGGGGATTGAACCGCCTCTATGATCTCAATCTGGATCTGGAGACCCAGCAGCGCATTGGGCTGTCTCTTGGCGCGGACGTTCCGTTCTGCATTACAGGCGGCTGCGCAGTCGCGAGGGGCATTGGCGAGAAGCTTGAGCCCCTTGTAGGCTTTGGCTCCCACTGGGTGGTGCTGGCTAAACCCAATATAGGCGTTTCCACCCCTGCGGTGTACCAGCGCTATGATCAGACTGTAATTGAGGAGAGGCCGGATACGCCGGCGCTGATTCAGGCTATTCGAACGGATCAGATGCGCTATGTCGCAGAGCATATGGTCAACGTCCTCGAGCCCGTCACGACGCAGATGCATCCCATTGTGGGAAAAATCCGCAATCAGCTGATTCAATACGGTTCAGACGGCGCAATGATGAGCGGCAGCGGCCCGACTGTCTTTGGCTTTTTCAGACAGTATGATCGCGCCATGAAGGCCTGCAAAAATCTTAAGAAGACCTATGCGCAGGTCTACCTTGCACGAACGACAAATAGGGCACTATAGGCATAAACCGTACATATTTAGAAAATAAGCGGGAAAGATATTTCATATTTTAGGAGGTTGGAGCGTTGAACAATTCGAAATTAGGGACGTTGGAAATAAGGAACTATAAACCTCTTGGGGAAGTTGTCTTCGAATATCTCAGGGAGTCAATATTGAACGGAACTCTCAAGCCGGGCGAGCGCCTCATGGAAATTGCGCTTGCTGAGCAGCTTGGCGTCAGCCGCACCCCTGTGCGTGAGGCGATCAGAAAGCTCGAAAAAGAGAGCTTTGTCGAAATGATCCCCCGAAAAGGCGCTTATGTAGCAGATTTGACCGCTAAAGACATCATTGATGTTCTCGAAATCAGAATTTTGCTGGAAGGCTTCGCGTCTTCCCTGGCGGCACAGCGCATGTCAGAAGAAGAGCTGATGAGCCTGCGCGAAACGCTGGAAGCGTTCAATGATGCTGTCAGCCGTCATGACCGCCAAGCCATGATTGACCTGGACAACACGTTCCATGACAAGATTTTTGATGCTACAAAGAACAATAAACTGATCGAAATTGTCAAGGACCTCCACGATCAGTTCCAGCGTTTCCGTTTGACTTATTTTACTGAGTTTGACAATTATCCGGAGATTCAGAAATGGCACCAGAAAATTTATGATGCTATTCGCTCAAGTGATGTGAACGCTGCAAAGGAAGCCGCAGAGCAGCACGTGCAGCTGATTATGGATCTGGTCATGAACTGGAAGGAAAAACGCAACGAGTAGGCAGTGTTGAAGAAAGGTGCACAGGTGGTCTGATGACGACAAAAGGGACTGAAGTGTTTCTTCAGCTGACAACAGAAATTGAGTCCGATGGTGATGACACCCAGCGCATTGAATTCGCTACATCGGGGAAGTACTATCTCAAAGATGAGACCCACTACTATATATACACTGAATCAGAATTGTCCGGCATGGAAGGCGGCAAGACGACCCTGAAAATCAAAGATGACACGGTCACCATGCACCGCTTCGGCGTCAATGTTGTCGAGCTTGTCTTCATTGCCGGTGAAATCAGGGAGTCCATCTACGAAACACCCTATGGCGTCTTTGATGTGGAAATGAAGACCATCACTCTGGCTTCAGCAATAGACGAACGTGGCGCAGGACACATTGAGATCAGCTATGATATTGAGGTTAAGGGCTTGTCGAAGACGCGGAATCATTTGAGGATTAAGGTGTGTGAAGGCTAACAGAAGTGCATAAATCGAAGAAGAACTGCCTCGACGGGAGCTTGCTCACGTAGTGGCAGTTCTTCTTCGATTTATATAGGGCGCAGCCCGCGACCTCGCGCAGCCTTTAACCACGCGTAGCGTGGTTTGAGGCGGAGCGAGGTGCACGTTTGATAGCGTGAGGTGTGACTTGCGCGACGGGCGCAGCCCGCGACCGAAGCGCAGCCTTTAACCACGCGCAGCGTGGTTTGAGGCGGAGCGAGGTGCACGTCTGTTAGCGTGAGGTGTGACTTGCGCTGAAAGGCGAAGCGAGGTGCACGTTCGGGGGGCTCCAAGCAAAGTGGAGTTGCCATCTCATTTTGTATGTGACTGAGAATAGAAGACAATGAGGATGGCACAATTGTAATTACTGACTTGACTCTAATGTCTTGAGCCAAGCAACAATATCATCCAGCATCAGCTTGATGTTTCCAATTTGACAGTGGTGATTGGCAAAGTCTTCTTGTTCATAAACACGGTCCTTCAATGATTTGACATTTGTGAACAGCCTGAGCTGGATCTTGTGCATTTTGAAAGGAATAAAATGATCATTTCGCCCTGTGAGATAAAGGACGTTTTGCTTAATGTTCTCACAACTTAAATTCTCTTCATTCAAATTCAGGGAATACTCAAACGCCTCCAATGGCTCCATTTTTGTTATGTGGGCGAGATTGTTGACTTGCCAGCCTTTAATGCCGCCTCGCGCGCCCATTTTTTCAAATGATCTGCCTGTATAGGCGCGGAAATACTTGATAAAAAACATCATAAGCCATCTGGCGAAAGCTGGAGGGATTCTAGAATAATCTACAGCATGACCAGTTGCGATCACATTTTTGATTCTTGGCTCATAGGCTGCAGCTCTTAAACAAAACCATCCACCCATGGAGAGTCCAAATAAAGTTGCTTCCTTTAGGTCGTAGTAATCCAAAACCGCTTTTACAGGCTTCTCCCATTCATAATCAAGAGGCACCCCCTGCTTTAATAGCATATGTCCCTGACCGGGGCCCTCAAATCCAATAACATCAAAACCATTCGAGCTTAGATATTCCATGATCAAATACCATTCTTCGATAAACGAGTCAAATCCTCCATGAAGGAGGATCGTGCCTTTGTAATCAGATTTTGCCCTGATTCTCAGTGAGGGAAGGTCTGCATAGCTTAAATATGGAATAAACGTACGCTCAACCAGATCCAAATCTATTGTTTGATAGAATAATTCGGAAAATTTATCATAATAAAATTCCTTTTCGGGATGATCTCCTTTCATTGTGTAAAATTCAGCGGCACGATAATAAAAAGCTGCATTTAGCAGACGATTTTCACTGATGGCCTTTTCAGCCAGCTTCACCATTTCTTTTTTCCAATCCTCAAAAGTTATGATACCAGTACCAATGCTTTTAAGATCTTCATATCGCATCAAACCTAATGAATGCCATCGGTTAAGTTGAAAGTTATAGGTTGGATCTTTATGAAACTCGTGATACCCAATTGGAAAGGCGTTATCAAAGTCTATGTTCAAAGTGGAACCCTCCTTGCTGCAAGGATTGAAATGGCAGGTGTAAAATTTCGAATGGGTGATAAGTCCAGGTGATGAACACAGGCAAGCACAATGAGGTTATAACTAGGTCAACCTTATATTTTGCGCAACAGTATTCGTATTTAGTCAATGCGATTACCTGCTGACCGGATGGTGCTTCTCCCTCCAGTTCCTGTAATAGAGGAACCCAATCAGAAAGGCAGGACCCGCCAGCGTCAGACTCCAAGTCAAATTCATTGGAAACGGTACACCATTATATATGGTAAAGCCAATGTAAACCAAACCTGCCAGGACAAAGACGACCGCCCCGACCAGCTCGTGTCTCCAGGCGACGAGGGTAAGCCCAAGCAGGATCAATGCAGGTATGTTGTGCATAAATAGCCCAATAAGAATCTCTTTAAGCGTCGCTTCCGGAGTGATGACGTCCAGTGAGAACAGCATAAGAAATGCGACAAAAGCGAGGGAGAGCAGTCGTGGTGTCCAGTATTCAAATTTACTTATAGGTTGTGACATTTGAATGACCTCCTTGGGTCTTTAAATGACGATATAGCTTGTGACAAGGACTAAAATTGGGAATCAAGACGGGTGCGGCCGGAGTTACTCGCAATTTACACATTAAGTACACTTTATATATACCCATAATCCGGTGGGTTTTGCATGAATTCAGCGTTGGGGGCAGGCTGGAGCCATTGAATGATGGGTTCTCAGCCGCTGATTATTACAAGTATATTACAAAGCTCTGGCCCCGTTTCAAGTTTGGTGACAGTCACTCAGTTGAAAGTTGTCCGCGTCACCAATAAAAATTCAGAAACAATTTCACTAGGCGAAATCCTTTAAGTTGTGCTACACTACAAAGAGAGGGCTGCCGAAATTCCGGCGGCTCTGCGCCGGAATTTCGGCAGCCTTCCATCCGCGAAGCGGCCATCTCCCCCAAACCGCCAAAAAGACTTTCCGGTGACCATCGGCAGGGTCTTTGCAGTTACGATCCCCACCACCGAAAGGAGCGCGTCATGTTCAGCCTGATCGACGAAAAAAACCTCAGCATCATCCTGGATCATGTGTCGGACGGTATTCAGATCATTGACATTGAGGGGCGCCTGGTCTTCTGCAACCGGCTGGCGGCCATGCTTGACGATATTAACATTGAAAATTCCCTGGGCAAGCATCTCTTCGAAATCTATCCCTCACTGGATGAGGAGAACAGCACCCTTTACAAAGTGCTGAGGACCGGCATCCCCATCTACAACCACGAGCAGACCTTCACCACTTACAAGGGCAAGAAAGTCGCCACCGTCAACACCACCCTGCCCGTCCGCAAGAACGGCCACCTGGTGGGCGCCATGGAGATCTCCCACGACGTTTCCGCCGTCATGGCCCTCAGCGAAAAGGTCGTCACCCTTCAGAACAAGATGTATGGGTCCAAGGACACCACCGCCTCGGACGACGCCCACTTCACCTTTGACGACATCGTCACCCGCAACGCCCGCATGCTCACCGCCAAGTCCATGGCCATGAGGGCTGCCCGCATCGATTCTCCCGTCATGATCTGGGGCGACACCGGCACCGGCAAGGAGCTCTTCGTCCAGGCCATTCACAACGCCGGCGGCAGGAAGAAGCGGCCGTTCATTGCTCAAAACTGCGCCGCGCTGCCGGCCTCCCTCCTGGAAGGCATCCTCTTTGGCACCACCAAAGGTGGCTTCACCGGCTCCACCGACCGCCCCGGCCTGTTCGAGACCGCGGACGGCGGCACGCTCTTCCTTGACGAAATCAACTCCATGCCTCTCGAGCTCCAGGGCAAGCTGCTGCGCGTCCTCCAGGACGGCACCTTCCGCCGCGTGGGCGACACCCGCACCCGCCACGTGGATGTCAAGCTCCTGACCGCGACCAACATTGAGCCCCTGGAAGCTGTCCAGCACGGCATGCTTCGCAGCGACCTTTATTACCGCCTCAACACCATCACTCTGCACCTGCCGAAGCTCGTCGACCGCCGGGATGACATCCCCCTCCTCGTCGAGCACTTCATCAAAAAGTTCAACGACCGGCTCTACCTCAACGTCATGGGCCTCGACGAAGCCGCCTTCTCCGCCCTCATGCGCTACGACTGGCCCGGCAACGTCCGGGAGCTCGAGCACGTCATCGAGGGGGCCATGGGCATGATGGAAGGCCGCGAAATCACCCTGGACGACCTGCCCCAGTCCCTTCAGCGCGCTGCCCGGGAGAGCCACAGAAGCACAACCTCAGAGACCAATACCAGACTGCCGATGGTCACAGCCCTCGCCAACCTCGAAGCGGAGTACATCGAGGAGGCTATGACAGTGACGGGGGGCAACATCACCCGTGCCGCGGAGCTGCTGGAAATGCCGCGTCAGACCCTGCAGTCAAAGCTGAAAAAGATGAGGGAAAGCGAAAGTGCCGAAAATTCGGCGGCTGGAAGCGTGAAATAGGTAAAATGTGGTGGTTTGCTGGGTGGGGTGACCATCGGCAGAAGAGTTTTTCAAAAGTGGAAAAGAAATTTTGAGTGGTAGAAACGTTGAAAATTAGAGCTTTGAAGGGAATCCCGAGTCCTAGATCCGGGATTTCGTTATTTTTTTGGCATACCAATTGCAATATAGAACCCCGACATACACAAACCAGGTGTTCGCACCTAATTCCATTAGCGGGGGTACATAAAATGAAAACAGGTTGCAAATTTGGTACACACAGAGTCCTCGAACCGGTCGGCACACTGCCGCAGCCGGCACTCAAAATCGATAACACCATGGAGATCTACGACAACGAGATTTTGATCGACGTTCAGACCCTCAACATTGACTCTGCCAGCTTTACGCAGATCAAGGAGCAGGCGGGCGGCGACCTTGCGAAAATTGAAGAAATCATGACGGGCATTGTCGCGGCGCGCGGCAAGCACCACAACCCGGTCACCGGCAGCGGCGGCATGCTGATTGGCACGGTCAAGGAAATTGGCCCTGCGCTCGCGGACAAGATCGACCTGAAGGTCGGCGACAAGCTGGCGACGCTGGTATCCCTTTCCCTCACGCCGCTGAAGATCAACAAGATCAAGGAAATCCGCAAGGACATTGACCAAGTGGATATTGATGGTCAGGCGATCCTCTTCGAGAGCGGCATCTACGCGAAACTCCCGGAAGATATGCCGCAAAACCTTGCCCTTTCTGTCCTCGACGTCGCTGGCGCGCCTGCGCAAACTGCGAAGCTCGTCAAGGAAGGCGACACGGTCCTCGTTCTGGGCGGCGCTGGCAAGTCCGGCATGCTGTGCCTCTACGAAGCGAAGAAAAAAGCGGGCCCAACCGGCAAAGTCATTTGCTATGGCCGCAGCGAGAAGTCCATGGAGCGCGTGAAGCGCGCAGGCCTTGCCGATGTTCTCATCACCGGCGACGCAACCAAACCAGTTGAGATCCTCGAAAAAGTCCGCGAAGCCACTAACGGCGAAATGTGCGACGTCACCATCAACTGCGTCAACATCACCGGCACAGAGATGTCCAGCATCCTGGCGACAAAAGACACTGGCGTGATCTACTTCTTCTCCATGGCGACCAGCTTCACGGCAGCCGCACTTGGCGCTGAGGGCGTGGGCATGGATACGACGATGATCATCGGCAACGGCTACACCAAGGGCCATGCGGAGTGCGCGCTCAACTGCATGAGGGAGAGCGAAGTGTTACGTGAAATTTACACAGAGTTGTATGCTTAATATTTTCTGCGGAGGCAGAAAATATTAAGCATACTGGTAATAGATTTGCGGAGCAGACAGCGCAGCGAATCTATTACAGTGGTGTGTGTCCCGTGAGGTGAAGGAAGGAAAAGGAAGGAAAATGGTGCTTTTTCGTACCTTAAGCGTAACTTACACCTTCTTCTTTCCCGTACCTGTCACCGTTTTTGAAGTTAATGAAGTTATTTTTGCTGAAAGCTAGTAATTTCAATCTTATCAAGTTTGTTTAACGTCGCTGTTCCGAAAAACGTGCCAGGTACGGTTCGGAAGTTGTTGGCGACCGACGCAATTATTTCAAATGTAATTTTGTCAAATCAGAGACTTGGGAATGCGGATGTGGGATGCAAGGAAGGAAAATGGCGCTGCGCGCCGTTTTCCTTCAACTGAATCAAGCGGAAGGCAATCAGCGCGGAGCGCCGATTGCCCTCCATGGTTGTTTAGGACGGAGGTCGCCTGCTGGATGGCGAGATTAAGCAAATCGCTTACATGTTGCAACTGCTTCAAATTGTAATCTAGGCAAAATGTGTAACTATTATGCAGCAGCAGGGAATGTACGTGTAGGCGAAAAACCCAACCCGACCGCGAGCCAATACTTTCAGCAAAGCTGAAAGTATTAGCGAGGGCAAGACATTCGCGAGCGAATGTCTTGCATGGTTAAGCTGTAAGGTACATAGTTGTCATTCCAGGTTACAGCCTACAGTACTGCTAGGCGAAAAACCCAACCCGACCCTGCCGTGCTTTACCCGAAGCAAGCAGTCATTAACGGGCTGTAACCGCGTTTGGCATAAATGTACCACCTGCCACCCTGCCAGGCCACCTCCGAAGCATACATAAGCGGAATCCGCGAAGTCGCAGCTCGAAGCGCTCCACCCAAGCGCCGCGAGCGATCTTACAGAAGCTTTCCCGAGCTCATTTGAACCATAACTATGTTCATACAACAGCATTTACCTTTGGGGTCTAAGTGGGCTTGAGTGACCATCGGCGACCCCTATAGTCATTTGGAGCTGTCTGTGGTGAAACCGCCAAAGGCGGGCTCTATCACAATGAAAACACACCTAATCAAAATCATTAAGCATTACCAACACTTACACGATCCCCACCCATCAGAAGGAGGCCATTCCAAGTGAAGTATTACAACGAGATCGAGCTCTGGAAAGACGTCACCGAGGCGCAATGGAACGACTGGCATTGGCAGGTCCGCAACCGGATCACGACGCTGGAGGACCTGAAGAAGGTCATCAACCTGACGCAGGAAGAGGAAGAGGGGATCACGAAGTCCCTGGAGATCCTGCGCATGGGGATCACGCCTTACTACGCGTCGCTCATGGACAAGAACGATCCTGGCTGTCCGGTGCGCATGCAGGCGGTACCGACCATTCACGAGACCCACAAAAGCGCCGCGGACATGGATGACCCGCTTCACGAGGACGCGGACTCTCCAGCGCCGGGGCTGACGCACCGTTACCCGGATCGCGTGCTGTTCCTGATCACGGATATGTGCTCCATGTACTGCCGTCACTGTACGCGCCGCCGTTTCGCGGGGTCCCAGGACCAGCAGTCGCCTATGGACAATATCAATAAAGCCATTGAATACATCAGAAACACGCCGGTGATCCGCGACGTGCTCCTTTCCGGGGGCGACGCGCTGCTCGTGTCGGACGAGACGCTGGAATACATCATCAAGAAGCTCAGAGAGATCCCTCACGTTGAAATTATCCGGATCGGTTCCCGCGTACCTGTGGTTATGCCGCAGCGGATCACGGACGATCTGGTCAATATGCTGAAGAAGTATCACCCAATCTGGCTGAACACGCACTTCAACCACTCCAAAGAGGTGACACCGGAGTCGAAGGAAGCCTGCCGCAAGCTGGCGGACGCCGGCGTGCCGCTGGGCAACCAGTCCGTGCTCCTTCGCGGGGTCAACGACTGCGTTCACGTCATGAGAGACCTGGTCCACAACATGGTCAAGATGCGCGTGAGACCTTATTACATTTATCAGTGCGACCTTTCTGTGGGCATCGAGCATTTCCGTACGCCGGTGTCGAAGGGGATTGAGATTATTGAAGGCCTTCGCGGCCATACGTCCGGGTATGCGGTGCCGACTTTTGTCGTGGACGCGCCGGGTGGCGGCGGCAAGATTCCGGTCATGCCGCAGTATCTGATCTCCATGTCGCCTGAGCGCGTGGTCCTCAGAAACTACGAGGGCGTTGTGACGACTTATACCGAGCCGTCGCCTTATCAGGAAGTCTGCCACTGCGACGTGTGCCAGGGCAAGCGCGCCCATAAGGTCACGGGCGTGGGCGGCCTCCTTCAGGGCAACCAGGTCAGTCTGGAGCTCAAGGAGCTGGACCGTTACAAGCGTACCCATCACGAGTAATCCGTTAAAAAGCGCTGGGGGGCCGATGACAGCGGAAATACCCCCATTCGCGGCATAGCAGCTTCGATTGCCGCGGGGGCCATTGCCACTGTGGTCGGCTTCCCAGCGTTTCAATTATTGAGTATGAACCTACACTTTTGTGCACAGGAGGTGACACACATGTCCATTCTGGATCTGATCCGAGGCAACTATCGCGTTGTGTCGGTGGTTGGCATGGCCAAGAATGCCGGGAAGACGTCTGCTCTGAATGATATTTTGTACAGCGCGTTTGACGCGGGGATTAGGCTGGGGCTAACGTCCATCGGCAGAGACGGGGAACGGGTGGATGTGGTCACGTGCACGGAAAAACCCATGATTTACATAGAGCGGGGCACGCTGATCGCCACTGCGGAGAGTCTGTTTCACTGTTCGGAGGCGAAGCTGGAGGTCCTGGAGATGACGGATTACCAGTCGTCCCTGGGGCGGATTGTCATTGCCCGGGCGGTGAGCAGCGGCAACGTGGAGATTGGCGGGCCGGTGACGAACCAGGAGATCCGGGCGGTGTCGGAGCGGATGCTGGCGTTTGGCGCGGAGCTGGTGCTGGTGGACGGGGCTCTGGACCGGGTGTCCAGCGCGTCGCCGGCCATCACGGACGCGACGATTCTGTCGACTGGGGCGGTGCTGAGCCGGGACATGAACAAGGTGATCGAGCAGTCGATTCACCGGGTGCACCTGCTGCAGCTGGAAACGCTTCAGGATCCGGTGGTGCGGCTGCTGGCGGAGGAGTGTCTTGCGGAGCGGCAGATCGCGGTGATTGACGATGCGTTCGAGGTCAGGCCTGTGGAAGCCAAGACGGCCCTGGGGGCGGGCATCAAGATTGCCGAGGTGCTGGATGAGCACGCGCGGTATATTGTGCTGCCGGGGTCCCTGGTGACGAAGACTATGCGGGACCTGCTGGCGGCCAGCAGTCATTTCAAGGCGGTGACGCTTATTGTCCGGGATGCCACGAAGATATTTGTGGACGCCCGGGACTGGCAGCTGTTTAAGCGGGCCGGGCTCAGCGTCAAGGTCCTGGATCCCATCCGGGTGCTGGCTGTGACCATCAATCCCTACGCGCCACAGGGCTACTACTTTGATCCCAAGACCTTCAGGCGGCGCATGTCAGAGGACTTGCGGCCTATTCCGGTCTTCGATGTCATGGAAGGGGAGTCTGATCTATGAAGCCCTTCAGTCCTGAAGTGATTAAAAATTTGGATCTGGATGACATTTTCAGCCGCATAGTGGTGCATACGCCTTATGGGGAGTCTGAAAAGAAGGCTATGACGCCTTATGGACCGGAGGAAGCTACGGCGCTGATCGCAGAGCTTGATAATGTCGAACGGATCACGGAGCTTATTCGTGCCAACCGCTATGCTTTTGTGGACATGCGGGGCACGTTTTCGCGCGTCAAGGATCTGCGGGGGACGTTTCTGCGGCTGAAGGCGGGGGAAGTCCTGGTGGTGACGGAGCTCTTCGAAGTGAAGATGCTGTCGCTGACTATCAAGAAGCTGTCGGAAACGGCGGTGCTTCTAAAGGGGCGTCTGCCTCTTGACGCCACGGTGCACGCGCTGCCGGAAGTGGACCAGCTGCTGGATCCTGCGGGCGTTGGCACGCCGACCTTTTATATTTATGATGATTACGCTGAGGAACTGAGGGGCGTTCGGGCGCGGTTAAGAGAGCTCGAGGATCAGATTATGCTGGAGCGTAAGCGCATCCGGGCTGGGCTGGAAGAGCGGCTGGGGGTCAAAGTCCGGCCGAGCGGCGAACTGGCCGTGGGCAAGGATGACCGGGCGCTGATTGAACGGCTGAACGCTGAGCCCGACCTGGTTTACAGCGCTGAGACTTATGTGAATATTACTTACAGATTAAGAGGCAATGATGCCATAGACCATATGTGCTCCCTGGTGGAGGATCTGCGGGCGGAGGAGGAGTCTGAGGAGTTTGAGGTTCGAAAGACTCTGTCTCAGGCACTCCGGGAGCTGCTGCCTTATCTGGAGGAGAACGTTAAGGCGATTGGGCGGCTGGATCTGCTGGCGGCCAAAGGCTACTTCGCCATAGGCTTCGACTGCGTCCGGCCGGACATTATCCCGCCGAAGACAGGGGCGGCTGAGGGACTGGCTTCCGGGGTTCTGGAAATCTTTGAAGGCCGTCACCTCAAGGTCGAGCAGCAGATTAAGAAGGCCAAGGACAGCGGTTCTGAAGGCGGAAGATATACGGCGGTCAGCCTGGGTCTGACCCCGGGTGTCACCTGTATTACCGGCGCCAACATGGGCGGCAAGACGGTGACCCTGAAGATGGTGGGCATGCTGACAGCTGTAGCCCAGTACGGATTGTTTGTACCGGCCAAGGCTATGCGGCTGACGCCGCGGGCGTTTATTTACACCTCCATAGGGGACCTGCAGGACGTGGATCAGGGGCTCAGTACCTTTGGCGCGGAAATCCTGAAAGTGTCCGAGGCGGTGAAGCTGTCATGCGGGCCTGGTTTGATTCTGATTGATGAGCTGGCCCGGGGGACGAACCCCAAAGAGGGCTTTGCCATTTCCATGGCCATAGTAAACCATTTAAAGCGGGCGTCTGCCATGACGCTGATTACGACCCACTTTGACGGCCTGGCGGATGCCAGGGACGTCAGGCACCTTCAGGTGCTGGGACTGAGCTTTGTTGATTTTAAGTCCGTGATGCTGGAGATGGAAAACGATCCCGGGAAGGGGATCGAGCTTCTCAAGCGCTCCATGGACTACCGGCTGAAGGAAATCCATTCGCCGGAAGAGGTGCCAAAGGACGCGATTCAGATCGCCGCCCTGATGGGCTTGGATGAAAAGATATTGGAAGAGGCGCGAAAGGTTCTTGTCACGCCGAGAGGTTGAGCAGTGGAGTTGGTGTAAATTTACACTAAGCTCTGACACCGAACTGAACTTGGTGTCAGACACCAAAACAAACTTGGTGTCAGACACCGAAACAAACTCGGTGTCAGACACCGAAACAAACTCAGTGTCAGACCCCAACTCAGACTCAGTGCCTGCGGCTTGCGCCTTTTGCCCCCCCAACCCCAAAACCGTTCCAATCACCCAAAACACCCCGCACCACCCCACCAACACACGGAACCAACAAAAGACCCAACAAAAGACCCAACAAACGAACCAAAGAGGAGTGAACATCCATGCAGAAAAACAAGCTGAACCTGGACTTTGGCCTGGTGGCAGAAGCCCGGCAGTCCGCAGCCCGCATTGCGGCGGACATCCAGCCGTTTATAGATCAGCATTCCAGCGTCACCGTCGAGCGCACCGTCGCGAGACTTCTCGGCATCGATGGCATCGATGAGCTGGAGCGCCCGCTGCCGAACATCATGATCGAAGCCATCAAGAAGGAAGGCGGCCTCCCGCTGGGCGCAGCCTACTGGATTGGCCGCGCCATGCTGGCCACCGGCAAGACCCCTCAGGAAATCGCAGAAGGCGTCGCGGCAGGTGAAATCGAGCTCGCCAAGCTCCCTGAGAAATCCGTCGAGGACATCCAGGCGGCAGTGAACAAAGTCGCGGTCAAAACCGTGGAGCGCATCCGCGCGAACCGGGCGCACCGCGAAGACTTCATCAAAAATGTAGGCGAAGGCCCGAAACCATACCTTTACGTCATCGTCGCCACGGGCAACATTTACGAGGATGTCCTCCAAGCCCAGGCAGCCGCCAGACAAGGCGCGGACGTCATCGCCGTCATCCGTACCACCGCCCAGTCCCTCCTGGACTACGTGCCGTACGGTCCAACCACCGAAGGCTTCGGCGGCACCTACGCCACCCAGGAAAACTTCCGCATCATGCGCCGCGCCCTGGACGAAGTGGGCAACGAAGTCGGCCGCTACATCCGCCTCTGCAACTACTGCTCAGGCCTCTGCATGCCGGAAATCGCCGCCATGGGCGCCCTCGAGCGCCTGGACGTCATGCTCAACGACGCCCTTTACGGCATCCTGTTCCGCGACATCAACATGCAGCGCACCCTGGTCGACCAATATTTCTCCAGGATCATCAACGGCTTTGCCGGCATCATCATCAACACCGGTGAGGACAACTACCTGACCACAGCCGATGCTGTCGAAGAGGCACACACCGTCCTGGCCAGCCAGTTCATCAACGAGCAGTTTGCCCTCCGCGCAGGGCTCCCAGAAGAGCAAATGGGCCTCGGCCACGCCTTCGAGATGAATCCAAACCTCAAGGACGGCTTCCTCCTCGAATTGTCCCAGGCCCAGATGGCACGGGATATCTTCCCTAAAGCACCTCTGAAGTACATGCCGCCGACCAAATTCATGAACGGCAACATCTTCAAAGGCCACGTCCAGGACGCGCTCTTCAACATGGTCTCCATCATGACCAACCAGGGCATCCAGCTTCTGGGCATGCTGACAGAAGCCATCCACACGCCGCTGCTCCAGGACCGCGCCCTCTCCATTGAAAACGCCCGCTACATCTTCAACAATATGCGCAGCATCAGCGACGAAATCGAGTTCAAAGAAGGCGGCATGATCCAGAGCCGCGCTCAGGCGGTGCTCGCGGACGCGGCGGCAATGCTCAAGGACATCGAGCAGGAAGGCATCATGTCCACCATTGAAAAAGGCAAGTTCGCCGGCGTCAAGCGCCCTATGAACGGCGGCAAAGGCCTGGACGGCGTCGTCGTCAAAGACGCCCTGTACTTCAATCCGTTTATTGAACTCATGCTTGGAAAGGAGGGTGAATAATAATGTCTGCCGATGGTCGTTCAACCACATCCACCACAGCACATTCCACCATTGACCTCACCAAAATCAAGCCTTATGGCGATACCCTCAACGATGGCATGATGCAGTTCAGCTTCACACTCCCGGTGCCTTACTCCGACGAAGCCCGCGAAGCCGCCCGCCTCTATCTCCTCAAGATGGGCGTCGATGAGCCTCAGATCAGCCACTACGAAGACCTGGGCGTAGGCTACACCTTCTTCGTGTGCTACGGCAAAGGCACCCACACCGTAGACTTCACCAAGATCGAAGTGCCAAAAGTCGACGTCGAGGTCATGGACAAGTATGGCGTTGAGGATTACATCAAGGAAAACATCAAGCGCCCGGTCGTCATTGTAGGCGCCTGCACCGGCACGGATGCCCACACTGTCGGCATCGACGCCATTATGAACATGAAAGGCTACGATGGCCACTACGGCCTCGAGCGCTACGAAGGCATTGAAGCCTACAACCTGGGCTCTCAGATGCCTAACGAGGAATTCCTGGCGAAGGCGATCGAACTGAACGCTGACGCCGTGATTGTCTCCCAGGTCGTCACCCAGAAGGACGTTCACATCCCGAACCTGACCAACCTGATTGAGCTCATTGAGGCAGAAGGCCTCCGAGACAAGCTGGTGGTCGTCGCCGGCGGTCCGAGGATCAGCCATGAGCTGGCAAAGGAAATTGGCTACGATGCAGGCTTCTCCACCGGCACTTACGCGGAGCACGTGGCAACCTTTGTCGTGACGCAGATGGTGCAGCGGGGTTTGGTATAATTCAAATACATGGAAGGGAAACCGGTAAGAGCGCCGGTTTCCCTTTTTTTATTTATGACAGAAACTGGGTGTCAGACACCCGGTTTGCCTCAACTGAAACTGGGTGTCAGACACCCGGTTTACCTCAACAGAAACTCAGGGTCGATAGGCGCTAGCCGCAGACACCCAGTTTTCCCTCCTCATCCCCCCACCATCCGCATTCCTCAATTTTCTAAAATTCCGTGAACAAAATTGAAATTTCACTTTCCGATTAATGGTAAATAAGGTATCATTAAAAGCAAATGAGAGTGGATTAACATAACTCGTAGCGTGGAATACGTTACATGGAATGCATCCGACCATTGACAATAGGCACATAATACCCTCAACCACACTACTTCATCCCAACAGAACGTCGCCCAATCCATCAACCAGACGAGGTGATCCACCCATGCAGCAGGAAACTACGCGACCAAGACGAGGTCTGGCACTGTACATGTCCATCCTCTCCGCGTTCGCCATCGAATTATTGACGTTTTTGGAATTTAGACACACGGCACTGTTTTTTGCGGTCTGGACAGTGATTTTTGCACTGCTCACGATTTGGGAGATCATCCATGAGACCAAGCGCTCGAAAAAGCCCGAGGAAGGCCGGGGCGAAAGCCTGCTGCCGAGCGGTCAAAAGCCCATTTCCATCATTGACCTCGATCAGGTGAAAGAGGAAGAGACAAAACCTGAGCGCCCTGCAGAAGCTTCCGTAAAAGGCTTCCGTCTCAGAAACCGGATCTCGCACCTGGTTGATCTGGAGGAATATCTCCTGGTAGTGTCCTTTGCGATCATTTCCGTTCTCAATCTGGTGCTCATGATTGGCGTTGGGGCCTTTGGACTTTCACTGTAGGAACTTATATCCATGAACCCTGAAACAGACAATATCGAGCCATATCAAAATAAAAGCCTGAAGGGGCTTTTTCTTTTTTTGAGCATTCCCCCAATTTCAGATATAATAAATGCGATAACATAAATGCGACAACATAAATCCTTACAATTCACCTCAATTGTAACAAACTCTGTGAAAGGCGGCGGGGATCCATGTTCAGACCAACCAAATGCCTCATCTTGCTTCTGATCTTAAACGCCCTCCTGATCCCGGCAGCCACGCCTGCATTCGCAGGGAGCGAAGACAAACTGGACAAAGTCGTCCTCCAGCTCAGATGGGACCCTCAGTTCCAGTTTTCGGGCTATTATCAGGCCCTCTGGCAGGGCTATTACGAAGAAGAGGGCCTTGAGGTCGAGATCCGCCATGGCTTCGATGAGCGAAGACAGGTGCTGCGCCCCACCGATGAGGTCATCAGCAGCCGCGCCGACTTTGGCGTAGGCACCTCGGATATCCTGCTTGACATGGGCAATAATCAGCTTAAAATAGTCGCTTCCTTCTTCCAGAAGAGCCCAACGGAGTTTTACATGCTGGCCGACACCCCCTTCGAAGGGATCGAGGACTTCAACACCCTGAATGTCGCCCGCAGACTTGACGACACCCTGGACCTGGAGCTCCAGGCCATGATGATCTCCCGTGGTATTGTGCCGGATGACGCCAAGCTGCGAAGCGCTTCCATGAGCATAGCCTTTGAAGACCTCCTGACCGGCCGATTTGACGTGATTCCCAGCTACCTGGGCACCATGGGCTACTACGCCGCCAGGGAAGGGATCGACGTCCGCGTGATTCGTCCCATCGACTACGGCATAGACTTTTACGGGGACTCCCTGTTTACATCGACCCGGCTTGTGGTCTCAAATCCTGATCTGGTGGAGCGCTTTCGAAGAGCCACTATCAAGGGTTGGGAATACGCGCTGAAAAATCCGGATGTAACTTCAATAACCATAAGCCGGGAGCACCCCCGACAGGACATGGATCAAACGGAGCACACCCAGTACAACCGTTTTCAAGCCGAGGTCGTTCAGGACCTGATGCTGTATCCGGTCGTGGCCATAGGCAACCTGAACCCCCTGCGCTGGGATCATATGCAGCAGTCCCTCAAAGAACTGGGGTTCATGGCGGAGACGTATCCCATTGATTCCATTCTGTTTGATTATAAGGCCATTCTTGAAGCCAACCGGATTGAGGACACGGAAAAGCGTCAGGGGCAAATCATAGCTTTTGTCATTCTTCTGGTGGTGCTCATGGTGCTGTTTCTCTTCGTGCGCAACCGGGAGCTGAACGACGAGATCGCCGAGCGCCTCAAGGCGGAAGCGACGCTGTCCCGTTCCTACGCCCGCCACCAGTCCATCTTTGACAACGCCGTACTGGCCATCACCATGGCAGACATGAATGGCACAATCCTTCAGGCCAACGGGACCTGGGCCAGACAGATTGGCTATCCGCTGGAAGAGCTGATTGGCATGAACATACTGGATCTGGTGGATCCAAACTCCAGAGACCAGGGCTCAGAAGAGCTTTCAGCCCTTGCCGATGGTCATCTGAACGAAATCGAGATCGAACGTACTTACGTCCGCAAAGACGGCACCCTGCTCCACGCCCGGGTCTTCATGACGCGGATCAAGGACCCTGAAACGGACGAAATGGTCAACCTGGCCATGATCGAGGACATCACCTGGGACCTCTTTGAGGAAGAGGCCGTCCGACGGAGCGAAGCCCGCTTCCGAGCCATAGTCGACGACATTGCCGCGGAAATTGGACCGGAGGCTATCAAGCCTCTGGATTCCCTGGAAGTCCTGGACGTCCCAGGTAGAGAGCGCCTCAGCCTCAAGCTGGAGCAGATCAACCTGGAGCTCGAGCGGCTCTTTAAAAAGGAACTGGACGAGAACCGCCAGAAAGAGGCCCTCATTGCCCACCAGGGCAGACTCGCCGCCACCGGCGAAATGGTCGCCAACATTGCCCACCAGTGGCGCCAGCCCCTGAACAACCTGTCCCTGATCCTCAGCAATCTGGAGGACGGCTTCCATTACGGCGATCTCCATCCGGACGAGCTCACCAAGGCCATTGAAAAATCCAAGCGTCTCATCAAGAAAATGTCGGAAACCATAGATGACTTCAGAGACTTTTTAAAGCCGGACAGCACTCCGGTAGTCTTCTCGCCTCAGGAAGAAATCGAAACCGTTCTGGATCTGCTGGAGGAGAACCTCCGCTTCAACAAAGTGAAGGCCAGCATCCATGCCCGAGCCGCCTTCGAACTGGCGGGCTCCAGACAGGGCTTCTCCCAGGTGCTCTTCAACCTGGTCACAAATGCTATTGATGCCATGGCTATGGCGGGCACGCCTGTGGATCAAAGGTTTATCGACATCGAGCTCACTGCCCCCGATGATTGCGGCTGTCTCAGTGATCAGGGCAGCCCGGTCACGGCACTGGAACTCACTGCACCCAATCTGCCAAAACCGGATGCCTGCTGCGGGATCATTGTCCGAGACTCCGGCCCCGGCGTGCCTGAAGCGCTAAAGGACGACATTTTCAACGTCTACTTCACCACCAAGACCGGCGGCAAAGGCACCGGACTGGGTCTGTATATCGCGAAATCCATTATTGAGAATCAGTTTGGCGGCCAGCTGGTTCTGCAGGAGAGTAATGCGGCCGGCGCCAGCTTTGCCATCCGGATCCCGGCGAAGGCTGTGGTTCTGGCAAACGCGGGACAAGCAGACAACGCCGCCGCTGGGGAGACTGCCGCGCGACCATCGGCAAAGCCCAATCTTGAGCCCTTAAGGAGTGAGACCCCATGACCCAAGGCACCCCATCCCTGCTTTCCCACATCCGGCTTCTTTACGTGGAGGACGAGGCGGATACCCGGGAGGAGTTTTCGAAATTTCTGAAGCGCCGGGTCGGCAAGCTGATCACCGGCGAGAACGGACAGGACGGCCTGAAGCGCTTTGAGGAGCAGCTGCCGGACATCATCCTGACAGACCTGCGCATGCCGGGCATGACGGGTCTTGAGATGGTGCGGGCGCTGCGGGAGAAGGGCTACAGGACGCCGGTCATCATCCTGAGCGCTCTGTCGGACAGCGACACGATTCTGGAAGCGGTGGACCTGGGTATTGTTAAATATCACGTAAAGCCGGTGGACACCACAGTCCTTGTGACGCAGCTCGAAGCACTGGCGGAACAGGTACTGAAGGCTTCGGTACGCACGACGCTGATCGCCAATCAGCTGGTGGATCTGGAGCAAAAGCAGGCTCTGGAAAAATCCCTGAGGGGGGAGATCTCCGCGCTGATCAAGGAGCGCAGCGGCAAAGGCCCGCGGGACCTCCAGGCTTTTATTCACGGCAGCACCGTTGAAATCACCGCTCGCGGCACTCTCACCGCCCTCGAAAAAACCATTCTGAACAACCGCCAGAATACCAAGCTCGTCGAGTACAGCCGCCGGGTCTTCTACCTGGAGTCCTGCCACGAGCTCGAAGCTGCCGTCACCGGCCTGCTGGGCGTCCCCTGCGCGCTGGAGGACATCGTCATTGACAGTGTCCACGAGGTGGATCAGCTGACGTTTAAATTTTAGGGCGTTTGGGCCGATGGTTGGTTATCATAAATCACCATAGAAGGATGATAAGAAGAGGTCACTGCTGAGTTTGAAAGGGATGGATCTACGGTTCATTGGAGGGAGAAAATCAAATGACAGATTTAAAAGTCGTCAGATGGAAGCAGAGATTTGCAAATTTTGAGCTATCCTACAAACTTCTAGAAAAATATATTGGAGCCCCAATTGATAACGAGCTGGAACGCGCCGGGGTCATTCAATTTTTTGAAGTCTCCTTTGAACTCGCCTGGAAAGTGCTAAAAGATTATCTTGAGGCTCAGGTATTTCAGGTTAATAGTCCGAGAGAAGTAATTAAAACAGCGTTTCAGGCAGGAATTATTGAAAATGGACATGTCTGGATCGACGCCCTCACAGATCGAAATTTGACAGTTCATACTTATGACCCTAAGCTTGCAGAAAAAATGATCACAGACATTGCCGAAATATACTTCCCAGAACTGAAAAAGCTGTATGAGAAGCTGAGCGGAGAGGTTGAAAATGTGGAAGAATGAAAAGAGTGGACTCTTAGACAGAGATTTTACTTATATTCTAGAGGCTGCTAAGAAGGATCCGAATATTGAGGAACTCGTTCTCTTTGGAAGCAGGGCAATGGGGAATTACAAACCGGGATCTGATGTGGATCTGGCAGTGAAGGGTGAAATTATTGACCGTTCCACCATTCGCAGATTGAGTGAATGTCTTAATGAAGAACTGCCGCTTCCATATTTTTTTGATGTCCTGGATTATAACACCATTGAAAATGAAATGCTAAAAACACACATTGACAGATTTGGCGTGGTCATCTATCAAAAAAACAAAGATTATCAAGCTGAGTTTTTTAAGGCCGGTCTGGTCAGAGAGAAAAATCTTTGAATTCACACAGACAATCAAAGAGGTGAAGTTAACGAGAGCTAGCCGATGGTTCTTCAAACTCCGACTTTTCAGTCAATTCTCGCAATAGTCCTCGACGCTTTTGTGTCTTTTTCACAATAAAATCTGAAGAAGCATCCCCTATAGGCCTTCAATTGTATTGACAATTTGTAGTCACGGACGTATAATAATCCCGTGGTTCGGGGAAACGCCATGTTCACCGAAAAACATCCAACTTCAATAGCATTGCTGGATCGTGCTTGAGAATCTTTAAGTCTTAAACAAGTCAGCTCAGGGTATATATACCTTGCGCTGACTTTTATTTTTGAGTCTTTCGCCGGCCGGACAGGCTGCGGGCGCTAAGCCGAGCGCTGCTAACTGAAAAGCCGCTCAAAAGAATGATGTCATGCCCCCCATGACGCACTCGCGGACGGATCTGGTATTTCAAACCGGTCCATCCGGCGAAGGATTCAAATGAAACAGCTTATAAGCTTCGCGCTGCGTTGTTGCGTGGGACTTTGGCTCAATCACATACCTCAAAGTATGCTCATGTCGCCAAAGTCCCACGCGCCTAGCATCGCTCGCTTCTAAGCTGTTTCACTAACAGCATTGCTAAAGATAAGGTTATTCCCACGCAACTTCATTTAGAGGAGGATTTGTTCATGCTCACGATTCGCGAATACGCCCGTCCCCAAACCATGGACGAGGCCATGACACTTCTGAAATCCAACAAGAAGTCTCAGGTCCTCGGCGGTGGCATGCTAATGCTGAAGCTTGGCGACAAAACGATTGACCTCGCAGTGGACCTTGTTGACCTCGGCCTCGACTACATAAAACCCATCGAAAACGCCGTGGAAATTGGCGCTATGGCGACCTTCCGCAGCATCGAAACGGATCCTTACCTAAAGAACTGCTTCTCCGGCATGTGGTCTGACGCCATGAAGTATATCGTCGGCGTCCAGTTCCGAAATCTTGCTACTCTGGGCGCGACCGCCTACAGCAAGTACGCTTTCTCTGACCCTAATACGGCTCTTCTAGCCCTCGACGCCGAGCTCGTCATGTACGGCGACCGCCGCATGGCCTTCAATGAATTCCTGGCAAAGCGCAAGCGCCGCTTTGACATCCTTGAAAAAATTGTCATCAAGAATCCTGAAACCACGAAGGCCGCTTTCGACTCCATCCGCCGTTCCAAGGGCGACTTTGCTGTTATAAACGCCGCCGCCTCAGTCTGCGACGGCCAGTACCGTATCTCCGTTGGGATCCGCCCGCGCGTGGCTAAGCTCGCGACTGGCGCCATGGCTTACCTGAACGAAAATGGCCTTACCCCAGAGACCGCTAAAACCGCCGCCAAAATGGCTGCCGATGAGCTCGATTTCGCCACCAACCTCCGAGCATCCGGAGAATACCGCAAAGCCGTCGCCCCAGCGCTGATCGAGCGCGTTCTGCTCAAACTGCTTTAGGCCTAAGGAGGATCAGTTCTTATGAATATAACTTTGACTGTAAACGGCAAGAAACGTACCGCTGAAATCAGCCCGGATGATTTTCTTCTCGAAACCCTCCGCAGCCTCGGCTTCAAGAGCGTCAAGCGCGGCTGCGACACCGGCTCCTGCGGCCTCTGCACCGTTCTGGTGGAAGGCAAGCCCGTCCTGTCCTGCTCTTATTTAAGTGCCCGTGCCGATGGTCACGAGGTCACCACCATCGAAGGCGCCGGCGAAGAAGCGAAAAAAGTCGCCTCTGCCCTTGTAGGTGAAGGCGTCGAGCAGTGCGGATTCTGCAGCCCCGGCCTCGTCCTCTCAATCCTCGGCATGAAAAAAGAACTTGGCAAAGGCGCCACAGACGACCAGATCAAAAACTATCTCAACGGCAATCTCTGCCGCTGCACAGGCTACGAAGGCCAGCTCCGCGGCATTCGCCAGTATTTGGAGGTATAGTGTATGAAGGTGATCGGTAAATCTTATGACAAAAAGGACGGCATCCGCCTCGCAATGGGCGCGCCGGCTTATACGGAAGACCTCTACGATACCAAGAGTCATTTAACGGTTAAACTGCTTCGCAGCCCGCATCCTTTCGCGCGGATCGTGAATATTGACACTTCCGCGGCACTTGCCCTTGAAGGCGTCGTTGCAGTATACACTCACTATGACGTACCTAAAACCCAATACACCCGCGCCGGCCAGAACTTCCCTGAGCCGTCCAACTACGACAAGCGCATGCTGGACGAATATGTCCGCTATGTAGGTGATGAAGTGGCCATCATTGCCGCTGAGACTGAGCGTGCTGCAGAAGAGGCCATGAAGCTCATCAAAGTGGAGTATGAAGTCTTTGAGCCGGTAGTCGACGCCGAGAAGGCTATTGGTCATCCGTCCGTCATTCACCCGGAAGGCGTTGTTGAGAAAATTCCTTCAGGGGTTGATGTAGAGAACAATATTGCAGCGACCTACGTTCTCGCTTACGGCAACCTTGAGGATGCCTTCAGCAAGTGTACCCATGTGGTTGAGCACAAGTATTACACCCAGGCCCAGGCTCACGTTATGATGGAAACTCACCGTTCCAACGCTCACCTGGATCACAATGACCGCTTGGTTGTTACAACTTCCACACAGGTACCGTTCCATGCACGCAGAATTTTGGCCCATGCCCTTGACCTCCCGGTGTCCAAGATCCGCGTGATCAAGCCTCGCATAGGCGGCGGCTTTGGCGGCAAGCAGGCTCTCCATACGGAGTTTTACACGGCTTTCGTTACTCTGAAAACCGGCCGTCCTTCCATGCTGACCTACACCCGCAAGGAAGCTTTCGAATCCACCTATACACGCCATCCTATGGTCTTTACTTATAAAGTAGGCGCCGATGATGCCGGCATCATTCGCGCCATCAAAGTCAACGGCATCTCCGACACTGGCGCCTATGGCGAGCACGCCCGCACCGTTTTCAGCGCCGCGTGCCTCAAAGTCATCTCCATGTACAACAAAATGGACGCCTTTGACTTTGAGGGCAATGTCGTCTATACGAACCGTACGCCGGGCGGCGCACTTCGCGGTTATGGCACCACACAGGGTGTCTTCGCGATCGAGTCTGCCATCAATGAGTTAGCCTTTGAAATGGGCATGGACCCATGCCGTATTCGTGAACTCAACCATACTGCAGAAGGGGAAACCCATCTGGTCTATAGAGCCTTTGGCTCAGATGGCATTAAAAAACCGCTTAAACTCATTGAAAACAACAAAATGTCCACTTGTATTGAGCATGGAAAAAAGCTCATTGGGTGGGATGAGAAATATGGCAAGCCTCAGGTCAACGGAAATAAAGTCAGAGGCGTCGGCATGGCGCTTTCCATGCAGGGTTCCGGCATTCCGAGCATCGACATGGGCGCGGCCATCATTAAGTTGAACGAAGATGGCAGCTTTAACCTCATGATGGGCGCTACGGATCTGGGCACGGGCTCTGATACGGTATTGGCTCAGATCGCCGCTGAGGTGCTCAGTGTACCTCTTGAGAAGATCAGCGTTCACTCCTCGGATACAGACGTGACGCCGTTTGACGTCGGTGCGTACGCCTCCAGTACAACTTATATTACCGGAACAGCGGTCATCAATGCCGCTGAGGACATTAGATCCCAAATCCTTAACGAAGGTGCTGCAATGATCGAAGAAGCTCCTGAGCAGTGCGAATATGACGGCGAGCGCGTCTTCTGCGGCGAAAAGTCCATCAATCTTGCGGATCTGGCTATGAAGCTTCTCTATGTCAAGAATCAGAAGCAATTGGTTGGCCACGGCTCCCATGTTACGGAGAAATCCCCGCCGCCGTTCCTTGCAGGCTTTGCTGAGGTTGAAGTGGATATGGAAACCGGTGAGTTTGAGATCATTGATTATGTCGCTTCTGTAGATGGCGGCGCCATCCTCAACCCTAAGCTGGCATTAATCCAGATGGAGGGCGGGCTGGTTCAAGGTATGGGTATGGCAGTCTTCGAGGATGTCAAGTTTATTGATGGCAAGTTGAAAACCAACTCTCTCCTGGAGTACAAGATCCCGACCCGCAGCGACGTGCCTAAGATCACTGTAGACTTTGTTGAAAGCTACGAGCCATCCGGTCCGTTTGGTGGCAAGTCTGTAGGCGAGGTCTGCATCAATACGCCGAGCCCGGCGATTGCGGACGCCATCTTCAACGCTACAGGTGTTCGGATCAGAAAGCTGCCGGTAACGCCTGAGAAGATTATCTTGGGTAAGATGGGTTACGACGTTTAATCTTCAATTGAAATCACAGTGTTGTTATAAACGGGTCGGAGCAATTGCTTCGGCCCGTTTCATGTTGACATAAAGTTATTAAATTCCTCTGAAACGTTTGCGCGGACTTGGATTAAGGGCTATAATGATAGAGACGGGCTTTAGCGGGAGGTTGAAGAGGATGAGAAATTTTAAGTTGCTTCTTATTTTGGCAATAATGATTGTATCATTAATGACTCCTTCTTTTTCGGATGTGAAGATAGAAATAGATTCGACAAGTTTTTTGAAGGATTTTATTAAAGAGAACTATTATCTTGAAGTCGAGGATGCCCAGCTGACAGAAGGTATGATCAGGGGAATGTTTGAAATATTAGATCCATACAGCGCCTACTTATCAAAACAGGAAATGACGGATCTCCTCAATGGACTGAACAATAACTTTGAAGGCGTAGGTTTATATTTGATTGAAGACAAACCTTATGTCAGAGTTCAAAAGGTTATCCCTGACTCACCTGCGGAAAAAGCAGGGATCTTAACGGATGATATCGTTGTAAAAGTGAATAGTGAAACCATCAGGGGACAATCTCTTGAAGTTGTTGTGTCAAAGATTAAGGGTTCTGCAGGTACTGAGGTTCAATTGGGTATTTTGAGATCTGGTCGATCAGGGGAACTTTCTTTTAATTTGACGCGTCAAAAAATAACGATTAAAAGCGTAACCACGAAAATGCTGTCTGGAGATGTAGGGTATATTAAGCTAGAGGATTTTGGTGAGGATGCGGACAATCAGGTTCGTTATGCACTAGCTAACTTCCAAAGCCTTGGGATTACAGACATTGTACTGGATTTGAGGGGGAATCCCGGGGGTTATCTGGATGTAGCGGTAGATATTGCGAGTACCTTTTTGCCGGCGGGCGCTGAAATTGTAACGATTGACTACAGACGAGAGCCAGATGTCGTTGAAAAGGCAAGACTGTCAGGTTTTTCCGGAAAAGTCGCGGTATTAATTGATTCTAATTCTGCGAGTGCGTCGGAGGTTTTGGCGGCAGCTTTGAAAGGGCGGGATAATGTCAAACTCTTTGGCGAAACGACATATGGAAAGGGAACGGTTCAGGAAGTGCGGCGTTTTTTGTCAGGAGATGGCATCAAGATGACCGTTGCGGAGTATTATGGACCTAACGGTCTCAAAATAAATGACATTGGTGTTGCGCCGGATTTCTATATTGAATCAGTCAGATCAGATCTTACACTGTACGAGAATCTGGCGCCTTTTTATGATTTTGGCACATTGCAGACGGATCAGAATCATTTAGTGCTTTACGCACTGCAGCAGAGACTTAAGATTTTAGGCTATCCTGTAGCCGCAACAGGCATCTATGACGCTGGAACTAAAAATGCAATTCTAAACTATGAAGAGTCAAATAGTCTGCCAGCAGATGGTATTTTAGATGCCGCATTGAAAAAATCAGTTGATCGCTCAATTTATGAAAGTTATAATCTACAGGTAATGGATCAACCCCTTCAGGAAAGTTTGAAATGGTTGAAATCTCAATAATCCACAGTATACACAGAATGTATAAAGAAATTTATATGCAAATTATAGGTTATCCACAAAATCCACAGAAACAAGTATTGCGAAAATTTTACATCAATCTGTCAAACCATTGGCATTTGCGGCTTTGGCCGTTTTGCGATATGTAATATAACTGTAACGGCAAACTGAGTGAAACTAAGGTATAATGCTCATGTAGAGCTCAGTAAGTCTCATTTTACAGTTGTATTACAAAACATTTGGCTAGTTGCTCCACTTCCTACCAAATGGTATAATCTGTTGCAGAAGGTGGAGTTTCAAAACTCTGCATCAGAAGAACAAAGTCGACAGCCTCTGAGAAGGGTAAGGCTGAAGGCGCAGTACAATACCCTTCACACACTTATTAAAAGGGAGGAATTTGCAGATGAAGAGAGTACTTTCTCTCGTCCTGGCACTCGTGTTAGTGTTAGGAATGATCCCAATGGGTTTTGCAGCTGATCAAACAGCAGGCGAAATTCTTAAGGGGATGAACCTTCTTGCAGGTGACGAAAACGGTAACCTCAATGAAGATCAGAACTTGAACCGCGCAGAAATGATGGTAATTATGGCTAGAATGATGGGTAAATTTGAAGAGGCAAAATCTTTTGCGCTTCCTTCAACTTTCACTGATCTTGCTGGCTTCAGCTGGGCAGTTCCTTACATTGCTTATGCTGAAATGAACGAGTGGACTGCAGGCGTTGGCGCTGGCATGTTCAACCCAGCTGGTGCAGTCACTGCACAAGAAGTCGCAGTTTTCATGCTCAAAGCTCTTGGCTATGAAGCTGATGTTGACTTCACATGGGCAAACGCTGTAGAAGTTGCTACTGCTAAAGGCCTTATGGCTGGTGTCAGCACACCTGCTACTAGCAGCATCCTTCGTGGCGACCTGTTCAAAGTTATGTACACAACTTTGAATACAAACGTTAAAGGCGAAGCAGTTGCTCTTGGCGTTAAGCTTGGCTACATGCAACCTGCAGTGCTTGCAGTCTCTTCTGTAAAAGCACTTAACGCAAATGAAATTGAAATCGTCTTCACTAAAGCTGTGAACGAAGGTTCTGCTGAAGATGAAGAAAACTACGAACTCAAAGTTGGAAGCGTTGAGCTTGACAGCATTGATTTCGAAGCAGAACGCGACAAGACAAATGTAGTCATTCTTACACTTGAAGATGCTGCTCAAGCTATCACTTCAATCAATGTTACTGTCAGCGAAGACCTTCTTGACGCTGATATGAATGAGCTTGGCGCTGACTACAAAACTGTTTTCATCTTCTATGATGATGCAGCTCCAGAAGTAGTTTCTGCTGAAGTTGATTCCAATATTCTCACAGTTACTTTCAACGAGTATGTTGGCGCAATTGGTCTTGTTAAAGTTGACGGCGTTGCTATGACTGATGGCGACGAGTATGACCTCACAGAGCCAGTTAAAGAACTCGAAATCGATATTCAGGATCTTGATCTTGAAGACGGTAAGTACACCGCTACTTTTGCTAATGTTGAAGACCTTCAAGATGACGCTAATGTTGCTGGCTTTATTGCTACATCATTCATCATCTCTGATACTGATGCAGCTCCGGTAGTTGTTGGCGTCGAGCAAACAAGCGATTATGAGTTCGAAATCGAATTCACAAAGAACCTTAAATATGCTCCAACTGTTACTGCTAAAAATGGTGGTATTGACATCGTAACTGACGTAGTTATGGACGAGGCAGATGTTTGGGTAGTTTCTGTTGACCCTACTCTTGCTGACGACATGTATGATGATGGCGATGATGTCTTTAATCTCGCAGTCACAGTTACTTCTTATCAAGCAGCTGTAAACGATATGTATGGCAGCAAATATACAACTACACTCAAAATGTCACTTGACACAACTTCACCAGCTCTTCTTGCTGGCCAAAGCAAAGTTGTTGACGATCAGTACTTTGAGCTTCGCTTCGATGAAATCATCGTTCTTGCTGATGATTATGCAACTACAGATGTTCTCGTTGTTGACGAAGATGGCGTAAAACTTGCTGTAGCAGGTCTTATGATCGTAGAAGATACAGATGAAGATGAGACAATTCTTTCAGTAGACATGGGTATTGACGGTATCGGTTCCGGTACTTTCACACTTACTGTTGCTAAAGGTACTGTTGAAGATGAGTCTGGTAATGGTAACAAAGCATTTACTACAACTGTTAAGAAATCCGCTTCTTCTGATGACATCATGGTCGTTGATGTATACGGCTCTGACAACACAATTTATGTTGAGTTCTCTGATGAAATGGGTTCCAGCGCACTCGTAGCTGCAAACTACAAACTTGATGGTGCATCACTTCCAGCTGGCACAGCACTTTACTTTGAGTCTGCTGATAAAGATGTTGTTATGATTGAGCTTCCTGATGGCGCTATCAAGGATTCCGATCCGGTAGTACTTGCAATCTCCAATAAAGTTCTCGGTTCTGACGGCGAAGAAATTGATTCTGACGACCTCTACCAAATCGTTTACGGCTTGGCAGATAACGTTAAACCAGTTTTGAAAGCTGCTGAGAAATCTGATTCTTCAACAATTACACTCACTTTCAGTGAAGATCTTGGAACGTTCGCACTCACCGATTTCGAAGTTACAATCAACGGCGTTGTTGTTGATCTTGACAGCTTCATGATGATCGATGAAGACGAGTACGAGATTTACACACTCAATGATTACAACACTAACCAAACAGTAGTTGTAGAAGTTGTTGACAGCGAAGGTACAGCTGACGTTGCAGGCAACGCTATCACTGAAGATACAAAAGTAACTGCTACAAAATAATTAATCTTTAAAAATGGAGGTGTCTGCAAAGACACCTCTTTTTTTATTTGGCTCTAAGTCAATAGTTGGGGTGGGGATTCTTTGAATCCCTGCTCCTTAGTTGTTTTGAGGGTATTATAGTTATGAAGTTAGATTTTAAGAATTCATGGCATGACAAAAAGAACCAGTGGTTACCG
>Ga0302241_1000075_pt1 | contig 111742 bp, 68 predicted proteins | sample AAG_UR_Arg_MG_FD_193532 | JGI IMG/M metagenome (GOLD analysis project Ga0302241, IMG submission 193532) | Enriched activated sludge microbial communities from anaerobic digester in WTTP, New Holstein, Wisconsin, United States - AAG_UR_Arg | ecosystem: Engineered > Bioreactor > Anaerobic >... | reverse complement strand
ACGAGCAATCAAGTCTAAACCCTCCGAGCCAACCTGCCTATCCTTGACCCACTGGCCGCCGGCGAGTCATGGCGGTCTCGGACCACCCTGGCCGCCGCGATGGGTCAACTCCAAACCGGCGCCATCATCTGGATGAAGACGGAAAGGGTCCGGGCGTGATCGAGAATCCCCTGGTGCGGGGTGCCCAAGCACGAGCGTACGATACGCGCGAACTCCATGCGGCTGAGAAACGCGTTGAGGATAGGGTGAGGGCCGATGAGGTGTACCCGGTGGACGGCTGGGCCTTGGTCTGTAACCACGTGCTGGGTATGGCCGATTGGTCTGGTATACATAACATTAATAGTGTATACTATACCCCATGACGCAGTCAAGAACAAAATTGCTCGCGATGCTCAGGCGGCTCTACCGGGAGCGTCAGCGTCTGGTTCGCCGCCTCACAGGAGGACGCGAACTCGCGATTGGCACCGTCACGACAACGAATCGCAAGTGTGGTAACCCGAGTTGCCGCTGCGCCAAAGGCTTGGGCCATCTCCAAACCGTGTTTCTCTTCAAGGACAAGAAGGAGGGCCGTCGTCGGTGCAAGCTCATCCGGCGAGCGGACGAGGCCCGAATGCTTCGCGCAGGCGAAGGCTACCGGGAATTCCGGAAGGACATGAAGCAGATCCGCGCCATAGATCTCAAGGAAAAGCAGATCCTAATGGCGCTCGCAGAGGAGAGAGCCATCCACTACGAATAGCATAACATAGGCTGCTCACAGCGCTTACGCAATCACGAAAATCCCCAGAACTCCCCTCGAGATGTGCGGAATGTAGGATCAAACCTACCGAGTGGCGGAATACCACCTCTAATAAGGTCGTAGACCCGACTCAGCGCCAAACGCGCTTCCGCAATCGCGCGATGTCCCAAGATCGAACAGCGAGAAAGCACAGTTTCCACGCCAGTAATGTGATCCACTGCGAGTGGATAGTTGAACTCGAGACCTCGGATTTCATGATGCCGAACCACTAAGCTAAGAGCGGCTTGCAGCCAGAAATTCCGCGAGACGGTGCAGTACCACTCTTGGCGGGGCAACAAGCCGTGATCTATGAAACCGGTCAGCTCTTCGTGACAACACAATTTGTTGTTCTGAAACGAAGCTTGGATCTTCGGGTTGATATCCTCAGAATTCACAGAAGCGAAGTACACCTCAATATAATCACCCATAGGGACTACCTCATCCGCCGAACTGCCAATGAGCCCAACGACAGAACGGAACGACTCCCGCAGTGCGACGCCCTCATACTACCAGGGCCTTGTCTGGCCACAGTCCGTAGACGAATCCCTCGTATACCCATAGGGCTTCTCGTTGGCGTTTTCATCATCGACGATGCTAATTGAAGCGCCGCCGGGCATCAAGCAACACACACAGGCGCCTCGAAACCGCCGCGTCACGTCGTAGCCCGTGCGTACGAGTTCCCCCAGCAACTGCCGCTACGCAAGATCCGGCAGCACCTCCTCGACCACGTGCGCCCACCACTCGGCCCTCCGCCTCGCACGACGGGTACAGATTCCCTTTGCACGAAAACGGGACCAGGTGCTCCAGCCGGCAGTCCGGACATCTGACTCGCGCGAACCCGCGCGCGAGGTCTCCGCAGACAATCTACCGCCGAGCCCGCGCATGCGCCGATTCCCGCATCGAACCCGATTACAGGGCGCGCGACGGAGCTTGCCAAAGGGCGCGGCGCGGAGGAATCGGAGCCTCACCGGGACCAGGCCCGAGCGCTCATCTGCCGGCGGGGCTTTCTGCCTCGGCGCCGGCCTCGGGCGCGTCCTCCCCCTTCCCTGCCTTCTCCGGGCTCCCGTGAATTTCCAGGTCGCCAAGCTCCCGAGACAGCCGGGATATCACCGCCTTCTCCACCGCGTCCCACTGATCGAAGAGCCGGCCTTCCTTCGCGTTCATGAGGAAAGAGCGGAAAGGCCGTGGCTCGGCGCGCGTGCGGACCGAGCCGTTGTGAAGGCACCAACCCGCGGCGCCGCCGGCCCGAGCCCCTAGGGCGTCCTGGAGGAAATCTTCCACCGTCGGTTCGTAAGCGGCGAAGCCGCGGCGAAAAGGCTCCTGAAGGTGAACGGGAAACCGGACTCCGGCGGCGCGCATCCAGGCCTCGTACCGGCGCAGCGTGCCTTCCGTCTTGGCCGCGCAGCCCTTCTCGCGGCAGAGGTGCGGAGTCAAGCAATCGCAGCGCCCCACCTTCCGATAGGCGGCCAGCTCTTCGGCCGAGCCCGGCACTCCCGAGCCTGTGGCGAGGCGCCGGGGGTCGATCTCCTTGATGGCGCCGATCAGCTCCCCCATCTCCTCGAGGGTCACATGCCGGTCGTCGCGCACGTCCCGCTCGTTGGCCACATCGATGTAGACGTTTCGGTAGGGAAGGAGCTCACGGGCGATCCGCCGCACGCAGGCGAGGTGCTGCGCCTGGTTCGCCGGGGTGCAGTCGCCCGACTCGCCTCGGTGGAGGGTGCAGTCAAGGATCATCCGCCGCTTGGAACACTCGACGATCAGGTCCTTGAGGCGCGCGAGGTAGGGCTCGCGAGGCTCGCCCGTCCGGGTCAGGGCGGAGAAGCTCATGCCTTCGAACTCCCAGAAAACCCAGACGCGGATCCAGTTGAAACCCGCCGCCACCGTGTCGTCGAGGTCCCGAGCCGCCAGGGCGGGCGACTCGATCCCCAAGGCGCCGTAGTAGCTCACGCCCAGGAGAAAGGTCGGACGGCCGTCCAGGGTGAAGAACCGGCCCTCGGCGTCGATGCCCAGGACCGGGCCGATCTCCTCGGCCGGCGCGGCGCCCAGCGGCGAGAAACCCAGCCAAACCACCGCCACCGCCCGGACAATGCAACGCCAGCGCGCCATCATCGGATCCTCCTCGGTGCCGCGGCACCGCCAGCTTGCCATGCGGCCTCCGGCGAGGCTCAACGCGCCGCCACGCTCTCGATGAGCCGCAGGCCGTTTTCGTAAAAAAGCCCCCGCAGGAAATCCCGGCCGAGCCCGCGGCGCTCGACGGCTTTGCGGATCGCGCGCAGTTCCTCGTAGGCGAAAGACGTGAAAACCAGTTTCCGGCGCTCGTCGCTGATCGAGAGCTTCCAGGGAACCGGCGTCACGTAGGTGTACTGGTCGTTGATCTCCACGGCCTTGCCCGGCGCAAGGGCCAGCGGCGCGTCCGTGCCGAAGAGAATCCGGCTGGGATCCAGGACGCCAAAAGCGTATTCGAGCACTTCGGAGTTGTTGAGCATCGCCAGGTCGACGTAGACGTTGGGAAGCGGCGCGATCGCACCGAGATTTCCGAGCACGCATTTCAGGTAGTACGCCCGCCCGATATGCGCGAGCACGATGCGGGCGCGGCGGCGACTCGCGGCCAGTTCGACGATCTGCCGCTGATTGAGCGGGTCGGCCAGGCGGGCCTTGCGGGGAATGTGAAGCATGACCAGAGCGCCGTATGCGTCCACGATCTCCATGGCCCAGTCGGGGAGCATCTCGGGAATCTCGACGGCATTGATGTCGGCCTTGCGCACGTAGTCCGGATAGGGCTTGATCCCGAGGAACGCGCCGCTCCGCAGGTCGGCCTCCAGCGCCGCGGGCGTATCCCCGACGGGATCGAAAAGCCTCAGGGCGAAGAACCGCGCGCCGCGGCAGCGTTCCGCCAGATACGCGTTGTTGCGCCCCGCGTCGTAACGCGGATCCGGGAGGCCGAAGCAGACCGCCCGCGTCTCTCGGCCCGGATACAGCTCGGCCAGGTCCGCGGCCAGATCGTCGAGATCGTAGCCCGCGATGGGGTGCCCCGCGCAGGAGAACGTCTCCCCCGGCGGCATCACGCCCGCGTTGAGGATGTGGACGTGGAAATCGAGGATCTTCTCGGGAACGAAGCTTTCCAGTTCCTCCCGCCAGATCCGGAGGTTGCGCTCGTGCTTGGTCGTCTCCCGCCACATCAGAACACCAACTCGGAGAACAGGAACAGCAGCGTCAGAATGGCCACCACGAAGCCCGCCCACCAGAAGAGCACGCTCTTGTACCACACGCCGCCCGCGCCCTTCAAAAACGTCAGTTGCCGCCAGTTGAGACACAGGTCATCGCTCACGCACGCGGCGGCGGGCGGCGCGGAGCACAGGCTCACCACCGTGCAGACGCCCAGGCAGAAGAGCCAGTTGACAATGGCCTGCATGGCGTAAGGCTCGATCCAGAGCGCGTGGTCCTGGACGGCGTTCACGTAGACCTTCAGGCCGATGCCGAGAAGGAAGCCGGCGACCACCGCCGCAATCGCCCCGCGGGCGTTGATCCGCCGCCACAGCAGGCCGAGGAGGAACACCGCCGCGAAGGGCGGCGCGTAGAAGGCGTACATGGTCTGAATGTAGACGAACAGGCTCCCGCCCAGCTTCTCGATGAAGGGAGCCAGCCCCATGGAGACCACCAGGACCACCGTCGTCGACCACATGCCCAGACGCACCAGCGTCTTCTCCTCGGCGTTCGGCCGGATCCAGCGCTTGTAGATGTCCAGCGTGAGCACGGTGCCCGTGGAGTTGAGCACGGAGTTCACCGTGGACTGGATGGCGCCGAAGAGCGCCGCGAGAAAGAGCCCCCGCAGGCCCGCCGGAACCAGCGTGTGCAGCATCCTGACGTAGCCCTTGTCCGCCGTGGGCTTGACCTCGTCCCAGGGCAGAGTGAGCACCTCGGGATGCTGGGCGAACATGATCAACCCCGGAACCACGATGATCACGGGCAGGAAGGCCTTCACGTAGCCCGCGAACACGATGCCCATGCGCGCGTGGTACATGTCGCGGGCGCCCAGGACGCGCTGGATCATGAACTGATTGAGGACGTTGTACCAAATGCTGATGGTGAAAACCGAGAAAATCAACGACGGCCAGGGCGCCACCTCGTGAGTGACGGGTTGGAGCACCGACAGGCGGTTGTAGTGCTCGCCGTGCACGATGGCGGGCGCCGCCCGCGCCACCGCGTCGGCCCACGCCCCGCTCTGGGCGCGGTTGCGCTCGAGCATCTCCCGGAAACCGTCGAGGATCGAGCCGCCGTCGCCCGCCAGGGACTGCAGGCCGAGCACGGTGACGGCCAAACCGCCCGCCAGCATGACGAGCATGGTCCAGAAATCGATCCACGCCACGGATTTCAAGCCGCCGTAGATCGCCCAGCTCCCCGCGACGATGCCCAGGGCGACGATGGCGACCCACAGATCCCACCCGAAAAGCTCCTGGAGCGCCAGGCCGCCGCCGTAAAGCACGGCCGCCAGGAACACGGTGACGTTGCTTATGACCGTGACCACGGCGAAGAAGAGCCGGAGCACGGGGTGGAAGCGTTTCTCCAGGAACTCGGCCGTGGTGAACACGCCCGCCCGCAGCAGGAAGGGGATGAAAACCCAGATCAAGAGCGTGAACGTCCCGACGTTCAGCCACTCCGAGGTCGCCACGCAGATGCCGTACACGCAGGCGCTGCCGATCATGCCGATGAAGTGCTCGGAGCTGATGTTGGCGGTGATGAAGGAGCCGCCCACCACGTACCAGGGGAGGCTCCGGTCCGCCAGGAAATAGTCCGCCGAGGTCTGCTTCTCCTTGCGTCCGACCCAGTAGCCGACGATGCAGAGAAGCGCGCAGTAGGCCGCGAACACGAGATAGTCGGCGTTGGCCAGGGGAAACTCTTCAAGGTTGGGCATTGGTCGGCATCCTTCGAAGCTACAAGCGCTCCGCCTCGATTCCCGCGAACCGCGCAAAAGCCATCATCGCCTCGGCGCGATCGCCCAAAACGAGCGCGCTGTGGTGCGTCCCCCCGCGGCGCGAGTATTCCTCCAGGAAGCCGGGCAAGGGCCGCCGCGGCCGCACCCAGCCGCGCACCCCCTGCCTGAGCTCGGCGTTCTTCGCATCGCCCAGCACGTCGACAGGGGCGACGAGGAGCGCGAAGGTGTCGTCGGGCCCCGGCGCAAGGTTGACCAGCACGGCCGGGCCCGGCGCGGGCGCGCAGGCCAGAATCGCGGGGTTGCGCGCGCCGGTCCACGGGAAATCTCGCTCGACCAGGCGGGGTTTCCGCGCGGCGACTTCCGGATTGATCTCGCCCATGTGCGCCAGGAAGATCGCGTTCCCTTTCCAATCGGGGCAGAAAGTCTCGGTGAAGGTCGTCCGGCCGAAGGCGCGGGAGAGCGCCCCCACGAGGGCCGCCGTGAGGACGTCGCCCTCGCCGGCGTAGCCGATCCCGCGGGCCATGGCCTTGGAGACCTCCAGGAACGGCACGGTGTCCACGGGGCCTTGCCGGGAGTCGAAGGCGGCGAAGTTGAGGCTCACGGCGTCATAGGCCTTGGCGTCAAGGAGGGCGCGAAGCCCCAAGCCCACCCGGACCGAACGTCGATGCACGTCAGGCGGCGCCGCGACGGCGTAGCGCGCGCGGTCGGCCGCCAGTTCCGCCTCGATCCGGGCGGCGGAGACGGCGCGCACCGGGCGCGCCAGCGCGGACGGCGCGATGGCCTCCACCGTAATACCCAGCTTGCCGCGCAGAACCTCCTTCGTCACGGCGAAATCGCCCATGCCCTCAAAGGCAGGGCCGATGCGGAGCACGCGGGCGCGCCGGAGCGTTCGGGCCGCGAAGGCCGCGCGGGCGATATCCGCGGCGCGGCGCAGCACGTCGGACGCACGGGCGTGGCCGGCGGCGATCTCGTAGGCGACGCCCATGCGTCTCAGCATGCAGGCGAGATCCTGAACTCCGTGGATTCCGTGGTTGTAGAGAATCCGGTCGGGGTGGACGTCGAGGCCGAAGGAGACATCAGGCGTCGTGTCGAGGAGCAGAATCGGCCTGCGGGCCGCGGCGAGGACGCCGGCGAATTCCAGGCTCGGCGCGTAGGCCAGATGCAGCGTGACGATGATGTCGACATCCTCGCCCTTGAAGCGGCGGAGCGCCTCCGCGGCCTCGCCTTTGACGCGGCAGGTCTTCGCCATGGCGACGCGCGCCCCTTCCGCGCGGAGCCCGGCGGCGATTTCCGCGGCCCATTTCTCCAAGGGCGCGCGCAGGCCGGGCAGACGCTCGTCGTAGAGCTTCAGGAAAAGCGGCAGCAGGCCGACCACTGGTTCGCGTCGCATCAGAAACCTCCCCTCGGCGCGCCCTTGGCGGGGGAGCGCGCCGCCTCCGGGCCGCGCCTGCGCGGCTTGTCCGCGATCCGGTACGCCCGGCCGGCCGGCGCGTCCCCGTACACGCGGTCGAACGCTTCCAGATAATCCGCGAGGGCGCTCCGGAGCGAGTCCGCGAAACGCCCGCCCGGCGGAGGAATCCGCCGCGCGCCCGCGGCGGCGACCTCGGGACCGAAGGCGCAGACGGCGCCGCGCGCCGCGGGCGAGGTTTCGCGGGGGCGCACGAAGCAGGGAAGCGGCGCGAAGAGCGTCGCCAGGGCCCGGCGGAAGAAATCGCCGCGGCTCGCCCCGCCGCTCAAGACCAGCCCATCCACGGCGCCGGATTCCTTGACGGCGGCAAGCGCACGGGCGCTCTCGCAGACCATGCCGACCGCGACGGCCCGCAGAAGGTCGGCGCGCGAGCAGCGTTCGCCCAGGCCGAAAAGAACGCCGGCCCCCGCGGCGCCGGCGCGCAGCGGATTCGGCTGATTGAACCAAGGCAGCGCGACCAGCCCCTCGGGCGGCGCGGGCACCTGCTTCAAAAGGGCGGCGGCGCGGCGCAGCGCGGCGTCCAAGGATGCGCCGCCGGCCAGCTCCCGCAGGGCCCACTCCCACGCGCCGTTCCCGGTCGCCAGGGGGAGGATCACCAGGCGGCCCGCTCCGGCGGGCGGCGGGATGACCAACTGGAGCGGCGACCACCCCTCCAGGTGCGAGGGCAGCACGAAATTTCCCACCCACGCCGTGCCCAGCGAGCAGTCCAACGGCCGGCGCGCGACACCGGCGGCGGCCAGGTAGCCGGCCTCCTGGTCGATATAGGGGCCGGCGACGGGAATGCCCCGCTCCGCGCGGAAGAGGCGCGCGCCCTCCCCAGAGAGCGGGCTGATTCCGTGGCCTTCCCTGAGGGGCGCGAAGAACGCCGGGGGAATATCGATGAGCCCCAGCAGCGAGGCGTCGAGGCGCCGCTTCGCCGCGTTGTACGCGCCGATCTGAATGGCGTTGCCCGCGTCCTGCCGCCAGGTTCCCGTCAAGCGAAAGAACAGATACTCCCCGGCGCCGATGTGAATATGATTCTCCGTGAAAAGCTCGGGCCACGCCCCGCGCATCCACACCAGCCGGCCCAATCCCGGCGGCGCGAAATCGGAGAGCACGCTCCGTCGCCAGATGCCGCCGGGAGCGCGCTTGACGATGGCCTCTTGCTCGCGCCAGGCGCGGCCGTCGTTCCAGAGGAGCATCGGCGTGCGCGGCGCGCCGCTCGTTCTTTCGGCGATGATGGAGCTGCCGCCCTGCGCCGCGACCCCGATGCCCGCCAGGCGCCTCCATTTGGAACCGAGCGCGGCGCGCACCTCGCGCAAGGCCGAGGCGAAGGCGGCGTCGAGGGCGGGAATCGGCGTCTCCCGCCCCCCTTCGGGGAGCAGGTCGACGCGCAGCCTCCGGGTCGCCTCGGCCAGCAGCGTTCCGCGCGCCCGCTCGAAGGCGCAGAGCTTGAGCACCGTGGTGCCGAGATCGATGCCGAGGACGATCTCCCGCGCCATGCGATCACCGCTCCCCGGCCCCGCGCGCAGTTCCCAGGCGGGCCAGCGCCGCCTCCATCCGCGCGATGACGAAGTCGGCCACCTCGTAGCCCGCGATCAGCGGCAGCTTGGTGAGGGCGCAGGGCGGGCAGTCGGTCTTGTAGGTTTGAACGCTTATGTCGAGGCCCGCCTGGTTGAGGTGGCCGGTGAAGGCTTTCCCCTCCTCCAGGGAGTGGAAGGCGATGCCGGAAAGATGGCGCCGGCCTTCGATGGCGTGAATGCATCCCCGGTGCCGATCGGCGAGGCCGCGCAGCCGTTCCTCGTAATACTCCCCCACCGCGCCTGTGACCGCGGCGTTCGCCGCGGCCCAGCGCATCGTGACCAGGTAGGCCAGCGAGGCGATCTCCTCCTGGCCGTTCGTCACCAGGGCGCCGAATTGAGGCAGGCTGTCCAGGGTGCCGGAGAAGATGATGCGCGACGCCGGGTACTCGCCCCCCGGGAAACCCTTGCCCAAAACGATGGCCGCGGGGCTGACGCCGTACTCCCGGAAGAAGAAGAGCTCCCGCCCCCAGATACAGGTCTGGATCTCGTCGACGACGGCGGGCGCGTCGCTCGCTTCGCACAACGCGTGGGCGCGGGCGACGAACTCTTCCGTGAGGCGCCGCGCGCCGTAATTCATCATGACGGGCTCGTAGATGAAGCCGGCCACCTTGTAGGGTTCGCGGTCGTACTCGGCAAAGGCGGCCTCGAGGCGCGCCAGGTCGTTGGGAGGGACCGCGCGCACGACCAGGGCGCCGGACCGCTCCAAGCCCCGCGCCAGATCGGGCCACATGCCTCGCAAAAGCTGCGCCGCGACCGCCGTGCCGTGGTAGTTGGCCTCCAGGCCGCCGCCGTCGTCGCCCAACACCAGGAAGACCGGCGTTCTCCCGCGATAACGCGGCGGCTTCCCGCCGGACTGCGGCGCATGGAAACGCGCCAGAAGGAGTTTGAGCGCCGCCTCGGCGGCCACGCTTCCGGTCTCCAGGTTAAGCACCCGGTTCATGGCTGTGGGGCTTGTGGAGGCGAAGAGCGCATCGAGGGACGCCCGGTCGCCGCGGTCCAGACCGGCGGCGGCAGCGACGAGTTCTTCCTCCAGGCGCCGAGTGACGTATCCGCGGGTGTTGTTGTGCGTGGCGTTGGGAACGCCGAGGCGCCGCGCGTGCTCCAGCAGGCCGTAGCCCGGGAACGAATGGCCCAGGGGTGCGTGGTAATGCTCGCTCTTCGAAGTCAGGAAGAGCCGACCATTCTCGGCGAGCCGGTAGTATCCGAAGCCTGCAAGCGGCGCCGCCGCCGTGTTCGTGTGCGCCACGAAAGCGTCCGTCGAGGCTCCCCGCGCCGTCGCGGCCAGGGGAGGCGCGCAAGGCGCCCCGACCCGCGGCAGGAGCGCCAGCAGGCGGCGCTGCATCGCTTTCGGGAAGAACCGGACCTTGCGGCGCGCAAGGCGCGCGCAGGCCTCGCTCTCGCCGCCCCGCAGGAACGCGGAGGCGGCGCAGGCCGCCTCGACATACTCCCGTCCCAGCAGGTCTTCGAGGCTCAAGGCCACCGGCGTGAAAACGGTCGTTCGTGTGCTCACCGCGAAAATACTCCGAGCGCGGCCCCCACGGGCGGCGCGGTTCAACTGGGAAAGGCTAATCGTAGCATGGGCCGGGATGCAAAGAAAAGGGCGCGCGCGACGGCTTGGCGTCTCCACGGGCATGCCGTAGGATAGTGGCGCCTCCCCGCGACATCCGTCCGGCGGGGCGCCGGCCGGCGCCCGCGAAGACGGATCCATGGTTTACAAAATCTGGAGCGCGGACACCTTCGGGGTGTGGGGACGGCCCATCGAGGTCGAGGTGGTGCTTTCGCCGGGCAGGCCGGCGTTCACGATCGTGGGGCTTCCGGGGAAATCGGTGTGCGAGAGCCGCGACCGGGTGCGGAGCGCGCTCTTGCAATCCGGGTACGCGTTCCCCCAACAGCGCGTGCTCGTCAACCTCGCCCCGGCGTTCGAGCGCAAGGAAGGCGCGCCGCTGGACCTGCCCATCGCCTTGGCGATTCTGGCGGCGAGCGGGCAGGTGCGCGTCGCCGAGGGACGCGTCGCAGCGGTGGGCGAACTGGCGCTTTCCGGCGCGATCCGCCCGGTTCACGGCGCGCTGCTTCTCTCCTCGGCCCTGAGGGAAAACGCCATCGACCGCTGCATCGTCCCGCCCGGCAACGCCGCCGAGGCGGCGCTGTGCCCCGGAATCGAGATCGTCGGCGCCGAGCGCCTCAGGGACGCGGCGGCGGCCATGGAAGGGCGCGGCGCGGTCACGCCCCGCCGGGAGCCGCAAGGAGCGCGCCAGTCGGCCTTCGGCGACTTCGCCGAGGTCATCGGGCAGGAGGCGGCCAAGCGCGCCCTGCTCATCGCCGCCGCGGGCGGCCACCACGTCCTGCTTCTCGGGCCGCCCGGCGTGGGCAAGACCATGCTCGCCCAGCGCTTCCCGGGCATTCTTCCCGACCTCGACGCGGAGGCTTCCCTCGCCGTCACGCGCATCTGGAGCGCCGCCGGGCTGCTGGGATCCGGCGCCGTCGCGCGGCCGCCCTTCCGGGCCCCGCACCACTCGACCAGCTACGCCGGCCTCATCGGCGGCGGCAACGACCCTCGCCCCGGCGAGGCGACGCTCGCCCACCGCGGCGTGCTCTTCCTCGACGAACTGGCCGAGTTCAGCCGCCCCGCCCTCGAGGCCCTCCGCGAGATCTTGGAAACCAAGCATGTCACCATCGCCCGGGCGCGCGGCAGCGTGACCTTCCCCACCGATTTCCAACTCGTCGCCGCCATGAACCCCTGCCCCTGCGGCTATACCGGCCACCCCACGATGGTCTGCCGCTGCACACCCGGCGATCAGAAGCGCTACCAAGGACGGCTCTCCGGGCCCATCTTGGACCGCATCGAGCTTTTCGCCGCCCTCAACGCCCTGGACCGGAAGGACCTGGCCGCGCGGCCGCCCGGCTTGGACACGGCCGCCATGGCCGCGCAGGTGCGGGCCGCCCGCGCGCGGCAGGCGGCGCGCTTCGCCGCGCCGACCCTCAATGCCGCGGCGCCCGAGGCCGCGCTCAACGCCGCCGCCGAGTTGGACGCGGGCCTGCGGCGCTGGCTCATGGAGGCCATGACGGCGTTCGGACTTTCGGGGCGCGGCCACGCGCGCGCCCTGCGGGTAGCCCGCACGATCGCCGACCTGGACGGCGCCGAGAGGATCGCGGAGGCGCACCTGGCGGAGGCGCTCGCCTGGCGCCCGCCGCAAGCGTTCAGGTGAGGCGCCCGCGCCGCGTCACGGCAGCGTGAGAATCGAGACGACGCTTCGGCCGTATCCGCGGACGTCCTCTTCCCGCGCCGACAGGGCCGCCAGCGCCTCGCGCGCCTCGCCCTCGCGCCGCTTCTCGTACCTGAAAACCACGCGGCCCCGCGGCCGCACGAGGTGCGCGCGCAAGTCGGCGAGCAGCTTCCTCAGGAACGCGCGGCCGGAGTCCTCGGCCGGCAGGGCGAAGGGAGGGTCAAGGAAGGCGAGGTCGACCGGCGCGGGGAGGACGAGCTTCTCGCGCAGATCGTGCGCGCGCACATCGCATCGGCCCGCGAAGCCGACCGTGCGAATATTGGCCGCGAGGATCGCGAGCGCCTCGCGATCCCGTTCGACAAAGGTGCAGTGCCGCGCCCCGCGGCTCAGGGCCTCCAGCCCCATGACGCCCGTGCCCGCGAAGGCATCGAGGACGCGCGCATCGCGCAGGCAGGGCTCGAGCACGGCGAAGAGCGAGGCTCGCATGCGGTCGGTGGGAGGGCGTACGCAGCGGGAGGGCGGCGCCGCGAGGCGGACTCCGCCGGCCAGGCCGCTAACGATCCGAAGCACGCCTGCCTCAGCCGCTCACATCGAACGCCGCCGCGGCGTCGCTCTCGGTGTGATTGATCAGGTCCGTGGCCGAGATTTTGAGCCGGTACGGTCCCGCCGGAAGATTCGGAGGCAGCGTGTACTCTCCGTACAGGTAGCCGGGGCTGTCGGGCGGCGCATCCTCCGCGAGGCGCCTGACGCCGCCCGCTTTGTCGGTGAAACTGACCTTGTCGACGATCTTCCCGCCGCGGTCCAGGATGCTCAGATAGGCCTGGATATGCTGCTCGCGCCTGCCGTCGGGCAATTCCCGCGTCGCCGCCCCGCGAACACCGCTGTAGACCGCGACGCGCTGGCCGCTTCGAAAGGTCGTGCGCGCCAGAGGCACGACATCGCCGTAGCCGGCCGCTTTCTCGCAGAAAACGACGCCCTCCAGGCGGAAGAGCGGCTTGGCGCGCGCCTCGCGGGCGAGGTGCTCGAGCATCTCGTCGCGCTTGGCGTAATCGGCCAGGCGCTGGTACAGGACGAACCGCAGGCCCGCCACCTCGAGGCTCGCCGCGGGGAACCGCGTCACGATCTTGAGGATCCGGCCGCATTCCTCCCGCTCCGTCTCGTTGGTGAGGAGGAGGAGCAGCAGCGCCTCGGTCTCCAACCGCAGCAGCTTCAAGCGCGAGAACGCGTCCAGGTCCGCGGCCGTGCGGTCCTTGAAGGCGTCGAGCCTTCCGGCCACATCGGCGAGCGCTTCGCGCCGGACCGCTTGCTCGTCGCGCCGCGCCGTGAGCGCCGCCGCGGGGGCCCCATCCACCTGCGGCACGATTCTCGCTTCGGAGATTTCGGCCGGCGGCATGGAGGCCGCGCCGAGCGAGGCTTCCGCGCCGCGCGGGACGAAGCCCGCGTTGTCGGACGCCGCGCGGCGCGCGGGCGCGGCCGCCGGCGGCCGCGCGTCCGAACGCGGCGGCACGATCGGGACCAGTTCGGGAAAAACCGCCTCGGCCTCCGGCGCCGCCGCGGCCGCGGCGGGTGAAGGCGCGGCCGCGCGCTCCGGCGGCGCGCCGATACACCCCGCCAGCGCCAGCGCCAGGGGCGCCGCAATCCGAATGCTCACGTGTCGTTCTCCGCAATCGCGGCCGCGCCCGCGGCCGCGCATTCGCATAGCCTAACCAGCGCGGGGCGGCGGGTCAATGGCGCGGGCGCGCGAGGAACGAACGCAGGTTGCGGCGCCGCCGGCGGCCGCAACTTGCGCCGGCGCCCGAGGATTCCGCCGCGCCCGCCGGCCTCAGCGCCGCTCCTCGAAGGCGCTCCTTAGAAAACCGATGAGCCCCAGCATGTCGGGCGGGAGCGCGGACTCGATGCGGAGGGACACGCCGGTCCGCGGGTGCGCGAAGCGCAGGCCCTGCGCGTGCAGCGCCTGCCGGCTCAGGAGCGGCGGCTCGTTCGGCTCGCGCGCGCGGCCGCACAGCGTGCTCCGGTACACGACCTTCTCGCTCCCGTAAACCGCGTCGCAAAGAAGCGGCATGCCCAGGAACTTCAAGTGGACCCGAATCTGGTGCGTGCGCCCGCTGCGCGGATGCGCCTCGACGACCGCGTAGCGGCCGAACATGTGCCGCACGCGGTATTCGGTGATCGCCGCCCGTCCCGAGTCGTAGCGGATCGACATCGCCTTGCGATCCCGCGCGCTCCGGCCGATGGGCGCCTCGACGACGCCTTCGCCGAAGGCTTCCCTCGCGGTGCACACCGCCACGTAAGTCTTGTGAATCTCGCGCGCCTTGAACATCAGGGTCAGCTTATGGTGAGCCACGTCGTTCTTGGCGACGATCATGACGCCCGACGTGTCGCGGTCCAGCCGGTGCACGATGCCCGGCCGGTCCCAACCGCCCATGCCCGAGAGGGTGCTCATCCGCCACAGGAGCCCGTGAACCAGCGTGGTCTCGCTCATGCCGGGGGCCGGATGCACCGTCAGACCGGGCGGCTTGACGATGGCCGCCAGATCCGCGTCCTCGTAGATGATCTCGAAGGGCGCGTAACGCGGCGTGAGTTCCGAAGGGGGCGGCGGCGGAACACGCACCGTCACGCGCTCGCCGGTCCCGATCTTGCTCGACGGCTTGAGCCGGCGTCCATCCTCGGCAACGGCGAAGCCATCCCGGATGAGCCGCTGCACGAAGGCGCGGGTTTTGCCCGGCAGGCGATCGCAAAGGAACTGATCGAGCCGGACCGGCCCGGCCTCGTTGACAAGCAGAATGGGATCCGAAGAACCGCCCGGCGATTCCCGTTCGGTCATGGCGTGGGTTCTGGCGCCGGGGCGGGCTCCGTGGCCGGGGCGGGCTCCGTGGCCGGGGCGGGCTCCGTGGCCGGGGCGGGCTCCGTGGCCGGGGCGGGCTCCGTGGCCGGGGCGGGCTCCGTGGCCGGGGCGGGCTCCGTCGCCGGGGCGGGCGCCGTCGCCGGGGCGGGCGCCGTCGCCGGGGCGGGCGCCGTCGCCGGGGCGGGCGCCGTCGCCGGGGCGGGCGCCGTCGCCGGGGCAGGCTCCGGACCCGCGGGTTCCGGTCCGGGCAGACTGAATTCCCGCTCCTCCGCGATTTTCACGCGCAGGTTGTCGGCGAGCACTTGGTAGCGATGGGAAGCCTCCGTCTCATCCTTGAGCAAACGGACGATTCTGTCGGCCTCGGCGAGGTTTTCCGGGCCGCCCTTCTGGAACAGGTACTGAGCGAGCTCGTAGAGCACCTTCGGGCGCACCGGCGAGCCCTCGGTCTTGGCGAGCACTTCCCGGACATCGACCCTCTCGTCTTTCACCCCCGGCAACGCCAGCGCGGTCTCGCCGATGGCGGGATAGAAGTGCTCTTCCAGGTAGTCGCCGAGAGCCCGCTCGCGGGACGCACCCACGTACCCGTGCACGACGTACACGACGACCGCGGCCATGACGACCACGAACAGACCCACGAACTTGATCGCGTTGCGCGAGAAGAAATCGCTCGTGCGGTTCATGATCCGCTCGTCGATCATGAGCTTTTCGTCGCGCTGATCCCCTTTGCTTGCCATCGGTGCTCCTTTCTTATGCACCCTCTTCGGCGCCCGCGAAAGCCGCCACCGGCGCCACGCCGAGCCGCAGCGTCAGGACGGTGTACGGCTCCCAGCGGCGCAGCCCGATCTCGCGGACGATATCGATGATCGCCTCCTCGCTCTCGCGCTTGTAGACCAACGTGACGCGCCGGCCGTCAGCATCCTTGGTCTCGCCGACCTTCTGCCAGCCGTGCTCGGGCATCTGGACGGCGTACCAGTTCATGAGCTGGCCCACATCCCGGTCGCCCTCGTATCGGAGCACGCCGGACCGCAGGTTGAGCGGCGAATTCTCGTAAAGCGTGTACGCCCAGGAGCGGTCGGAGTCATCGAAGGTAAATCCCGTGGGCACCGGCAGGTCGTCGTAGGGCTGCGTGCCGTACACGATACCCTCGATCGCGGGCCGCGAGCTCAAGCTGCTGCAGCCCGCGAGGGCCGCAAGGACGCACGCACACAGGAATCCAAGGACGCGCATAGCCTCCTCCTCTAGCCCGGGCACCGTTCCGGAACCCGCGGGCCGCCGCGAACGCGCCGCCCGCGGCGCCTGCACGGGATGCTATATTCTATGGGGAGATCGCGGCCGGTCAAGCGGTATCCGCCGGCGCCGCCGGCGCGCGACGCCGCGGCTCGCCTCCGGCGCGGCGGCCGACCTGCGCCTCCCCCGCGGGTGTGCTACGATTGCCCGACGGAGCCGCTCGCTCCGGTCCATGGGCGAAGGCCGACGCATGACGAACGGGACTTCACGTTTCTCCTCCCTTCCGGATGAACGGGGCCGCTTCGGCCCCTACGGCGGCAGGTATGTGCCGGAAATGCTGCGCCCGCCGCTTGAGGACCTCACGGCGGCCTACGCGGAAGCGAAGAACGACCCTGCCTTCACCCGCGAGTTCGAGCGCCTCCTGGCGACGTTCTCGGGGCGCCCCACGCCGCTTTATCACGCCGAACGCCTCTCGGCCATGCTGGGCGGCGCGCGGATCTACCTCAAGCAGGAAGGCCTCGGCCAGACGGGCGCCCACAAGATCAATCATTGCCTCGGACAGGCGCTCCTGGCCGCGCGGATGGGCAAGCGCCGGCTCATCGCCGAGACCGGCGCGGGGCAGCACGGCCTGGCCGTCGCCACCGTCGCCGCGCGCTTCGGCCTGGAGTGCACCGTTTACATGGGCGAGGTCGATGTCCGGCGCCAGGCGACCAACGTTTTTTGGATGCGGCGGCTCGGCGCGACGGTGGTGCCGGTCGCCGAGGGCACGCGGACCCTGAAGGACGCCGTCAACGCCGCCATGAAGGACTGGATGTGGAACGCCGCCGATTCGTATTTCCTGTGCGGTTCCGCCCTCGGCCCCCACCCCTACCCGCTCATCGTGCGCGACTTCCAGTCCGTCGTGGGGCGCGAGACGCGCGCGCAGATCCTGGAGGCCGAGGGGCGGCTCCCCGATCTCCTGATCGCGTGCGTGGGCGGCGGCAGCAACGCCCTCGGGCTCTTCCACCCTTTCCTCGATGACGGCGGCATCGCCATGATCGGGGTCGAGGCCGGCGGCCGCGGGACGGACACCGAGGCCCATGCCGCCAGGTTCGCCGGCGGGCACGTCGGCGTGATCGAAGGCTACAAGTCGTACTTCCTCCAGACGCCCGAGGGGCAGGTGCGCCCCACGCACAGCGTGTCGGCGGGGCTGGACTACGCGGGAATCGGCCCGGAGCTGGCCTATCTCCACGACGCGGGCCGCGTCGCCTTCGCCTCCGCGACCGACGCCGAAGCGATCGATGCCTTCACGACGCTCATGCGCGCGGAGGGTATCATCCCGGCGCTCGAATCGTCGCACGCCGTGGCGCACGCCCTCAAGGCCGCGCCGAACCTGCCGCGCGACAGCCTCATCGTCGTCAACCTGTCGGGCCGCGGCGACAAGGACATCTTCATCGTCGCCGAGTACCTGAACGACCGGGACTGGAAGACCTTCCTCAAGGACATGGCCGAGGGAAAATACCGCAATGAGATCCTTTGAGGAACGCATGGCGGCCATCGCCCGCACCGGCCGGGCGGGCATCATGGCGCACCTCGTGGCGGGCTTCAGGTCCTTGGAAGAGAGCGAGGCGCTCGCCCGCGGCCTGGCCGGGAACGGCGCCGATGTCCTCGAAATCCAGATCCCCTTCTCGGATCCCACCGCGGACGGCCCCGTGATCACGGCCGCCTGCACCGCGGCCCTCGCCGCCGGCGCGACGCCGCGGGCGGCCCTCGCCCTGGCCGGCCGCGTCACCCGCGCCGCCGACGTTCCCGTCTTCCTCATGAGCTATTACAACATCCTGTTCCGCTGGGAGGGCGGACCGCGGGCTTTCTTCGCCGAGGCCGCCGCGCTCGGCGTCGCCGGCCTGATCGTCCCCGACCTGCCGCCCGACGAGGACGCCGAGCATTATTTCGACGGTTGCCGCGCGGCGGGCCTGCATCCGGTCCTGGTCGTGTCGCCGAACATCACCGACAACCGCCTCGCCGCCCTGGCGCCTTACGCTTCGGGCCTCGTCTACACGACGGCGCGCGTCGGGACGACGGGCGCCGAGTCGCGGGTGCTCGATCCGGCGTTCTCCGCCTACATGGGCCGGCTGCGGAAAGCCTTCGGCGCCCTACCCATCGCCGTGGGTTTCGGCATCCGATCGCGCGCGCAGGTCGAGGCCCTCGCCGGCCTGGCGGAGCTTGCGGTCGTGGGAACGCAGCTCCTCTCGGCGCTGGCCGAAAAAGGACCGGACGCCGCGTGCGCGGAACTGGCGCGCGTGGCCGGGCGCTGAGGATCGCCCCGCGCCTTCGGCGCCGGAGTTCGCGATGCTGAAGAGAACGCGTCGCACGGCGATCGCGCTGGCCGCCCTGGCCCTCGCGACCTGCGGCGTGCTCACGCGGCGCGGCGAGGAGCCGCCTTCGGCCTGGTTCGTCTCGGGCGCCGCTATGGCGTACTTCCAGGCCCGCTATCCGGCGAGCGCCTCCGAGTGGCGCGTACTCGGGCCTTTTCCAAGCCCCCTGGATGCCCTCGCGCGCGATCTTTTCGTCGCGGAAGGCGGCGAAGCGCGCCTCCGCCCTTCGGCCGGTCCCGTGCCGATGCCCTCCGGCACCACCGCGCAATGGCGCCGCGCCGGTCCGCTACCCTCTGATGCCTGGAATCCCCAGCCCTTTCTCACGCGTTACGCGGGTTACGTGCCCTTGCGGGTGGGGCCGGGCGCGCTGGGCCCCGAAACCGCCCTGGCCCTCGCTGACCTGGAAACCGAAGGCGGGCTCCACCGCCTCGTTCTCCAAGCCTGGGGCTCCGCCCGCATGTTCATCGACGGCCGGCTTTGCCTGGACCGCGCCGACTTCCACGAGTTTTTCGGCCAGCGCGAGGTGTTCGCCGACCTGCCGGCCGGAGCGGCGCGGGTCCTCGTCAAAATCGAGAACCTGGCCTACAACGCCCAGGAGGACGCCGCGCAGATTTTCGGCTCCTGGGGCTTCACGCTCCATGCCGCGCGCGCGGGCGCGATCGCCCCCGGCCTGCGCTGCGACGTGCCGTGGATCGCCGATGCGTTGCCCGGCGATGCCGCCGTGACGGGCTTGTGCGCCCTGCGCGCGGCGGAGGATGCCCCTGCCGGACCGAAACGCATCGCGCTCTCCTTCGCCGCGGGCGCCTCTTCCGCCGAGGCGGCCGTGACGGCGCCGGACAAAGGCGCCATCGCCTTCGTCCCCTTCATCGTGCCGCGCGGCGGCGGCCGCGCGCCCGCGCGCCTCGCCGTCAGGACGGACGGCCGCGAGCTTCTCGCCGTCCCCGTGCCGCGCGGCGCCCGCTCCGGCGCCTTGCTTCTGCGCGGCGTCTTGGCGCCGTCCGATCTGAGCCTCCAGCCTTATCTCCTGTACCTGCCCCCCGCGCCGGCGCGCGCGCCGCTCATCCTCTACCTCCACGGCGGCGCGACGACCGAGGAGGAGCTCGCGGCCTGGCCGTCCGGCATCCTGGAAACCGCGGCGGAAAACCGCTGCGCCGTCTGCGCCCCGCGCGCCCGCGAGGGCGCCATGCGGTCCGCACAGGCCGAGAGCGACATCCTGCGCGCGCTGGGAGAAGCCGCGCACACCGCCGGCGTCGATCCCACGGCGCCCATCGTCGCCGTGGGCAGCGGGCGCGGGGCGGTCCTCGCCCTCCAGCTCGCCTGCCGCTATCCGCACCGCGTGGCCGCCGTCATCGCCGTCCTCAAGAACCCCTTCGAGGGCGAGGCCGTCTCGGCCTCCGACGTGGAATCCCTCGGCCCGATGGCCGGCAATCTCCGCGCCAAGCCCGCGCTCCTGGTGGCCGCCGACGAGGATCCCGCCGCCGCGGCGGTCGAGCGCGCCCTCAAGACCGCCGGCGCCGCCGTCGCCAGAACGCGGCCGGGCCCCGCGCAGCCTTTCGAAGCAGGTTCGGCCCGGGCCCGCGCGGCGGCATACCTGCGCGCGCCCTCGGAAAGCCCCCGCGCCATCGCCTTCGAAACCGAGCGCCCGCAATGGAGCACGGCGTGGTGGGCCTCGATCGCGGGCTTCGAGCGGCCCGACCTGCCCGCCTCGTTCCAGGCGCGCGTCGGCGACGACGCGCGCATCGAAATCAGCTCGGAGAACGTCGCCGGCCTCCGGCTCCTGCCCGGACGATTGCGCCTGCCGCCGGGCGAGGTCGCCGTGGTCTGGAACGGCGCGGAAGTCTGGAAGGGCCCCTTCAACGAGCCCTTGCTCATCGGCCGCGCGACGGACGGAGCGGCCGCGCCGTGCCTGGATGAACTCCTGCGGGGAACGCATGTCCACCTGGCGCCCGCCGACCCGGTTCTACGCGGAGCCGCCGCCGGGCTGCTGGCGCGCGGAGCCGCGCGGGCGCGCATGGGCCGCAACGCCGGCACCTGGTCGTCCGAACTCGCCGCCGCCACGGCGGAGGCGGCCGAGGAAGCGGTCAACCTGATCCTATTCGGCGGGCCGGCCGAGAACGCCGCGACCGCGGCGCTCGCGCCGCGCCTCGCGCCGGCGCTGAGCGCAACCGCCTTCGAAGCGGGCGGCGCCTTCTTCGCCCTCAACGAGCATGTGGTCCTGCTGGTCGCGTCCGACCCCGCGACGCCGGAGCGCCTGGTCGCGGTGGTCGCGGGGGCTCCTCTGGCGGCCTTCGCGCGGCTGTGCGCGAATTCGCCCGCCAACCCCTTCGCGTTCCCGGACCGCGCGGGCGCCACCATGGTTTGGCGCGTCGCGGAGAAGGAAGAGAAGGTATACGAGGTGTACCGGCGACGGTAGGCTTACCGCGGCGCGAAGGCCGCGACAATGCGCTCGGCGGCCTTTGCCGCGTCCTCGGGCGTCAGCCCGCGGTCCGTCTCAAGCTCGACGCTCACCGCCTTGGCAAGGCCGGTCTCGGGGGGGGCGGGGTCGCGCTCGTAAACCTCGCACTGAGGGTGCGGAACGAGATTGAGGAAAAACCGCGCCTGCTTGCCGTGCACGGAAAGCCGCGCGGAAAGAACCGCGTCGACGCCGAGGGCGTCGCAGACCACCCGATCATCGGTCTCGGGCGCCGCGACGGCGCTCAAGCCGGGCGGATTGACGATGCGCCGGCCGTGAAGCTCCGCGGCGCTTATCAACAATTCCTCGCGCACGAGGGTCGCGAACTCCTCCTGGTTCGCCTTGGCCGCCGCCTCGGCGGCCCCCACCGTGAAAAACCGCAGCGCCACCTGGGGCGGGCGCTTCTCGGAGGGCACGACAGGCACTACCCGGACCCGGTCGCCCTCCGCCAAGCCGGCCTTGTCGCCCTCGCCGGCCTTGCGGCTACAGCGTAGGTGTCCGGTCGCCGTGATCTCCTCGACGACGAGCAGCCCGCGGACCGGCGGCTCGCCCGGGTCGATCTCCCCCCCCGCGCCCTTGATGGGCTGGGAGGCTTGGCGGACTTCCAGAAGGTCTCCGGCCCTGACTCCTTCGGGCCCGCGGTCCAGCCGGACGAAGAACTTGTCGTCCTGCGCCTTGACGATCGCGCCGGTCATATCCACGCGGCTCACGATCTCCCGCGTGAAGGCGCGCGCAAGGCGCCTGAAGGCGTTTTCATGCCAGCAGCGCATGCGCAGAGCGATAAGCTTCTCGCCGGTCTCAAGCGAGATCACATCCAGGTAGACGGTGTAGCCGCGATCCTCGCCCCTGTGGATCGTTCCCGCGATGAACGCCTCCTCGCAGGTCAAGCGCTGGAACGGCGCCCGCTCCTCGACCTTGCCCTGCTGGGCCTGAAGCTCGACCAGCTTGTTCATCTTCTCGAGGGTCATCTCGGAGCGCGTCAGGATGCGGAAGCGCCCCGACTCGCTGAGGAGAACCTGCAACTCCTCGGTCATGCGGTCGCCGAGCTTACGTTCCCCTTCCTTGGCTTCGAGCAAGCTGGCGAAAGGCAGGATCGAAAGCGTGGCGAGGGCGCTTCGTTCCCGCGGGGCGTCGGACTCGGAAACAGGGCTCTCGGCGGCTGGAGCGGCAATCTGAGCGACGAAGATGAGGAGTGCGACAATCCTCCCCATGCTCCGGAATGCGTGTCCGGCGCTCCGCCGCATGCTACTCATGATTCAGTTCCGTTCGCTCCTAAGATCGCCTTCTTCTTAGTACGAACACCCGAGGGGTGGAGGCTAGTTATATTAACGGTTTTTTAATGACCGCTTGTTCATGTTGGCGCCGCGAACGCGTTTTGTTCGAAATACGCTCTCCAGTTCGGCGACGACGGGAACGAGCCGCGGTCACGCCTGTCCGCCGGGGTCCCTCACTCCCGGTTCGTCGTCTTGCTCCACCAGCTTCTCAGCTTCTGGACCGCATCGCTGCGCCGGGCCACGGAGCCGCGCCAGTCGAACTCGACCGGCGGATCGGCGCGCTTCTTTATTTCCAGCCACGCATATTCCCGGCACCCTTCGTCGGGGTCCGTGAGCGCGTTAATAAACCCTCCGATCGCCTCCCGGTTCGTCCAGCCCGCCAGGTTTATGACGAGCAGCATCCGGACTTCGCGATCCTCCTCCTTCATGATCCTGTCCCGCAGAGCCTCGCCGGCCCCGCGATCCTGGGTGTCCCTCAGGATCGTCCCCAGAACCTCGCAGGCCGCGTAGCGGTTGGCCTTCTGCCCGCTCGCCAGCACATCCGCGACATGAGGAACCACCTCCGGGCCGAAGAGCGGCAGAAGCGCGCAGGCGACCTCCCGCAGGTCCGACTCGGGGCTCCTGAGCCCCTCGATGAGCTCACGAAGCCCCGTCCTATCGATCTGCCCTGTCTGGGGGTCGGGCCAGATCGCCAGGATGCGCGCTATTTGCACCTTCACCCTGAGATCCCACCGGCCCTCCCGGAGCGTCGTCTGCAGCGCGGCCACGGTGGGCGACCGCGGGTGCCGCATGATCTGCCGGACCGCTTCCTGAACGACGGTGCGGTCGTAGCTGCCGAGCTGCCGCAGGATCCCGAGGTAGTCCTCGGGCGAGAGTTCCCGCTCGTCGCTGCCGGCGCAGCCCGAGCAGGCCAGAAGCCCCAAGCTTGCCGCCAGTGCGAGCAACGGCGCCCGGCGCAGCGCCTCCGTCACCGCCCGCGCCAACATCACGAACGCGCGCCCGCGCCCTCGACGCTCGTCTGCTGCCACCGCTGGTCGAGCTCCTTCAACTCCTTGGCCTTCTCGCTGAGCGCGACGCTCATGCGCAGGAACGCCTTCAGGTCGGTCTTGAGCTGCCCGACGCGCAGGTTCCCGCGATCCTTGTAGCGCGGCTCGTTCTCCGTCAAATACGTGTACAGGGACATGAAGTCGAGGCCGCGGTCGCCGAGCTCCCGGAAGAGATCGTGGTACTCCAGCGTCTTGAGGTCGTTTTCCTCGGGGAAAAGCTTCCGGTGGAGCTTGAGCAGCTCGCCCTTGAGCTCGCCGTGGGCCTCGGCCGGCACGCCGACCTTCTCGATGTAGCGCGCGAACTGGTGGAAGGTGCGCGAACTCGCGCGCTTGATGTCCTCCATGAGCTCGGCGTCCAACTCGTCCTCGCCGCGCAGCACGATGTCGCCGCGCTCGTAGTACGTCTTCAGATCGTTGTAGGTGAGCGACACCCGGTGGGGCGAGGTCGGGAGGATGATCTCGCGCCGCGGCTTGACGAGTTCCGCGTACGTCAGGTCGCGGTTCAGGTTCTTGATCGTCTCGATCACGTGCGCCGCGGCCTCGTAGTAGATCTGCTTGTCGTCGGCGGACCAGTTATGGCACGTCCGGTCGGGCCAGCGGCGCTGCCACCAAGAGAGATTCCCGGCCTTCTCGGGCATGTACTCCGCGAGCACATCGAGCTTCTGGACCAGATTGCGCTGCTTGACGATGTAAAGCAGCGACAGATTCACGACCTCCTCCCGCGTGAAGCGCTCCCGGCCGTTGTTGATCGGCTCCAGCGTCGTCAGATCGACGCCGACGAGGTCTTTCCCCCGCAGGATATAGCGGTCGTTGAAGAGCACGCTGTCCTCGGTGTCGAAGATTTTGCTCTCCCGCGGCATGGCCGTCGGGTCGTTGTCGACCAGCACGTGCGGCGTGATCATCATGACGATCTCGGCGCGCCCGCTCTCGCTGTATTTGCGGCCGAAGAGCCGGCCGATGATCGGGATGTCACCGAGGATCGGCACGCGGTTCGAGCTCTCCACCTCGGTCTCGCGGATGAGGCCGCCCAGGATTATGGGGGTATGGTTCTTGACGCGCGCCTGCCCGGTGAAGCGCCGCACGGCGATCTCGGGGACGCCGAGGAGGTCCTCGGCGAAGACGCGTTTGCGCTCGCCGTCGAAATCGTTGAGCGCGATATCCATCTGCAGGACGACCTCCTGGCCGTCCTCGCCCACCACCCGCGGCCTCAGGTTGAGGGTGATGCCGGTGTACTGCCGCGAGACGCGGTTGATGGTGCTCACCAGGTTCCCCTGCTGCGTGTCCTGGGTCACGGCGGTGCCGTCGAACGTGACCAGCTCCTTGCCGATATGCAGCACGTTGACGCGGTCATCGATGGCGAGGATCTTCGGCCGGGCCCTGACCTTGGCCTCGCCCTGGCGCTCGAGGGCCCGGATCGCCGCCGCGAACTGCCCCGGAATGTCCACCGACGAATCGTCGAAAAGGTAGCTGAAGCCCTCCCGCGTCGCGTCGGGAATCGCCGCGTACTTCGGCCCCCGCAGGATCGAGTCGGGGAAACGCGGCGACGGAAGCGGCTCGCCGGGCAGGGTCGTGTTGAAGTTCACGATGCTGTGCCGGATGGCGAACTGCGCGGCGTCGATGCCCAGGTCGCGCATCTTGCTCGCATCCAGCTCCACGATCTGGACCTCGAGCATCACCATGCGCGCCGGGCGGTCGATCGTGTCCAAGAACGCCTTGATCCGCTCGTAGTCGGCCTGGGTGCCGACCACCATGATGCAGTTGCGGTCCTCGGTGGAGGAGGGGTTGGGGAACTGGACCAGCGAGCGCTCGGCGCTGGCCTTGTCCAAGTTGAACGACGGCGGAATGAAGGGATCGAAGGTCGGCATCTCCACCACGTAGGGAACCTCGGGGAGGCCGTAGAAGGGCAGGTCCTCGCCCTTCTCCTTCTGCGCCTGCGCGGGCACCCACTTGGTGTACGCCGGGGCCACCGCCCTCAGCGTGTGGGTGTCCTTGCCGACGACCCAGCTCGTGGTGTGGTCCTCGGAAACACGCATCCACACCTGGCAGATGCCGGCGATGCCCATGAGCTCGAGCGCCACGCTCGGCGACATGTGCTTCAGCTTGACGAGCTGGGCCACGAGCTTGAGCCCGGTGCGGTCGAATTCGCTGAGCAGATCGCTCAGCTCCTTGACCGCCGCCGCGCTGCCCGTCAGGGCAAGGGTGCGCTCCGCCGACTTGAGATCCTTGACCGCTCCGTCCTTGACGAGGTCGGGGTGGAATTCCTCCAGGTACCGCAGGGCCTGCTCGGGCGTCTTGTGACACAGGCTGTAGAACGCCACGACGGGTTTGGCGGGCGCCGGGGGAGGGGGCGCATCGGCGGCCTGGAGCGCCACACAGGCTGCGACAACCGCCGCACACGAGCTTCTTTTCCACCTTCGCATACGACCTCCTTCACCGAAAGCAGCCGGCGCCTATCCCTTCCCCGCCGAGGCGGTTTCTTCCGCGGGCGGAGCGCCGCGCCGCTGAAAGAGGACGAAAGGCGCCCAGTTCCTGGGCGAATTGAATTCCTTGCCGCGCAGCAACGCCAGGCGCGCCGCCCTGAGCGCCGCGCCGAGCGGCTGGTTCCGTGCCGCGCCGCCGTAAAACTGCGCCATCAAGCGCGCCGTGGCCTGATCCTCCACCGGCCACAGGCTCGCCACGAGAGCGCGGGCGCCCGCCAGCAGGAACCCGCGGGGCAAACCCGCTATGTCGTCGCCGGGTTCGACCCGGCTCACCCCGGTTTCGCAGCCGGAAAGCGTGACCAGATCGGCGTTGCGAAGGTCCGTCGCGAGAACTTCCCAAGCCTGCAGGATACCATCTTCGCCGCCGCCTGTCGCCAGGAAAAGCGCCGAACTCCAGGGATCGTGCCCCTGGAACATGCCGTGGCAAGCGGCGTGAATCACGCGCGCCTCCGGCGCCCGCGCGCGCCAGAGGGCCTCGGTCGCTTCCTTGCCGTGATAAACCGGCGCGCCCGCATAATGCCGCCCGATCGCGGAGACCTCCACGAGCGCCCCTCGCAGAACCGGCTTGTCCGGCCGGCCGTCGCCGTCGTAATCCGTGTCGGGGTTCGCCAAGGCGAGAAAATCCTCCGGCCCCGCGGGCGCCCGAGGCGGCGCGGGCGCCGCCGCCAGCGCGGCGCTCGGCGCGTAGCGCGTCTCGGCCAGCTCGACGAGGTACGCGCCGCGCACCCTCAGCGCCTCGAAGGGCACCCGATGCAGGACCCCCGTGGGCACAATGCAGAGCTTCTCAGGCAACGCGCCGAGGGGCTCGAGAAGCGCCGCGCCCAGTTCCTCGGCCAGCGCGCGGTCATCGGCTTTCTTGGCCGCGAACAGCAAGGCCCGGCGCTGCAGCGCCGGCCAGTCCGCCGGCAGGACGCGCGCCGCGACGCCCGCGCGCGTCAGCATCCAGACGGCAAGCCGATCGCCCACGGGGAAGTACTCAAGCAGCATCTCGCCGGCATCCAACTCCGCGCGGGTCCGCGCGGGGCTCGGCTCCGCTCCGAACAGCGCCACGACGGCGGGCGCCGTCGCCCGCGCGCGCAGAGCTTCGAGCTCGCCGCGGAGCGCGTCGAGCGACGCCGCCTCCGCGAAGGGACGCGTCGCCCCCGGCGCCGGGTCCCCGCGCCGCATGAGCCGCACGAAGGGCGCGATGGCCGCATCCTTGGGACCGAGCGCCAGCAGCGTCTCCCGCAGGCCCAGGGATTCCCGCGCGCTCCTGGCCTTGGCGCGCTCGGCGACGGCGAAGGCGCGCTCCACCGCGCCGGCGGCCAGCAGGACGCGCGCCAGGCTCTCGTACGCCGCGGTCTTGTCCCGCAGGGAGTTCGTCCGCTCCTCTTCGGTGGGCAGGCGCGCGCGCAGCACCTCGACGGTTTGCACGGCCTGCGCGTACTCGTTCTCGGCCGCGGCCAAATCGCCCGCCTCCTCGGCGATTCGGCCTAGGTACAGGCGCGCGCGCCACTGGACTTCCGGGTAGCCGAGCGTCTCGGCGGCGGCAAGCGCCGCGCTTGAACGCTCCCGCGCCTGGGCCCTGTCGCCGCGGTCAAGCAGAATTTCGGCCAGGTTCGCGCAGGCGACGGCCGCCAAGCGGCTTCCGCGCGGGGCGGCCTGGAGCGCCCGGCGCATGCAGGCCTCGGCTTCGCCGAGCAGCCGCGGAACCCCTTCGGCCATGGCGCGGGCGTGCTTCGCGTTCCCCAGATTGGTCTGCAGCAGGGCCGCCAGATACTCGCGCTCCTCGCAGGCGGGCAAGTCCCCCAGGCGCGCCTCCGCCCGGGCGTAGATCGCCTCGGCATCCTCCAGCGCCGCCGGATCGTCGTGCCGCCGGGCGAAGGCGACGTTGCCCAGGAGAACCCGCAGCCAGAGCTCGCTCTCGGGAGCCGCGGCCGCGGCCAACTCGCGCCTGAGGAGCGCCTCGGCCTCGCCGCGCAGGTTCTGTCCCAGCAGCGCCGACACCAGGTTCACCAACTGCGCCGTCGCGAACTTCGGATCCGCCGCGGCAAGCAGGCGCGCGCGCCCGAAAGCCTCGGCGGCCTCGGCGTAGTACCCCAGGCTCTCGAAGCACACTCCGCCCGCGCTCTCAAGCAGCGCCCCCAGATACCCGTCCAGCTCGGCCCGGCGGGCCTCGCGGAAAAGCGGCAGCGCGGCCTCGTGATCCCCCGCCCCCATGGCATAGCTCGCCGCGGCGAAGTGAAGCATCGCCCGCGTCCGGCCCTGGAGCGCCCACGTGCCCGCCGCGGCGCTCAGCGTCTCCGCGGCCTTCGCAAGCTCGGCTTTTCGGCCCGTGAAGAACGTCCTCATGGCAAGCACGGGGTTCTCGGCCTGACCGGCCTTTCCGCCCAGCTTGCGCAGCGCCGCGGCGACCTCCCCGGCGGCTTCGTCCCGCCCCAGAAACCTGAGCGCCCCGTGCAGGCAGCTCAGCGTTTCGACGGCGCGTTCGGGCGCCATGCCCGAGGCGTCCGCCAGAAGCGGCGCAAGCTGCGCCGCCGCCTCGAAACGTCTCAGGTGATACAGCGCAACCACCGCGCGGCCGGCGTCGCGCGCGGCTTGCGCCGCCTGAAGCTCCGCCAAGAACGCCTTGTCGGCCTCGCGCAGCAGCCGATCGCCCCGCAGCCGCCACAAAAGGCCGCGCGTCTCCAAGAACAGATACGTGAGCCACACGTGCCGCGACGCATCCTCGAAGAACGCCGCGCGCTGCTCTTCCAGCAGCGCGAGCACGGCGTCGATTTCATCCGGGGAAGGCGCCTCGGCGGCGCTCGGCGTGTACGCCGCCTCCGTGCCGCCCAGCTTCCGGAACGTCTCCCAAGCCAGCGCCGCGCAGGCCAATTCGCGCCTCGTCTCCGCGATCTCCCCCGCCGCGCGCTCTTCGCGCGCGTTGCGCGCCACCCAGTCAAGATCCTGATCGGCGTTGCGGAAGGCTTCGACCGCGCGGGCGTGCAGCGCATGCGCGTCTCCGGCGGGCGCCGCCCGCATGAGGCCGGCGCAAAGCAACAGTGTGATCGCGGAACGCGCTCGCATGCGCCTACTTCAGTCCCTCCAGCAGGAACATCCGCACCCGACCGCCGTCCGCGCCGGCCTTGTCAGGCCCCGCGAACAGCGCGCGGTAGCAATGTTCCGCGCCCGCGTCGATGGAGCGCGCCCGGGCGAGCGTCCGCCCCTCGGCTTCCGGCTCGCCCAGAAGCCTGTGCGCCAGCGCGATCCGGAGCAGCGTGTCGGCCCGCGCCGGCCCGTCGCCTTCCGGCGCCAGCGCAAGCGCGCGTTCGAGCTCGGCGAGGGCCGCGCGGGGATCGCGTTGCTCCGGCCGGCCCAAAAGCAGCGTCTCGCCGAGATTGAACCTGGCGGCGAAGCCTTCGGCCTCGCCGATCGCGCGGCCGAAGGCTTCCCGAGCCGCGTCGATCATGCCGCACGCGGCGTAGAGGCGCCCCAGGGCGCGCGTGCCCTCGGCCGTCTCCGCGAGGGCGGCGGCGGCGGCCTCGAGCCGCGCCCGCACCAGGTCGCCGAGGGCGCGCGTCTCGCGCTCGATGCGGGCGCTCAGCCCGTCCGTAGCGATGGACGCGGGGCCGGAAGCGCGGCCGGGCGGCGGCCACGTCTTCCACGCCTCGCGAACGGCGATGAACTCGGCCTCGCCGCTCTCCAGAAGCGCCCGGGCGGGCCGCGCCTCATCCCACGCGGCCGAAAACGCGGCCCCGCGGGTCAGCGCCGTCGCCTCGACCGGCAACCACGCCCGGCCGTCGCGCACGACGAGCGCGTCCTCGCCCAGCACGGCGCCGGCAAGGCCGGGCGGAAGCCCCGTGTCCACGGAAACGAGCACGTGATCCGCGCTCACGACGATGCCGGAGGGGATGCCGGCGGTCTCCAGCGCCGCGGCGTACAGCACGGCCAGGTCATCGCAGTCGCCCGCCCCCTCGCACAGCGTTTGTCCGGGGAAGTTCACGCGATCGATCGCCGCCCGCGCCGCGACGGCCGCATCAGGCCGGTACTTGAGCCCCAGCGCGGCCAGCGCCCCGTAGATCGCACCGGCGCGCGCCAGCGCCGGAGTGGGAATCTCGCGCTCGGGAAGCGCGCGCCACACGGCCGCGAGCAGCGCCTTCACGGCCGCATCGTCGGGATCGACGTACGCGGCGATCGCCCGCGGCTCGCGCCAACTGAACGCGTTCCGGCCGTGGACCAGCACGGCGCGCGTCAGGTTCCGAACCGCGGCGCCGCCCGGCTCGGCCAGCGCAATGCGGGCGGGAACCTCGCCGCCGGCCGCGTCCAGGAGCTTCGCGTCGAGAACGCCGCGCACCGGCACGGCGCGCTCCGCGCCCGCCGGCAGCACGCCGACCTCGGCCCGAAAAGGCTCGACCAGGAGCGAATCGCCCAGCGCGACGGAGATGACGAAGGGACCCGCGGGCTCCTCCCCCGTGTTCCGCACGAGGATCCGGCCGAAGGGTTGAGCGGGATATCCGCGCAGGAGCGCGGCGTAGATCGGCCCGAGATCGCAGCTCACGCGCACGTCCGCCCGCTTCCACGCCGCAATCTCCTTGACGAGCGCATCGGCGGTCAGGCGGAAGATCGCGTCGCGCGCGCGGCGCTCGGCCTCGGTCTTCCGCGCCGGAATCTCGTCCTGGAAGTCGAGGCTGATCGCCGCGACGACCTCCGCGGTGGCGCAGCTCAGGACGCGCACGCGCGCCTCGCCGATGCCGGTCCACACACCCTTCAGATGCGTTTCCTCGGCTTTCGCGCGCACCGTGCCCACGCACGCAAGCTCCGCGAGCACCCGCAGGCCGAGTTCCGCGGCGTCGGGTTGTCCGCCGAGCATGCCCCTCAAGCTCCGATACCTGGAGAGCGTCTCGAGCTGAACCGGGTCGACGATCCTAAGGTTGTCGGTGCGCGCGCGAAGCTCCGCGGTCAGGCGCGTGACCGCATCGTCCGAGCGGCCGGTCTCTTCCGTCACCGCCAACACGATGGTGCGCGGCGCCGCGATATCCTGCAGGGCGCCGCGAAGAGCGTCAACCGCGATGCGGGCCTGAACTTCAGCCCGCGCGCGCCCGTTTTCCTCGTCCAGAGCGAGCACCTTGACCTCGGGGACGAAGGCCTCGGGGCGCGCTTCGATGCGCGCGCGCAGCTCGGCGGCGTTCTCCGCCAGGGCCTGAGGCGCCAGGTATCCCTCGAGGAACGAGTGCACCGCGTCGGCCACCGCCCGGTCGACCGCCTGCCGCTCCCCGGCCGGCCCTGATTCGAGCGCCGCGCCCGTCCCCGTCGAAAACTCGGCCGCGCCGTCGCCGGCCGTCTCGCCCCCCGCCAGGGGCGCTTGGAGCGCGGACACGACCGGCGCCAGGACAAAAAACAGGACGAGTCTTGCCGTCTGCACGTCGTTCTCCTGTCCAGGAACCGCCTGGAACGCCGCCCCGCGAGGCCGGCGCCCCCCGCGAGAGCCTTATGGCACAGTATGTCTCTCTTGAAACTACGCCGGCCGTGTTCGGGGTGTTTGGGTGAAAGGGGCTTTATGAATGACTTTACACGTCGGACGGAGGGGCCCTTTCAGGCCGCTCGCGGCCGGGCAAGTCAGCGGGGAGGGGCCGCGGCCGGGGACGCTACGGTGCCGCGCCCAGGACCACCGAATAGTCGCAGGAAACGCGGTTCGAGAGCTCCGAGGTGAAGGGATAGGAATAACTCGCCACCGCGAAGTACCAACGCCCCGAGGCGGGAAGCATGCCCGCGCCTTGGAGCTCCCCGAGAGGCACCTCGATTCGGTACCCGATGTTGAAGGGCGGGTGCTCTCGGTCCGGGAACGCGCGCGGGTCGGGGCCGACATACACCAGAAAGCCCTCCGCGAACTCGGCCGGGGCATCCCATCTCAACCTACCTAATGAAACCACGGTGCTCGCGCGGCTGCCGCACGGCGCCACGACGAAGGTGTACCTGAAAACGCCCAGGGAAGCCTCCCGCGCGCTGAAACCGACGGCGTCCCCGGGAAGCGTCGCGATCGGCGAGCCGCCCCGGAACACGTCGATGTGGCTGCCGGGCGCGAAAATCTGCCAGGAAAAGTTGATCACGCCGCGGTTGTTGCTCCACGACAGACCGTCGATCAGAGCGCAGTTGTAGCAGAAACCTTGCTTCAACACGGCTCGCGCCCTGGGCGTCGCGACGATCACGTCCACACACCCTTCGACCCGCGACGGCGGAGTCGTGCACTGGATCGTCCAGGGATCCGAGACGTTGATCCGGTCGGCAAGATATCCGTTGAATTCAACCGTAGTACGAGCATCGAAACCGCCGCCTCTAACGGTGACGAGCGTGCCGCCGGACGACGGCCCGCCGCCCGGGGAGATTCCCCCGACCGAGAGAACCATCGAGGATGCCGGCCTCACGGGCGGCGCGGCTCCGCCGTCCCCTCCATCACCGCTTTTTCCGCCTCCCCCGCACCCCGACATGCAGGCCGCCACCAACGCCCCTACCCCGGCGGTCATCCACCTACCCACGCCCAGACCTCATCCTTCTCGCTCTTCTCTTGCCGTCTCGGTCCTTCTTGTCGGAAACGCCGCCTGGAGACCTTGCCGCAAAGTCCCGCTTCTGGTCCGCTCCACGCGGTTTTCCGGCTCAGAATCACGTAGTTTAGAGCCTCGCCGCCCCATCTCCAAAGATCATTATCGGAACAAGGCGGGATTTCTGCGATTTCATCTTGAAGCCGGGCCGCAGCCCCTGTCTCGCCGCCGCCGCCGCGTCTCCGCCCACCCCTACGGCGCGCGTTCCCCGTGCCGGTCCAGCAAGATGCCGGCGATCGCGTAGGCCGCGGCCATGCCCGCCGCGGCCGGAACGAAGGGCGCCGAGCCCAGCGGCCTGAGGGGCTCCGGTCCCGCGTGTTTCGCGGCGGGCTCCTCCGAGAAGACGGCGGTGACATTCGCGAGCGCCTCCGGCGCCTCCGCGCGGACCGCCGCCCGCAACGCCCGCGCCAGAGGGCACGCCCGCGTCTTGCCCAGGGGCGCCACGCGCACCGACGTCGGGTTCAACCGGCGCGCCGCGCCCAGGCAACACACCATGGGCAGACTCCGCCGCGCGCAATAAACGACGAGCGCGCTCTTCGACGCGACATCGTCGATCGCGTCGAGCACGGCATCGAGGTCCGGCGCCAGGAGGTCGGCGAGGTTGCCGCGGCGGACCGCGGCGACCACGGCGTTGAAGACGCCGTCGGGGTTGATCGTGCGCAGGCGGGCGGCAAGGGCCTCGGCTTTCGACCCGCCGAGGGTCAGAACGGTGGCCTGCACCTGGCGATTGAGGTTGCTCGGTTCGACGACGTCCGGGTCGATCAGGGTGAGCCTTCCCACCCCGGCGCGGCACAACCCCTCGGCGGCGTGCGATCCCACGCCGCCCAGGCCCGCCACCGCGACGTGGGCGCGGGCAAGCCGCGCGACGCCTTCTTCTCCAATCAGCTTCGCGGTCCTCGAGAAGCGCGTCTCACCCATGCGCCGCCTCGAACATCGCCTCGCACGTGCGCGCGAGGGCCTCAGCCACCGCGTCCTCGCCCTCGGCCCGCAAGCGGCACAGCGCCGCGAAAATCTCCGCCAGGTAGGCCGGTTCGTTGCGCTCGCCGCGATGCGGCTCGGGCGCGAGGTCGGGGCAATCGGTCTCCACCACCAGAGCCGCGAGCGGCAGCCCCGCAACTAGAGCGCGCAGCCTTGCGGCGTTGCCGTAGGTCAGCGCGCCGCCCAGGCCGAGCCGAACGCCCAGCGCCATCAGCTCCTCGGCCATCTCGCGGCTGCCGCTGAAGGCGTGGTAGATGGCGCCGCGCCGCGGAAGCCCATCGCGCCGCAGGATGCCCACCAGTTCCCCGAAGCGGCGGCGGCAGTGGAAAAGGGCCGGAACGTCCAGCTCCCGCGCGAGGGCGAGCTGCGACCGAAAAAGGCGCGCCTGCGCCTCCTCCGACCCGGCGGCGGCGTCCAGCCCGATCTCGCCGATCGCCGCCGGCCGCAGGCGCCGCGCGGCTTCGGCCGCCGCCTCCGCGAGGCGCGCGGCGGCCGCCGCGGGATCGGCGCGCGCGTCGTCGCCGCACAGCCTGAGCGGGTGAATCCCGAGGGCCGCGACGCTTCCCGCCAGGCGCGCAAGGACGGCCGGAATCCGCGCGAAGTCCCCTTCGTCGACGCCCACCAGCACCATGCGCTCCACGCCGCGGCCGCGCGCGCGCGCCGCGACTTCCTCGAGGTCGCCGGCGAAGCTTTCGTCCTGGAGGTGCGTGTGCGTGTCCCACAACCCCGCGGCCACGACCGCCTCAAATCCTCCGCACCTTGAATTCCTTGATCTCGATGCGCATGGGGCCGAACTCCGCGCCGGCATGCACCTGGACGCCGAACTTCCCGGAGGCGCTCGCATCGTCGTGGACATCGCCCACCTTCGTCCCGTTCAGGAAGACCATGACGCGGGAACCGGCGCCGCGGATGACGAAGGTGTTCCAGTCGTCCTTCGCCACGAGAGCCGGATCCGTATTCATGGCGATGAACATCTTGCCGCCGCAGTAGATCGTGCCCGTGAAGCAGCGCGGATTCGGCCACTCCAGGATGTCGGCCTGGTAGGCCGTGGCGCCGTTCCGGTAGCGGAACCAGACGCCGCTGTTGGCCGGCCACCTGACGCGGAAAGTCACGACGGCCTCGAAGTCATCGAAGCTCTCCGTCGTGAAGAGGTCGCCGGCCGCGTTGTTCGGGCCCTGCTCGCCGACGAGCACGCCGCCGGCGACCCGCCACGCGGCGCCGCCCTCGGCCTCCCAACCCGCAAGGCTCTTCCCGTCCAGCAGGCTCCGCCAGGGCAGGTCAGCCGCCGCGGGCCGCGCCGCCGTGTAGCGGATCGAGCGTTCGACGAGCGTCTTGAAGGCGGGGTGCTCGTACGCCTTCTCGTCGTGGCCGAGCTGCAGGTAGACGACGCGGCTGTTCCCGTAGACGTGGGTCCAGGCGATGACCCTGTCGCTGGTGGGGTCGTCGGTGGTCAGAAGCGGCGTGACGCCCGGGGCGACGGCGTACTTGTTATAGCTCTCGTCGTGGATCGTGAAGCCCTCCAGGCCCCACGTGATCGGGTGCGCCTTGTCGCAGATCGCGACGCGCATGTCGCGGCCGTGCTGGTAGCCCGAGGGGCCGACCTCCTTCCCGTCCTCGACGGTCTTGCCGGTGAAGAACTTCCCGCCCACCATCTTCCGGTACTCGGGCCAGTTCTGGTTCGCGGCCAGCGTATGGTGCATGAAAAAAAGCCCCTTGCCCGCCTTCGGGAGCGCCGCCAGTCCCTGGAGGCTCTTCTCGGGAAGCCCTTGAACCATGTCGTAGAAGACGAAGACGTCCCAGGCCTTCCAGCCATCGCCGCCGAAAATCTCCGTCGCGTTCAGGTCTTTGCCGCCGTACACGGCCTCCTTCCACTCGACGCCCTTCAACCCGTCGAAAAGCGCCGCGAAGGCCGGCCGGTTGAAGTCGTGCCCGCCGGTCACGACGAGAACCTTCAGCGGGGGCTCGGACACCGCCTGCCCCCGCGCCGCCGACACCCAGAACAGACACACCGCGCATACCGCTGTGAACCCGCGCATACGCCGACCTCCTTTGCTCGCGGCAACCGGGACCAGGCGCCGGGCGGCCCGCGCCGCCCCAACGTCATGCCTCGATGGTAGACGGCGGGAGACGGGCGGCGCAAGACGGAGGCGGCGGGGACGCGGCCCCCCGCGCTCTCACCGCACGCAGCCGTCGAACCGCGCGCACCCCAGCGCCGACTCCGCGCCGAGGCCGCACACGCCGAAGGGCGGAGCCGGCGGCGCGCCGCCGCCGAACATGTATGCGAGCAGCGCGATCGCATCGCCCAGATTCACGCGGCCGTCGCCGTTCACGTCGGCGCTGTCCAGACACGCCGGCTCCCCGCCCTGCGCGAAGAGGTAGATGAGGATATAGACCGCGTCGCCGAGCTGCAATTTCCCGTTCTGATCGACGTCCCCCCGCGAGAAGAACACGCCCCGGAACGTTCCCGGGGTGCCGCCGCGCGAGGCCGACCGCGCCCACAGCTCCGGGCGATCGTTGTCGACGAACTCCTCCCCCGGCGTCAAGAGCTCGATCGAGTGGCCGCGCCACTGCTCGGGCCAGGCGTCGGAAGCTCCGTAAGGCAGGAAGTCGACCACCGCGGGGTAGCTCGCCGCGCCGCCCGCGTCGTACACCCGCAGCGCCTCGCGGCGGTTGTCCAGCCGGCCCGGATACGGCCCGAAGGCCGACAGATCGTAGCGGGACCGGAACGCGTCCGGATCGCGGGCGACCACCACGATGCCGCGGCCCGGGATCACGGCTCCCCGGGGGAACACGTAGCCGATCGGCGTGATCGACCAGTCCGAGGCGTCGACCGCCGCGACGGAAGGGTTGTAAAGCTCGATGAATTCCAACCTCTCCTCGAGATCCGCGGGCATCGCCATGATCTCGGTGATCCGCAGGCGCGGGTGGGCGGCGATCTGGGACGGAATCTGAGACAGCAGGCGGTCGCGGTGGCAGCTTATCTGCTCCTTCATGATCGCGGCGTTGGGCAGCATTTCCGGCGGCGGAGGGTTCTCCTCCGCCGGGATATTGGAGGGATACCGCCCCCACTTGGCGCGGTCCTCCGCCTCTTCGACCCGCAGAAACTCGCACAGCGCATCGATGGCGGGATCGTAGCGCCCTCGCGTGAATTTCTCCTGCAGCAGGTCCCAGAGCCTGATGAAGTACGCGCGCCGGTAGTAGCCGTTCCCGGCGTTGAAGAAGTAGTAAAGGAGCCAGTTGGCGGGTTTCGCGCATGGCGCGAACCACTCCGCCGCGTAGAAGGGCGTCATGGCCAGGAGGGGGTCGGGGCAAGCCATGTAATCGTTGAGGGTGCCCGCCGGGCGGCCGGGGCCCACCGCCTCGGGCGAGAAGTACTTCCCGAAGGAAAGATCGAGATCCCAGGGCAGGAAATGCCAACGATCGTCGGCCGCGTCCTGGAGCAGGAAGTGGTTTTTCACGGCGCTGTCGAAATTCCCAAGGGCCACCTGCCCCACCTGGTAGAGGATCAGCGATTCGGGATCGACGCGCTCCTGGAAGAAGGCGAGCGAACCCTGCTCGCGGTGCAGCGAATCGATGAATTCGGCCAGCGGGGCGAAGTCGCCGTCCTGGTTGGTCTCCTTCTGCCACCAATCGCCGTAGGCCGACCACTCGTACGGGCTCACGCCGGGGGTGAAGCCGCATTCCCCGGGGGTGTACGGTCCCATCTCGGCCTTGAAGAGCTGTCCGTTGCCGTCGAATCCGTTGCGCCGCAGGAAACGGCTGTCGGGATGCTCCAGGTAGAGGTACAGGCCGTAGTAGCGCCCGTTGAGATGAAGCCGCACGTATTCGGTGGCGCACCAAGGCGCGCCAGTGTCCCGCACCAATTCCCAGGCCAGATGCTCGCGAACCTGCGCCTTGTCCGTCCACAGGCTGTTGAGATCGACCTTGCGCAGCCCTTTGAAGTAGCGGCCGTGGTTGAAGCGCAGCTTCAGATACGCCTTCGTGAGCGCGCAGGCCGTGTTGCCGCGCCGGCGCACCCCGATGTGCGGATACACTTCGCCCTCGAAGGCGAAATGCCCGGTCTTGTAGTCCCAGCACGACAGATACGCGTTGACGCTGTTGGGCCCGGTGTCGGACAGGCCGGGAAGCAGGAGATGATAGACCGGCAGGACGGAATCGACTCGGCCGCCGACGTAGTAGCCGAAACACGGGCTCAGTTCGTGCGGACGCGGAAACACCGCCTCGGCGCCGTCCGGCGCCCGGAGCGCGAGGGTGTAGAGAAACACGGTTCCGCGGGCGCGGGGCCCGAGCGTGACGCCCCACACGCCGTCGCCGGCGCGCCCATCCTCGTGGGCGCCGTCATCGGCGAGGGGATATTCGAACAGCACCGCGCCCGCCGGCGAAACGGCCCTCAGCACGACGGCGGCGGCCTCGCCGCGCACGCGGGCCGTGATCACGACGCTGTCGCCGCTGTCGGGCTCCCGCGGGAAGCGGCCGATGCCCTCCAGGAACGGAGGCACCTTCGCGCGCGCGGCGGCGTTGGGACGGCCCGCCGTATGCACGCCGGCGGCGTTGACGGCGGCCGTCACCTTGCCGTCGATGTCTGCCGCGACCCTGACCGCGCCGCGCAAGTGTTTGACCTTCATCCGCAGCACGTACACGGCGCCGCTGGCGAGCGGCGCGGTTTTCGCGTACACCGAGTTCGCGCGGCTGCACGCCGCGCCGCAATTCTCCAAGGCGACGAGAAGCAGGCCGCCGCCGCCGCCGACGCCGCCGTCGGGGGTCCAGGCCGACGTTCCGTGAAGGCCGGCGGGAATCGTCCAGCCCGCCGCGCTTCCGTCAAAGCCGCCGTTCTCAAGGAGGTTGACGCCGGGGGCGGCCTCGTCCTCCAGCACCACATCGTCCACGACGCAGGCCCCCTCGCCCTCCAGATACAGGGCGACATAACGACTGCCGGGAAAGAGGCGGGTGCCCCTGCCGGCACCCTCGACAAAGCCGTCCAGCTCGGCGGGCAGGCAGGTCGCCCAGTTGGCGGGATCCTCTCCCGGCGCCTGATACGACAGGCGCTCCAGGCTGAAGCCGTTGCCGTCCGGCGCGGCGGGCCAGTCCTTCTCGGTGTCGTAGAACACCGCATCGACGCAGGTTCCCGCCCCGTCGAAAAGAGCGATGCGCTCCCGCCGGTTGGAGAGCCTCCCGGCAAAGTCCCCCACCGCGTTCACGAGGCCGAAGCGCCGGCGCGCGACGGCGACGTTCCGGCAGGCGACGAGATACGCGCCGGGTTCGATCACGGTGCCCAGGGGGAAGGTGTACACCGCCCCGCGAAGCTCCCACCCCGACAGATCCACGGGCGCCTCGCCGGGATTGAAGAGCTCCACGAACTCCTCGCTTTCGTCCCGGTCTCCGAGGGGGTGGTAGTGAATCTCCGAGATGGCCACCGCGGGCGGCGTGAACGGAGGCGGACACGGGCGGCCGGGCGCTGTGGGGACGCCCGGCGTCGGCGCCTCTCCCACCCACGACGAGCTCAGAACGCCGGGCGCCTCCGGACAGATCCGCTGGAGCGACGCTCCCGCGCCAGCGGCGTTTTCGGGCCAGGGCGCCAAGCCGTGGTAGCGGACCACATCGATGACGCGGTCGGCGCCGTCGCGCAGCACCACGCGCTCGCCTTCATCGTCGAGCCTTCCCGCGAAATCGCCGACGACGCCATCCTCGCTCAAGCCGTAGCGCGCAAGGAAGCGCCCCCGGTTCCGGCTGACGACGAGGCAGCCTCCCGCCTCGAGCCGGACCCCAGGGGGAAACTCGTAGGCGATCCCCTCCGTGAACCGCCACCCCCCGAGATCGACGGCTTCGCCGCCCGCGTTGATCAGCTCCACGAACTCCAGGGTCGCATCTTCGCCGGGACCGGGGTTGTAGTAAATCTCGCTGATGGCGACGCCGCCGCGGAGGCCGGCGGAGACGCAGAGCGCCAGAACCGCGAGACGGAAGGGGCTCGCGGAAGGCATCGCCGTCTACCTGCCGCCGCACTGCGGCGTCGACGCGGCGCAGGGCACCTCGTCGGGCGTGGGATCGACGCCGCAAACCTCGAAGGGCGCGCTCGGCGCGGGACGCTCGGCGAAGAGATACCCCAGGAGCGCCACCGCATCGGCGACGTTGATCTTGCCATCGTCATTGACATCGGCCGCATCGAGGCACGCGGGCCCCGGGCGCGACGAGAAGAGGTAGCCGAGCAGCCCCACCGCATCGGCGATGTTGATGACGTCATCGCCGTTGATGTATCCGCGCTTGAAGCTCGCCCCGCAGGAAAGCTCCGCGCAGAGTTCGATCACCATCGGCGGGCAGTTCGCGCCGGAGACATCCCGGCTCACTAGAAACCAATAGTCGCCCGCCGCGAGATCGCCGGGACCGATGACGATAGTCTCGCCGCCGGGGCCGCTCTGCCCGTTCCGGTAGATGAGCTTCGGCGCGGCCTCGAAGTCGGGCAGCCCGTCGACGTCGCTCAACGGGACCGGCGCGCCCGGGTTGCAGTAAAGGATGAAATCCGCGGTTTCCGCGCCCGGCGCCGCATCGGCCTCGGCGACCGTCACCGCCAGCGCGGCGCCGCCGCAGGCCGCCAGCGTGTCGGGCGTCACGGTCACGCGGTACTGGACCGCCTCGGGCCACTCGTTCGCCGGGGCCGCGGGATCGTAGTAGATCCCCGGAATCGTCTTCACGACGCAATTCTCTTCGCCCACGAGCAGCTCCTGGCGGCAGCCGTTGAAGCGCACCGTGAGCATCGCCTCCTCGGCCAACGCCGTGAGCCCGAAGACCTCGATATACAGGGGGAAGCCGCCGCCGCCCACGGTGAAACAAGCCTCCTCACACCCGCCGAAGGTATTCAAAATGAAGACATCCTGAGGAAAGTCGCCCTGGCTGTCCACGCCGATGGGAAAGCCGGCGCGGAGAGCAACGAGCAACTCCGCGGCGAGCGCGGCGGGCTCCAGCGTGACAAGCAGATCGCCGACGCCGGCCGCGGGCACATCGATCACGCACTGCTCGCCGAAATCCGTGGAACCCGGGGCAATGTACGCCTCCACCGTCTTGACCCGGCTCTCGCCGTCCGCGAGGCGGTGGAAGACGCCGTCGACGCAGGCCTTCATGCCGACGGGGCCGCCCGGATGCCCCGGATGGCTTATGAGCGCGAAATAGTAGTCGCCCGCGGGGATGGGCGAATCGTCCATGTTGAAGATCGGGCATTCCTCGTAGGCGGCGCTGCTGAAGCTGGACCAGTCGTAGACCGGGCGGCCCGTGCCGCTGCCTGGCGGATCCTCGATGAAATCCACCTCCTCGCCGTATCTGACCACGACATCGAAGTTGTTGGCGTTGTAATCCTCCGGATCGTATACGTAGATCATGAGATCGTGGGCGCCCGGAGGCACGGCGACCCTGAACTGGATGTTCAGGAAGATGGCGGGAGAGGCGACCTCGGGCACCCGGACCGGCACGACACCCTGGCAGCCGACGTCTAAGATGTCGCGGGAAGGCTTGGGCTCCCGCACGAAGCGCGCCTTCTGGTAACGGCCAAGATCCTGGCCCGCGGCGGACACGCACATTATCCCGACCACCGCGAAACCCCACAACCCTTTAGTTACATTTGACACGGTCCGCTCGCTCCCGCGCGCGGCGGCGCCCGCGCCGCGCGCATCCCGCAAATCAGGCGCACCCCAGCCATTACCGGTACTGGAATCAAGTGTAAACCCGCCTGCATCCGAGAGCAAGGACCAAGCGCGGCGCTAAGGAACGGCGAACCGGCGCCGCCCGTGTAACTCAAGGGGGAGGAGCGCGTTGCGGCGCCCGAAACGGACCGCGGCCGGCGCCTCGCGACCGCGCGCCGGCCGGCGTGTCGCGTCCCGGGGAAGCGATGCTATTCTTCTTTAGGCGGCCGCCGGGAAAAGCCGCCGCATGCATGCACCTTGCAACGAAGGAGTACGTCCGTGAACACCCAGCCCGAACCCGAGATCTCGTTGCACGAGCTCGCGGGCGCCCACGAGACCCTCGCGACCCTTCCGCCGCCGGGCCTCGATCTCACCCAGGAGACCCGGGCGCTCGACAGCCTGCTTGACGCCGGCCGCGAGCTCAAGTCGGTGGAACCCGCGCTCATTCCCCTGGTATGCCAGATGGTGCTCAGGGAGCTGGGCCGCTTTCCCGAAGCCCAGCGCGAGAGGCTGATGTTCGAGACGCTCGCCCTGACGCCGCCCGAGGACGAGACGATCCTCCGGATACTGGTCGAGCGCATCCCCCCGATTCGGATCGTCCAATGGATGTTCGCCCATCCGGAGCCCAGCCAGGCGTACACGGTCAAACGCCTCGAGCGCCTCTTCCGGAGCGTGCCGCCCCACACTCTCGGCGGGCTTCTGGAAGATTGCGCCGGCCTGGAGAGCACCCAGCGCGCCGTGGTCAGCCAGGCCTTGAGCGTCGTGGGAACGCGCATCGTCCACCTCCTGCGGCCGCTCTGCGAGAATGCGTCGGAGGCCGAAGCCGCGCGCCTCCTGAACCAGCTCGTTTTCATCGGCGACAAGACCGTCGCGCCGCTCATGAGCCAGCTCCTGCGGCGCATCGACCAGGCCCAAGTCACGCTCGTCGAGGCCGCGCTCAAGGTGCTGGGCGCCACCGGCGACCGCGCCTTCGTCGCCTCCGTGGAGCCGTATCTGACCCACGCCAGCGCGCCGGTGCGCATGGCGGCGGCGAACGCGGTCGGCACCCTCGGAGGCACGCTCGCCTGCGAGCATCTGGACCGCGTCATCAAGCAGCGGAGCATCGGCGACGATGAGCGCAAGGCGGCCCTCACCGCCCTGGCCTCGATCAACTCCGAAGAGGCGCGCCGCCGCCTCCGGAAATTCGCGCGGGCCGGCATCTTCGGAGGCCTTCCCGAGCCGCTCCGCGTCCATGCCGCAGCCCTTCTGGAGACGCCCAATGCGTAGAACCGCCGCTTCCCAAACCTCTGAGGTCGCCCTTCTGAACGCTTTGAACGCGGCCATCGATGCCTTCGAGACCTTCGCGCCCGAGCACCTGCGCTGCGTGGACCGCGAACGACGGCTCCTCGAATCCCTCCAGGCCGCGCACGCAAAGCACCCGTCCGGCGTCGCCATCACCCGCATGGAGCGGAGCTTCGCCGTGGGCGAATCGTGCTTCGTGTCCCGCGACTGCGGCCTGGTGCAGCTCGAACAGCGCTTCCAGGCCATGGGCTTGAGCCTTCTCAACATAACGCCGGGCATCACGCGCGAAGAGCTGCGCTTGCTGCTCCAGATGCTCGTCCGGCGGCTGAAGGAGGGCGCGCTCGTCGATCTGGAGGCCGACATCGCCAAGGGCGGCCTCGCGCACGTCTCCGTGTGCACCGGAGCCGCCGGAGACGCGGGCGCATCGCCCGAGGCTCCGTCGCCCCTCAAGGTCGCCGTGCGCACCGCGTGGCCCTTGGCGAGGCGCAGCGAGTCGACGTTGTACTGGCGCGCGGTCGAACGAATGCGCTCCCTGTGCGCGATGATTCGACTCGGCCAGATGCCGAACGCCTACGGGATCAGGGATACGGTCGAGTCGTTTCTGCCGGTTCTGCGCGACGACCGCGATGCGCTGCTCCCGGCGGTGTTCATGCCTCAGGACGGGGATTGGGAGCTCTCGCACGCGGTGCGCAGCGCCATCCTCGTCCTGCGCCTCGGCTGCGAGCTCACCGACGACGAGACCACCCTGCGGCTCCTGGGGGAAAGCGCCTTTCTCTACGACATCGGGCTTTTCGTCGTCCCCGCGCGGATCATGCGCAAGGAAGGCCCGCTCACCGACGACGAGCGCGTCGTAATCGAACGCCACACTATCGCCGGAGCGCGGCTGCTCCTGGCGGGCGGCGACTTTCCTCCGGCGGCGGTGGAGGCGGCGCTGCTGCACCACTTCACGCAGACGCCCCGGAGCTATCCGCAGCTTTCGGAGACGGCCGCGCCCAGCACGGTCGCCAAGATCATCACGATTGCCGATGCCTACGAATCGATCATCGGCGCCCGGCCGTACCGCCGGTCGCGTTCGCCGCAGCAGGCCGCCGCGGAGCTTATCCGCAACGCGGGCGCGTCCTTCGACCGCGCCCTCGTGGGACAGTTCATCCGCACGATCGGGTTCTTCCCGGTGGGCAGCCTGGTCCGGCTCTCCGACGACTCCATCGCCCAGGTACGCGCCCACGACCCGTCCCGCATGTTGGCTCCGGCGGTCGCCGTGCTCGTGGACGGCGAGGGGCAACCTGTCGATCCTCCTCGCGACCTCGAGCCCGGCGCCGGCGAATCGGCGCCATCCATCTTGGAAGGGTTGGCGTACGAGCCCGAAACGGCGGAGCACGCCGTCCCGTAAGAGGGCGCCGGCCGCCGGCTCCTGGGATTTCCCCGGCGGTCTCCGGCGCGGGGCCTAGCCCCCCGCCATGATCTCCGCGATGAGATCGGCGATCTCGTGGGCGGCGATGCCGTCCCGCGCGGCTTCCCGCAGGGAACCGATGAGCACCGGCGCGTCGCCCCCCGCCGCGATGGGCGCGCCGTGGCTTCCGCGCACCACCGACGGATCCAGGCCGATGAGATCGAACACCGTCCTGAACCCGAGCGCCCGCCGCGCCAGCTTCAGGGCGGCCCGCAGGCGCACGCAGCGCTTCGCCGGATCGAAGAAAAGCTCGCAGGGGTCGTAGCCCGGCTTGCGGTGGATGTCCACCGTGCGGGCGAAATCGGGGGCGCGCGCGTCGTCCAGCCACCATCCGTACGCGAACCACCGGTCGGGCCGGCTCAGCGCCACCAACTCGCCGCTCCGCGGATGGTCCAGACCGTGGGCGCGCTTGCCTTCCTCATCCAGCACCGCGACAATGCCGGCCTCTCCCGCCAGAAGGTCCTTGACCGCCCCGAGGGCCGAGCGGTCGTTGACGTAGACATGGGCCGCCTGGTGGTCCGCGACGGCGAAGGCGCGCGAGGCGCCGCAATCGAGCAGTTCGCCCGCCAGGCTCTCGCGCACCGCCACGAAGCCGTGCTCCCGCAGGAGCCGGTTGATCGGCACGGCGCCGGACACGCCCGTGATGGCGTAGTCGGCCACGACGAGCACGGCATACTCCCGCGCGCGGGCGCCGTCGATGAGGCGCGCGGCCTCGGCATCCAGTTCCGCCACGGCGCGCAGCGCCTCCGTCGAATCCGGACCGAAGCGCTGCAGATCGTAGTCCAGGTGCGGCAGGTAGACGAAGGCCAGGTCGGGAGCGCGGCGCTCCAGGACGTGGAGCGCGGCGCCGGCGATCCACCGCGACGAGCGGATGTCCGCGGCGGGGCCCCAAAAATTGAAGAGCGGGAAGGGGCCGAGTGCGCTCTCAAGCTCCTTTTCAAGACCCGCCGGCCGCGTATAGATGCCCGGAAGCTTGCGGCCGTCGGCCAGGTAATGCGGCCGCGGCGTCGCCGAGATGTCCGCGGTCGAGTACATGTTGTACCACCAGAAGAGTTTCGCCACGGTCAATTCCGGCCGCCGGGCGCGCAACCGATCCCAGACCTTGGGCGCCGTGACGAGGTGGTTGGACTGGCGCCAGAGCCACACCTCCGCGAGGTCGCGGAAGTACCAGCCGTTCCCGACGATGCCGTGGGTCCGCGGGAGCGCGCCGGTCAGCATGCTCGCGTGGGCGGAGCAGGTCACGGCGGGCAGCGCCGGCGCGATCCGACCCGCGAAGCCTTCGCGCGCCAACGCCGCAAGGCGCGGCGCGTGCCGGAGGAGGCGGTCCGTCAGAGCCACGACGTCGAGAACCAACAGCTTCCTCATGGCGCCTCCGAGCGACGGGCGGCGCGCCGTTCGCCGGCGCCCGGCCGGCGTCCATCCTACCACGGGGCGCCGCGCGCGGTCTTGTACGCGGGGCGCGCTCCCGTTAAAGTCGATGGAGCGCGGCCGCTCCGCTCCGCGGCGCGCGGCGCGCGCGGAACGAGTACAGGCGCCGCCAAGGAGGTGAACCATGCCGTTGACGCGAAGAGCCTTCATGCAGACGAGCGCGGGCGCCGGCCTCGCGGCCGCGCTGAGCGGATCGGCGGCGGCGGCACCGCCGCGCAGACCCCGCGCGGGCGCCGCGCTGCGGGTGGGAATCATCGGCGCGGGCGGGCGCGGCATGCACCTGGTCGAGCAGGCGCTCGCCATCCCCAACGTCAACTTCACGGTGGTCTGCGATGTCCTGGAGGAGCGCGTCAAGGCCGCCCAGGCCTTTCTCAAGCAAGCGAATCGCCCCGAACCCGAGGGCCTGGCGGGCGGCCCCTACGCCTATCGCGAACTGCTTAAGGCCGACGACCTGGACTGCGTCATCGTGGCGTCGCCCGTCTACTGGCACGGCATTATGTACACCGACGCCCTCGAGGCGGGCATGCATTTCTACGGCGAGAAGCCCCTGGGCATCACCCCCGCCTGCATCCGCAACGTGACGGCCGCTTGGAAGAAAAACCCCGGCGTCGTGGCGCAGATGGGTTTTCAATGGGGCGCCCACCTCGGCCGCCGGAACATCATCAAGCGCGTCCGGGAGGAAGGGCTCATCGGCGAGCTCCTCGAGGGCAACGTCCAGCGCCTGAACGAATGGGACACCCACGGCGGCTGGTACACGGATCGGGCCAAGTCGGGGGACTGGATGCTCGAGCAGGCCGTCCACGAGTTCAACCTGATGTGGATGACCATCGGCGCGCACCCGACGGCGGCCACCACCATCGGCCGCACGGGCATCATCCCGGGCCGCAACACGACCAACTACTACACCACGATCCTGGAATACCCGGGCAACTTGATCGTGCGCTACTCGCACGGCTGGATTCAGGTTCCGGGCTTCCCGGGGGGCGGCATGCACCTCTACTTCACGGGCCGCAAGGGCGCCTTGAATGTCATGGATTGCTATGCGCAGCTCCGGGAGGCGCCGGCCGGCGCTGCCGGGCCGGGCGATCCGCGCCGCGTCCAGGGCCAGGGGGCCGGCGGCGACACGCGGGAGCACCTCGCGAACTTCTTCGATGCGGTGCGCGCCGGGGATCCCGCCAAGGCCTACTGCGGCATCGAGAACGGCATCGGCGCGTCCTACATCGGGCTCATGATCAGGACGAGCCTGGAGAAGGGCGCCAAGGCGACCTTCGAGGAGATGCTGGCGGACACGCGCACGCCGCCCATCGAGAGGGCCTGAGGCCGGACGGCCCCGGCGGCTCCGGGGCGCGGCCGCGCCCCGCGGGCTCCGCCCCTCGGTTCCGGTCTACGTCCCGCTCCGGGGAAGCGCTCGGGTCGCGCCCGTCGAAATCCCTCCGTCCACCAGCAGCGTCTGGCCCGTGACATAGGCGCTCGCATCCGAGGCCAGGAACACCACGGCGCCGTCGAGATCCTCGGGGCCGCCGGGGCGCTTGAGCGGAATCCGGTCGCAGAGGTACGCGACCCATTCCCGGTCCTCGTACATGACGGCGTTCTGCGCGGTCTTGAACCACCCCGGCGCCAGACAGTTCACGGTGATGCCGTGGCGGCCCCAGTCGTCGGCCAGGCTCATGGTGAGCTGCCGCGTGCCGCCGCGGCTGGCGCAGTACGGGGCGAGTCCGGCGTAGCCGAACACGCTGGTCACCGAGCCGATGTTGATAATGCGGCCGCGGCGCCGCGGAATCATCGCCCGCGCGGCGGCCTGGGCCGTGAAGAACGCACCGCGCAGATTGGTGTCCAAGACGAGGTTCCAGTCCTCCCAGGTGACCTCCACGGCGGGCTTTCTGACGTTGCAGCCGGCGTTGTTGACCAAGATGTCGATCTTGCCGTAGGCGTCCATGACCGCCGGAACGAGGCGCGCAATGCTGGCCTGGTCGCGGACGTCGAGCTCGACGGGCAGCGCCTTGCGTCCGAGCGCCTCGATTTCGGCCTTGGTCTCCGCCAGCGCCGGCAGGCCGCGGCTCGTGATGGCGAGATCCGCTCCGGCGCGCGCGAGCGCCCGGGCGAAAGACCGGCCCAGACCGCGGCTCGCGCCGGTGACGATGGCAACCTTGCCCGTGAGATCGAAAAGCGATGGTTCCATTGATGCTCCTTGGGGGCCCGCTCCGATTCCCCCCGCCGTTCCGGCCTTCACGGCACCAGGACGACCTTCATCAAGTCGCCGGCGCCCTCGCGCAGCCGCGCGAACCATGCCGCGCCCTCGGCCAGCGGGGCCACGGCGCTCAGCAGCGGATCGAGCCTCACCGCGCCGCGCGCGATCAGATCCAGGCACGCCGGGTATTCCCCGGCGGACGCGCACGACCCGGCCAGCGTCAACTCCCGCGTAACGGCGGTCTGGAGGGGCAGCGGCACCTCGGGCGCCACGTTGCCGATCAGCGCGACCGCGCCGCCCTTGCGCGCCAGCGCCGCGGCCAGCGCGACGGTGCCCGCGGCGCCCACGGCCTCGATGACGATATCGGCGCCGCGCCCGCCCGTGGCCCCGCGCACCTCCGCCTCCGCCTGCTCCGGCGCCACGGCGGCGGCGGCGCCCAGCGCCAGCGCGCGCCCGCGGCGCCGCGCGTCGATGTCCACCGCCGCCACGACGCGGCACCCCGCCTGCGCCAGCGCCTGCAACGCCAGCAGCCCGATCATGCCGGCCCCCACCACCACCGCCGCGGCATCGAAGGCGATCGGCAGGCGGCGCACGGCGTGGAAGGCCACCGCGAGGGGCTCCGTCATGGCCGCGTGCACGAAGGACACGCCGTCCGGCAGGCGGTGAAGGATGCGCTGGGGCACCGCCGCCAACTCGGCGAAGGCGCCGTCGCGGCGATACTCCCCGCACGACACGCCGAGCACGCGCCGGTCATCGCAGAGGTTGATGCGGCCCGCCCGGCAGAAGGGGCACTTGCCGCAGTACACGGTGGAATCGAACGTCACCCGGTCGCCGGGCCGCCACGCCCCCGCGCCGGCGCCCGCCTCCACGACCACGCCCGCCGCCTCGTGCCCCATGATGATCGGCGGGATTCTCCGCCCCGTGCTTCCGTCGAAGCCGTGCACGTCGCTCCCGCAGATGCCGCAGGCTTCCACGCGAACGAGGACATCCTCAGGCCCGGGCGTCGGCGCGGGGACGTCCAGGAACTCCAGCCGGAGATACTCCGTCAGAACCAACGCCTTCATGGCGCGCTCGCTCCTACCCCGGCGCGATCTCGATCCGGTTCTTTTCCTTGTCGATGCGCGCCACCGTGCCGCGCACGACGCTGCCCTGCCTGATCGAAGCGCCCAGGCCGCCCAGGTCGCACGAGGGAACGAACCCCTCCACGCCTTCGTCCAGCGCGATGTACGCCCCTTCGGCGCCGATGCTCCGCACCCAGCCCGCGACGGTCTCGCCCACCGCGTAGCCCTCCAGCGCGCGGCTGACCTGCGCCGCCTGGGCCCGGGGAAAATCCAAGCCGATGCGGCCTCGCCCGGCCTCGACGCGCACGACTTGGACGCGGAGGCGCTGCCCGGCCTTGAGCGGTTTTTCGCGGCCGTATTCCCGGTAGTAGGCCTCGATCTTGCTGCGGTGGAGCAACCCCTCGGCCCCGCCGATGTCGACGAAGGCCCCGAACTCGTTCAGGCGGACGATGGTGCCGTCGAACTGATCGCCCTCGTTCAGGCGGGCGAGCACCTTGCCGCGCTCCTCGCGGGCCTCGCGCTCCAACACGGCGCGCCGGCTCACGACGACGTTCCTGTCCGCCCGGTCGAAGGACGCGACCTCGCACGTCAAGGTCTTGCCCACGTACTGCGAGGCATCCTCGACGCGCTCGCGCTCGATCTGCGAAATCGGCATGAACGCGCGCACGCCCTTGATCGAGACCTCCAGGCCGCCCTTGTTGACCCCGGTGACCAGGCCCTTCAGAACCATGCCCGGCCTGAGCTCCTCCCAGAGCACCTCGGTGCGCGCCTGGGCGATGGAGAGGATCGCCATGTCGCGCGCGGCGTCGTAGCGCACGAAGTTGGCCTCGAGGCGCGCGCCCACCTTCGGCAGCGGCTCGTCCTCGAACTCGCCGTCCGGGATGAAGCCGTGCGCCTTGGGCGCGAGTTCCACCACGATCTCGCCGCCGCGGACGTTGACGACCGTGCCCCGCAGGCGTGTCCCGGGGGCGCAGCGGGGCAGATCGAGCTCCGGCTCGGGCCCGAACTTGTCCCCCTGCATGCCGCCGCGCGCCATGAGCGCCTCGAGCTGCTCGTCGCTGATGCCGCCGGCGTCAGGCCGCCGCTCATCGTCGTCGTGGAACTTGCGTCGCTTGTCGATCATGGGCACACCCGCCGGGAAACCGCCGCCGTCGCGCGCGCGTCAACGGGGCAACTATAGACGGGGGAAGGGCGCAGTTCAAGCCGGGATCGCGGCGTGCGCTCGCGCCGCCTCGGCGAGGCCCTGATGAGCGGGCGCCTCAAGGCGCGCGTCGGCCGCCAGAATTCGCTCCGCATCGCTCCGCGCCTCGGCCAGCAGCCGCGCGTCGCGCGCCGGATCGGCCACGCGCAGGTCGCACAGCCCGGCCTGGCGGCAGCCGCGGAACTGGCCCGGCCCGCGGAGCGCGAGGTCCTCCTCGGCGATCTTGAAGCCGTCCGTCGTGGCGCACAGGATTTCCAGGCGCCGCCGGCCCTCGGGCGTCTCCGCCTTGCCGAGGAGGAAGCACCAGGACTGCTCGCGCCCGCGCCCCACGCGGCCGCGAAGCTGGTGAAGCTGCGTCAGGCCGAAGCGGGCCGCGTCCTCGATCACCATCGTCGTCGCGCGCGGCGCATCGATGCCCACCTCCACCACGGTGGTGCCGAAGAGAATATCGAGGGCGCCCTCGGTGAAGCGCCGCATGACCGCGTCCTTCTCGGCCGCGTCCAGGCGGCCGTGGATGAGCGCCGCGCGCAGCCCGGCGAGAGGCCCCGCGCGCAGCTCCTCGAACCTCCGCGTCACGGCGGACAGGTCGATCTTCTCCGACTCCTCCACCAGCGGGCAGACGTAATAGGTCTGAAAACCCCGCGCGGCCTGCGTCCGGATATACGCGTGCAGCCCCGGCAGCTTCGCGGGCGGCACCCGCGCGGTCTTGACGGGCAGGCGCCCCGGGGGAAGCTCGTCGATGACCGAGATATCCATGGCGCCGCAGGCGGTCAGGGCCAGCGTGCGGGGGATCGGCGTCGCCGTCATGTGGAGGATGTCCGGGATCGCGCCCTTGGCGGCGAGCAGCCCCCGTTGGACCACGCCGAAGCGGTGCTGCTCGTCGATGATGGCGAGCCCCAGGCGCCGGAAGATCGTCCGTTCCTCAATGAGCGCGTGCGTCCCGGCGGCCACCAGGGCTTCGCCGCGGGCCAGGCGCGCCCTCGCGGCGGCCGCGCCCGGCGCTCCCGCCGTGAGCAACTCCACCGCGACGCCGAGGGGCGCGAGGCGGGCGCGCAGGGTGAGGGCATGCTGCTCCGCCAGAATCTCGGTGGGCGCCATGAAGGCGGTCTGAAAACCGCCGTCGCACGCGGCGGCGATGGCGTGGAGCGCGACGGCGGTCTTGCCGCAGCCCACATCGCCCTCGAGCAGCCGCACCATGGGGCGCGCCGAGGCCATGTCGGCCAGGACGGCGTCCACCGCGCGCCGCTGCGCCGCCGTGAGCGCGAAGGGCAGCGCGGCGCCCAGGGCGGCCAGAAGCGGCCCGCCGACGACGTGGGCGTAGCCCTTACGTTCCGCCTCCCGCCCCGCGCGCGCCCGCAGGACGCCGAGCTGCAGCCCGAGCAGCTCTTCGTAGGCGAAGCGGTCGCGGGCCCGTTCGCCCTCGGCGATTTCGCGGGGAAAGTGCGCCGCGCGCAGCGCCTCGGATAGCGCGGCGAAGCCCAGGCGCTCCCGGAGCGGCGCGGGCAGCGGGTCGCCGGGAAGATCCGCGCACGCATCGAGCGCGGCGTGGATCCAACGCCTGAGGGCGCGCTGCGTGAGCTTCCCGGCGAGCCGGTATATCGGCACGACGCGCCCCGTGTTGAGGCCGTCGCCGCTCCCGCCCGCCAGGATGTCGTACTCGGGGTTGCGGAGAGCGAGCCCGTTGTAGACGCCCACCGCGCCCGTGAGGACGACGCGCGTCCCGAGGGGAAACCGCGCCGCGAGCGCGCCGCGGCCGAACCACGTCGCCGCGACTTCGCCCGTGCCGTCGCGCACCGCGATCACGGCCATGGACCGGCCGCCCCGCAGCTCGACGCGGCGCCGCCTGACGATTTCTCCCTGGACGGTGCGGACGCCGCCGGGCGCCAGGGCGCCGATCGGAACGGGCGCGCGCCGGTCCTCGTACGCCCGCGGGAAATGGAAGAGCAGATCGCGCACCGTGCCGATGCCGAGCTGCGCCAGCAGCGCCGCCCGCGCCGGCCCGATGCCGGGCAGGGTTTCGACGGCGCGATTCCATGGGCTCGCGGAGATGGCATCCATATCGGGTAGGCTATAGGCTATAGGCTGCCGCCGACAGGCTCCAGGGTCCAACCGACATGAAACCGCCGCCCCGACCCGCCCCCGAAAACGCGCCGGGCCCGCCGCCCGGCCGCAACCGCCTGGCTCGCGCGCTAAGCCCGTACCTCCTTCAGCACGCGGACAACCCCGTCGAGTGGTACCCGTGGGGCGCGGAAGCCTTCGCCCGCGCCCGGGAGGAAGACAAACCGGTCTTCCTGTCGGCGGGCTATTCGACCTGCCACTGGTGCCACGTGATGGAGCGCGAGTGCTTTGCGCGCGAAGACGTGGCCGCGGTCCTCAACGCGCATTTCGTGTCCGTCAAGCTCGACCGCGAGGAGCGGCCCGACGTCGACGAGATCTACATGCACGCCACGCAGCTCATCACCGGTTCGGGCGGCTGGCCGAACTCCGTGTGGCTGACGCCCGACCGCAAGCCCTGGTACGCGGGCACGTATTTCCCGCGGGAGGACCATCCCCGCGGCCCGGGCTTCCTCACGGTGCTGCGCGCCCTCGCGGCCCTGTGGTCCGGCCGCCGGGCGAAGGTCGAGGAGTACGCCGCGCGCCTTTGGGAAGCCCTCCGGGACGCGCTGGCCGCCCCGACCGCCGGCGGCGGCGACCTCGGCGCGCTCCTGGCCGCGGCGCTCCGCGAGGGCGCGGCGGCTTTCGATGCCCTCAACGGCGGCTTCGGCGCCGCCCCGAAGTTCCCGCCCCACGCGACGCTGCGCTTGTTGGCCGAGGAGTGCCGCCGCCGCCGCGACCCCGGGCTGCTCGCAATGCTGACCAGCACCCTCGACGCCATGGCCGCCGGAGGCATCCGCGATCACGTGGGCGGAGGCTTCCACCGTTACGCCGTGGATGCCGCGTGGCGGCTTCCGCACTTCGAAAAGATGCTTTACGACAACGCGCAGCTCGCGCGGGCCTACACCGACGGCTGGCTGTTGACCGGCGACGCGCGCTACCGCCTGGTCGCGCTCGAGACCTGCGAATGGGCGCTCCGGGAGATGGCCGCGCCCGAGGGCGCGTTCCACTCGGCGCTGGACGCCGACAGCGAGGGCGAGGAAGGCCGGAGCTACCTGTGGCGCGCGGACCAGATCGACGCCCTTCTCGGCCCGGAGGACGGCGCGTTCTTCCGCGGCGTCTTTCCCCTGGCGGAGGAAGGCAATTTCGAGGAGCACGGGGCGCCTCCCGGCGGCGGCCTCAACGTCCTTTACCGCCGCGCCGCACGCCCCGGGCCCGAGGCCGACGAGGAGCGGGAGGCCGCCGAACGGCGCATCGCCGCCTGTCTCCTGCGGCTCCGGGCGGCGCGCGCCGAGCGCGTCGGACCCCGTCGCGACGACAAGATCATCGCGGCGTGGAACGGGCTCATGCTGGGAAGCCTGGCCCATGCCGGCAGGCACCTCGGCGCGCCCCATTTGATCGCCGCGGCGGAGCGCGCCGCCGCTTTCGTCCTGACGCGGATGCGCGCCGGAGGCCGGCTCCTCCATGTATTCATGGGGGGGTGCGCCCATATCGATGCTTTCCTCGACGACCATGCCTGCCTCGCCGGCGGCCTCCTCGATCTTTACGAGGCGACCGGACGGCGGGCGCGGCTCGACGAGGCCCGCGGGCTCGCAAGCGACCTGCCGGCGCGCTTCGCCGATGAGGCCGCCGGCGGATTCTTTCACGCCGCGCGGGACGCGCCCGACCGTCTGCTGCCGTCCAAGCCCTGGTTCGACGGCCCGACGCCGCCGGGAAACGCCGCGGCGGCCCGCCTCTTCGTCCGCCTCGGCGCCCTCGCGGGCGACACCCGGTTTCTGGAACTCGGCGCGCGCACCGTCGCGGCCTTCGCGGGCGGCATCGCGCGTCACCCCGCCGCCGCCGCGGACCTGCTGGCGGCCTTCGCGTTGCACGGGGAGGCCGCCGGCGGCGCGCCGGCCGCTCCGGCGTCGCCGCCCGGCGTCCGCGGGCCGCGCTGCACCATCGAGGCCCGAGCCCCCGCGCTCGCCCCCGGCGGCGCCGGCGAGATCACGATCCGCCTCACCGTGGACGCGGGCTGGCACATCGCCGCGCACGCGCCGGGAACGGGGCGCGCGGCTCCGACGACCGTCGCCCTCCGGGGCCCCTCGGAGCTTGCCATCGGCGAACCCGTCTACCCCGCCGGCCGCTCCGCGCGGGTTCCGGGCGAGCCCGCGCCCCTCGCGATCTACGCGGACGCGGCGGAAATCCGCGTCCCCATCGCCGCGGCGGCGGAGGCGGCGGAGGGGATCTACACCGTGTCGGCGACGGTCGAATACCAAGCCTGCGGCGATCAGGCCTGCGATGCGCCGGCCGCGATCAACCTCACGATCCCCGTCACGGTGGCGCGGTCTTGAGGCTCACGCGTACTGCAGCATGCGCTCCAGCGAGGCGCGCGCCCGCTGCATGACGGCTTCGGGCAGATCGATGACGTAGCGGCGTTCCGCGAGGGCGAGATACACGTCCTGGAGCGTGGTGAGCTTCATCTGCGTGCAGACCCGCGGCGTTCCCGCGGCGTAGAACGTCTTGGCGGGGAACTCGCGCCGCAGGCGGGCGATCAGGCCTTCCTCGGTGGCGATGAGGAAACTCCGCCGGTCGGACGCCGCCGCGTACTTCACCATGCCCTCCGTGGAAAGAACCTCGTCGGCGCAATCGATGACCTCGGGCGGGCACTCGGGGTGGACCAGGAGAACCGCGTCGGGCACGGCCTGCCGGGCCTGCATGACGTCTTCGTAGGTGATGCGCGCATGCACGTAGCAGAACCCCGGCCACGGGATGATCTCCTTGTCGGTGAAGCGCTGGCAGTAGGCGGCGAGGTTGCGGTCCGGGACGAAGATGACGCGGCGCTGGGGCAGGCTCTGCACCACCTTGACGGCGTTCGCCGACGTGACGCACACGTCGGCCCGCGCCTTGACATCGGCGTAGGTGTTGACGTAGCACACGACGGCGGCATCGGGGTGCCGCGCCTTGAGCGCCTCGAGCTCGCGCAAGTCGACCATCTCCGCCATGGGGCAACGGGCTTCCTTCTGGGGGATGAGCACGGTCTTGGCGGGCGAGAGGATCTTCGCCGTCTCGGCCATGAAGGTGACGCCGCAGAACACGATCATCTTCGCGTCGGTTCCGGCGGCGGCGCGGGCCAAGGCCAGGGAGTCGCCCAGGTGGTCCGCCAGTTCCTGGATCTCGGGGCGCTGGTAGTTGTGGACGAGGAGCACGGCCCCGCGCTCCGCCTTCAGCCTGGCAATTTCGCGGCCAGAGTTCATACGCACCTCCTTGCGCCGCGCGCCGCGGCGCGGACCGGCCATTATAGGACAATCTCTATCGGAGTTGTAGAGTTGAATCGGCCCGGTTTTGTCGATAATATTGGTCGCGATCGTTTTTTGCCATCGCGCGTTGTGCGCCGGGCTCAGGAATCACGCTCGCATGGACCTTCACCCCGATCACCCGCGCCGCGCCGGCGCCCCGCCCGCGGAGCCGTTTTCCGCCGGGGATTCGCCGGGAGGCGCCGGCGTCGTCGAGACGCGCGTCGCCGCCATCGCGCTGCCGCCGGGCGGACTCCGCCTTGAGCGCGGCGGCGTGCTGCCCGAACTCCGCGTGGCGTACGAGACCTACGGGACCCTGGCGCCTGACCGCGGCAACGCCGTCTTCATCTGCCACGCCCTCACCGGCGACGCCCACGTCGCCGGCCGCCTGGGCGCGCCGGACGGCCCCCTCGGCTGGTGGGACGAGATGATCGGCCCCGGCAAGGGCATCGACACGGACCATTACTTCGTCGTCTGCGCCAACATCCTCGGCGGCTGCAAGGGCACGACCGGCCCCTCGTCGGTGAATCCGGCCTCCGGGAAACCCTACGGCGCGGGCTTTCCCCCCTTCACCGTCAACGACATGGTCACGGTGCACCGCCTGCTCCTGGACCACCTCGGCATCGCGCGCCTCGCCGCCGTCGTGGGCGGCTCCCTCGGCGGCATGCAGGTCCTCGCCTGGGCGATCCGCCACCCCGAATCCATCGACCGCGCCGTGTGCATCGCCTCCGCCGCGAGCCTGTCGGCCCAGGCCCTGGCCTTCGACGTCGTCGGGCGCGAAGCCATCACCGCCGACCCCGGCTGGCGCGGCGGGGATTACTACGCGACCGGGACCTCGCCGGCCCAGGGCCTGGCGCAGGCCCGCAAGATCGGACATATCACGTACCTTTCCCAGGACATGATGGCCCTGAAGTTCGGCCGCGGAAAGCACCCGCGCGGCGGCGCGGCGGCGCCCGACCCCGCCGCCGCCTTCAAAACCGACTTCGAGGTCGAGCGCTATCTGGCGCACCAGGGTCGCAAACTCGTCGAGCGCTTCGATGCGAACTCCTACCTGCATATCACCCGCGCCATGGATGAGTTCGATCTCGTGGAGGAATACGGCGCGCTGGCCGGCGCGCTCGCGCCCATCCAGGCCAAGCTTCTCGTCGTCGCCCTGAGCAAGGACTGGCTCTTCCCGCCGGAGCAATCGGCGGCGCTGGCCCACGCGCTCGTGCGGGCGGGAAAACGCACGGCGTACTGCCTGCTCCACGCGCCGCAGGGCCATGACGCCTTCCTCGTGGACATCGAGCGCCTGGCCGCAGTCATCCGCGCCTTCCTCCCCTGGGTGGGCGCGCGGCCGCCGCGGCGGACGGCGGCGGACCCCGCCTCCCCCGGGCGGGCGCGGGAGCACGCGATCATCGCCGACATGATCCGCCCCGGAGCGCGCGTCCTGGACCTAGGGTGCGGCGACGGCGCGCTGCTGAGCCTGCTGGCCCAGCGGCGCGGCACGGCGGGCATGGGCGTCGACATCGATATCGAACGAATCCTCGAGGTCATCGACAAGGGGCACGACGTCATCCAGGCGGACATCGACGCGGGCCTGGCGATGATCCCCGACAAGGCCTACGACTACGCCGTGCTCAGCGCGACGCTGCAGTCCGTCCGCAGGCCGCGCGCCGTTCTCCGGGAGCTCCTGCGCGTGGCGGACGAGGGCATCGTCAGCTTCCCCAACTTCGGCCGCCTTGGGCACCGCCTGCGTCTCGCGCTCAAGGGCCGCCTGCCGAAGGGCGGCGCCCTCCCTCACGAAGGGGACGACACGCCGCACCTCCACCGCTTCACCCTGGCCGACTTCCAGGCGTTGTGCCGCGAGGACGGCATTCAGATTCTCCAGACGGTTTGCATCCCCGAGGGCCTGGCGAACCGGCTGCTCACGGCCCTGGGACGCCGCAACTTGGGCGCCGACCGCGTGATCGCCCGCATCGCGCGCCGGGCGCCCGCGAAAGGAACGCAATGACGACGGACTGGAAGCCCGCGCTCTCCGATCTGGTGCCGCGCCTCGTCGAGGGATTGTCAAAGTGCGGCGATTGCCCCGCCGCCGAGGGGGGCGCGAAAGGGCTCTGCCTCTGGAGCCAGCAGGCGGTGCACAACGTCGTGCGCGCGCTCATGGCGGCGCTCTTTCCCGGATGCCACGAGACCCAGCCCGTCGCCCCCGGCGGGCTCGAGCACCGCATCCGGGAGCGCCTGGCTTCGGCCGCCGAGGAGCTGTCCCGCCAGATCGCCCGCGCCTTCGAGCACGAGGCGCGCCGCGGCGGCTCCGCCGATACGGAGGCCTGCGCGCGCAGGGCCGGCGCCGTGGTGGGCAGGCTGCTCGACGCGCTGCCGGAGATTCAACGCCTTCTGCACCTGGACATCGAGGCCGGGTACGAGGGCGATCCGGCGGCGCGCTCCACCATGGAAGTCGTGCTGAGCTACCCGGGCTTCTTCGCCATCGCCGTGCACCGCATCGCCCACATCCTGTACAACGAAGGGGTGCCGCTCATACCGCGGGTGATGGCGGAGTACGCCCACTCGCTCACCGGCATCGACATCCACCCGGGCGCCCGGATCGGGCCCGCCTTCTTCATCGACCACGGCACCGGCGTCGTCATCGGCGAGACCGCCGTCATCGGCGCCGGAGTCAAGCTCTACCAAGGCGTGACCCTCGGCGCCCTGAGCTTCCCCAAGGACGAACAAGGACGGCTGGTCAAGGGCATCAAACGCCACCCGAACGTGGACGACGGCGTCGTCATCTATGCCGGCGCCACGATTCTCGGCGGCGACACGACCATCGGCCGCGGCTCGGTGATCGGCGGCAACGTGTGGCTCACCCACTCCGTGCCGCCGTACTCGAAGGTCTACAATCGACAACCGCGGCATGTGATCAAGAACACCGCCGGGCCCGGAGCGAAGGCCGCGCCTTGCGCGGAACGCGCTCCCGGGGTACAAGACACGGCGCCGGCCGCCCCTCCCGGCGGCGGACAACCCGCGAGGAGACGATGATGGTGAGAATCCTGATCGTGTACTACGAAGCCTCCGGCGGCACCGAGGCCATGGCCCGCGCCATCGCCGCGGGCGTCAAGGAAGGCGGCGGCGAGGCGGTCATCAAGCGGGTGGAGGACACCGCGCCGGAGGATCTCAAGGCCGCGGACGGCGTCGTGTTCGGATCGCCCACCTACTACGGCCTCCCCGCGCCCCGGATGCTGGCCCTCTTCGAGGAGAGCGTCCGCTGCCACGGCGCGCTGGAGGGCAAGGCGGGGGGCGCCTTCGCCGTATCCGCCAATATCGGCGGCGGCAACGAGACCACGGTCATGGCGCTGATCCAAGCCATGCTGGTCCACGGCTTCGTCGTGCAAGGCTCTCCGGCCGGAGATCACTTCGGGCCGGTGAGCGTGGGCGCGCCCGACCGCCGCGTCAAGACCCAGTGCGGCGAGTACGGGCGGCGCATCTGCGCGCTGGCCGCGAAGCTGCGCGGGTAGGCGGGGCGGGCGGCCCCGCCGGAGGACGGCGCCCATGGAAGCCTTCGCGCAGCTCCACCCCGCCCTGCAGGCGCTCATCGCCACGTGCTTCACGTGGTTCCTGACGGCGGTCGGGGCCTCGAGCGTGTTCTTCACCGTGCGGGTCAACCGCAAGCTCCTCGACGTCATGCTGGGGTTCGCGGCCGGGGTCATGATCGCCGCCAGCTACTGGTCGCTGCTGGCGCCGGCCCTGGAGATGGCGGCCGAACACCCCATCGGCGCGTGGTTCCCGGCGGCGGTGGGATTCCTGCTGGGAGCCACGGCGCTCCGAATCGTCGATCGCCTGCTCCCGCACCTCCACTTGGATGCGCCGGCCGAGAGCGTCGAGGGCGTCAAGTCGAACTTCAGCCGGAGCATCCTCCTCGTCTTGGCCATCACGCTCCACAACATTCCCGAGGGCTTGGCCGTGGGCGTCGCCTTCGGCGCCGTGGCTTTCGGCCTGCCCTCGGCGACGCTCAGCGGCGCGATAACGCTCGCCCTGGGCATCGGGCTTCAGAACCTCCCGGAGGGCCTCGCCGTCTCCATGCCCCTCAGGCGCGAGGGCCTCTCGCGCCTGCGCTCCTTCTGGTACGGACAGCTCTCGGGCATCGTCGAGCCGGTGGCGGGCGTCATCGGCGCGGCGGCCGTGCTCGTGGCCCAGCCCGCCCTGCCCTACGCCCTCGCCTTCGCCGCGGGGGCCATGATCTTCGTGGTGGTGGAGGAACTCATCCCCGAGTCCCAAGCCGGCGGCAACGGCGACCTGGCGACGATGGGCGTCGTAATCGGCTTCACGGTGATGATGATCATGGACGTGGCGCTGGGATAGAACCGCGGACCGCGGCGCCCCCAGCGCACGGCGCGTCTTCACAATCCCGGCGTGTTTTCCGCCGCGTAGAACTGCGCCGCCAAGGCCGAGGACCAGCGGTCCTTCTCAGCCTCGCCGCACAGCAGGAAGAGGAGCTGCGGATCCTCGGGATCGAAGGCGAGGCAAAGCTCAGCACCTAGGCGCCGCGCGGTCCGCGCCTCGAAGCGGCCGGCCTTCAAGAGGCCTCCGATGAGGATCGGCGCACCCCGGGCGCCGCAGGCCCCCAGCGTCAGCCCCCGCGCCCGCCACGGTAGGATCGCCAGCGCGGCGCTCTCGCAGAGACCGCGGCCGTCGAGAGCCATGACTCCCGTGAAACCGTCGGCCCGGCAAAGGACGGCGCCGCGGCGCAGAAGCGCGCCGTCGCCGGCGAAAAGCGCCGCATCTGCGCCGCGCAGGTGGACGAAGACCGGCCATCCGGCCGCGACGGAGAGCTCGAATCCGCCGGGCAACTCGGCCTCGAAGGGCGCGTCCCGCCGGAAGGGACAGAAGACCGCGAGCTCGCCCGTGCGCGTCTTCAGGCTGAAGGCGTGGATTTCGGCGGGCAGACGGCCGTGGGGCAGACGGCAACCGCCGGCGCCCACGGCGTCCAGCGCCTCGGCGAGAGCGCGCTCGAAGGCCGGGCTCGGTTCGAGCGCAATCGGACCGGGCAGCGCCGCCGCGCGGTCCTTGAAGGCAAGCAACGCCGCGAGCCTGCCGGGCGCCGCCGGCCGCCGCAGCTCGTCGCGCGCGAAATCCCCCGAGAAGACGAGCCGGCCGCCCCCCGCCAAATAGGCCCGCAGCGCGGCGAATTCCCCTTCGCCCAGGGCCAGGGCGGCGGGATAGACGAGGACTTCGTAGGGAAGGGGCGCGCGCGCCAGCGCGAAGTCGTCAAGCACCGTGAACGGCGCCTTCAGGGCAAGCAGCGCCTCGACGGCGGCGTAGAGCGCCTCGAGGCTCTTGTGCGCCCCGTTGCCCAGTCGAAGCAGCGTGGGCGAGACGAGCCCCACGCGCGGCGCGCGGTCGACGGGCTCGATCGCGCGGGCAAGCAAGCTCAGGTTCCGGTGCAGGAGGGCCGCGTCGCGCGGAACCGGCCGGCCGGCGCGCACAAGCCCCCAGGGAAACACCCGGTCATCGGCGTCGCGCAGACACCAGGTCTGAACGCGCGACCCGCCCATGCCGAGGGTGTACGCCACCACCGCCGCGAACAGCCGCTCCTTCTCCGCGGCGGTGCGCGCGGTGTGATAACCCAGATCGCCCGCCTCGGGAACCCAGGCCGGATGAGTCTTGGCGCCGTACTCCCCGAGCCCGATCCCCTTGCCGGCGTACCTGAGATCGTTCGCGGCCAGGCAGCGCGGCAGGTTTTCGATATCCTTGCCGGGAAGATCGAAAAACCCGATGTTCGCGCACGTGTGCTCGGCGATGGTGAGGCGCGGGTCCAGCGGCCCGAGCGGAATCTGGTAATACTCCGACGTGACGGGGCGGTCCGTTTCGACGGCGCGCACCGCCCCGACGTGCCGGCGGCACCAAGCCTCGCAGATCGCGGCCTTGAACCGCGCCAGCGCCGCCGCCGTCTCGTCATCCCACGCGCCGCCGGCGGCCGGCGGGTACTCGGCGCCGGGATCCCCGCTGGCAACGCGCCAGCGCTCGCGCAGCCATTCCAGGTCATCCTCGCGCCACTGGAAATCCCCGTTCAGGTACCAAATCGCCCGCGGGAGATCGCGCAGGGCGGCGACACCCGCCTTGACGGCGGCCTCCTCGGCCCGCAGGCGGTCCTCGTTCCCGGCGGCGTTGTGCCCGATCAGAAAGCCCGGCATGTAGATGAGCCCCTTCCCGGCGAGAAGCTCGCCCTGCGCGCGCACCTGCGCCAGCAGACCGGGCGTCGTGTCGAAGCCGGGCGGGAGAAGGACCTCGTAGATCTGAAGCCCGAGGTCCCGGGAAGCGTCGCAGAGCCGATCCCACCCCGCGGGTCCCGCCGTGTAGGGGTCGAAGTCGTTGCCGTAGTTGTCGGCGCCGAAGAGGAACATCGCGCGGCCGCCCAAGGTGAAGTAGTTCCCTTCGAAACGCAGCGGCGTCGCCGCGGCGGCCCCCGCGCCGCCGGCGTACCAGGCGGTCTCGGCGCAATCGATCGCCTCGCCGTCGATGCGCAGTTCCACGCGAGCCCGGCCGAGCCCCGGCGCGACGGGACCGCATTCGATGTCGAAGGCCGCGGCGGCGCCGGGCCCGCAGACGCGTTCGAGGACCTGCTCGCCGCCGGCGGCGCGAACGAGCAGGGCGAACCGGGCCGGCGCGGAGCCGAACGCCGCGATGGTCACGCGCAGCCGCGCCGCGCCGCCCGCCGCGACGACCGGCTCCAGCGGGTAGCATTCGGCGATCCATACGTTCCGGCGCAACGCCCCCGCGAGACGCGCGAAATCCGCGCCGCTCTCGGGGAGGAGCGGCCCGAAGAGCGGTTCGTCCGCGGCTCCGAAAAAGGCCCACCGTGAACCCGCGTAAAGCCCCGCGTGGTTACCGACGAGCCCGCCGGCCGCGCCGCAGAGCTCTCCGTGCCGATCCAGGCAATCGAGCAGAGGAACCCAACGCGACTTCCCCGGCCTGACGACGGCCTGCGCCGACCACCCCGTGAGGCGCGCCGCGCGCTCGGGAGCGCGCAGCAGCCTCTGCTCGGCGCTCGGCCGCACCGCCGCCACGCGCGCCAAGGGAAAGTCGGCGTCGAAAACGCCGATCCGCCAGGGCGGGACCTCGAGGCCATCGCCCGGTTTGCCCCGCTCGGTGGTGATGCACGGAACCTCCAGGCCGGTTGCATCCTTGAGCTCGACCTCGTCGCAGAAGACCTCGCCGAAGCCGCGGTAGATGCCGAAGACGATGCGCACCCGATCGGCGCCGGGCTCCGCATCGAAGGCGGCGCGCACCTCCCGCCACGGCGTCGCTTCCCGCGGAGCCGCAAGGTCGCGAAAGGCGGCGACGCGATCGCCCGCGTATTGGTAGAAAGCGAAGAAACCGTAGCCGCCGCCGCGAATGGGGCCGGACTTGAAGCGGGCGCGCACCAGATACCTCCCGCCCGGGCGGCTGGGGAGATCGAGATACCACGCGCCGCCGTCCGGCCCCTCCTCATCGAGCACGGCGACGGCGGCGCAAGCCGCGCCGGCAAAAGGCTCGCGATCCGAGACGAACGCCGCGCGGGAGACGCGGCGCCAGCGGCCGTCGGCGGCGACGCCGCCGAGCGGCGCCTCGGCGCTGCGCTCGAAGCCGCCGTCAAAAACGAGATTCGGCCGCGTATCCGCGGAAAGGGGCTCCGCGGGAACCCAAGCCTCCCCCGCCTTGCGCACCGGCCTTCGAAAAGCGTAACCGCCTAGGCTCACGAAGGAACCGCCGCGGGCGCAGAAGCAAACCAGCGGCCACAGGAGATCCGCCGGGAAGCGCTCGCCGTAGGGGAGGATGACCAGGCCGGCGCCGCCGCCGCGGAGCACGGCCCCGAAGTCTTCGGCCGGGAACCGGGCCGCCGCGATTTCCGCGGCCCGCAGCGTGGATTCGGCCCAGGCGGCATCGATGCCGGGCGGCCCGAGACCGGGTTCGTCAAGGATCGCAGCATCGTACCGGATCGCAGCGCCCGCCGCCCCGGACCGCCGCAGTTGGAGTTCGCGGGCCAGGAGCGCCCCGCGCGCCGCGTGGAATCCGACGCGCACGCTCAGAAAGGCCGTCGCCTCCCCCGGCTCGATGGAACGCGTGATCGCCGCGACTCCGGGCTCGGTCCTCGACACCGCCCACGGCGGGCCGAGTTCGGCCAGATCGCGCGCATGCTCGCACAGCGCGACGAACGCTTCGCCGCGGCCCTCGACGGCGTCGACCTGGAGAACGCCGGAAAACTCCAGCGGCCCGTCCGCGCCCATGACCGGCACCCATTGCACGAGGACGCCGCTGCGCACCCGCACGCCTTCCGCCGCCGCCTCTCCGTCGCCGGCCTGCTCCCAACTCGCGGTCCTGAGAAGGCTCGCCGCGCAGAGGACGAGGTGCATGGGCGCTATCATGTTTTCCCCGAAGCGCTTACTCCGGACATGTTCACATCTTACCGCAAGCCCCGGAGGCCGGGCACTAGGCGCCGCGCGCCAAGCAAGCCCCGGAGGCCGCGCGCCAATGAAAGGCGCCACCGCCGCCCGCGCGGCCTTGATCCCTCGCAACGACCCGAGAGTTTTTTCGAGTTCCTCTTGATCTGGGGAGCCTGCGCGGCCATAATGGAGGAAGTGTGCGCAACATGGCGTTCACGGTTTGGATCGTGTTTGGGCGCGACATGAGCGATCTGGCGCCCAGGTTTATGGTTTTCGGTCTTGAGATATGCGCCGGTTTCAACCGGCGCGCAGCGACAAGGAGGGCTTTGGTATGTTTGTGTCTTGGCGAGGTCTCGGTTTTCAGAAGAGGCTCGTTGCCGCGATAGTCTGCGTCGCCGCCGCGTGTCTCACCGTCCAAGCGGGCATCGTCACCGACTCTTACGACGATTGGTCCAAGAGCGGCACGCAGGGCGAGAAGGGGTGGTGGTACGGGTACTACGATCAGACCGCCGACGCGACGTCCGGCTACGACCCGGCGGAGGACTTCACCATGTTCCCGCCGGACACGTGGAGAGGCTCGGGGTACGACCTCGCGATCGGTACTTCGCCCTGGACGGAGTTGGGACGGGAGAGCTTGCACCCGGCGGGGCCGACTCCGACCCACTGGCCGATCCGTCGCTGGGTCAGCGACCGCGATCTTCCCAACGCCGTGCTCGTCTGGCAGATGCGCAAGACGAACACCGGCGGCGGGAACGGCGTGACGGGCCTTCTGCTAGTGAACGGCGTCGCGGTCGACATGGCGCAGATCTCGGGCCGCAACGGAGGCGGAATCCTCCGCCACGCGTCCCAAGCCCTCGCGGCCGGCGACATCGTCGAGCTCGCGCTCGGTTCGCTGGGCGAAGATGGCGATTACAACGACGGGGCCGACGGTTCGGCCAACCGCTTGACGATCCACGATGCCATGCCCCCCAATTTGCCCATCGCCCACTCGATCTACGATTATCCCTTCAAGGATCTGCAGGGCGTCGCCGGCTGGTACTACGGGTACTACAACCTGACGGCGGACGGTGATGGAGTTTACCAGACGGACGACTTTATCCCCTTCGCCAGCGACGCCTGGACCGGCCAAGGCTGGAACCTCCCCGGGGACCCCCCGTGGACGCAGCTCATGCAGGAGGACGCGCACCCGAACAGCGAAAGCAACGGCGGCGAGCATTGGGTGATTCGCCGCTGGGTCAGCAGCGTGGAGGGCCGCGTCGCCATCTGGTGGAGCCTGCGCAAGGCGAACCTGGCCGGAAACGGGACGAGCTGCGTTCTCTTCGTCAATGGAGTCCGGAAAGACTACGGCGCGGTGGCGGGCAGCGACGGAGTGGGCATCAAGCGCGCCATCGTCGCGAACTTGGCGCTTGGCGATATCGTCGATCTCGCGCTCACGCCGGTGGGACCCACGGGCGCCCGCGATGACGGCGCCGACGGCTCCCGAACGCGCATGTGGGTGGTGTCCGATCTTTCCGACATTCCCGACAGCGATGGCGACGGCCTCTTCGACTACGAGGACAACTGCCCCTTCGTCCCCAATCCCGACCAAGCCGATTCTGATGGCGACGGCGTCGGCGACGCCTGCGACAACTGCCCCGATATCCCGAATCCGGACCAGGCCGACCGCGACCGCGACGGCAAGGGCGATGCTTGCGAGCCCGTCTGGATCGCGCACTCCTTCGACGACTGGACTCCCGCCGCCCAGGGCGCGAACAACTGGTACTACGGCTATTACAACCGCGCGGATGACATCGGGCTGGGCGACGGCGTGTACCAACCCGACGATTTCAAGGAGTTCGCGCCCGCGATGTGGATCGGCGAGGTATGGCGCATCGAACCCGATTGGGGCAGGAGCCCGTGGACGTTCGTGGGGCGCGGCGAGGCGCACCCCAACGGCGGGAACAGCGGCGGCGAGCATTGGGCGATCAGGCGGTGGGTCAGCACCTACGCCGGAGAGGTCGCCCTCGTATGGCACCTGCGGAAGATGAACCCGAACCAGGCGGGCGTCACCGGCATTCTCTACCAGAACGGCAGGGAGCTGGACCGCGCCATGGTCTCGGGCTTGGATACCACGGGAGTCTCGCGGTCGGTCTATACCATGCTCCACGTCGGGGACACCGTCGATCTCGCCCTCACGCCCGAGGGTTGGTGCAACGACCAGTACGATTACTCCGACGGATCCTTCAACATCCTGGCGGTGACTGAGGACGCGAATGTGCTCGCGGGGCTCAAGTCCAACCGCGCCATCGTGGCGGATTCCAGCAAGGAATTCGGCGGCGTTCAGGGCGCCCACAACTGGTATTACGGCTACTACGATGTGCGCGCCGACGTGACCACCGGCGATGGCATCTACGGGCCGGACGATTTCATCGAGTTCGCTCCCGAGCTGTGGAACGGCTCGAAGTGGGATCTTTTCGACAACAGCGCGACCGGCAACGGTCCGTGGACCGAAATCACCTGCAACGGCGGCCACCCCGCCGGCAACGGCCAAAACGACGACTCGGTCCACTGGGCCGTGCGCCGCTGGGTGAGCCCGGTGGCAGGCACCGTTCGGATCGACTGCCACCTCCACCAGACCAGCGCGTACGGCGACGGCGTCTACGGGCGCGTCTTCCGCAACGAGAATCCCATCGGCGCCAGGTTCTCCCACGCCGCCGGCGTGAGCTTCACCCTGGAGACCGACGTCGCCTTGGGCGACACGCTCGACTTCGCCATCGATCCCGACGGCGCGGGCAACCTGGAAGCGGCGGGCATCGACGCGGTCAACGACAGCTCCGATGGCACGCTTTTCCTTATCACTGTCACGAAGATCGAGCGCTCCCTTGCGTGCCCGGCCGATTTCGCCGCCTGCGCCTGCGGCGGCGCGGCGGCCTGCGCGTCCTGCCCGGAGGGCAGCGCGGCCAACGACATCAAGTTCACTTGGACGAACGCCGCCGCCTACGAGTACCTCGCAATCTACGAGCTTGACCTGACGGTGGACCCGCCCGCGCGGACGCTGATCGGCGAGCCGGCGAAGGACGCAACCGAATTTCTGCTGGCGGCCGCGGCGCCGGGCGCGCACACTTACGCTTTGAAGGCGATCTCCGGCTGGTTCGCCTGCGAGACGGCGGCCGTGACGGTGGTGGTGCCCGAGCCCGGCACGCCGGTCTTCACGGGCGATGCCAACAGCGACACGAAGATCGATATCGCCGATGCGGTCTGCATCCTCGGATATCTCTTCGGGTCCCCGTCCGACCCCTGCAAGAGTCCGAAGTGCATGGCTAACATGGATGTGAACAACGATGCGAAGGTCGATATCGCGGATGCGGTTTCCGTGCTGGGATATCTGTTCACCGGCGCGACCCTGAAGGCGCCGGACGGCACGGAGATCCGGGCGGGGGACGAGGGCTGCCGGCTGTATCCGACGGAGAAGGTCGCGCTGCCCTGCGAGTACCCGTGCGTGCCGAAGTAGGGCAACCGGAATTTGGCGTTCGGATTTGGCGTGGGCAGGGACCCGGGCCGCGGGCTCGGGTCCCTGCCCTTTTCGGCGCGCGGCGCGGCTTTTTTAGGTTTACCGGCCGCCTGCCGGACGCTATCATCGAGGAACGAGCTGCAGGAATCGGAAGGACTTGAGAATGAAAGGGGGCGCTTCCATGAGCAGTCGCGTGTATGCAGGGAAACACTGGGCGGCGTGGTGCGCCGCGGCCGCGGTCACCCTCGCCTTGAGCGCCGCGGGCGTCCGCGCGGCCGTCGTCGCGGACTCCTTCACGGACTGGTCCACGGCGGGAAACCAGGGCGTAAACAACTGGTACTACGGATACTACAACCGCACGGCCGACGGCGACGGCAAGTACGAGGCGGACGATTTCATCGAATTCGTCCGGTCCCAGTGGACTGGCGGCGGCTACGCCCTGGGCGGCAACCCGCCGTGGACCCAAATCGGCCAGGAGCATACCCATCCCAACGGCGACAACAACGGCGCGGAGCACTGGACGATCCGCCGCTGGGTGAGTCCGGAGGACTACACCCCCGGCGCCATCCAGTGGCACGTCCGCAAGTTGAACGCCACCTGCGGCGACGGGGTCAGCGCCATCCTGTTCATCGACGGGGTCGAGACGGACCGCGCGGACATTGCTTTCTACGACGCGACGGGCGTAACCAGGCTTTTGGTGCGCCCGATCGCCGCGGGCCAGGTCATCGATCTTGCGCTCACCCCGGGAATCGGCGTGCCGAGCGTCGACGGCTGCGACGGATCCGCCACCAGGTTGACGATCTTCGATGAGTCGCCCGACCTCGACGGCGACGGGATCCCCGATGACGCCGACAACTGCCCCGGGACGCCCAACGCGGACCAGAAAGACTCCGACGGCGACGGCGTGGGCGACGCCTGCGACAACTGCCCGGACGTGCCGAACCCTGACCAGCAGGACTCCGATGGGGACGGCCGGGGCGATGCCTGCGATCCGATCATCGCGCATTCGATCCGCGACTGGTCCACGAGCGGCAGGCAAGGCGAGAAAGGGTGGTACAACGGGTATTACAACTACACGGCCGACCCCGATCATGTCTATGCCGTCGGCGATTTCATCCCGTGGGAGTCCAGGTACTGGATAAACGGCGGCTATGATCTCGACCTGGGCATGGGCACCGCCCCCTGGACGCAGCTCGACCAGGAGTACTCGCACCCGGCCGGCACGAACAACGGCGAGGAGCACTGGACGATCCGCCGGTGGGTAAGCACCCACGCCGGCGAATGCGCGATCTGGTGGAAGCTGCGCAAGACCAACACCCAGGGCGCGCCTGATGGCGGAACGAGCTGCATCCTCTTTATCAACGGCGTCGCGGCGGACCGGGCCGCCGTGGCCGGGAACGACGGCGTCGGCGTCGTCCGGGCGGCGGTGGTCAAGTTGGCCGTCGGCGACTACGTCGATCTGGCGCTGACGCCGGTCGGCCCCACCGGCGACCGCTCGGACGGCTCGGACGGCTCGGCTTTCAGCTTTTATGTCAAGCCGGACATCAGCGGCATTCCCGACAAGGACGGCGACGGCATTCCCGACTATCTGGACAACTGCGAGAACGTGCCGAATCCCGGGCAGGAGGATGCCGACGGCGACGGCGTCGGCGATGTCTGCGACAACTGCCCGAATGCGCCGAACCCGTGGCAGGAAGACCTTGACGGGGACGGAAGAGGCGATGCCTGCGATCCGATCCTCGCCCATTCGATCCGCGACTGGTCCACGACGGGCACCCAGGGGCATCACGGCTGGTACTACGGGTACTACAACCACAGCGCCGATCCCGACCAGGTTTACGCCCCCGGCGACTTCATTCCGTGGACCTCCACGTACTGGAACGGCGGCGGCTGGGATCTCGACCGAGGGGCGGGGGGCGCCCCTTGGACGGAGCAGTTCCAAGAGAACGCGCACCCGAACGGCACCAACAACGGCGAGGAGCACTGGGTGATCCGCCGGTGGGTGAGCACCCACGCGGGGCAGTGCTCCATCTGGTGGGCGCTGCGCAAGACCAACACCCAGGGCGGAATGCCGGGAGGCGGCACGAGCTGCATCCTCTTCATCAACGGCGTCGAGACGGACCGGGGCGCCGTCGATGGAAACGACGGCGTCGGCTTCATCCGCGCGCTCCCGGTCACCCTAGCCGTCGGCGATCGGGTCGACCTCGCGCTGACGCCGGTGGGCCCCTCCGGCGACCCTTCCGACGGCGCGGACGGCTCGGCTTTTGGTTTTTACGTCAAGACCAGCATCAGCGGCCTTCCCGACACCGACGGCGACGGCATTCCCGACTACCGCGACAATTGCCCGCGCGTCCCCAATCCCGGGCAGGAGGATGCCGACGGCGATGGCGTCGGCGATGCCTGCGACAACTGCCTCGGCGTCCCCAATCCCGACCAGATCGACCGCGATTATGACGGTATCGGCGATGCCTGCGATCCGGTGTGGATCGCCGATTCGTACAACGACTGGTCGGTCGACGGCATTCAGGGCGAGAAGGGCTGGTACAACGGCTACTACAACCTCACGCAGGACTTGATGTTCGACAACGGCGTCTACGACGTCGAGGATTTCATCGAATTCGACTCCGATATGTGGCTCGGTACGCGCTGGCGGATCCAGCCCGACTGGAGCGTAGGCCCCTGGACGCTCATCGAGCGCGGCGTGGTCCACCCCAACGGCAGCAACTCCGCCGGCGAAGTGCATTGGGCGATCAGGCGGTGGATCAGCACCTACAACGGCCGGGCGGCCATTCGCTGGCACATGCGCAAGGAGAACCCGTCGGGCGAAGGCGTCACCGGAATTCTCTTCCTGAACGGCGTGGAGCTGGATCGCCAGGTCTTCGCCGCGCGCGATCAGGTGGGAATCCGACGTTCCATTGCGGTGACGCTCAAGGTCGGCGACATCATCGATCTGGCCATCACGCCCGACGGCATCTGCGGCAACACGTTCGACTACAGCGACGGCTCCTTCAGTATCCTCTCCGTGACGGCGGACACCTCCGGCGTCGGCGGCTCGGTGGAGCTCCTGGCCGATTCCTCCCTGGATTTTTCCGGCGTACAGGGCCATAACGGCTGGTACTACGGCTACTACGACCAGCGCGACGACGTGGAGAACGGCAACGCAGTCTACGACGCGGAGGACTTCATCCAGTTCGACGACAGTGTCTGGAACGGCCGGGCCTGGGACCTTGTGGATAACCCCGCGATCGGCAGGGGCCCGTGGGTCGAGCTCACGTGCCCCGGCGGGCACCCGTCCGGCAACGGACAAGGCGACGACTCGGTCCACTGGGCCGTGCGGCGCTGGGAAAGCATGATCGCGGGGGAAGTGGAGATCGATTGCTTCTTCTTCCGCCAGGACTCCGGGATAGGCGACGGCGCCGTCGGGCGCGTTTTCCTGAACGGCGTCCAGCTCGCCAGCCGATTCTCCCTGGGCACGGCCAACCACTTCACACTCAAGGCCAAGGTGGCGGTGGGCGACGTGCTCGACTTCGCCATCGATGCCGACGGCCCCGGCAACTTGGCCACGGGCGGGCTCGATGCGGTCAACGATAGCGCCGACGGCCTGACTTTCGTGATCACGATCCTGCGCCGCGGTTCCATCGCGACGGACGATATCAACGTTTGGATGGGCAACGTCAACGGCGACGCGGCCGTCAACATCGCCGATGCGGTCGCGCTCCTCCAGTACCTCTTCGCCGGCGGGAAGCCGCCCTTATGCGCGAAGGCCGCCGACACGAACGACGACGACGCTATCAACATCGCCGATGCGGTCAAGATCCTTGGCTTCCTTTTCAGCGGGCAGTCGATGACCGCGCCCGACGGCAGCGCGATCACGGCGACCAACAACACCTGCAAGGGCTTTGCGGCCGCCGGCGTCGATCCCAAAGGCAATCCGAACTTCCCGGCTCAGGTGAGCGGACTGCCTGCGTGCGCGACGCCGTGCGCGCCGAAGCCGTAGCCTCGGGGACGTCCCCAGCGTCGGCCGGGGGGGGCCGGGCCGCAAGGTCCGGCCCCCCGCCGTCTCCGGTACTCTTTGGGACAGTGCGGGATCACGGTACAATCGGGTTATATGGCCTCCACAACCTTGAAAACAACGCCTCTTCGGAACGGTTTTCCGCCCCGCGCGCCGCGCCGTCCTTGGTTTTCGCTCCTTAGCGCTTGCGCCGCGCTGCTTTGTGCGGCGCCGGCGGCGCACGCCGACATTGTCGCGGACTCATTTGCCGATTGGTCCATGACGGGCGCGCAGGGCGCCAAGGGCTGGTACAACGGCTACTACGACCGCACGGCCGACCCGGACAAGACTTACGCGCTCGCCGATTTCACGCCCTTCGCAAGCCGGTACTGGCGCAGCTCCTGCTCCTGCTACGACCTTGATCTCGGCGCCGGCGGCGCTCCCTGGACCGAACTCGGCCAGCTTGGCACGCACCCGAACGGCACGAACAACGGCCACGAGCACTGGACGATCCGCCGCTGGGTGTGCAACCTGGCCCTGGCGAACGCGGAAATCACCTGGCACATCCGCAAGATCAACACCGGCGGCGGCGATGGCGTCGCGGGATATCTCTTCATCGACGGGGCGCAGGTCGACACGGCGGCCATCGCGGGAACCGACGGCACGGGCGTGACGCGCACGGTGACGCGCGCCCTGTCCGCCGGCGCCGTCATCGATCTCGCCCTCACCCCGGGCGCCGCCGGGAGCGACGGCGCCGATGGATCGGCGAGCCGCCTGACCATCGATGACGGCTGGACCGACAGCGACAACGACGGCATCCCCGATGCGTTGGACAACTGTCCCTACGTCCCGAATCCCGACCAGGCCGATCAAGACGGCGACGGGGTGGGCGACGCCTGCGACAATTGCCCCACCGTGCCCAACGCCGATCAGCGCGACCGGGACCGCGACGGCATCGGCGATGCCTGCGATCCTTTCGTATTCTTCGAGCACCCCGCCGTCGTCATCAACGAGATTCACTACAATCCCCCCGGCAACGCGGAACTGGAGTTCATCGAGTTCCACAACCCCGCCGCGGCGGCCATCGACATCGGCGGGTGGAGCATCGTCAAGGGCGTTCACTACCAATTCCCGGCGGGCACGTCGATTCCCGCCGGCGGCTACTTGGTCGCCTGCCGGAATCCGAGCGTGCTCGCGGCGGCGCTCGGCCTCCAGGAGAGCCGGCTGCTTGCCTGGGGCGACTTCGCCTTGGACAACAACGGCGAGACCGTCGCCCTCGCCGCCGCCGACGGTTTCGTGGTGGACAAGGTCAAGTACGACAACCTGCCCCCGTGGCCCGCCGCGGCCGACGGGCTCGGGGCGTCGCTCCAACGGTTGTGCGCGTCGAGCGCCTCATCGGCGCCGAACAACTGGCGCGCCGAGCCCGGCGATGCGCCCACGCCGCTGGCCCCGAACGTCGCCGCGCAGTGCCCGCCGCCGCCGCTGCCGCCCCCGCGGGTCGCCATCAACGAGATTCACTACCACCCCTTCGGGGACCTCGACACGGAACTGGAATTCATCGAGCTGGTCAACACCACCGGCGCACCCATCGACATGAGCGGCTGGCGCTTCCAGAGCGGCATCGACTACACCTTCCCCGACGGCACGATCTGCGAGCCGGGCATGTTCCTGGTCGTGTGCCGGAACCAGACCGCCTTCCGCGCCGCGTACGGCAGCATGCTCACCTTCGGCGATTTCGGCGGGCGGCTTTCCAACGACGGGGAGCGCATCACCCTCGTCGATGCCGCGGGCGGCCTGGTGGATTCGGTCAAATACGAACAGTCCGGCGACTGGAATGCCGCCGCGGACGGCCTGGGCTACAGCCTCGAGAAGATCATGCCCGCGGCAACCTCCGACGACCCGGCCAGTTGGACCGACAGCGGCGCCTTCGATGCCGCGGGCCAGACGGGTTGGCAGACCGCGAGCGTCGAGGGCGTGGCGACCAGCAGCCTGCTCCACTTCTATCTGCAAGACGCCGGCCAGTTGCTGATCGACGAAGTCACGCTGGTCGACACGGCGAATCCGTCGGTGAACCTGGTACCGAACGGGAACTTCGATGGAACCATCGCGCCCTGGCAAGGATCGGGGAATCACTCCAAGAGCCGCTGGAGCCAGGATCCTTTCACCGGAGCGATCTTCGACACGCCGGCGCTGCACATCATCGGCGAGGGCGCGGGCACCGGATGGGCGAACGCGGTCTCCGTCGAGACCGTGACGCCGCTGGACACGACGGGGGCGACGCGCTACCGCTTGACGTTCTCCTACCTGCACGTGAGCGGATGCCAGGAATTCATCGCGCGCCTCTCCGTGTCGACGCCCAGCCGCGGGATCTACTTCACGCCCCGGCCGACAGCGGGTTCGGTGTCGCCGGGAAGGCGCAACTTCGCCGCGCGTTCCGGGATCCCGCCTTTTGTGTCGAATATCAACCGCATCCCGCGCGAACCGTACGCCAACGAACCCGTGGCGATCGTCGCCCGCGTCGACGGGGCGCCGACCAGGGTCGATTTGATCGTCTATCTGCCGCAAACCACCCTGACGCTTCCCATGCGGGACGACGGCCTGTCGGACGATGGCGCCGCCGGCGACGGAATCTACGGAGCCGTCATCCCGGGCCAGCCCCACGCCACGGCGGTAACCTACCAGATCGACGCCGCCAACGCCGCCGGCAGCCGGCTCTTCCCGGCGCGCACGGACCCCCAGGGCCGCTACGGCTACTTCGTGACCAATTATCAGGTCGATTCGCTTCTGCCGGTTTTCACCCTGGTCGTGCCGGGCGATCCGCGGACCTTCGCCGCCGGCTTGAGCTGCTCCACCTACTCGACCGCTTCGTTCGCCTTCCAGGGCGACCTCTACTACAACATCGGCATCCGCGCCCGGGGGCAGAGCGTCTGCGGATCCTACAAGCGCTTCCTCAAGCTGAAGTTCCACCGGGGACACTACTTCAGGAACTGCCGCAAGTTGAACCTGCAGAGCCTGTGGACGGACAAGGCGCTGATCCGCGAACGCATGGCGTGGGATCTGTTCGGCGAGATGGGCAACCCCCAGTGCTACCACTACTTCGTGCGGATGCACGGAAACGGCGGCTATTTCGGCCTGTACGCCGCCATGGAGCACCCCGACAAGCGCTTCCTGAAGCGCAACGGCTTGAACCCCGACGGCAACCTCTACAAAGCCTACTACTCCGTCGAGCAGCGCGACGGCGGCATCTACGAGAAGAAGACCAACGAGAACGGCGACTACAGCGACGTCGTCGCCTTTCTCCACGCCCTCCACGACACCAAGGCGGGCGATCTGGTCGCCTTCTTCCAGCAAAACGTCGACATGGACATGATGATCGACTACCAGGCGGCGCAGATTCTCGTCAACAACAGCGATTATCCCCACAAAAACCACTACTTGTACCACGACACCGCAACGGGCCGCTGGATGCCGACGCCCTGGGACCTCGACCTGGTCTACGGCAAGTTGTGGAATTCCCAGTACGGCGTCCTCAACGACTTGATGCACACTCCGGGCATCTCGCTCTGGTATACGACGAACGTGCGGGGCGGCGGCGTCGGGAACCATCTCCTGGACAAGTTTTTCTCCCAAGCCGGCGTGTATTTCCGCCGAGCTTATCTCATCCGGGTGTGGGACGCCCTCATGGAGCACCACACACCCGAGGCCTACGAGAAAAAAATCCTGCCCTTTCACGCGCTCCTCTACGACGAGCAGTTCGAGGACATCGCGGTGTGGGGCCGCTCGCCCGCCACGGGCAACGATCCCACGGCGCCGGCGGCTTTCGAACCCAACCTGGACCGCGTGCGCGCCCACATCGCGGCGCGGCGCACATGGCTCATGAACGACATCATCGACCGGGAGAGCGCCTACCTCGTGGGCCGCCGCGAATTAGTCGACAACGCCATGGTGTTCTCCACGATCCATCCCCGCCTCATGATCACCGAGATCATGTACAACCCGCCCGGCGGCGAGGAAGGCGAGTTCCTGGAGCTTTGGAACAACTCGGGCTTCACCGTCAATATCGGGGGCTGGACCATCGACGGCCTGGAGCAGAAGGAACCCGACGGTCAGGTCCGGCGCTTCGTTTTCCCCGCGGGCAGCACGATTGACGCCGGCGAAATCTTCATCGTCGCCAAGGACCCCGCGGCGTTTCATGCCCGCTACCGATTCTCCGGGAAAGTGTTCGGCCCCTATCCCGGCAACCTCGACAACGACGGCGAGGTTCTGCGCGTCAAGGACAACGGATCGGGGTATCCCGCCACGGTCGATTATGTGGCCTACAGCGATAAAGCGCCCTGGCCCCTCGCGGCCGACGGGGTCGGCCGCAGCCTCGAGCTCTTCGACGTCAGCGCGAACATGGACAACCAGGCGGTCGAGAACTGGCGCGCGTCGCTGGCCGTCGGCGGCTCGCCGGGTTTCGTCCATTTCGCGGGCGAAACAGGCATCCTCTTCACGCGGGGCAACTGCAACGGCGATCAGGCCGTCGACGTCTCCGATGTGGTGGCAATTCTGCGCTTTCTTTTCGCCGGCGCGGCCGCGCCGCCGTGCCTGGCCGGGTGCGACGTGAACGGCGACGGGACCGTGCAGATCTCCGACGCGGTCGGCCTGCTTGCCTACCTCTTCACCCCCGAGGGATTCGCCATCCCCTCGCCCGGGCCGGGCGAGTGCCTGCCGGCGCCGGAAGGACTCTGCGAGGTCTCGAACTGCGTGTTCGCCCGTTAGCGGCGGACCCGCGGCCCGAGCGCGCCCTTCCTCGACCCTCAGAAAGCGAGGGTATCGGGGTACGAGAAGGTTTTAGCGTGCGCGATTTTCTCGGCCGCATCGAAGAGGGCGGCGACGTTGGACGGCGCCGCCTCCTTGAGGATCCTGCCGTCCCCGGCGATCAAGAAGGCCTTGTCTTCCCGGCCCAGGCCGAAAGCCGCGCGCCCCCCGCCTTCCGGGTCCTCCAGCAGCGTGTAGAGGAGCGCGCCCTCGTGGAACGCGACCTTGAGGCCCGCCGCCCTGCAATCCCCCGTGGGATGCACCACCTCGACGATGGGGATGCCCGCGCCCTTGCGCGCCTTGGCGGCGGCCAGGATCGCCGGGCTGATGCGCGCGCAGTTCTCACCCTCGGCCGTCACGAAGGCGACAATGGCGACGTCGCCGTAAAGCTGCGACAACCGCCACTGCTTGTCGCCATCGCTTGTGAAGGCGATTTCGGGCGCCGCCGCCAGGGAGGGCTCCTTGACGACGCCGCAGGTCTGCGCCCGCGTTCCTCGGCAACCGAGCGCGACGACCAGCAGCCCCGCCGGCAGGATCAATGTGAACCGTCGCATCACGCCGCCTCCTCTCCGGGCGAGGGTCAACGCCGGCTCCGCGCCGCCGGAGCGCGCGCCCTTGCGCCTCCGTTAGACTACCGCGCCAGCTTCTCAAGTCAATCAACGCCCGCGGGTTGCGCCTGCCCGCGGCCGGGTCAGTGCTTGCCGTAGACCATGACGGTCCCGCTGCGCTGCGCAATAATGTAGGCTTCGAGCGCCCGCATCCTGGGGTCGTCGCCGGACAGATGCGCGCCGCGCACCGGGTTCTCGATGCACCACTCGATCATGTCACGCAGCAGCACGGCCCGTCCCAACTGGGTCTGATACTTGGGATACGTCTCGGGATGCGTGTTGGCCGCGTGGGGGTGGCACATGTCGCAGGACACGGCCACGGTGCTGCCGAGAAGTTCCGCGCTGTGGAAGATGCGCGAGCCCTCCACCACGAACTTCTCGGTCTCGCGGGCCCACAGGAGGAGCTCTTGTTTGGTCACCCGCCCATAGGGATGCTCAGGCCCCTGCCCCCCCTTGAGCAGCGCCGAATTGTCGGCCGGGGGCTTGAGTTCGTGCTGTTCCTTCTCGACTTCCACCCAATCGCGCTCCGGATGGGCGCGCTTCCATTGATCCATGAGGCTGTCGGCCAGGACCTGCCCCGTCGCGGCGGCCGCCACCGCCCCCGGCGTGCTGCCGTCGCACAAGATCACCTCGGTTTCGCCGCCGCCGCCCGCGCCATGCGCCGGCCTCTTCAGGGCGGATCGTTCCTCGCACCCGGCTCCCGCCAGGGCGAAGGCGGCCAGCACGGCCGCGACCGCGCCCTTGCCCGCTCCAGTCCGCACGAAATCGACGCACATGTTATTCTCCCTCCCGTTCCAACTCAGTAGCTGATCCGATTCGGCGCCGGCGGAACGGCTTCCTTGCCGTTGCTCACCAGGTAGCGCCGGCCCACGATGATCGGCGCGCGATTCCACAGGTTGTAAACCTTGTCGACGAGCCCGTCGGCGTGGACGTGCACTTCGCCGTTGCCGCAGCCGTCCATGGGGTTGAAAGGATCCGGACGGCTCATCTGGATGGTCAGCTCGGGAAGGCCTTCCGGGGCATAGGGCCACGGCCACGCCGTCGCGAGCACGCCGTGAAAGTGGATCGACCCGATGCGGTTGGTGAGGATCTGGTGGGTGTGGCCGTGAATGACCGTCACGTTGGCGAAGCGCGCCAGCAGCGCCTGCACATCCTCGGCATCGTCGGTCCAGAAGTTCCACTTCTTGTAGAGCTTGTAGAGCGGCGAATGGGAGAAGACCACCACCGGCGTCGTCGGCGCCACCCCCGCCAGATCGTTCCGCAGCCACTCCAACTGCTCCGCCCCCACCGAGAAGGGGCTCTGGACGCCGTTGTCCAGCCCCGCCACGGTCATCATCCGCTGCATGGGCGTCAAGCCCCGGGCCGTCCAGAAATCGCGCTCGACGACGCTGTTAAGCGTCACGAAGTGGACGCCCTTGTGGTCGAAGGAGTAGGTCGGCGCGCCGAACAGCTCGCGCCATTGCGCGCCCAGGTCAAGGTACCAGTCGTGCTCCCCCACCATCATGCGCAGGGGGGCCTTGACCCCCTTGAGGATCTCCGCGCCGAGCTTGAGCTCCTTGGGCCGGCCGAGCTGCGCCAGATCCCCGCCGTACAGCACGAAGTCCGGCTGCGGATCCAGCGCGTTCACATCCTCGACCGCCCGCAGGAGCGAGCGCACGAAGCGGTCGTTGATATGCTTCTCGTACAGATGCGAATCGGAGATGTAGGCGAACTTGAACGCCGGCTGCGCCTCGGCGGCGACGGCGACGGGTTGAAAGGAATGATACGGGATCAGGCCCGACGCGGCGGCCGCCCCGGCCGCCGCCGCCGAGATCTTCAGAAACGACCGGCGGTCGACCCGCGCCAGACCGTTGAAGAACTCCCGCCGCGCCTCCATGTACCTGGTTTCAACGCTTTTGTGTTTGATCTTCACGGCTTGCTCCTTTGCGAAAGCTGCCCGTGGGCTCGCGGGCCAGCCTACTTCTCCTGCCAGAGCTTCTTGCGAAACGCCGCGGCATTGTCCCTGAGGGGGCGCTCCGCTTCGGCCCGCGCCTTCTGGCGCGCGAATTCCCGGGCGTTGTCCTCCGCGAACCGCACGTCGGTCAGCGTGAAGAGGAACGCTACCAGCCGGTCGATTTCCGGTTCGGTCAAGGCGAGGGCCTCGATGCCGCCGTCGAGAAACAGATTCGGCTCGCCCCCCTTGTTGTAGTGGTCCAGCACGTCCCACAAGGTGGCGATGGAGCCATCGTGCATGTAGGGCGCCGTGATGCCCACATTGAGGAGCATCGATGTGCGGAAGGCGCCGATGTCGCCGCGCTGCTTGCTCACCATGAAGCGCCCGAGCTCGCTCATGTCGGTGGTGAGCGCCAGTTCGTCGAGCTTCTCCTCGGACGGGTCATCCCGGAGAGCTTTCAGCGCCTCGATGGCCAGCTTCTCGAAATCCTGGTGCCGCGCCGAGACGCCGATATTGTGGAAGCGGTTGTCGGTTCCCAGCGGATTGCCCTGGCTGATGGGGTGGCAGGCCACGCAGCGGGCCTTCTCGTTGAAGAGCTCCCAGCCCTCCTGCGCCTCGGGCGAGATCGCCTCGGTGTCGCCGGCGAGAAAACGCCGGAACGGCGAGTCGATGAAGACGAGCGTGCGCTCGAAGGCGGCGAGCGCGCGTCCGATGTCATCGTGGTTGACTTCCCTGCCGTAGGCCTTCTTGAAAGCCGCGCGGTATTCGGCATCGTCTTTGATGGCCTTCACCGCCGTTTCGCCATCCGGCATGCCCATCTCGATGGGGTTCACGATGGGGAGCTTCGCCTGGTGCTCCAGCGTGGGCGAACGGCCATCGAGAAACAGCGTCTGAAGAAGCGCCGTATTCACCACCGTGGGGGCATTGCGGCGTCCGAGCTGATTCTTGATGCCCACGGACACCGGCAACTGGTCCGTGAACCCGCGCGTGACATCGTGGCAGGTGGCGCAGGAAACCGTGTTGTCCAAGGAGAGGCGCGTGTCGAAGTAGAGCTTCCGCCCCAGTTCCACGCGCTCGGGCGTCTGGGCGTTGTCCTCGGGGATGAACGCCTCCCAGATCACCGGATCGAAGCCCGCCGGCGCCTTGGTCACATCCCCCGCCGGCAGGAGTTTGGCGAGTTCCGCCTCCTGAAACGCCGCGTGCGCCGCCCCGAACTGGTCGCGCGGGATTTCCCGGGGTTGCGCCCCGTCCGCCCCCGCCGCGCACGCCAGCATCACGGCGAGCGTCCCGATCATTGCCGCGGCGGTCCCCCGCCGCGGCGCTTTCGTGCATTCCATTGCCTGGCCCTCCTGTTGGCGGCGGAGGCGCCCTTACGCCTTCCGCCCGGTCCCTGCGGCTCGTTTCCGCCGATTGCCTCTCCGGCAGACCCCGCAGACGCCGCGAAACTCGATCGCGTAGTCCTCTATCACGAATCCTTGCACCGGCTTCGCGGGCAAGGCGGTCACCTGGATTCCCGGCGCCTCGACATCGATCATGGCGCCGCACAGCCGACACAGGAGGTGGTGATGGCGCTCAGGGCGCGGGTCGTACCGCACCACCGCGCCGGGGTGGCATACCTTGCGGATGATCCCGAGCGCCGCCAGCTTCTCGAGGGTCCGATACACCGTCGCGCGGCTCGTCCCCGGGTGGCGCGCACTCACCAGCGCAAAGATCCCGGCGGCCGTCGGATGATCGTCACGGTGCGCGATCGCCTCCAGGATGGCGCGCCGCTGTCTCGTAAGCACGAGCCCGCCCATACCCGCCCGGGTCGCGCGCCCGGCCCGCGCGCCGCGCGCCGGGGAGTTCCGCCTCCTGTTCATGGGTGCGATACTATCTCAACTCCGCCCGGCGCGCAAGTTCGCCCTCGGAACGCGCCATTGACGCGGGCCGCGTCGGGCCCGTATGCTTGCCCACGGCCCGGAGCGCGGGCTGCGGCCCCGAGGACGACCCGCCGGGCAGAAGCCCGGTCGCGCCGACCGCGCCCGGCACGCATAGGAGGAACCATGACGACCATTCTCAGCTCGTTGTCCGGCGGCCTCTCGCGCCGCAGTTTCGTCGCCGCGGCGGGCGGCGCATCCCTTGCGGCCTTCGCGGGCGTCGGGCGCGCCGCCGCCGCGGCGGCGCCCCATGTCCTGCCGCCGCTTCCTTACGCCGACGATGCCCTCGCCCCCATCATCTCCGCCCAGACGATCGGCTTCCACCACGGCAAGCATCACAAGGCCTACGTCGACAATCTCAACAAGCTCATCGCCGGGACGGATCTGGCCGCCACGCCGCTTGAGGGGATCATCGCGGCGACGGCGGGCAAGGCCGACCAGGCCGCGATCTTCAACAACGCCGCGCAGACCTGGAATCACACCTTCTACTGGCGTAGCATCCGCCCTCCGCGGGGCGAGGTGATCCCGGCGGCCCTCAAGGCCAAGCTCGAGACGTCCTTCGGGAGCGTCGAGGCCTGCAAGCAGGAGCTGGCCGCGGCGGCGGTCTCCCAATTCGGGAGCGGCTGGGCCTGGCTGGTCGCCGACGGCGGGAAGCTCCGGATCGTCAAGACCGGCAACGCGGACTGCCCGCTCACCCAGGGGCTGCGGCCGCTCCTAACCATCGACGTGTGGGAACACGCCTACTATCTGGACTACCAGAACCGCCGGGCCGACTACGTGAAGGTGGTTATCGACAAGCTGCTCGATTGGGAGTTCGCCGTCAAGAACCTGGCGTGACGCCCCGCCGCGCGGGCGGCGCGTGAAAAAAAAAACGGTGCTTGACTCCCGCGGCCGCCGGACATAAGCTTGACGAAGACGGGCCGCGCGGCGCGCGTGGTTGGAGCGCGCGCCGGCGCCGGCGGGAAGGAGCGGACTTGAGGACGAGCATGCACCGCGCCCTTTCGCGCGCATGGATCTGCGCGGCTATGGCCCTGCCCGCCTGGGCGTACATCGATGGCGTCACGGTGATTCCGCCGGACCCCGTGGCGGGGAGCGACATCTTCGTCCGCGTCGAGGGCGGGCTTCCCGATCCGTGCTGGACCTTGAAGTGCCACATGGTGGAGGTGGCGGACGCCTCCGTCGCCGTCACGGCGGAAGCCGAGTTCACCGGCGGCATGTGCCTGCCGGTGATCGTCCCCTACGCCTTCGTCGCCCACGTGGGCAGGCTGGAAGCCGGGGCCTACGTCCTGAAGGTCAGCGATCAGTGGGAGTCGAAGGCCTACAAGTTCAGAGTCGCCCGCCGGGCCTCCAACAAGCCCGGCGATGCCAACGGCGACGGCAAGCTCGACGTCGCCGACACGGTGCGCATCCTGGGCTACTTGTTCAGCCAAGGCGAACCGCCGGCGTGCCTCAACCTCGCTGACGTGAACGACGATGGAAAGCTGGACCTTTCCGACGCCATCGCCATTCTTTCCTATCTCTTCGCCCATGGGCGCCCGCCCGCGGCGCCGGTCCAGTGCGAGAGCGCCTACGACTGCCTCGGGCGGCCGTGGCCCATCTTCTGCATGGGCCGCTGGGACTGCGTCTGCGGCGAGTGCCGCATGCAGTGCGACATGGAGACCTGCGGCGACGGCTACTGCGACCCCGACAACGGCGAGACGGTGGCCAACTGCGCTGACTGCAAGACTCCGTCGTGCCGGCCGGTGTGTCTGTACGCCGGCACGTACAGCGAGGGGTGGTACGACGTGTGCGGCGACATCCGCGAAGTCCCCGCGCTCATCCGCTACGCGCTTTGCGCCGGCTGCGTGCCTGAATGCCGCGCCTGCGGATCGAAGAGCGAAGGGTGGTACGATCCCTGCTCCGGCGAAGTCATCAAGTGGACCGCCTGCGACTGCCGGTGCAAGTAGCGCGCCGGCCGGTTCCTACCCGTCGCCCCCGGCCGCCTGCTCCCGCGGCTCGGCCAGCTTGAAGGCCCGCGCAAGCTCCCGCACCTGCGCCTCCGTGATCGGCGCCAGATCCCCGAGCGCGCGCGCGGCGATCAGCGCCTTGGCGCTGAACTCCGCCACCTCGAGGCGGTCGTACGCCTCGAGCAGGCCGGCCCCCGTCGTGAGGATGCAGTCGTTCTCCACCAGCACCACCGGCGTGCGCGCCCCCAGCGCGGCGGCCATCTCCTCCACGCGGAGAAACGGCGACCCGTAGGGCAGCTCGGGGATGTCGCGCAGCACGATGTACGCCTCCGGGATCGTGCGGCTGTCGAACTCGGCATCGCTCACGGCGAAGGCCATGATGGCGGGCGGATGGGCGATCATGACGGCGCCGATGTCCGCGTGCAGCTCGTAGATGCGCTGGTGCAGCCTGACGGAACGGCTCGGCGTCTTGCCCCGTTCGGCCCGCCCGCCCGCGATCATGACCAGGTCCTCGGGCTGGACGTACTTGCGGTCGGCGCCGTAGGGCGTGATCAGGAAGTCGTTCCCCGCCGTGCGCGCCGAGAACGTCCCCTCGGTGCTGGTCACGAGACGCTGGCCGTAGGCGCGGTGGAGCATGCCGCAGATCGCCGCGCGCAGCTCCCGCTCGCGGCTTGAGTGCGTGACCGGAACGAACTCCGGCATGACGTTGTACTTGCGCCCGAACATGACGTAGTGCCGCTCCTGGAGGGTGCGCACCGTCCCGATCCGCCGCGCCTCGATGATGAGGCGCGCGCAGAAATCCAGCGTCTCGAAGCGCTGGAACGCCTGGAAGAGCGACTCCCCCGCGGCGACGACGCCGTGGTTCTCAAGAAGCACGATCGCGAAGCCCTCGGCGAACTTGGCGGCGATGCGCGCGCCCAGAAGGTCGCTGCCGGGCAGCGCATACTCGGCGTAGCCGATGGGCCCGCAGACGAATCGGGCGGAGGGGATGATGCGCGTGTCCGGGATCTGGCGGACGATGCTGAAGGTCACCAGGGCCGGCGGGTGCGCGTGGAGCACGCCGCGGACGTCGGCCCGGGCGGCATACACGGCCTTGTGGAAGGGCAGCTCGGACGACGGGCGATGGATCCCCTGAACCGAACCGTCGGCGCGGACGCAGACGATGTCTTCGGGCCGCAGCGTGCCCTTGTCCACGCCGGCGGGCGTGATCCAGATCGCGCCCTCGTCATCGAGCACCGAAAGGTTGCCGCCCGATGTCGTCGTCATGCCGTAGCCGTAGATCCGCTCCATGAGCATGACGATTTGGTCGCGCGGGTGCATCAGTTCGAGACTCATAACGCTCCCTTCCTATCGCGCGCGCCGGCGGCGAGGCGCCGCGCCCGCGCCTTTTGCGCGGGCGCGATGGTAGCCCTCCGGGGCGGCGGCTTCAATCGCGGGCGCTCGCCGCGCCTGGGCCGCCGCGCCTTTCGGCGCTACAATTGACCGGTGAGGGCGGCCGCGGCCTCCGGCGCGGCCGCGGAGACATCCGGAACGGACAACAAGGTATCGCGGAACGAGGCCGCGCCGCATGGCGCCCATGGTTCGACATTGCATCTTGTTCGCCATCCTGGCCGGCGCCGCGCCGGGGATCCGCGCGGAGCCTCCGGCCGCGCCGCGCCTGACCGCCGAGCCGAGCGGCCGCGCCGCCGCGACGGCGGACATCCCGGTGGAAGAGTTCGCTCGGGCGCTCGCGCAGTCCTCCCCGAACGTACGGCAGGCGCGCCTCGGCGTCACGGGCGAGGGCCGGGCGATCCCACTCATCCTTTTCGCCGATCCGCCCGTCGCGACGGCGGAGGAAGCGGCCCGAAGCGGCAAGCTCCTCGTCCTTCTACTCGGCGGCCTGCGCGGCGGCGACACCGGCGGGAAGGACGCCTTCCAGGCGCTCCTGAGCGACCTGGCGCGGGATTGCCCGGCGCAGATCAGGGAACGGCTCATCATCGCCGCGGCCCCGGTTCTCAACACCGACGAGGAGGTCGCGGCCGCCGGCCGACCCGGCCCCGAGGGCGGCGCCCACGCGAACGCACAGCCTCCGGACCGCGACTTCGTGCGGCTCGAGACTCCCGAGGCGCGGGCCCTGGCGCGGTTTCTGACGGCGTGGAACCCGGCGGTCGTCATCGAGGCGCGCGCGACGGACGGCGGGCGCCGGCGCCATCCGCTGGCCTACGCGGGCCTGGAACATCCCGCCGCTGATCCCTACCTGGCCGCTTTCGCGCGCGATTCGCTTCTGCCCGCCGTCGCGGCAGCGCTCCGGGCCGAGAAAGGCATCGAGGCGGTGCGGCGCGGCGGCGCCCCCCGGGAGGGCGCGGGCCGACGCGCCCTCCGGCCGCTTTCCAGCCGCGGGACGGCCTATGCGGGACTTCGCAACAGCCTCGCGATTCTCACCGAGGCGAGCACGCGCGCTCCCCGCGAGCTACGCGCGCGGGCCGTGCGCGAGTTCGTCCGCGCGACGCTCGCGCACGCCGCGGAACGCGCCGACGAAATTCGCCGGCTCATCGCCGCGGCCGACCGCGCCGTCATCGCCGCGGGCCGGGAGCCCGAATCGGGCAAGCGCCCCATCCCCCTGCGCGCGCGCCCAGCCGCGGCCCCCGCCGAGGGCGCCCGCGAGGACCGCCTCGAACCCGAGGTCGCGGTGGAGCGCGCCTACGCGTACCTCCTGCCCGCCGCCTATACGTCCGCGGCCGAAATCCTCATGCGCCACGGCATCGACGTCGAGGAGCTGCGGGAGGAGGAGGTCGAGCTCGATGTTCAGGCCTATACCGTGACTTCGGTGGCGCGCGAGGAACGGCGCGGTCCGGACCGCGCCGCGGCGCGGGTCGCGGCCGAGCGGCGCGCCGTCAGCCGCCGCGTCGATGCGGGAACGTTCTTGGTGCGCTCCGGCCAAAAACTCGGCACCCTGGCGGCGCTGCTGCTCGAGCCGGCGTCCGAAAACGGTCTGGCGGCGCGGGGCTGCTTCGATGCCGCCCTGGAACCCGGCGCCGAATTCCCTGTCGCGCGGCTCGCGGCGCCGGCGCCCCTCCTTCTTTGCGGGGCCCGGCCGCCTACCGACATGCAGGCGCCGCCCAAGCCCCTGACGTTCAAGGAACTCTATGAATCCGACCAGCCGCCCCGCCTGGGCGGCACGCACGCGAGCGGCATGCGCTGGCTGCGCGACGGCGAGCACTACCTCCACGCCCGCGAGGGGAATCTGTGGAAGATCCAGGCGGCCACGGGCCGCGCCGTCCCGTTCCCCGACCGGCGGGCCATGGCCGAAGCGCTCGCGCGCCTCCCGTGGATCGGGCGGCGGGACGCGGAGAACCTCGCCGGCCGGACGAATCTGAGCCTCGATCCGCCCGAGCGCGGGGCGCTCTTCGACTTCGGCGGCGATCTTTACTATTGCGATCTGGCGGGCGCGAAGGCGGTGCGCCTCACGAGTTTTCCCGGCGAGAAGGAATTCCCCGAGTTCAGCCCCGATGGAAGTTTCGTCGCCTTCGTCAGCGAGAACGATCTCTGGCTAGTGGATATCGCCACGCAGACCCCGCGGCGCCTGACGACCGGCGGCCATGCCAAGCTCCGGAACGGCAAGGCCGACTGGGTGTACTACGAAGAAGTCTTCCACCGCGTATGGAAGGCGTTCTGGTGGTCGCCCGATTCCCGGCGCCTGGCTTTCCTCCAGATCGACAGCTCGCCGGCGGCCGAATTCGTCATCGCCAACGACCTTGAATCCCGCCAAGCGGTGGAGTGCGAGGCCTTCCCCAAACCGGGCGAGCCCGCTCCCCGCGCGCGGGTCGGGATCGTGGATGTGGCGGGCAGCCCTCCGCGGTGGGCGGATCTCTCGGCCTACGATCCCGCCGACATCCTGGTGGCGGGCGCGGCATGGTCGCGCGGCGGCGATCGTCTCTATTTCTACGTCCAAAACCGCGTCCAGACGTGGCTCGACATCTGCGCCGCGCCCCCCGCGGGCGGCGCCACGGCGCGGGTCTTGCGCGATGCGACGGCGGCGTGGATCGAACCGCCCCGGGCCCTGCGCTTCCTGGCGGACGGATCGTTCCTCCTGACGAGCGAGCGCTCGGGCTGGCAGCACATCTACCACCACGGCCCCGACGGCGCTCTGCGCAAGGCCGTCACGGCGGGCCCGTGGGAAGTGCGGGACGTACTCCACGTCGACGAGACCGGCGGGTGGGTTTACTTCACCGGCACGCGCGACAGCCACATCGCCCACAATCTCTATCGCGCCGCGCTGGACGGGAGCGCGATCGAACGGCTCACGCCGGCTCCGGGCCACCATACAATCGGCATGAGCCCCACCGGCGGCTGCTTCCTCGACACCTGGTCGACCCACGCCCGGCCGGAGCAGGTGGTCCTGCGCCGCTCGAACGGGGCGCGAGTGCGGACGATCGACGCCAATCCCCTCCACGAGGCCGCGCGCTACCGGCTCGGCGCCGTCGCGCTCCACACCATCGAGGCCCCCGGCGGATTCCAACTGGAGGCCATGCTCGTCACCCCGCACGATTTCGACCCCGAGCGGAAGTATCCGGTGTGGTTCTCCACCTACGCCGGTCCCCACTCGCAGACCGTGTGGGACTCCTGGGGCGGCGGCCGCGCCTGGGAGCGCATGCTCGCCGAGGCGGGCATCATCTCGTTCCTGTGCGACCCGCGCAGCGCCAGCGGCAAGGGCGCGGTGTCGGCGTGGATCGCCTACCGCCGGCTCGGCCAAGAAGAGCTCAAGGACATCGAGTCCGCCCTCGATTGGTTGAGCGCCCGCCCCTTCGTCGACAGCGCGCGCATCGGCATCAGCGGCTTCAGCTACGGCGGCTTCATGGCGGCTTACGCCCTGACGCACAGCAAGCGCTTCGCCGCGGGGATCGCCGGCGCCGCCGTCACCGACTGGCGCGACTACGACAGCATCTACACCGAGCGGTACATGGGGACGCCCCAGGACAACCCCGACGGTTACGCGGCCGCTTCGGTGGTCGCCGCCGCCGCGAACCTCCACGGGCGGCTCCTCATCATGCACGGCGGCCTGGACGACAACGTGCACGCGCAGCACGCGACGCGCCTCGTCCACGCCCTCCAGCAAGCGGGCAAGCGCTTCGACCTCATGCTCTATCCCGAGGCGCGCCACGGGATCTGGGGCCTGCACTACCGCCGCGTGCTCTACGAGTTCATCCGGAGCGCGGCGCGCGGCGCCGACGCGCGGGACGGCGCCCAGTGGCGGCTCGAGTGACGGCGGGCGGCGCGCGTCACCGGCCTCGATACCGCACGAGAAGGCTCGCGCCGCGCGCCGGGATGCGCAGCTCCAGGTTCGACATGAGCTCCCGCCCGGTGAGCGTCTGCCGCTCCGTCCGGCGCTCCTCGTCGATCCGCTCCACGGTGTAGCTCCCGCCCGGCGCGAGGCCGCGCAGCCGCGCCTCGAGCACCGGATAGGGGCATTCGCGCCGCCGGAAGGCAAGCACAAGGCCGGCGTCCAGGTCGGCGCGATGGAGCTGCCACGCGGCAAACACTTCCGGTCCCACCGCCGCCCGCGTCAAGGGGTAGAAGTCGCCGTACCAGTACTTCCGGTTCTCCTTCGCCTCCGCTATCGCGGCGCGGGCCGCGTCCGTGTCGAAGGCGTCGTTCAGGTAATCGAACTGCGTGATCACCCCCCCCGTCGCCGCGCTCCGCAACACGTACGCCTTGGGCTCCCAGGCGCAGGACGTGAAGAGCGGCACGTAGAGGCTCAGGCCCAGCGCCTGCGTCTGGTCCCATTCCTCGTGGCCGGGGCCGCAGCCCGTGTCGCTGCGCCAGAGCGGCGCCGAGCGCATGAGCGTTTCCAGATCGATGCGGCGGCCCCCGCTGGCGCAGTTGTCGATCCAAAGTCCGGGGTGGCGCGCCCGCAGCGCGTCCCACAGGGCGTAATGCCCCTCGACGTAACGGATCTCCGCCATGCCCTGCCGATCGGGCGCATCGGCGCCGCGCCAAAACGGGAGGGGGTCGAGGTTGAAGTCGTTCCGGTAGACATCGATGCCGAACTCGCTGATGCGGGCGGACAGAAGATCCGTCATCCATGCCCGCGCCGCGGCATCGCCCAGGTTGAAAAGCCCGCCCCCCGCGCCGCCGAGGACGAACTCGGGGCGCTCGCGCGCGATCAGGGTGCCCGGCGCCACGCGCTCGGGCTCGAACCACACCAGGAACTTCAGGCCCGCGGCGTGACACGCATCGGCCACCGGCTTGAGGCCCCGCGGGAAGGCGCGCGGCTTGCAGAACCAGTTCCCCACCCCGTTGGGGAACCCGCCCTCGAACCACGCCGCGTCGAACCAGTGCGTGTCGCAGCCCAAGGCCTGCGCCGCCCGCACCGCGCGCAACTGGCCTTCCTCGGTGCTCCACTCGGGCCGCTTCCAACTGTATCGGTCGAAGCACTGCGATGCCGCCGGCAGGCGCAGCGGACGGCCGTCGAGCCGCGGCGCATACTCGAAAAGGATCAGCCGGCGCAGCCGATTGTGGGCCGTCACGCGGTCGCCCTTCCACGGCATGACCAGGATGCGCGGCCCGCGGATGCGCTCGCCGGGACGCAGGCGCAGGTGGGTCTTCTCCATGCCGGCGGCGATCCGCGTCGGCCCGGCCGGCGTGCGCTCCAGGCGCGCGGCCCACTGACCCGACCAGCCGATGGCGACGAGGAGCCCCTCGCCGCCGTACTGGACGTTGAAGAAGGGGAACACGTGGTTTGAAGACCGCCCCCCCGCCGGCGCGAAGGCGATCGGTTTTCCCACGGCGACCACGGTCTCGCTGGGCAGAAACGACTGCTCGCCGCACACATCGCCCGTGATCTGGTGGAGGACCACGGGCGTGCGGTGGTAGCCGGTGCGAAGCACCGCGTCCAGGGCTTGGATTTCCGAGAGGATCGCCGTGTCCGCGGCGCCCGCGTTCTCGAATTCGAGGAGCCATTCCACGGCGGGATAGCGCTTGAAGGCCGCGGCCGTCACTTCCACCCGCAGGCCGCCGGCCGGATCGGACCAGACCGCCCTGTGAACCACGCGCGCGGGTTCGTCGCGCGTCTCCGCCGTCCGCTTCCAGTCCGCGAGAAGCCGCGCGGAAGCGACGCCGTCGTAGAGGAACGAAAAGGGCGGCGCGCCCGCCACGATCGGAATCCGGTCGGCGTCGGCCGGCAGTTCCCTGCCGTCCTCCATGAGGATCCGCGCGTCGGCCCAATCGGCCTGGTCGTGTCCGACCCCGTCGGCGGTCATGTCGACCTTGAGCGTGATCGACCGCGTTCCGGCGGGCAGGTCCACGGCCACCGGCACGGGCTCCTGCCCCCCCTTGAGCGTGGGGGTGCGGAACACTTCCCGGCCGCCGATCTCCACGCTGAACTGCACGCTGCCGCGCCGGCCGCCCGTGTCGGCGTTATTGTCGATGCCCACCTGCGCCAGAAAGGTCTTCGCGCCGGCGGGCAGCGCGAGCACGATCTCGCTGTCGGCATGCGTGCCCAGGCCGCGGGCGAAATCCCGCGAGCCGATCCTAAGGGGCGTGTCGATGCAGGACCGCCCGAAGCGCAGGACGCTGTGGTCCTGCCGGCGCACCTCGACGCCCACGCCTGCCGCCCGCGCCGGCGCGCGGCGCCCCGTGAAGGCCGCGAAGGCCCAGGCGGCCGTCTCCTCCACATCCGCCGGACTCGCCATGATCTCGTCGTCGGGAGCCGCGCTCGGAATGTCGGCGTCCTCGGCGCCGCGCGCCCCCGCCAGGAGCGCGAGGACACAGAGACAACCCAGTCCATGACGCGCCGTCGCGCGTCTCCGGATGCCATCGGTTTTTGCGCGCATCGTTCTTCTCCCGGCCTTGCCCGCCGGTTAACGCCGGCTCGGCGTGCCGGAAGTCGATCCTATTCCGGCGCCAAGCCGCGGTCAACCCGTCGGCGCCCCGGCGCGCGGCCGCATCCCGGAACAAGAAAAAACGCGCCGCGAGCGGCCGCCTGCCGGCCGCCCGCGGCGCGCGAGGCGCTCCCGTGGGCAGGTTACTGCTGCTCCGGAATGCGCATGCCGTAGAACGAACGGTAGATGAAGACCAGGGCGACGGCGGCCAGCGCGATGCCGACCCCCAATTTGAGCGCCACATCCATCTCCACGGCGATTTCCACGGCGAGGAGTCCGAACAGCGTCGTGAACTTGATCACCGGGTTCATGGCCACCGAGGATGTGTCCTTGAAAGGATCGCCCACCGTGTCCCCGACAACGCTCGCCTCATGGAGCGGCGTGTTCTTGGCCCGCAGGTCGACCTCGACGATCTTCTTGGCGTTGTCCCAGGCGCCGCCGGCGTTGGCCATGAAGATGGCCTGGAAAAGCCCGAAGAGCGCGATGCCGATGAGGTAGCCTATGAAGAGGAACGGATTGAGCATCGGAAGGGCGAGGGCGAGGCAGAAGATGGCGATGAAGATGTTCCACATGCCCTTCTGGGCGTAGAGCGTGCAGATCCTGACGACTTCCTTGCTGTCCTTGAGCGAGGCCGTCTCCGCGTCCAGCTTGATGTGCTCCTTGATGTAGACCACCGCGCGGTACGCCCCCGTGACGACGGCCTGCGTCGACGCCCCCGTGAACCAGTAGATCACCGCGCCGCCGATGAGGAGCCCCATGAGGGAGAACGGCTCGACCATGCTCAGCTTCTTGATGATGCTGAAGCCGGCATCGTGGGCCTTGTACGTGCGCTCCAGGAACAGAATGATGCCGAAGATCATCGTCGTGGCGCCGACCACAGCCGTGCCGATGAGGACGGGTTTCGCCGTGGCCTTGAAGGTGTTGCCGGCGCCGTCGTTTTTCTCCAGCGTGTCCTTGGCGTTCTCGAAGTCCGGGGTGAAGCCGAAATTCTTCTCGATGTCTTCCTTGATGTTCGGGACGCTCTCAATTCGGCTCAGTTCGTAAACCGACTGGGCGTTGTCCGACACCGGGCCGAAACTGTCCACCGCGATGGTCACGGGCCCCATGCTGAGGAAGCCGAAGGCCACCAGGCCGAAGGCGAAGATCGGCGTCGCGAAGGCGAGCTCTTGGGGAAGCACGGCAAGCAAGTCGGGCTGCTGCGACATGTAGTAGCTGATCCCCATGAGCGCCATGATGAGGAGGCCTTCCCAGAAAGCCGAGAAGTTGCCGGCGACGAAGCCCGACAGGATGTTGAGCGACGCGCCGCCTTGCTTGGCCGAAGTAACGACCTCCTTGACGTGGCGGGACTTCGTGCTGGTGAAGATCTTGGTGAACTCGGGGATGAGCGCGCCGGCCATGGTGCCGCAGCTTATGATCACCGACAGGATCCACCACAGGTTCTTGTGCTCCGACGGCGGCAGCAGGACGAAACTGGCGCAGAAGGTGACGGCCACGGAGATGAGCGACGTAATCCACACCAGGTGCGTCAAGGGCTTCTCCGGGTCGAAGTCCTTGGTGTCCTTGTACAGCGCGGCGCTGATCCTGGCGTTGAGGAAGTAGGCGCCGAGCGACGTCAGGATCATCAGGATGCGCATGACGAAGATCCAGGTGATCAGCTTGCCGCACATGAGCTCGCCGGCGGCGCCCGCCCCCATCAGAGCCAGGGCGAGGAAGGCAATCAGCGCGACGCCGGTGACGCCGTAGGTCTCGAAGCCGTCCGCCGTGGGGCCGACGCTGTCGCCCGCGTTGTCGCCGGTGCAGTCCGCGATGACGCCCGGGTTCTTGGGATCATCCTCGGGCAGGTGGAAAACGATCTTCATGAGATCGGAGCCGATGTCGGCGATCTTCGTGAAGATGCCTCCGCAAATGCGCAGCGCGCTGGCGCCGAGGGACTCGCCGATGGCGAATCCTATGAAACACGGACCCGCGAGCTCGGTGGGCACCCAGGTCAGGATCAGGATCATGAAGAAGAGCTCGACGCTCACCAGGAGCAGGCCGACGCTCATGCCGGAGCGCATCGGAATCGCCAGCGGCAGCCACGGCTGGCCTCTGAGCGCCGAAAACGCCGAGCGCGAATTGGCCTGGGTGTTGATCCGGATGCCGAACCACGCGACGCCGTAGGAGCCCAGGATGCCGACGATGGACGAGAGCAGGATCACGCCGATGGGAAAGGCGCTCTTGCCCTGCAGGTTCCCGAAGTAATACACCATGCAGAGGCCGATGAGGACCCAGAGGATCACCAGGAACTTGCCCTGCTGGATGAGATAGGTCTTGCAGGTCTCCCAGATCGTCTGCGAGACCGCGCTCATGGACTCGTGGACCGGGAAGGCCTTGGTCTGGCGGTACTGAATCAAGCCGAAGACCAGGCCGATCACGCAGACGACCAGGCCGGCGACCATGAGGTGCACGGCCGTGACCGGCCCGAAATGCACATCGCTCAGCTTGGGCAGAATGATGTCCGCCTCGCCGGCATACAGCGGCGCGGCCCCCAATAGGGCGCCGAGCACGACAAGGCCTCGCCACAGCAAGGCGTTCGCGGATGAGGGCTTCATGACGCTCCTTTCTCAAAGCGGATTCGAGGAAAAACAGCCCACCAGGATAGCCCGTGGCTTGAAGCGTTGTCAAGGTGAACCGACCCCGGCGCTGCTGCGCGCGCGCCGCGCCGCCGCCTGTCGCTCGGCTCGCTCCCGAAACGCCGCGGCCGGCGCGATTCCGATTCCAGGCGGCGGCTTCGCACTCGCCGCCTCGGGCGGCCGGCCCGGCAGCCTTCCTGGCGCCCGCCGCGGGCCTTAAGATGGGTGTTGTTCGAGGATCGACGATGCTCCCGTTCCCCGTGAGGCTGAAATGACGCGGGCCTTCGCGCTCGGGCCGTTCCCCTGCGCGCGGCGCGCCTTCCGGTTGGCGGCGGTGCTGGCCCTCGGCGCGGCGGCGGCCGGCGCCGCGGAGCGCGCGCTCGACGTGATCGTCCCCGATTCCTGGATTCCCGGCGTTCCCGTGCTCGTGCGCGTCGAGGTGCGCGGCGCGGACGGCGCCGTCGACCGCACCCTGTGGGATGTCGAGGCGGTTCTCTCGGCCGCGCCGGCGGGCACGACGCTCGCGCCCGACCGCGTCACGCTCCGGAACGGCCTCGGCAGCGCGCTCGTGCGGATCGAGACGCCGCCCGACACGGCGGAGATCGTCCTTGACACGGCGATCGGCGCCCTGGAGGCGGCACGCACCCTCCAAAACCTCGCCGGCCGTCCCCGCATCGAGACGCAGGGCGTCCTGCCCGCCGCCCTGGTGGAGTGGAGCGGCATCGTGCGCGTGACGGGCGCCCTGACGGTGCCCGCGGGCGGCACGCTGCGCGTCCTGCCCGGCACGCTCGTGCTCATCGATGGCGCGAGCGCCGACGGGGCGGGACACTCGATCTCCGTCGCCGGCGCGATCGAGTGCCTCGGCACCCCCGCGCAACCGGTGACCTTCACCGCCCGCGATCCCGCCCTGCCGTGGGGCGAGGTGCGCCACGACGGCGCGCGGCCTTCGCTCTATCGCTGCACGATCATGACCCGCGGCGGCAACTCGCCGCGGGGCGGCCATACCAATACGGGCCCGATCCTGAGGGCGACGAACTCCCGGGTGCGCTGCGAGCGCTGCGCCTTCACCGACGCCAAGGGCAAGTCCATGCAGGCCAGCGGCGCCGACCTGGAGTTTTACGACTGTCTCTTCTCCCGCGCCGCGATGGGGCCGGAGATCGACGGCACGGCGCTCCTTTGGGAGCGCTGCTGGGCCCTGGATTTCCACGGGAAGGACGACAACGACGGCATCTACCTCCACCGGCAGCGCGCCGGCCAGACCATTGCGCTGCGGGGCTGCGTCGTGGCGTCGGGCGACGACGATGCCGTGGACACCCTCGGCGCGGAGGTCCTGATCGAGGACTGCATCCTCAGGGACTTCGCCAACCCCGCCGAGGACAGCAAGGGCCTCAGCGTGCTGGAGGGCGCCGTCGATGTGCGGCGGACGCTCATCGTCAACTGCAAGGTCGGGGTGTCCGCCAAGATCAGGCGCGCCGGCAACCAGGCCATCGTCCGCATCGATCGCTCGACGATCCTGGGCAACGAGGTCGCCGTGCAAGCCTACGACAAGTACGGCGTCGCCGAGGCGGACATTTTTTATTATGCGTCCAACTCGATCCTCAGGGCCGCCGATGCGATCTACACCGACTACCGGCCCGAGGACCTGCGGGTCTCGTACTGCGACGTGTCGGAGGAGTGGCCCGGCGCCGGCAACATCGCCGCGGACCCGCTCTTCGTCGATCCGGCGGCGGGGGATTTCACGCTGCGGGCGGACTCTCCGTGCATCGACGCCGGCGATCCCGCCGCGCCGCCGGACCCGGACGGTTCGCGCGCCGACATGGGCTGCTTCCCCTTCACCCGCGCCGACCCGCCTCCGCCCCGATTCATCCGCGGCGCCGTGAAGGGCCGCGCGGCCGTCGATCTCTCCGACGCGGTCGCGCTTCTTCTCCACCTCTTCGCGGGACGCCCGATCCCCTGCGCCAAGGCCGCGGACGCCAACGACAGCGGCACGCTGGACATCGCCGATGCGGCGCGGCTCCTGGACTACCTCTTCGCGGGCGGCCCGGCGCTGCCCGCCCCCGCGGGGGCCTGCGGAACGGACCCCACCGAGGACCCGCTGGACTGCCGCGTGTCTCCCTGCCCGTGACGCCGGCGAATTGTGCCGCCCGGGCGCTTCACTCGTTCCGGAGCTTCACGTTGTCGAGATAGAACACGGTCTCGGCGTCCGCCATGCTCGACCAGCCGACCCAAGTGAGGTTGGCGAAAGCGGGGCTGCCGTTGGGAAGCGCTTCGAAGCGCCGCGGCGCCGCGCCCGGCACCGTGACCGCCAGCTCCCAGACACCGTCGGCGTCCTGCCCCACCTTGGCAACGATCTCCACGCGGAACCACCGCCCGACGGGCAGCCGCATGGCTTCCTTCCCGCCGAGAAAGAGCTTCCCCTCCCGGATGCCGAAGGTCGGCCCCACGCGGTAGGGCTGCGCCTCCCAACTGCGCCACTCGTGAAACATGTCGACGCCCGCTTCGAGGCGCAGGTCGAAGCTCATGCGCGCGACGCCGCGCGTGTAGGTGGGAAGGTACACCAGGTGGGGGTTGAAGATGTGCCGCAGGCCGGCCGCGTCCCGGATCTTCAAGCTGCGCGCGCCGCCGGCGGCGGTTTCCTCGGTCACCGCGATGGCGTCGCCCCGGTTCTCGACGTTGCTCTGGGCGCCGGGCGGCGGCGCGCCGGGCTCCGCCGCCTCGAAATCCTCGTCGATCTCAAGGGGCGGCGGCGGCGGCGCGAACCGCACCTCGCGGAACACGAAGCTCCTCGGGATGTCCCTCCAGGCCGCCTCGCCGTAGAGTCCCGCCCGCGTGTAATCGAAGGGCTTGAATCCGATCTTCTCGGCCGGGGACCCGGGCCGCAGGCGGAAGTCGCCCCGCTTCGGATCGACGAAGAGCGGATCCGCGACGAGGGAGCCCTTGTCCCACCCCTTGGCCTGCCGCGCCTCCAGCGCGAGGCCCTGGAAATCGACGGGCGTTCCCGAGGCGTTGAAGTACAGGTTGCGCTCGAGCTTGACGTTGTCGTCGTTGAGCGTCCCCGCCGCGACGAGCGGCCCCTCGTCCCAGTAAATGATGTTGTTCGCCAGGGTGAAGGACAGGTGCGGCTCCACCCGCGAGCGCTGAATCTGCCCGTTCAGGCTGAAGGCGAGAATATTGTTGCGAATCAGGTTTTCCTTGCCGTAATGCTGGTGGTACGTGCCGGTCTTGACGCGGTAAACGAGGTTGTTCTCCATGGTGATGCGCGTCGTGCCCTCGTCGTTGTAAAGACCCCAGCCGCCGCGGCCGTACCGGTCGTAGGACCAGACGTCGTGGATGACGTTGTTGCTCACCGTCGTCCCCTCGGCGAAGCCCAGCGTGTAGACTCCGCCCATGTCGCTCAGGACGCCCCACCCGAGGTGGTGAATCCGGTTGAACTCGATCCGGTTGTGGTGCGAGTTCGCGGGGGCGTAGCCCCACGTCCACCCCACCGAGACGCCCGTATAGAACAAGTCGCTGATGTCGTTGTGCGTCACCTGGTTGTAGCCGCTGTGGCCGATCCACACTCCGATGGCGCCGTGGTGAATGCGCGCGCCGGCGTGCACGATGTTGTTGTCGCAGAGGATGCCGCGCGTCTCCGCCGCCGGCTTGCTCGGGTCGGCCCCCCGCCCCTCGCCGATCTTGACGCCGCCCGCGCCCAGATCCTCGAAGCGCGTGCGCGTCACGCGGCAGTCCCGGCACCCGCGGCGGAACCAGAGCCCGCAGGTGCCGGCGTGGAGGACGGCGCAGTCCTCGATGGCGACGTGGCGCGCGCCATCGACCATGATCGCCGCGGGGATCGTCACCTCCGCCTGGCCGTCGGCATGGCCCTCGGGGGGCAGGAGGTATTGGCCGTGTTCGAAGCGCAAGCCCCGGAAGGCGACGTGCTCGACGAACCGGCCCGCCTCCGGTTCGCCCCGAATCTGCAGGAAATCGGGACAAACCGGCGCCACGACCTCGGCCGCGGCCATGTCCTCGCCGGGAAGGGGCAGATACGCCAGAGTTCCGTCGCGGTCCAGAAACCATTCGCCCGGCGCGTCCAACGCCGCGCGGAAGTTCTCCAGGTGGTAGCGGCAGTTCGGGCCCCAGTAGGCGAAGCCCCACGGAATGGGCGCAGTCACCACCACCGCGTGCGCCGCCGCGTCGATGCCCGCGACGCGGGACCGCGAGGTCTCCCAGGCATGGTAGGCCACGACCACCGCATCGTTGAGGCTCTCGCGGGGCAGGGCGCCCAGGGGCGCGATATCCGCGGCGCGGGCCTTGAAGGCCCGAGCTTTCAAATCGGCTTCCTTCCCCGTGGCGGGATCGATGCCGCGAAGGATTTCGCCCTGGACGTAGAAGTAAAACTCGTTCGGCGTCCGCGCGCGCGTCGCCCGCCTGCCGTTCACCCAGAGCTGCTCGAAGTACCACGCTCCCGCCGCGACCTCGGGGACGTGCGCCGTCCACACACCGCCCGAGCCCCGCGCGAATCCCGCGATTCTGCGGCCGCCCGTAAACACCGGCGCGGCGCCCGGCGCGGCCTCGTACAGGATCGGCGCCTTCTCGGTGCCGCCGTCGGCGGGCGTCAGAACGAGCGGCGCGCGCATCTCGTACCTGCCGTCCGCGATCACCACGCGCACGGGTCCTGACGGCGGCTCCTGTTCCTTGAGCCGGCGCACGGCGTCCCGCGCCTCCGCAAGGGATCGGATGGGCCCCTGCGGCGCCACCTCGATCACGGCCGCGAGCGCCGCCGGCGCCAGGACCAGAACCGCGAAACACCCCGCGCGCCGAGATTGAATCCGCCAAGCCATGGGTTGCTCCTCCGCATGCCGCCGATTGCGCCCCCATCGTAGTCTTCGCCGCCCGGCGCGGACAAGAGCCGGGCCGCTCGCCCGCGCGGCTTGACCGGGCGATGCGCGGCTGAACATAATGAGAATGCCGCGCCGGCCGGGGCGCGGCTTCGCGGAAAGGAGGCGCCATGCGGCGGCACGCAATCTCACGGCGCGGTTTCCTGGCGGGCGCGGGGCTCGGCGCGCTTGCCTGCGGGCGTTTCGCCCGCGGCGCGGCGGCGCCGCCGCCCAACGTCATCATCATGCTCACCGACGATCTCGGATACGGCGACCTGGGCGCCTACGGCGCGCCCGGCAACGACACGCCCAACCTCGACCGCATGAGCGCCGAGGGCGTGCGCTTCACCGACTTCTACGTCCCGCAGCCCGTCTGCAGCGCGTCGCGCGCCGGGCTTCTCACCGGCTGCTGCCCCAACCGCATCGGCATTCTCGGCGCCCTCGGCCCGAAGTCCGTCCACGGTCTGCACGAACGCGAGGTCACCATCGCCGAGGCCGTGAAGCAGCGCGGCTACGCCACCGCGATCTTCGGCAAGTGGCACCTCGGCCACCATCCTCGGTTCCTGCCCACGCGCCACGGCTTCGACACTTACTTCGGGCTGCCCTATTCCAACGACATGTGGCCGCACCACCCTGAGGATCCGAATTACCCGCCGCTGCCCTTGATCGAGGGCGAGCGCGTCATCGCCGAGAATCCCGACCAGACCCGCCTCACCACATGGTACACCGAGCGCGCCGCGGCCTTCATCCGGGCGAACCGCGACCGGCCCTTCTTCCTCTACCTCGCTCACAGCATGCCGCACGTGCCCCTCTACGTATCCGAGAAGTTCAAGGGGAAATCGCCGCGCGGGCTTTACGGCGATGTCATCAGGGAGCTTGACTGGTCGGCCGGCGAGGTTTTGGCGGAGGTCGCGCGCTGCGGGCTCGACAGCCGCACCCTCGTCATCTTCTGCTCCGACAACGGACCGTGGCTCAGCTACGGCGACCACGGCGGCTCGGCCGGGCCCCTCAGGGAAGGCAAGGGCACGGCCTGGGAAGGGGGAATCCGCGTGCCCGCGATCATGCGCTGGCCGGGGACGATCCCCGAAAAATCGGTCTGCCGCGAGCCCGCCGGCACCCTCGACCTCCTGCCGACGATCGCGGGCCTAGCCGGCGCCGCGCTGCCGGAACACCCCATCGACGGCAAGAACATCCTGCCGCTCATGAAGGCGGAGCCGGAAGCACGCTCGCCCCACGAGGCGTTGTGTTTCTTCTGGAACAACGAACTCCACGCGGTGCGAAGCGGCCGCTTCAAGCTCCACCTGCCCCACTCCTACCGCACCATGGAGGGCCAGGCGCAAGGCTCCGGCGGGAAGCCCGGCAAGTACGCCTCGGCCCGCACGGAACTGGCGCTCTACGATCTTGGCGCCGACATCGGGGAGCGGAACGACCTGGCGGCGCAGCGCCCCGACCTGGTCGCGGAGATCACCGAGCGCGGCCGGGCGTTCGAGGCGGCCCTCGCCAAGACCCGCCGCGCGGCGGGAAGGATCGAAAAGGAGATCTGAGCGCCTCTTGAGCTCGCGCGCGGGGCTCCGAAAAGCCGGAGTTCTTACGGGCCTCCAGGCCGTTCCGGCCGAAGGCGCCGGAACGCGTCGCCGCAGGCCCGGTAGTTCTCGGGCGACATGCCCATCACGCCGTATTCCTCGACATAGCCGATGAAGCCGCCCTCGGGGGCGCCGAGCAGCTCATAGAGCCGCCGCGCCTCGGCGTAAATCTCCTCCGGCGTCCCCGAAATGGACACCGTCTGGTAGCTGATCGGCAGCATGAAGCACTGCCGGCCGCGAAGCCGGCGCCCCACCGCCGCGCAGTCGACGACGTTCGGCTGCGAGATGTTGATGACGTCCGCGCCGATCTCGTGGAAATCGTCGACGATCGCGGCGAAATTACCGCAGCAGTGAAACCACGTGTGCAGGCCGAGGGCGCGGGCCTGCGCAAACTGCCGAGCATAGCGGGGCTTGAAGAGCCGCCGCCACATCTCCGGCGCGATCATCAAGCCGGTCTGCGTGCCCCAGTCATCCGCGAAATGGATGCCGTGGAATCCGTGCCGCGCGGCCAGGCGCATGAGATCGCACTCGAAGGCCATGATGGCGTCCATCAGGGCGGCGAAACCGTCCGGATCCAAGACGAGATCGCGCATGGAGTTCGCGAAGCCGCGCAGCAGGGTGTAGACGGTGAACCCGCTCAAGTCGAGGCTGGCCAGGCGGTAGCGGTCGCCGCAACGCGCCAGGAAAGACGGCAGCGCCGAGAAACGCTCCTCCTCGCGGAGCGCGGGCACGCGGATGGCGCCCGGCGCGGGCATCTCCGGATAATAGGCTTCCGTGGGATGCCCCATCGTGCCGTCGCCGAGGGACTGCAGCCGGTACCCCCACTCGTTCTCGGACCAGTCCCACGCATTCGGGGATCCGTGCCCGGGCACGCCCAGCGACAAGTGGTAGAGCAACACATCGCCCTCGGTTTGATCGCGGTTCCAGAACACGATGGGAATCCGCTCGGGCGAGCGCAAGCGGATCGCGCGGTCAACGAGGTCTTTGCGGGAGTTTTTCATAAGGCGCTGACGATCGGCGCGCCGCGGAGGAGCCGCGCGGCCCCTCCGCGGCGCGGTTCGGCGCCGGGCGCCGAAGTCACTCGAGGCCGTACGCAGCCTTGACGGCGTCGTATTCCTCCGGCGACACGTATGTGAATTCGGCGACCTGGCCGTCACTATCCAACGTGCAGACGATATGTCCGCCTGGCAACGACGCGTTCGCCAGCGCCGGATCGATGATCGGCGTGCCTTCAATGATGTACCCATTCTGACCGTAGAGGAACCACCAGCCGTAATGGCTGAGCACGCCGTCGACGAGCGCGATGCCTCCGGGAACCTTCTCGATGGCCCGGTCCACGGCTTCCTTCATGCTGGGGATGTTCGTGGGGATGCAGATGATAATGTGGGCGATATCCTCGCCGTTGATGCGCGTCTTGGCCCGCTCGAACGCGGCCGCCCTGGAGAGGTCGACGTTCTTGGTGGAGATGAAAGTGAAGTCGATCAAGCGCTGCGTGCAGCCCGTGAGGGCGAACAACGCGAAACCGCCGGCCAACGACAGAAGCAACCCTTTCATGGAGACCTCCGTTGTGAAATGAACGCACAAAGCCGCAAACCAACTTCACACAACCTGTGCGGCTCTCGCAGGCACAGGAGATTACACGCGCTCCGGATCGAGGCGTCAAGACCCGCGCGCGGCGCGCCTTCCGATCTTTCCAGAAGGGTAGGGTTTTGGTATCGTACAAGGGCGCACCGATCCGCACGCGCAGCGAGCGCGGTCCGTCCGGAGCCGTCGCTCCGGCTCGACGGCGCGATTCCCGGGCTTGCGCCCTCGCCGCGCGGCGCCGAAGCGCACCGGGGCTGAGACACGTATGCGCATCATCAACATCGTGGGCGCGCGGCCGAATTTCATGAAGGTCGCGCCCCTTCACCGGGCCATGGCCGCCGATCCCGGCTTCGAACCGGTGCTCGTCCACACGGGACAGCATTACGACGAGATGCTCTCGGCGGTGTTCTTCAAGGAGCTGGAACTTCCTCCCCCCGACATCTTCCTGGGCGTGGGTTCCGACACCCACGCCCGCCAGACCGCGGCGGTCATGCAGGCCGTCGAACCCGTCTTTCTCGCCCGGCGGCCGGACCTCGTGCTCGTCGTCGGCGATGTCAACTCGACGCTCGCCTGCGCCCTCGTGGCAAGCAAGCTGCATATCCCCGTCGCCCATGTCGAGGCCGGCTTGCGCAGCTTCGACCGGCGCATGCCCGAAGAGATCAACCGCATCGTCACCGATGCGGTGTCGGATCTCTTGTTCGTGTCCGAGGAAAGCGGCGTCGCCAACCTCCAGCGCGAAGGGATCCCCCCTGAAAAGATCCACCTGGTGGGGAACCTCATGATCGACTCGCTGGAAGCCCATCGCGCCAAAGCCGCGCGGTCGCCCATCCTCGACACCGTCGGGGTGCAGCCTAAAGGCTACGGCGTCGTCACGCTCCACCGGCCTAGCAACGTCGACGGACGCGACGCCCTGCAGCGCACGCTCCAGGCCCTGGCCGCCATCCAAGCGGAGCTTCCCATCGTCTTCCCGATCCACCCGCGCACGCGCGGCGCTCTGGCGCAGTTCGGCCTCGAGGACACCCTCGCGCGCATGCCGAATCTCCGCGGGATCGAGCCGCTCGGCTACCTGGATTTCCTGCAGCTCGTCCAGCACGCCGCGGCCGTCCTGACCGATTCGGGCGGCATCCAGGAGGAGACCACCTACCTGGGCGTGCCGTGCATCACCCTCCGCGACACCACGGAACGGCCGGCGACCGTCACCCTGGGCACGAACGTGTTGGCGCCCCTCGATCCCGCGGTGCTCGCCGGGCACCTGCGCCGCATCCTGCGCGGGCAGTGGAAGCAGGGACGAATTCCCCCGCTCTGGGACGGCAAGGCCGCGGCGCGCATCACGGCGGTGCTGCGTTCGCACGCGATTCCCCCGCGGGCGTGAGTCCGCCGGGGCGGCCGGAAAGGAGACCGCCATGGGCATGATCGCCGTCGCCTTCGCGGCGTGGATCTACGCCGGGTCGCCCGCGCCCGGTGCCGAGGCTGCCGCGGCCCGCGCGGAGCCGCCCCTCGTCGCAACAACGTTTTTCTACTGGTACCGGCACGACACGAAGGAGCACTTCGTGAACGCCGACGGGAGCGATGCCCTCACCGACCACCCGCCGATTCCCGAGAAAGTCTCCTACGCGAGCGCCGACTGGTGGTACGCTCAGCTTCTCCTCGTCAAGAAGGCGGGGATCGATGCCATTCTGCCCGTCTACTGGGGTTTTCCCGGCGATGGCGGCGGTTGGTCGAAAACCGGACTCGCCGCGCTCGCCCGGGCCGAGGAACGCCTGGCAAGGGAAGGGAAAGGGCCGGTGCCCGCCGGCATGTTCTACGACACGTCGACGCTGGCTTGGAACACGGGCAACAGGCGCATCGACATCGCGGCGCCCGAAGGCGAGCGGTTCTTCATCCGCACGATCCTGGAGTTCTTCGCCCTCGTGCCGCGGGAATTCAGGCTGCTCCGCGACGGCCGTCCCGTCGTCTTCCTCTACAGCGCCGGGTTTCACAAGGGCGACAATCCGAACCTCTTCGCCCGGACGCGCGCGGCCTTCCGAGAGGAATTCGGAAGCGACATCTACCTCGTCAAGGAGGTGTCCTGGCCCTACCCCGCCGATGCCTGTTACGCCTGGGGCGGAGCCCTCGGGCTCAAACTCCACCAGGTCGCCAGCCTCGGTCCCGGCTATGACCACTCCGCGGTCCCCGGCCGCGAGCCCCTGGTCGTGCCCCGGGAGAACGGCGAGTTCTATCGCCGGCAGTGGGAGCGCCTCCTGGCGCTCGCGCCCGCCCGGCGGCCCGCCATCGTCCATGTCGAGACCTGGAACGAGTACCACGAGGGCACCGACGTCGGCCCCTCCACCGAGTACGGAGCGACGTACATGGAGCTCACGGCCAAGTACGCCGATCTCTTCCGGCGCGGGGAACGCATCGCCGTCCGCGGCCGGTGGCGGGAGGCGGCGAAAGTCTCCTGGAAAAGCGGCGCCGCCGGGGGCATTCGCATCCCCTCCCTCGGCGACGGCATCGTCGACAAGGCCGTGATCGACGGCGTCGCGTGCCTCAAGACGGCGCCAAATCGGCACGGCCCGGCGCGCTACTTTTACTGCGACCTGGACGACAGCTTCGTTTACGACGCAGGGGAGGAGCGCTTCGCCGTCACGATGACGCTCCGCGTCGGCCGCGCGGCGCCCGTCCAGGTGGAGTACGACAGCGCCGATCCCAAGGGCTCGGTCTTCGAGGGGGCCTTCAAACCCGGCCCCGCGCTGGGCCCCCTGGCCGCGGAGGCATGGCATACGGTGCGCTTCGAGCTTTCGGATGCGCGCTTCGCGAACCGCGCCAACGGCGCCGATTTCCGCCTCTCGGCGGGCGGAGCCGACCTTGCCGTTGCGGAAATCACCGTCGAAAAACGGTAGAATCGCGGCCTCAACCGCGGACCTCGGGCGACGACGATGGAACACGACCTCACCCATGCCGGCGGCGGCGGCGGGCGTTTCAACCTCGCCTATGTCGGCCTTATCAGCCTCGTGGCCGCCATGGGAGGCTTGCTATTCGGCTACGACTGGGTCGTGATCGGCGGCGCCAAGCCGTTCTTTCAGCCGTTCTTCGGACTGGAGCACGACAAGGCGCTCCAGGGTTGGGCCAACAGTTGCGCCCTCGTCGGCTGTCTCTTCGGATCGATCGCCTCGGGCATCCTGAGCGACCGGTTCGGCCGAAAGCGCCTGCTGCTCGCCGCCGCGTGCATCTTCGCCGCCTCCTCGGTGCTGACCGGCTGGGCGTCCGTTTTCGAATGGTTCGTCCTTTGGCGGATTTTCGGCGGCGTCGCCATCGGCATGGCCTCGAACCTCTCGCCCATGTATATCGCCGAGGTCGCCCCCGCCTCCATGCGCGGGCGTCTCGTGGCGCTCAACCAGTTCACGATCGTCATCGGCATCGTCGCCGCGCAGACGGTCAACTGGCTCATCGCGCAGCCGGTTCCCGGAGACATCGCCGCGGAGGCGCTCCCGGACTTCATCCGCGCCTCGTGGAACGGGCGGTACGGCTGGCGTTGGATGTTCACCGCGGTGACGGCGCCGTCCCTCGTCTTTCTAGCGGGATCGCTGTGGATTCCCGAAAGCCCGCGCTGGCTGGTCAAGAAAGGCATGGCCGCCGGGGCGCGGGCCGTCCTCGCGCGCATCGGCGGCGCCGCCTACGCGGACGCTCAGGTCGCGGAGGTCGCCGCGACGCTCGCGGCCGAGGAAGTCCGGCGCGTCCGCCGCGCCGACCTGCTCCAGCCCCGCGTGACGCGCCTCCTCATGATCGGGGTGATCCTCGCGGTGCTGCAGCAGTGGAGCGGCATCAACGTCATCTTCAACTACGCCGAGGAGATCTTCCGGGCGGCCGGCTACGGCATCAGCGATGTCATGTTCAACATCGTGATCACGGGGATCGTCAACGTCGCCTTCACGGTTTTCGCGATCCTGACCGTCGACCGCTTCGGCCGCCGCGCCCTCATGTTGGCCGGCTGCGCCGGCATCGGCCTTTTCCACGCCCTGATCGGCGCCAGTTACTTCCTGGGGATGCGGGGCCTCGTCGTCGTCATCCCCGTGATGGCGACGCTCGCCTGCTACGCTTTCTCCCTGGCGCCGGTGACGTGGGTGCTGATCGCGGAGATCTACCCCAACCGCATCCGCGGCGCGGCGGTCTCGGTGGCCGTCTCGGCCCTCTGGATCGCCTGCTTCATCCTGACCTACACCTTCCCAATTCTGAACGAACGCCTAGGCCCGGCGGGCACTTTCTGGCTCTACGCCGGCATCTGCGCCGCGGGCTTCGTCTTCATCCTGCTGCGGGTCCCCGAAACCAAGGGCAAATCGCTCGAGCAGATCGAGCGCGAACTCGCCCGCTGAGGCGCGGGCCGCGGCGGGACGCCGGGGGCCGCCGCATTGACGCCGGCTCCGTCCATAGTATTTTAGACGCAGGCGCACCGCTGCCACGGAGGTTTCCCGCACGCATGGCGCGCATAAACAACGTCATCGCCAAAATCGGCGCCGCGGCCGAGCACCGGCGCAACGAGGCCTATATCGAGGCGCTCGTCGGCCTGCACGCCCGCGCACCGGCGCCGATTCGCGGACGCGCGGAATGGGAGCGGGACCTCCCGCGCAGCCGCCTGCCACGGCCCGCCGACCCCGCCGAGTATCTGGCCCGAGCCGAGGAGTTGGGACGGGAGGCCGCCGAAAACATGCGCACGCCTCTGTCCTGCTACCTGCTGCCCTTTTTCGGCCCCCGCCGCCTGCGGCGCCTGCGGGAGCGGGAGGCGGCGCGCGTGAGCGGCCTGGCGCGGCTTCTCGGCGGCGATCCCGCCGCCGTCGCCGCGGCCGTGCAAGCCGCTTTCGCGCGCCTCGCGCTTCCCTTCGGAAGCGGCGCGCGGGCGGCGTTCATCGCCGGAGACGTCTTCGCGGTGGAGATCGACCTGCCCGGCAAGGGCATGATCCCCAAGGAACGCAGCTCGCTCACCAAGACCGGACGCATCTCGTACCGCAACTGGCCTGAGCGCGACCGCAACGAAACCTACGCCCGCGTCGTCGCGGCCCTCGTCCTGCTTTTCGGCGCGGCGGCCCTCGACGCGGCGCCATCCCTCGACGCGGTCATCGTCTCGGGCGTCGTCCCCGCCGTCGATCCTCGAACCGGGAGGGACGCCACCGAGTGTCTGATCAGCGCCCGCCTGCTGCGCCGCGCGCTCGCCGACCTCAGGCTCGACCGCACCGACCCCCTGGCGGCGCTTGAGAACTTCGAGCACCGCCTCGATCCGGGCAGAGGCGCGGTTCTCCGGCCGGTGACGCCGCTCGGGCAGGAGCCCGCGGAAGCCCCCGAGGTTTCCTCCGCCGGACGCGGAAACCGCCGGCGCGCGGCGGCCGCGGCGCGGGGCTCCCGCGCGCCGGCTCCGCCGGAAGCCGCCTTCGAGCGCGAATTGGCCGCGGATGCCCTCCGCCTGGCCGTCGCCTGCGCCCGTTCGGACGGCCGCTTCGACGCCGCCGAGATCGCCGCGATCGGACGCATGCTCGAGGACCGCTTCGCGCCCGCGCCCCTGGAACGCGCACGGCTCGACCTCTTGCGGGAGGAGCTGGCCGGCGCACCGATCGACGTGGGCCGATCGGCGCAGCGCCTCAGGGAACGCCTCGCGCCCCTCGAGCGGCAGTTGCTCGTCGAGGGGATCCTGACGGCGCTGCAGGCGAAAGGCGCCCCGGCCGACGCGGAACTGCGGCTCTTGGAGGACATCGCGGCCAGGCTAGACGTGCCCTCGGTCGCCGTGAAGGACATGCAGCGCCGCGCCGCGCCCTCCGCGCCGGCCCCTGATGAGAACCGGGCGCGGTGGCTCGCCGCGCTGGAGCTGCCCTCCGACGTGAAACTCGCGCGCGCCCTCATCGAACGGGCGTCGGCGCGCATTCTCGACACCTACGCGGAAGAACGTTTCGCGGCGCTGGGAAGCGAGTTCCAGGCGATGGCGCGGCAGCGCCGCGACGGCGCCGTCGAGGCGCAGCGCGGCCTTCTCGGGCTCCTGCCGCCGGAGGAGCGCGGCGGGGAGCCGACGCCTCCCCCGGAGGATTCGACCGGACCGCGGCGCGACAATCCCGACTTGGATGCGATTTTCGGCCCCTGACAAGGACCCGACGGCATGACCCCGGAAGAAATCCAGGCCTTCGAAAGCAAGCTCGCGGCGCTCTTCGGCGACCGCGTGGTGGAGAAAGACCTCGCGCGCGAGGAGGCGTTCTTCCGCCTGCCGCGCTACGTGACCGAGTACCTCATCGCCAAGTACGTCAAGCCCGCCACGGCGGCCCAGGACATCGAGCGGCTCAAGACCCAAATCCGCGACCGCCTGCCCGACCTGGACCGCCGCGAGCTCATCAAGGACCGCCTCATGCGCGATGGGCATTACACGCTCATCGACGCCGTCGAGGCGCGCGTCGATCTGCGGGCCGAATCGCGCTGGGCCACGGTGCCGTGCCTGGAGGACCGCGGGGTCAGAATCAACGCGGCGCTCCTCGGGGCCAACCCCGGCCTTCTGGCCGGCGGCATGTGGGGCACCCTGAAACTCTGGTACCGGCCGGAGGTGGACGCCGCCCACCCCGTCGAGATCTCCGCCTTCACGCCCTTCCAGGTCGACGTCACCACGGTGGCCGATGTCATCGCGGCGCGCAAGGAGTTCACCACCGAGGAGTGGGTGCGCCTCCTTTTGGCCAGCGCCGGCTACGATGCGGAAAGCTTCGCCAGCGACCGCCAGCGCCTCGTCATCCTGGCGCGGCTTCTGCCGCTGGTGGAGCGCAGCCTCAACCTGATCGAGCTCGGGCCGCGGCAGACCGGCAAGACCTTCCTGCTCAGGAACACCTCGCCCCACGTGTTCGTGGTGAGCGGCGGCAAGGCGACGCCCGCCAATCTCTTCGTCAACCTGTCCACGCGCTCGGTGGGCATCATCGGCATCCGCAAGGTCGTCGTCTTCGACGAGATCTCCTCGACCTCCTTCGCCGACGCCTCCGCCACGGTCTCCATCCTCAAGGACTACATGGAGAGCGGGCAGTTCGCCCGCGGCGCGCAGACCTACGCCTCCGAGGCGAGCCTCTTTCTAGCCGGCAACATCGATGTGGATGAAGACCGCCCCCACCCGCGCTACCGGCATCTCTTCGCGGTCCTCCCCAGCGAGCTCATCGACTCGGCCTTCCTGGACCGCATTCACGGCTATCTGCCCGGCTGGGAGATCCCCAAGATCACGCGGGCGACACTGAGCCGCGGCCCCGGCCTCGTCACCGACTACTTCGGGGAGTATCTCCTCAAGCTGCGCGATCTCGAGTTCCGCGGCGAGGCCCACCGCCTGCGTTTCAACCAACACCTGACCCAGCGCGACCTCGTGGCGATCGAGCGCATCACCTCGGGCTTCTTGAAACTGCTCTACCCCGACGGCAGCTTCACCGAGAGCGAGCTCGCGCAGGTCGCGTCCCTGGCGGTCGAGTTCCGCCAGCGGGTCCACGACCAGTTGGTCGTCATCGCGCCGGGGGAGTTCAAGGAGAAGCGCATCGCCTTCGAAGGCATGCTCCCCTCCGCCGCGCCCGACATGCGCGGCGAGCCGGAGGAAATCCAGCGCTACGACCGCTTGAACCACGAGGCCGTGGTGGGCGAGGTCACCGGGCTTTCGGCGCTGCTGGCGGGCCAGAACGTCGTCGGCGCCGACATTATCATCATGGAGGCCGCCCTCGCGCCGGGAACGGGCGTCGAGATCGTGGGCGGCCGCGGCAAGGTGCTGCGCGAGTCCGTGCGGGCCGCCTATCAGCTGCTCGTTTCGCGCGGAAGCGATCTGGGCATCCATCCCGAAACGCTGCGGAAGAACCGCGTCGTCGTCCACCTCCTCCACATCGCCGAGGAACGCGAGGGACCGTCGGCGGGCGCGGCCTTCGTCGTGGCCATGGCGTCAGCCGCCACGGGCAGGCCCGTCAAGCCCGGCATCGCCGTCACCGGCGAGGTGAGCCTCCACGGCAAGGTCACGGGGGTCGGCGCCGCCGGCCAGAAAGCCCTCGCCGCCCTGAAGGCCGGGCGCACCACTTTGATCTTTCCCAAGGAGAACGCCGCGGAACTCGCCGCCTTGCCCGACTCGGCGCTGGCGCGGTTGACGCTCGTTCCGGTGGACCGCATCGAGGCGGTCCTCGCCGCGGCGCTGGCCGACGGGGACGACGCGCGGGAAACCGAGGACGACGCGTTGGAGGACCGGACACCCGCGGAGTGACCGTTCCGGCGGAGCGGACTCCCGCCGCGCTCCGGCCCGCCGCCCCGCCAGGCGCACCCGTTGCCCTAAGGCGGCGCAGCGCGGGAGCCCTGGGGCGGTATTGCGACCCGCGCCGGACCGCCGCGGCGCCGCGCGGACCCCCGGCCAGGAGGCGCGAGCCGCGGCGCCGTCACCGGGCCGCCGGCAGCGCGACGAGCACGTTGCCCTCGGCATCGATCCATTCGGTCTTCTTCGCCCCGCCCTCCGCCTCCACGACCCGCGTCGCCGCCAGGCGCTTCAGATAGAAGAGCGTCGGCTCGGCGATGTGTTGGTTGTTGAGAAAGGGCTCCGTGTACTTGATGTCGCCGTAGAAGGCGCCGTCGATGTGGTGCTTCTCCGAGACGTGATTGGACCAGTCCACGCCCTCGGTGAGGAAGCCGTGCGGCCCGTGATGGTGCTTGGCGGCGGCGCGCAGAATCGTCAGACCGTCGCGGACCAAGGCGGCGCTCTTCGCCGCGTCGGCGGCGCGCAGGTCATGGGCGCACTCGAAAAAGGCGAGGGCCGCCTCGGCGTTCTCCCACAGGTACGACGTGGGCCACGACTTCTCCATGTACAGCAGCCCCTTGGTGGCGACGCCGTTGCGGTCCTCGCGCATCTTGAACTGCTCCAGGCCAGCCAGGCACCGCGCCCGGGCGAACTGGACGATGTCGGGCCGCGCGAGCACGCGGCCCACCTCCCTGAGGACGCGAAACGCGACGGCGTAGGCCACGTTCTCGTGGGCGTCGTAGGTGTCGTGGTTGATGCTGCCGAAGATCCCCCCCGCCCCCATGAAGGCTTCCGTCTTGGCCGTGATGCGCTCCCGGTGATCCGCCGCGCCGCGCGCCGTCAACCCGGTCCAGAGCTGCAGGATGAAGAGACCGTCGGCCGAAGTCTGCCAGAAGGGGTCGTTGCCGCCGTCGGGCGACTTCCGATAGAGCTCGCCTTGGCGCGTGATGCGCCGCGGGAACCAGCCGTTTTCCACGGCCGGCAGGTTGGCGCACAGCCACTCGGCGCAGCGCGCCGCGGCGGCGCGCATGCGCGGGGCGCGGCGCCCGTCGTCGAGCTCGTCGGCGAAGATCAGGAGTTGATACGCGACCTTCGCCATCGATCCCGGACACAGCCAGTCGTTGTTGTGCTTGTAGTTCAGGCAGAAGGGATTCGCGGGCTTCTTCGCGGCGATGCCTTCGGGCGTCAAGCGGTACGGCGTGACGAATCCCGTCGTCTCGTCGATGAACCCGCAGTCAAGGACGTGGTCGAGGATCAAGAGCGCCTTGTCCTGCCATTCTTTGCGGCCGAGGAACCGCCCGAAGGTGTAGATCTCGTAGGCGCCGCCGGCGGCGTTCGCCGCCCACCCGGGCCCCTCCAAATACCCGAAGTCGTGCCACCCCATGATGGCCGCCTCCGGATCGACGAAGCTCGATATCGACGCCAGGTGCCCCTTCTCGCAGGGCCTGAGAGTCTTGTCCACCGTGAACCTGAGCGAGTCCACCACCGAGGCGACGATGGTGTAGCGCGGGTTCTCAGGCACGTAGAATTCGCCGTCGGCGGCCGCCGTTCCTATTGCCGCCCAGACGACCGCCACCAGCAAACCGCCCGCCCCCTTGCGCATTGCCTGCCTCCTTGCCATTGACGCCGCCTTCAGTTTAGCCCGCGCGCACCAAACCCGCCAAGAGGGGGCTCGCGCCATGTCGCTAGCCGGCGTGCTCGCCGCCGTCGGGCGCGTGCCGCGTTCCCTTGCCCAGGTAGCGCTGCGCGGGCTCGAGCACGAGCCGGACGTACTGATCCATGAGCGCCTCGGCCAGCGCGGGGTCTTCGCCGAGCTCCCGCAGCGTCAGAGCGATCGCCTCGATGGTCGAAAGCCCCGCCGCGCGCGCCTGCGGTCGGAGGGAGGGGGCCCGCGGGTTGAGCGTCAGGCGCCTGAGCTTGAGGAGCCATGGATTGCGCCACCACAGCGTCTTGGCCTGTTTCCACGTGCCGTCCAGGACGACGAAACCCGTAAGCGGCGGCAGGTCGCCTTGCCGCTCGCCCCGGCGGCTATAGGCATCGATCGCCCTGCCGGAAGGCCGCGGGTCGGGTTTCAGAAACAGGGCGCCCCATTCCGCGGGCTTCGCGGGCTCTCCCAGCGCCGCGGAGAGATTCGGCCACGAGAGGCCCGCCCGCACCCGGCTCCGCGCAAGGGCGCACTGAGCCAGAGATGCCGAGCCGATCAGTTTGCGCTGCTCCCGCGGGTGCTGGAGCACCAGGACGAAGATCCGGTTTTCGAGGCGCACCGCGCGGGTGCACAAGCAGTCCTCCGCCGGGCGGAAGCAGCGCGCGCACGCCTCCTCGCGCGGAACCGTGACGCGGGTCAGCGCAAGCGCGATACCCCTCCTCCGGCCTCCCGGCGGACGGAATCCTGATCGGCGCGGCGGCATGTCGATCCTTCCCGGCTCCCGAGGACGGCGGCGGCGCAACCCGCGTCCCGGGCGCCATCCGAACACGCCGGGCCATGATAGCCGCCGGCGGCTGGTTTCGCAAACCGGGGAACCCGCAGCGGAACCGCGGGGGAGGTCTTGACTTTTCAGGCCCCTCGGTCTTAACATTGACATCGGCGTTGAGGATTCGGTCGGCGGGCCCGTGAGCGCGTTGCGCATCGACAGCGGCGAGCCGCGGTCAGCCGAAGGAGACGGAGCGGCGTTCCGGCTGTCTGTGGTAACACGAATACGGACGGGACATTCCATTGTTGACGCCGGCGTGTGCGCTGATGGCACCCGGGGAGTTAGGGTCGGTCCCCCTGCGCCGGCGGCTTCGACGAGTTTTCTTGGCGGCCGAGACGGTTGGTCCCGTGCTCGAGCAAGGCATAGCGAGGAAGGAAGAGCACCTTTTGACAAAGGAGAACGCATGAAACGAAAAAGTTTGTGGCTGTGCATCGGCGTCGCGGCGCTGCTCCTGGCGGGAGGGGCGCACGCGCAGGGAAAGAGCCTTGCGATCGGCTCGGTGGAGGGATCGGCGGTGACCGTGCCGGTCACGATGACCTCCGACGAGCCCATCGAGGGCTTTGTGCTGTCGGTGGCTTTCGACACGACGAAGATCACGGCGACGGATGTGCGCGTCGCGGGCGCCGCCGCCGCCG